>Ga0075431_100006316_pt1 | contig 11771 bp, 6 predicted proteins | sample RhiMetdeltSRZDD5_FD_75297 | JGI IMG/M metagenome (GOLD analysis project Ga0075431, IMG submission 75297) | Populus rhizosphere microbial communities from Tennessee, USA - Rhizosphere MetaG P. deltoides SRZDD5 | ecosystem: Host-associated > Plants > Roots > Rhizosphere > Soil | place: USA... | reverse complement strand
CCGGTTTTTCGCAACCTTGCTGGCGCAGAACGTCCAATGCCTCCTGGCTGGCGCATACCATCGCATCGCAAGCTTGCAGGCTCGTGTTCAGCACCCAGCGCACATACCAAGGGCGAGGGCGGTTGATGTTTTGCCAGGTGTAAAACAGTAGTTTGGATTGCGGCGCCCAAACGTGCCGAGCCAGAGTGATCTGCAAAGCGGCCAAACTGTCCGGCTCTTCTTCGGCATGGATAACATCCGGCTGGAAATGGTGCATCTCGAAAGTCAAGGTGCGGTAGAAGGCTCGATGCGGATCACTGGGCCGGCCGATCATGCCCACGGCGGTTTGTGAATAAATTTCCGGCGGGGGGGCGGTGTGTTCAATTCGTAAAAGTTCATCTTCCCAGAGGTGTGGGAAGACGTGCCACAGACGCACCTTATTAGCTTGCGCCAGATAGGTAAGCTTGCGGCGCATGGTTGCGTCTCGATAGCGGGCGATAAACAAAACCCGGATCATGCGGGTCGGAAGGCCGTGGCTTCCAGGGTCGTGAAGATGTCATCTTCGGGATGAGCCAGTCGTTGCCAGCCCCAGCCGAAGATTCGGATGATTCGCCAAGTCCACAAGACGACCGGCCAAGCTTTAGCCTGGCCGGTCGTCAGGGTATGTTGGAGCGGGGCGCTCAGACGGCGTAGCCAACCGGGAAGCGGTGGTAGCGGCGAGGTTTTTTTAATGGCAATCCGTTCAAATCCAGCTTGTTTAAGCAACTGCTCCAACGTGCTGGAGGTGAAAAATAATAAATGGGAAGGCGGGCGATAACCCACCCACGCTTCTGGTTCGCGCACGGCTTGCCAGTGCCCAGTATTCGGGGTTGAGAGCATCAGCAGACCGCCGGGGCGCAGACAATTCCGCAAACGTTGTAACTGATTGACGGGCTGAGACAGGTGCTCAATGACTTCCCAAAGCGTGACGACTTCAAAAGTATTTTTCGACAGCTCGTCTAACGAATTGGGAATTGGGATTCCGAGTACCTGCTCGGCCTGGTGGGCCATTCCACGCGCAAGCTCAACACCGCTGATTTGCCATTTTTCCTTTTGCGCGATTGTCAGGAAGTAGCCATCGGCGCAACCATAGTCCAGCAGCCGACCGCGTCTGGGGAAGTAATGATTAATGAGATGCAAGCGGCGTTTGAAATGTGGGGTTAGGGCTTTATGCATATCCGCATAGCTAAGGTATCCAAGAGATTCATCGCCGCTGAAGTAGGCTGGATTTTGGTAGTGCGCTTGCAGCAGCGCATCCGCAGGCATTGGATCCACATAGATCATGGTGCAATTGACGCAACGAGCTAGGAGGTAACCATTCTTCTGGAAAACAGGAATAGAATTTACGGAATTGCAAACTGGACAAGCGCTGTGTATATCCATTATGGGCCTACGTTGACTGTCATCATGCCATATAAAATATAAGCCGACCGGTTTACTTTAAGGGCGATTTATGCAAAAATCGGTTCAGGGGTATGTTCCTAGATCAATCCCTCGCATGCTCTCATCTCATATTCATGTCTGAGTCACCACAGCTACCTCAAGCGACTTCCGCCGATTCTAGTTCGCAGCCGGATAGCCGCACCCTTGGCCGATTAGCCGTGCGTAATTCGGTGTGGGTCGGTCTCGGATCGTATCTGAATCTCGCCGTCGGGTTTATTTCTAATTTGATCCTCATCCGCTTTTTGACGCCTGAGATTTTCGGTTTTTTCTCGATGGCGACGTTTTGGGTCAGCCTCTTCAACCTGCGCCCTAAAGTTGGCATCCACTGGTCGTCCATGCGGCAGCCGGAGATCAATGGGGCACTGTTAGGCACTTATTTTGTGGTTGATGTGGCGACGATTATCGGCACCATTTTATTATGCAGCCTGGCCGGACTGGTGATGCTCCAGTTGGGCTATGCGCGCATGGTGATTCTGGCGATCCTCATCTTGGGCAGTCTGGATTTAATCGTCGTCCTAGTGAACCCATTGGGCATGGCCCTAGAGAAAGAATTGCAGCTAAGCCGCTTGACGTTAATGGGGTTGGTCGGCTCGGTCATCACTTATCTCGTCGCGATTGTCCTGGCGGCTTCGGGCGCCGGTATCTGGAGTTTGCTGGCCACCGGCCTGATCCCGGCTGCCATCAGCCTAGTTGGAACCTATTGGATTTGCAAGCGCCGTCTGCCGCATGTTTTGAAATTACGCTGGCGTTTCGACAAGGCGCTGGCCGTCGAGTTGATTAAACACGGGCTGACGGCCGGGTTATCGTCCACCGCGTTAGGCGCGATCGTGTTGCAGTATGATAACTTTCTGGTCGGCACCTTTGCGGGCTACACCACGCTTGGCTACTATGATCGGGCCTACCGAATTGCGAGTTGGACCAACTTGCTTTTAACACTGGTCCTCGTCCGGGTAGGGTATCCGATCTTTACGAAAGTGCAAAATGACCGGCTTCGTCTGGCGCATGCGGTTCGCCTTTCGCTCTGGGTCGCTTTCTCGCTTGGCAGTCCGATCGCCCTGGTGTTGTGTTTTGGAGCGTTCGATTTGGTACGCATTCTTTATGGCCCGGCTTGGTTACCAAGCGCCGTATTCCTTCCTTACCTCACATTGTATTCCCTGATCTTTCCATTTGTCAGCGTTGTGTTCTGGCTGTCAGTGGCGCTAGGTCACCAGCGCGTCACGGTGATCCTCACTCTGACGCAAGTAGTCGCTCTGGTGGCAGTCGCTACCCCGCTCACTTGGCGCTGGGGGGTGATGGGGACTATCGCCGGAGTCATGCTCACGATGGTTTTAGCATTCTTGCTAGGCTGTGTGTATATTTTTCGTACCCTTCCACTTTCGATTCGTGAAACGTTGGGAGTGCCCCTCCTGGCTGGTTTGGCAGCCGCGCTCGGCTTATGGGGACTGACCCACCTGCCCACCTGGACCGATTGGGCTTCGCCGGTGCGTTTAGTGATTATTGGGGTCATCGGCCCAGCCAGCTATCTGTTGGTGCTGTTTCTGCTTAATCCGACCGAATTCAGCGCGCGTCTGCGATACCTGATTCAACTGTTCAAACCGGAAAGAGTCGCACGCCCCGCTGAAGCCGAGACGGAAGAGAAGCCGTCGCTCTAAAGCAAGAGTTTCCGGAGCGCTTGCCTTAAGCAAGATCATTTTTGTAAGGTCCGGTAGTGATAAGCTGATACACCGGAATAAAATCGGCGTGCGAAGGATGACGGGGATCAAGCAGTTGGTGCAATGAAAGACGGCGATAATGATTACGGCGCACTTGGCGCAAGATACGCACCAGTTGGACTAGCCAGGGAAAGCGCGCTTTAAAGTTGCTAAACCAGTTGCCGGGGTCGTAACGGTCATCATAGTGCGCTTGCAGCATGATCATTAAGTGACGCCACAATTCCTTGTCAACGATCTGTTCCGCTTCGGAGGATGGACGCTGATCTGTTTCCGCAATCGCTTGGACAATGAACGCGCGCATGGCGCGCAGCGCTTCAGACCAGCGTGGTTCCAGCGCAAGCTGATACATGCTGTGGGTCGTCCAACCGAACTGGCGGTTGCTGTTCACTTGAAAGATACAACTGAGGCGATCCACTTCGTGGATTTTGCCCGCGACGGCGGATAAACTGCACGGCAAAAACTCGGTTCCCCAATATTGGATTGGGACGGTGGCAACGTCCTGATACATTCTAAGCCAGGTCTCGCGGCGATGCACATAATACTGAGTCGAGAGCGCATGGCGTGCATAACCCTGCCAGCGCTCTGCAGCGCTTTCTGACTTAAGCACGTGGCCTTCCATATAATTGACCTGGGTGATTGGCCCATAGGCCCCTTCGTGACCCAGGCGGATGACGAGGGACAGGCCGTGGGCGGCGCTGTGGTCGGGATGATCGTCTAAGTACCTGGTACATTGCTCCAAGGTGTTTGGAATTAAGAAGTCGTCATCGCCTGCATAAACGACATAGGGCGTCGTCGCGGCTTGGGCCATTTCCAAGAGGACCGGCGCATTGCTGGTGTAGGGGGGCGAGGGGAAAGAGCGGTATTCGACCTGGAGTTGCCCCTCCACCGCCTGAACGGCGCGCCGGATTTTTTCGGCCTGTTCTGGCTCGCTCGAGTCACCCAGGCTGACGATGCCGCGAAAACCGGCCTGACCATAGTAGCGGAGCGCTCGTTCGACGAACGCCGCACGATTTAGGGTGGGGATCAGAAGGGTCAGGCTCATCGCGCGGCTCAAATTAGCAAGCGGCGGATGAGGCACGGGGCAATCGCCCACAGCCGCCGGAGTGGCTGATAGCCTAGCGTGTGGGTCAGGTCGAATAAAGCATCCAACATGTGCAGGTGCGTATACACTTTCCGGCGCAGCGCGAAACGCTGGACAGCCGAGGCGGAACGCATTGGCGCCAGGCGTTTTATCGGCGGGTTGGCAATTGCTTCCAGAAAGGCTTGCGCCCGGTGGTAGTAGGTGTGGCGCGTTAGGGTGCGTTGATAGCCGTTCTCGGCGATTCGCTCGCGCTCCTCGGCGTGGTTCAGATAATAGTCAACTTTTGTAATTAGATCGGCCTCATCCTGATAAGGAACCAGATCGCGTCCCAGTTCGAACTGGTCGCCCAAGGCCTCCAGGCGCGTGTCGGTGATGACGAGTGCCCCGCAGGCGGTGGCCTCATACAAGCGCTGAGTCACCTCGCCCGCGATGCTGGTGTTAAAAACAATTTTGGCCTGGTTATAGACCTGGGCCTGTTCGGCCTGCAAATAAACGCGGAAAAAGTCGTTTGTTTTATAGCGGTCCGCCAGCAACCCTAATTGCCGGGCGCGCGGCGTTTTGTGGTGCGCCCGCGCGATGTTTCCCACAAAGGCGACATCGTAGGTGCGCCGCAGATTAAGCCGGTCATGCGTTTGGGGATCGACGCATAGGGGCAAGTGAAAAATTTGAGGATGGGGTAGCGAGCGGCGATAAGAGTCAAGATGGTTCCGTTGGGCGATAAAAACTGCGTCGAAAAATTGCGCTGCCGCTTGACGCCAATTGCCTAAATGAACGTCCACCAGATAGCAGGCCGTCGGGATCGGCAGGTCCTCGATTCCCATTGGGAAATAACGTCCGCTAGGATCGATCCACCAATACAGGTCAGGCGGCGGTTGTAGCGCGGCCAGCAGCTCAACCAGCGGAATTGTGTTGTCATATCCGGCGCGCGGCGTCTCCGGCAGGCCGACGTAAGTGACCGTGTGGCCGAGCGTTTGCAAGACTTGCTCCCAATGGCGGAAGGGGTTGTTCGGATACCAACGATAACCGAGGGCGATGTGCATGGTAAAGGTATCCCCGCTTAGGCGGGCGAGGTGATGAGCTTGTAAATGGGCATAAAATCGGCGTGCAAGGGGTGCCGAGGTTGCAAGAGCCGTCTAAGGTTGAGGGGCCGGTGCCGAGGTGCGAAGAGATTTTTTAACCAGAGGTAAGCGTTCACTAAAGCCCGACGACGTTTGAGCAGGTCATAAACGTTTAGGGGCTCCGCGTGATGTAATTGGTAGTGCCATTGCAGCATGAAGTTAAGGTGCCACCAGAATTCGCGGTCAAAGACGGCTTGGGCTTCCGCCAGCTCCAAACCGTCCTGCGCTGCCAGGGCGCTTATCAGGCTTTCACGCAGGGTCCGCACGGATAGACTCCAATCAGACCCCATCATCAGCGCATACAGGCTATGCGTCTGCCAGCCGAAATGCTTGCTGGGGTTGATTTGGAAGACGCAGCTCAACCCTTCAATCTCCTTGATTTTTCCCAGGATCGCCGACAGGCTGCAAGGAAGAAATTCCGGCCCCAGGTAACGGCTAGGAACTTTCGAGACGTCCTGGTACATGCGCCGCCAGGTTTCGGTGCGGTGGAGGTAGTATTGGGTTGAGATGGCTTGGTGGACGTAGCCCCTCCAGCGCTCCGTGGCGCGCGATGATTCAAGATGATGGGCACCGACGTAGTGGGCGGCCGTCATCTCGCCGTAAGCGCCCGGGCCGGCGAGTGTGACTGCCACGGAAATGCCGTTCACGGCGCTGTAATCCGAATGGGCTTCCAGAAAGTCGGTACATTTTTCCAACGTCTTTGGAATGAGGAAGTCATCATCCCCCGAATAAACGGCGTAGGGTGTGGACACCTTTTCGAGGAGTGCTTGGAGGCAGCAGGCGTCGTTCGGGTATGCAGCGCGGGGCAGGTGAGAATAATGCACTTGTAGCTGGCCTGCGACCGATTGGAGAGCAACTTGAATTTTGGCCTGGTGGGCCTCGTCACTCGAGTCCCCGATATGAATACAGCCTTGAAAGCCGACCTGGGCATAGTATTTCAAAGCGCGAACCACGAATTCCGAGCGGTTGAGGGTCGGGATGAGGAGGCTGATCCTGTCCATAAAAAGAAGGCGTTCCTTGACCCAGTCATCCCGAGTCAAGGAACAGCCTCGCCTGAGCCAATCAGAGTTGAACTGATAACCTAACCATTACGAATGGTTTGCTCTGCCGATTGAGCTATAGTGGCTAAGAGTGATTATACCAAAAGTCATTTCAAGACCACATTTGAGCCAGCACTTAGTTCTGCGTGGAAGGCAGATACGTATTGTAAGGAAACGTTTTAACGGTGACTTCGATATTATCAATACCCCAACTCTCATCCACTAACGCTTGCAGACCGCTTGCCAGGAAATTGAGTGTCAGTGAAGCGGAGGCATGTGGGAAGAGATAATTTAGATGGTAAACAGCATCCATCGGTGAATTGGAATAGGTATAGCCCAGCGTGTTAATCTCGGTTGCTCCAGTATGGTCCACATAATCACCACCCGGATAAGTTCCCGGATAGGCTTGCCGTTTCGCGTTCCAATTGGCGAAGGTGGTGTGACTGAGGAGTGTTCCGCCGGTCGCATTCAATTCCCAGATATCAGGCCCCGATGAGAGGTTGCCATCCCACGAGCGAATGACAAAGAGATCGAAGGCTACGCCTACATGGGTATGCACGGGCAGGCAACTCAGAGTCAGGCTCACGGTCTGGTTACCAAATTGGCCCAGGAAACGACGGCTGGTCGGAGTGAGGTCGGTTGAAGCGTTAGACCATTCACTGCCTACGCTGCCTCCAAACGTGTTAGCATAGATGAGCGGTGGAACCAGCGGCGTGCATCCGGCGGAAATGGTATCGGTGTCGGTCGCGCTGTTGTTACTTGAATTTGGATCGTTGGCTTCGGGCGGCGAGACGACATAGGCCGTGTTGCTCAACGTGCCGCTCGCGGTCGTCGTCAGGATGCTGGAGGCGGTGAAGGTGACCGTTCCGCCCGCGACTAACATGACGGTTTCGTTAATTGAGCCGCTGCCGCTGGCTGTGCAGGCCGAGCCGGCCGAAGCGCTGCAAGTCCATGTCACTCCGACGAGTGTGGCGGGGAACGTATCCGTGACGATGGCGTTTGCCACCACAATGGGCGAAGGATTGCTGATGACGATGGTATAGGTGAGGGCGCTGCCAGGCGTCACGGTTGTTTGGCCGTCGGTCTTGGTGATGGATAGATCCGCTCCCGGGTCTCCGGTTTGCAAGCGGGTTTCATTCCAACCGTTCCAGGGTGTGGTCAGCCAACGGCTGTATTGTTGGAAGGGCGTGCTGGCCGGATGATAGTGAAGCCGCACCCGCCAGTGGTAAGCCGTGTTGCTGGAGAGATTGCTTACCAGTGCATTGAGTTGAACGCCGGCGGTACCCGTATTCATCCAAGTGGCACTTTGCTGTGTTCCAATGCTATCAAAGAGCGTGCCCAGGGGTTTGACTTCCCACTCCAGTTTGACCCGACTGCGCCCAAATGGTGTCCGCCCCAACAGGCGTAGATAGAAAGCAGTGTTGTAGGAACTGCCTAATAGAACGACCGGCGCGCTATCATCACCCCGTCGCTGGCGTGGATTGAGACTCAGACCGGCCCCGGCGTTGCCATAGTAGACAAAGGCCAGGCCCTCGTCGCCTTCGCCGTTATCATAATGGGGAGCGCCGATGATGACATCCCCGTAGCCGTCGCCATTCACGTCCCCGGCTGCGCCTGTACCTGAGGTGGGAATGCCGCCGAATAAACCGTCTGCCTGGTTGCCTTCTGTTACCCAGGCGGGCGCTAAACTTAATCCGGCCGCCGAGCCATGGTAAAGGTAAGCCAGGCCTTCATCGTTTTCTCCATTGTCATATCTTCTCGCCACAATTAGAACATCGGCATAACCATCGCCATTGACATCCCCAACGGTGGTCGCGGGCAATCCCATGTCGGCCGAGTCTTGGTCACTCTCTACCCACCAGTCCGGGCTTAAGCTCAAACCGGAACCTGATCCGTAATAAGCATAGACGCGCCCTTCCATGGATTGTCCATTGCTGTACCGAGGGGCGGCGACCAGCACATCCGCGTAGCCATCGCCGTTGACATCGCCGGCGGTGCTGACCCAATTTCCAAAGAGCGAGGCGCTTTGATCATCCTGTAAGTTCCAGTCCGGGCTGGTACTCAAGCCGGTAGCCGATCCGTAATAGGCGTAGGCTTGACCTCCCCCAGGATTGAAATAGGTTGCCCCAACGATTACATCGGAATAACCATCCCCATTCACATCACCGGCCGTGCCAGAAGAAAGACCGAATTCAGCGTTATCGGCATTGCCTTCTGCCATCCAATCTGGAGAAGCATTGAGGCCCGTGGCTGAACCATGGTAAACGTAAGCGCGCCCTTCATTGGTTTGACCATTGTCATAGTAAACAGCTCCGACGATTACATCGGCGAAGCCATCCCCATTCACATCCCCGGCCGGGCCGGCTGAAATTGAAAACTGGGCACTCGCCTGATTACTTTCGGCCGACCAATCGGCATTTGCCGGTGTGCCGTTCGCGCCTAAGCCGGTGGCCGAGCCATACCAGACGAAGGCCACGCCTTCATCGGTCTGACCGTTGTCATAGGTGAAAGCTCCCAGAATGACATCCGCGTAACCGTCGCCATTGACATCGCCGGCCGTGCCGACTGCAGTTCCTAATTGTCCGCCGTTTTGGTTGCTTTCCGCTGTCCAGTTTGCGGTTGTGCTCAGGCCGGTCGCGGAGCCGTAATACAAAAAGGCTCGACCTTCATCCGTTTGACCATTGTCATAGGGGTAGGCGCCGACGAGGACATCCGCGTAACCATCGCCATTGACATCCCCGGCCGTGCCGACTGACGTGCCATAGTAGGCATTGGCCTGATTACTTTCAGTGACCCAGTTGGGGCTGAGGCTGGCGCTGCCGGCTGCGCCGAGGTAGAGAAAGGCAAACCCCTCATCCACTTCACCGCTGTCATAACGGCTAGCGCCGAGGAGGAGATCGGCGTAGCCGTCGCCATTCACATCGCCGGCGGTGCTGACGCTGATGCCGAGCCAGGCGTCAACTTGATTGCTTTCCAAGAACCAAACTGCGTTCGTAGGTGTGCCGGTCGCGCCCAAGCCGGAGGCCGAGCCATGCCAGACGAAAACCTCCCCCTCATCCGTTTGACCATTGTCATAGGTGTCAGCGCCGACGATGATATCGCTATAGCCATCGCCGTTGATATCACCGGCGGTGCTGGCCGAAGCGGAAGCTCCAAATTGGGAGCCGGCCTGATTACTTTCCGCTGTCCAATCGGCGTTCGCGGGTGTGCCGGTCGCGCCTAAGCCGGAGGCCGAGCCATGCCAGGCGAAAACTCGACCTTCATCCGTTTGACCATTGTCATAGAGGTAAGCGCCAACGATGATGTCGGCGTAACCATCGCCGTTGACATCGCCCGCCGTGCTGACACTTCCGCCTAACTGAGCGCCCGCTTGATTACCCTCGGCCATCCAAGTGGCGTTGGTGGGAGTACCCGGTGGGCCTAAGCCGCTGGCAGACCCTTGCCAGACAAAAGCGGCACCTTCGTCCACTTGACCGTTATCGTAACCGTCCGCGCCGATAATGATGTCGCTATACCCATCTTTATTGACATCGCCGGCGGTGCTGACGCTAATACCTAGCCAGGCGCCGGGTTGATCGCTTTCACCTGTCCAGTCCGCGTAACCGCCCAGACCGAGGGCGGAGCCGTACCAGACCAGGGCGAGCCCTTCATCCGATTCACCTTCGTCGTACAACCAGGCGCCAACGATGACATCCGCGTAACCATCCCCATTTACGTCGCCCGCCGTGCCCAAAGAGTTCCCAAACCAGGCATCGGTTTGATTACCCTCGGCAATCCAATTGGGCGTTAAACTTGGGCCGGAGTCCGAGCCATAGTAACCATAGACTCGCCCTTCATTCGTCTCCCCATTGTCATACCAGTCTGCGCCTGCCAGGACTTCGGCGTAACCATCGCCATTGACATCTCCGGCTGTCCCAACGACCATGCCAAAATTAGCGGTGTCTTGGTCGCTCTCGGCAGTCCAGTCCGCATTCGCAGCGGTGCCATTCGCGCCCAAGCCGGTGTTGGAGCCATACCAGACAAAGGTTGCGCCTTCATCCGTTTGACCATTGTCGTAAGAGGGCGCTCCGACGATGACGTCACTGTAACCGTCGCCATTCACATCGCCGGCGGTTCCTACGCTTACACCAAAACCGCTGTTGCTGGCTTGACCACTTTGGGCAGTCCAATTGGCACTGGAGTTTAAACCAGAGCCTGAGCCGTGAAAGACGTAGGCTTGTCCCCCACCGGCAATCGAAAAATAGCTGGCGCCCACGATCACATCGGCGTAGTTGTCGCCATTCACATCGCTGGCGGTTCCAGCCGAGGTTCCCAACTCCCCATCCGTGATATTGCTCTCTGTTGTCCAATCCGCATTACTGGGTGTTCCGTTAGCTCCCAAACCAGTCAGGGAGCTATACCAGGCAAAGGCGCCGCCTTCATGGTTCTGTCCATTGGTGTAGTAGTAGGCTCCGATGATGACATCGTCGTAACCATTGTTATCTACATCGCCGGCTGTTCCGACTGTGCCTCCAAACTTGGCAGAGGTCTGATTACTTTCCGCGAGCCAATCGGCGTTCGCCGGTGTCCCGTTCGCACCTAAGCCGGTGTTGGAGCCGTACCAAAGAAAGGCGGCTCCCTCTTGAGACTGCCCATTACTATAATCCTGCGCTCCTACAATCACATCGCTATAACTATCCCCATTGACATCCCCGGCTGTTCCGACCGCAACGCCTAAAATCGCAGAGCTTTGATTGCTTTCCGCTGTCCAAGCAGGCGCTGGCTCTAATCCAAAGGCGGAACCATAATAGACATAGGCTCGTCCCTCATCTGATTGCCCGTTGTCGTAACCATAGGCTCCGACAATCACGTCGGCGTAGCCATCGCCGTTGACATCGCCGGCCGTTCCAACGCTATAGCCAAACAAGGCTCCGGTTTGGTTCCCGGTCGCTCCCCAGAGGGGAGTGGTGGTGAGAGGGTCAATGGTGATGGGATAAACAGCGGAGGTCGTATCCACCGTAATGTGTAAGACTTTCTTCGTCGCCGTTGAAAGAGATAGATGCGCCGGCAGGCTGCGCCCCTGGGCATCAGTGACGTACAAATCCGAATAACGCAAAACTCGGACACCGCCTGGGGTGAAAAAATCTAGAGTCTGACCATCCGCGGCTAATGAAGGTTTCAGATTACCGGAGAGTGAGAATTCAAAGACAAGATTTGTTGCGCTTGCCTGAGTGGCGGCGGGCGGCGTTTCTAGGGTGAAGCCTTGATTCCCTTACAGAAAGGCTAAAACTCTACTGTTCACCGCTTAAGGCATAATTTGGTTATCTGACGACCAAAGGAGCCGAGCGATGAACAGTAGTCAAGCATTGTACAACCGATT
>Ga0075431_100006309_pt1 | contig 11778 bp, 21 predicted proteins | sample RhiMetdeltSRZDD5_FD_75297 | JGI IMG/M metagenome (GOLD analysis project Ga0075431, IMG submission 75297) | Populus rhizosphere microbial communities from Tennessee, USA - Rhizosphere MetaG P. deltoides SRZDD5 | ecosystem: Host-associated > Plants > Roots > Rhizosphere > Soil | place: USA... | reverse complement strand
CGCTAATTTACGAGGCGTTGTTTGTGGGCTGTTGGCTCTAGTCTCGATTTGAAAAGGGCTCATAACCCAAGGTCGCTGGTTCAAATCCAGCCCCCGCAACCACAAAGACAAGGGGTTAGCCACTACGCGGGCGAACCCCTTCGTACTTTTGGACGCCTTCTGGCCGCGTTTCGAGAGCGGCGAGAAGAAGACTCCTTCACTCGACGTACTTAAGAAGCTCGCCAAGGCACTCGGCGTGCCGGTGGCGGAATTGCTGGAATGAACGGAGAAACCACATGACGAGGGACGGATTTAACGAGATCCCGACCGATGAGTACAAGGCCCTCTACAGCGTCTATTTGGCCTGCCTCGATGCGCGGGTGAGCGGCGAAAAGCTGCCGAAACGTGTGAGCGACGCGATGCCGGACGTAAAGCAAGCGTACGCCGCGCAAGGTGCCGACGAGTACGGCACCCAGGGAGTTCGCTAAGGAGTAGGCCGGCTGATCTAGCGGCGCGGCGGCGTCCGCTCTACCTCCCAGTAGTAGAAGCATCGGACGTGAAGCTGTGTCGGGTTACTGCCCTCGATCCTCGCCATCACGAATCGACTCTTGATGGAGAGATCGCAGGCGCTGCACGTTTCGTTGTCCCCGACGGCACTCCAGACGCGCGGCATCCGATTCTGAGGCAAGCGGCCATCAGCGAGCTTTTCACGGATGAGCGCGCGAAGGATGTCTTCTTCCATGGTGGCCTTTCAAGGTCGGTGCGTGGCGCAAGCGCGCAAAGCCACATTCACCGAAGACTCGACGCTCAGCTAGCGTCATCTCGTCTTGAAGGGACGCAGCGCCAATTTGCAATCGCGCGATGTGCCGGCTATTGCAGCCTTGCCGCGTCATGCCGCGGATCACATCACCGATGCCGCGCGAGGTGTCGAGTCCGCTGATCCAGCCTTGACGCTGCCTCAGCGCCGAGACTTGGGTGAATCTGGCATGAGTCGATTGCGTCACCGAAAGGTCAACAGCCTGTACACGTTCCAGACAGGCCCCATGACGAAGTCGAACTTCGTCATGGGAGTCGGTAACGTTCTACGGCAGGTTCAATTTCACGTAACGTGCTTCTATGTCTGTGACAGCGAACGCGACGCGCCGGGGGTTAGAAGTTCAGGGCGCATGATGCGGCTCGTGATGGGACGATAGAGGCCGAGGGCGAGAGGCGCGGACGATCGCTGCGCTCTTCCGAGAGGCCCTCCGACCGCGGCCGGACCCGCTCGACATCGAACGCCGGGCAGTCCAAAAACTCGTCAACCGAGCGCTCGCGCGACACGAGCAGCGACGCGTGCGCCAGCGAGCGGCCACGGCGTACGTTCTGGTCCAAGTTGCGGCCGCACTGCGTCACGTGTCCGCGCGGTCATGGCCTGCACATGGAATGCGTTCGTCTGCGCGCAGTGGACAGTAGGCTTCGGAGTCGAGGCCGCGTGTCCGCGGTGCCTGGCGGCATGAGGGCGCGGTCGCCTCGGCCTTGGGCACTCCTTTCGGAAGCGGGACGCTGCGCGATGGCCATTGCGGCGTCGAGCGGGTCGCCAGTCATCGTACCTGTTGGACCTTCGTCCAATGTCCTTTGCGATGCCGCTCCGCTATGTTGTCACATCCAGGCGACGGCGATCTCCAATCGACGCGCACGCTCTGGCGCTGGCGCATCACGGACTGTGCGAGCGGGCCCATCGGCCGCCGGACCTGACTCCGGCGTAGAAAGCGCGATCATCGCTTCCGAGAGAGAAAGAGGACTCAAATGCCACAGTGGATCAAACCGGTCGTCTGGGGAGCTGTTGCGGGAAGCGTGGTGACCATGATCATCGGTTTCAGTTACGGCGGCTGGATCACCAGCGGTACCGCCGCGCGCCTGGCGCAACAACAGGCTGACACGGCGGTGACCACGGCGCTCGTGCCGCTCTGTATTGCGCAGTCGAAGGCCGATAGCGCAGTGCTGAAAAAGATGGGGGAACTCAAGGCGCTCACGTCGTCCTATGACCAGCGCGACTTTGTGACCAAGACCGGTTGGGCGACCGTGCCCGGGAGCCAGGATCCCAATCGTGATGTCGCCGAAGCGTGCGCAGCCGCACTTCTGAAGACCGCTTCGAAGTAGGACTGCGCACTCTCCGCCGCGACGGGCCACGCAGCCTCCCTGGTTGACGCCACGTACTGGGTGTCGAGACTTCGGTGACTCAGGCGTAGTTTGCGCCTCACGACGGGAGACTCCGTGCAAGATTTCGATTCGACCCTGATTGAAGAGAGCATCGGAAGTAGTACGATATGCGCCGACTGTATCGTTCGCGTCACCGGTCTGCCGTCGTCCCGCCTCAATGATGCGCTGCCAGGGCTCATCGGCGCGCTGAGAGTGGGCAGCATCCTTGCCACCTGCGGCGTCTGCCTCAGACAGAGGATCGTGCACCGGCGCGAGTAGGTTCGCGTGACACTTCGAGTGACGCGCCAGGGCGACGAAGTCCAGTGCGACCGAACAGGAGGGAAGCTGATACATGCGGGTGGTTGCGATCTCGAGTCCGAGGCATTCGGAGTGGCGCGGGCGCATCATGAACTACGGCGGCGAGATTGTCGAAGAGTCGCAGGCCGGCTTCCCCGACATTGCCGCCGCGGTCGTAGCCGGGACGGAGAGGCTGATGAGCATGGACGCGGTCGACGTGCGGAGATGACTGACCTAACCGACTGGCGCCGCGGCGAAACGGAGCCTGGATATTCGAGCCGCGACGTTCGTCGCCAGAAGATGCGTGCGATGTGCGACGAACAGGCTTCGGGCTCTTCGGCGAATTCGTTACGCCGCAGACCGCTGTGCGGGCGGAAACTGCGTCCGCAACGCAGCCCAATCGACTGGCTTCAGGAGGATGACATCCGCGCCGGACTCTCTGGCTCTGGTCAGGTGCGGTTCGCCGTAGCCCGTCATCACGATGACCCGCGGGCGAACGGCGGCGCGGGCTAACAATGCTCGTATGAGCACTTCTCCCGGAATGTCGGGAAGCCCAAGATCCGTGAGAACGACCTCAAACACGGCGTCACCATCGACCGCGAGGGCCGCTCCGCCGCAGTCGGCGACGACGACCTTCGCGCCCTCTCCGATAAGAAGCGCCGTTAGCGCGATGCGCGAATTCGCGTCGTCCTCGATGAGGAGGACCCGAATTCCCTTGAGCCCGTTTACGCTCGACGACATTGCGCGCATGAAGTGGACTGCTCTCCGGCGCTGGTCGTCAGCGAGCGCCGCGACCATCCCTCAACATCAGCAGAAGCACTGCGAGCGTCTTCTTCTCTCGGATGGTGTCGTTGCCATGACGCTGCTCACGTGGCTGTCTGGCGTCGTTGATCTCGCCTGAGCGCACCTCCGTGTCGCTCTGGTTGCCCGTGAGAATCTTCTCCCGTGCCAGGTTAGGGCCGGCGTGAATGTAATTGATGCCGGAGCCGGCCGTGAGGGACGAGAGAATCACGAGCGATATCGCGATCTTGGCATGGAGCACGCGCATAAGACTTAACCTCGGTATCTCTGCGCGTGCACGAGTGGCGCCAACGTGGGGCCACCTAAAGCACATCGCACGGCGGTAGGGCCGGGGCGCGGTAAGAGTACGGGACACGCCGCGCGCGGCGCACGCCGCGCGCGTGGGTGTCAGATGCTACTGGGAGCGGCGGACCCGTTCCACTACCAGCGGTTGCCCCCTGCGGCGCGGGAGCTGCTGCCGGCGCGATACCCGCCTCCCGATCGGAAGCCGCCGCCGTTGCCGCGCGGCGCAGACGGCTTGGAGATCTCGACCTTGATGGTGCGGCCACCGAGCGCATAACCGTTGAACTTTTGGATTGCCTGGTCGGCCGCTTCGGACGTGGCCATCTCAACGAAGCCGAAGCCGCGCGATTGACCGGTGTCACGATCGGTGACCACCTGAACGCTCTCGACGCCGTCGACCTGGTTGAACAGCTGGCCGAGCTCCTCGGTGGACGTACTGAACGGAAGACCGCCGACGAAAAGCTTTTGACTCATGAACCTATCTCCTGACTCCGCGGCTGACCACGCGCCCTGGAACGGCGGAGGCGAACGCCAAAGCGTGGACTGATAGGGAAGGGGAGACCACAGTGGTCGACGACCCGAACCAGACGTCTGCAGCGTACCACGTTGTCTCGGAGTGCGCGCCATTATCCGGAACGATCTCTATTGGACGTTGGTCCAACGGAAACTCAAGGTCTCGCGAAGGCGTAGAGTACAGGCATGGCCCGCGGCAGCCGTTCGCAGCGCCTTCTCGAGGACCGCGTTCGGTTCGAGACCCTGCTCGCGGATCTGTCTGCCCGATTGATCCACGTCGACGCCAGCGGCTTGGATGCCGCGCTCGAGAGCGCCCTGCGGCAAATGATCACCTTCCTTGGAATGGACCGGGGTAATCTTGATGAATACATCGAGGGGCAGCCGGGAGTGCGGATCTCGTGGGCCGAGCCCGGGGTCGCAACGCTTCCGTCGATCCTCGCGGCGGGGCACTTACCGTGGACGGCGAGTGCGCTCCGGCGCGGTCAGGTCGTCCGCATTGCGCGGACGGATGCCCTTCAGCAAGACGCGCAGGCCGATCGGGTAAGTTACGAGCGCCTCGGGACGCGGTCCCACCTGTCGATTCCGCTCCAGGCGGGGGGCCCGATGCTCGGCGTGCTGTCCTTCGATTCCGTTCGCACCGAGCGCGACTGGCCGGACGAGCTGGTGGACCGGCTTCGTCTGCTGAGCGAGGCGTTCGCGAGCGCCCTGGAACGCAAGCGTATGGAGCTGGCGCTGGCCGAACGGCTACGGTTTCAGCAGCTGCTGTCAGACCTGTCGGCAAGGTTCGCGAACGTATCCGCGCTCGATTTCGACCAGGCCGTCCACGGCGCCCTCGGCGCGATCGCTGACTTCCTCGGAGTGGATCGCGCCGAGCTCATCGAGTTTCCCGCCTACGGAGGTACCGGAAACGCGTGGAGCCTCCACGGCACGACGGACATGACGCTCATTCCGTGGCTTGTCTCGAGCGTGCAGAACGGGGACGTTATCCAGGTCTCACGGCTGGAGGAGCTGCCAGATATCAAATCCCTGGTGGCGTTGCCTCTGCGTGCGGCCGGGGCCGTGCTCGGCGGCCTCGTGGTTGCGACGGTCGTCGCCGAGCGCGCGTGGCCAAACGAGCTGATGGACCAGCTGCACCTCGTGGGCGAGGCGGTGGCCAACGCTCTGGCAGGCGCACAAGCGGAACGTGAAGCGACGCGGCTTCGCCAGCACCTGGCGCACATCGGCCGGGTCTCGGCCATGGGCGAGTTGGCCGCATCGTTGGCGCACGAGCTGAACCAGCCTTTGACGGCGATTCTCAACAACGCAGAGGTCGCGCTGCTGCAGCTCGAGGCCTCTTCACCGGACCTCGCCGGGCTGCGCGAGATCCTGGCCGACATCGTCGCCGACGACAAGCGCGCCACGGAGGTGATTCATCGGGTGCGCACGCTCGTGCGCAAGGGTGATCTCGCGTACGCGCGCCTCGACATCAACGACGTTGTCGCCGAAGTCGCCGGCCTCGTCCGGAACGACGTCGTGCTTCGAAACGTCCCGATGACCGTGGATCTTGCCGCGGGCCTGCCCGGCATCCGCGGTGATCGCGTCCAGCTTCAGCAAGTGGTTCTCAACATGGTCCTCAATGGGCTCGAGGCGATGCTCGAACCCAACGGTCGCGAGCGCGCCCTCGCGATCCGGACCGCTCGCGCCGGCGACACGGCTGTCATGGTCACCGTCGAGGACTCGGGCGTCGGTATCGACGCTGACGACGTCGAACGGATGTTCGAGCCGCTCTACACCACCAAGCCCGGGGGACTCGGCATGGGCCTTGCCATTGCGCGCACCATCGTTCAGGCGCATGGCGGTCAGCTGCGTGCGTCGAACAATAGGACAGGCGGCGCGACGTTCGGGTTCACCGTGCCGGTCGACGGCGAGCTTTTGCGCTGATGACGGTCGCGGCGTCGGTGTTCGTCATCGACGACGACCTCTCGGTGCGCAAGAGCTTGACACGGCTCATCGAAGCGGCCGGATACACGGTCACCGCTTTCGCTTCCGCCCGCGAGTTTCTGCGGGCCCAGCCCGCGCCCGGCCCTTGCTGCCTGGTCCTGGACGTGCGGATGCCCGGAATCACCGGGCTTGATCTCCAGCGAACGCTCGCGCACGCCGTGCATCGGATTCCCGTCGTCTTCGTCACCGGTCACGGCGACATCGCAATGAGCGTCCGAGCCATGAAGGCCGGCGCCGTCGACTTCCTCACCAAGCCGTTTGCCGCCAAGGACTTGCTCGGCGCCATCCAGCGCGCGGTGGAGAGAGACACGCGGGACCGCGGAACCGAAGCGCGCGCCAGATCGATTCACGCGCGCGTCGAGACGCTCACCGCACGCGAGCGACAGGTGTTCGCCCTGGTCGTCACGGGGATGCTGAACAAGCAGATCGCGGCACAGCTCGGCGTCGTCGAGAAGACCGTCAAGGTGCATCGGGCCCGCGTGATGGACAAGATGCGCGCCGGCTCCCTGGCCGAGCTGGTCCGACTGGCCGACACCGTTGGCGTGATCGTCACGACCACCTGAGCGCTCCCCGTTCCGAGTCGAATGCCCCAAGGTCCAATAGCGGCCGGGTGTTGCTGCGCGCAGGGTAGTGCAAGGAGGACGCTCGTGAGCGCTACCCCTGTCATCGCGATCGTTGACGACGACGCCTCGGTTCGTCGCTCTCTTCTTCGTGTCGTGCTGTCCGCCGGGTACGAGGGCGTAGCTTTCGCGTCCGCGCGAGAGTTCCTCGAATGGCTCTCCGTCGGTCGAGCAGACTGTCTGGTCCTCGACGTTCACATCGGCGGGACGAGCGGCTTCGAGCTCCAGGAGCGACTCGCCGTGCCTGTCATCTTCATCACGGCCCACGACGACGCGTCGACCCGGGCGCGAATCGAACAATCGACCGCGATCGCCCATCTGAAAAAGCCGTTCGACACCGTGACGGTACTCGACGCGATCCACCGCGCCACGCGAGGGGATCCGTTGGACCAAGGTCCACTAGGCTCGCCGCGAGACGTCCGCCACACTTGAGACTCCGACAAGGAGGCGCAGTGACGTCGATATTCATGATCAAGAGTCCACGTCGATGCAGGTAACTGCGATTTCAACGCCGAGATACCCCGCGTGGCGCTGGCGCATCACGGACTACGCGGGGGCGACTGTGGAGGAATCCCAGGCCGGCTTTCCGAGCATCGCCGCCGCCGTGGCCGCGGGAACGGAGCGGCTGGTGAGCATGAGCGTCATCGATCGTTCGGACTCGACGTCACCAGGATATCCGCCTCGCTTCCGGCGCCGATGACCTGTGAGAATGAAGGAGAACGAGTCATGAGTTTCACCATGTTCAGCGGATGGGTGCTTGCGGGACTCCTGGCTGGCCTGCTGACCGGGTTCGCCAAGTGACGCGCGCAGGTACGCCGAGCCGCGCGCTCGTTCGCATGGCCATCACAGGCATCTATCTCGTGCGCGGCATTCCTCTGGACGTCCAGCGGGCCGCGCGGGCGCGGGCCGTGCGCGAGGGTACGACGCTTCGTCGGGTGTTGGGGCGCGCGCTGCGTGAATACGCGGCCGGCATGTGGACACCGCAGCCGGACGATCTTTATGGCTGAGATCACTCACGGGTGGGCGCCGCGGCTGAGTCGTCGGAGACGATCGGGATGAAGTGGGTAGTCGACTTCTATAACCGTCGGCGCGCGATCGTCGCGCGCTATGAGGTCGACGCGCCTTCGGCGGCCGCGGCCGTTGTGCGCGGGCGACAGACCATGCTCGTGCAGTATCCGCCGTCGCCCGCTCGGATCGCGAAGGGGGCGCTGGTAGTACTCTTCGCAACCCTCATCCTTGGCGCGCCAACCCTCGCTGATGCCGACGTCCCGAAGCCGGAAGACATCGTGGCTTGCAACCGCGAGGCGCAGGAAGCGACCGTCAAAGGCAACGATTCGCGCGGCGCCTCGCCGAACGCCGGAGACCACAGCCGGGCTGCCGACGCTCGCCGTGGCACGGCGTCTTCCGCGCGCCCTGGGGGCGATCCGCGCGAATCCGACCCTCAGCTCGACGGTATGGATCCCGAGGGCGCCAGGGATCCCGCGTACCAGGCAGCCTACCGCACGTGCATGCGCAAAGCCGGCTTCTGAAGTAGCCTCCAGCGAGGCGCGAACGCTGACTCGGAGCGCCATCGGGCGCCCACGACCACATCTTCATGGCTTGCGTCGGCGGCACGGAGCACACAAGCGCTCATGCTTGCCCGAGCTGACAAATCGCGCATCGCATGCCAGACACTCCATTATTCGCAAGCCTCTCGGCCAGGCATTCGGCAACACGCCTTCGACCTCTTCGCCGAGCGCCGACGGAACGCGGGGGTTCGATCGGTTCTGACGAGCATCTCCCGCCGGGATGATCGGACCACCACCCCTCATGCTCCGTCCCCTGAGATCGTGCGCTGGTTCTCGACGGAGAATGAGTCTCCATCGTGTGAGTCTCCATCGTCACATCGTCTGCGACTCAGTTTCATCCAGGTGTTCGTGTTGAAGTTGTAGTGGATCCTTGGGTTCAGCTACGCCGGTTGGACGGGCGACACCGCCGCCCGCCTGGCGCAGCAACAGGCGGATACGGCAGTGACCAGCGCGCTGGTGCCGCTCTGCATCGCGCAGTCGAAGGCCGACGGTACCAGGCGGAAAAAGATGGAAGGGCTCAAAGCGCTGACCTCGTCCTACCAACAACGCGACTTTGTGACCAACACCGGTTGGGCGACTGTGCCCGGGAGCGAGGACCCCAATCGTGATGTCGCCGCGGCGTGCGCAGTCGAACTCCTGAAGACCGCGTCGAACTCATAGGACGGACGACGCGCACCTACGACATGCCCGCTGAAGCAGGCGTTCACTTCGGCGGCGATGACGTACTCGTTTGCTTCTCGAGCGGCTTTTGATGGTCGGCGATTACTTGATTCCAACGCGCACGCCGTTCCTCGGACTCTGCCTTCAGCTGCTCATTGCGCTGAGCGAGCATCACCGCGCGTTGGCGAAGGAACGGCACGCGAAAGAGTAGGGCTTTCAGCATGATCGACCTCTTCAGGGCTTAAATTCGTCTGCGGAGTGCGCTCAATCTACTGGCTCTCGCAGCGTTTGCGTATTGGACCTTGGTCCACCTCGTCTGCGGCGGCCCGGGTCCGTCGGACGCCTCAGCCCTTCCTCGATGAGAGCCCAAGGATGATATGCAGGCTCACGGGCCGCCTCATCTATGTCGTGGCCCGCCCCGCGAGCACGCGGGCTCGGTCGATGAGGTCGCGAGGTAGGACAACCAGCACGCGCGTCTCACTAGAGAACTTGGTCTGCCTCAGCAATTTCCGGACGCAATATATTATATAAGAAATATAGTATATATAGTATATACTTGGGCAAGGCTCGGGCACTAAAAGATTGGCAGCTTGCCGAACCTCCGAAGGAGAAAGACGCCATGGATGAGAAGGACAATCGCACCGTGAGCACCGGCACCTATCGCATACGCGGGGTCTCTCGCGATCTGTATCGTGCCGCGGGTCTACGCGCCGCGACCCAGGGGACCACGCTGCGGTGGGTGGTCCTGCAAGCGCTGGAAGCGTACAGCGCGGGAACCTGGACACCCCCGAACGAACCGCCCGGGTCTCATGCAAACGGCTCCGAGCGAGCGATTCGGGGTCATGATCGACGGTAGGTCTTCCGACGTCTCCTCCGAGCGGTTCCTTCGTCACAATGTTGGCCGCGCCTTCTGCGAGAGCTGCCTTGCGATTCACATCGGGCTGAGTCTGCAACAGGCCGCCGCCGCTGTTGCGGCGCTCGGACAGATGTCCGACTTCGTCGTCGCTGCTGGACGGTGCTTGTCGTGCGGCCGGACGAACATGCTCATCCGTGCAACCGCGACCTGAGCATTGAACCTTGAGATTTCGCGTTCAATGATGCTCGGCCGGCGGGCACAACGATCGGCGAGAGTCGTCGCCTGGCGAACACCGGTCCGGGAGTGGGCACCCTGCTCGTTTCCTGGGGCGAACCAGAGAACGGCGAAACGTGCGTCGCCTGCGATCAAGTGATTAGAAGTCGAACTTCGTCAAGCGAGGCGTCGCTGACGATCTACGGTCGGTTCGATTTCACGTCACCAGCTTCTCTGTCTGGGACAGCGAACGGCACGCGCCGGGGTGTTACGAGATCACGGCGCGTGACGCGACTCGCGGTGGGACGACAGATGCCGAGGGCGAATGAGGCGAAGGCGATCGCTGCGTCTTCCGACGGGCCTTCCGACCGCGCCCTGACGTTCGCATAGAGCAAATCGCCGAGGGTTTTGGCCTCGCAGTCACGCGCCAGTCCTCGTGTGGACGTTGTTCCGCAGCCACGGCCATCGACATTGTCGGTCGTTAGTCGCTCCTGTCAAGGAGCGGCGGCCCCTTGTGTCGTAACGCCCCGGCGTGTATTGTCCGCATGTCTAGCTCAGTCGCGGCTCATTCCGAGCTCCCCTCAGCAGGCGCCGTCTCCAGTAGCTTCCGACTTCGAGACGCGCACACCGAACGGAAGGTCCGGAGCAGATCCATGGCGCAGAAACTTTTTGTTGCAGGTTTGAGCTTCAACACTACCAACGAAGGGCTTGGGGCGTATTTCGGCCGGTCGGGGACGGTCGTATCTGCGACCATCGTGACGGACCAGTTCAGCGGCCGTTCGCGCGGCTTTGGCTTCGTCGAGATGGAGACGCCGGAAGAGGCCACGCACGCCGTCGCCACGCTCAATGGCAGCGAGCTCGACGGGCGCATGCTGAAGGTTGAGATCGCGCGGCCGAAGCGCGACTCGCGCCGTGACGGCGCTCAGGGCGGTTACGGCGGAAGCGGCAGTCGCGGAGGCTGGCGGTAGTCGTGCCACGGCCGATCGGTAAACACGCGTGGGCGGCTTCAGCCGCGCGCCCGTGCGGGAGCGTGATGTGAGCCCGCGCCGGAACTATGGCTTCGAGCGCAGGCGCCGCGAGGTTCAGCGCCAGACGCGTCAGGTAGCGAAGCGCGAGCGCCGGGCCGAGCGTGAGGCGCAAGGTACTGTCGGCCCCGAAATGGGTGAGCCGCAAGACGGCGCAGGCGCACCTGCCGGTCGCTGGGAATGGTTCTCGCCGAGCCGCGGCCGCGTCGTTTTGACGAACCTACGTGAGCGACCGCCGGCTGACGCGCCGGACGACTGGCAGCTACTGACCGACGTGGCACCCGCCAATGGGCCGACGTGACGCTGGCCGTCGCCTTCGTCTAAGCGGGTCCGGGCATCAGCCATGCGAGCGTCAGGCATGAGCGGGGACCAGTCCGCGTGCCACGGGGTCATCATCGATCGTGACACCGGCCGGTCGCGCGGTTTCGCCTTCGTTCAGATGGCCACGTCCGAGGCGGCCGACGCGGCGGTTCGAAAGTTCGCGCCGCAGGAAACGCCTGCGCCGACGGTCTCAGGCCTCGCTGGCATAGCGACAAACCCCTAAATCAAGTCCACCTCGAATCCGAGAGTGTTTGATATCGGTAATTGCGGGCCCCCGCAACCATGAGATCAAGGGCTTCGGGATCACGGTCCCGGAGCCCTTCGTGTTTTTGTCCGTGGTTTGTCCGTGTGTGCCTGTTGGATAGAGCCAGCGCTCACCGGAGCATCTGAATAGCACGCACGAGCACACGTTCGCGTAGTTCCGCGACGATCCTCCGCGACACGCCCCACTCGACTCTGCCGACGTACTGGAGTTTTTGTCCAAC
>Ga0075431_100006305_pt1 | contig 11781 bp, 16 predicted proteins | sample RhiMetdeltSRZDD5_FD_75297 | JGI IMG/M metagenome (GOLD analysis project Ga0075431, IMG submission 75297) | Populus rhizosphere microbial communities from Tennessee, USA - Rhizosphere MetaG P. deltoides SRZDD5 | ecosystem: Host-associated > Plants > Roots > Rhizosphere > Soil | place: USA... | reverse complement strand
AGGAGCCCGTGGAGCGTCCCGCCGGTGTCATGGTCGCCGTGCGCGCCGACTCGAACGAAGACCTCGCACTCGACGTGCTGCGCTCGCACAGCGCGCTGGAAATCGAGCGCACGAGCGGCGAATGGCGCGACGGCTCGTGGATCGACTTCGATCCACGCCGCAGGGCGCAGCGCGTCTAGCGACCCCGTCGCGCTCGATCAGTCGCGATCACCCGCGGCTGTTTTCCCGGGTGCGAGTCGCAACGCGCCGCGCGCGTTTCGTTTCGTTCCGTCGAGCTGTACCACCGATCCTTCCGCCGGTATTTTGCCCATCGCGCGGCGTTGCCGCGCGAGGCGTTCGGCTTCGGTGGTGGGTCTGTAGCCATGGCGTTTCCACGTCGCGACGATATTCGTGCTCGTCGAAGGGGTGTACTTGAATGCCGCGTCCAACAGTCTCATGTGATGTCCTCGCGATCGCCCGTATGCGCGGCCAATTTGCAATACGAATGCCGAAGAAAAGCCGCGGCTGCGAAGCATGCCGCGGCGTTGCCATGAGGCGGGGCGGTCTGTGAAGCGCAGGCCGCCCGTTGCGGTTACTCCCAGTAGGGGCGTGTGCTGTAGTAGGTATGGACCTGCGTCGCCCACGTCTGGTCTGCCATGGATGGCCAGTGATCCTTGTCAAAACCGGGTGCGTTTTCGAGTCGCTGTTTATCGACGTCGAGTATGAACCGGTGGTTGTCGGTATCCATCGTGAACGCGCGCCAGGGAATCGCGAAGTATTTTTCGCCGATACCGAGGAATCCGCCGACCGACAACACCGCGTACGCGATCCGTCCCGAACGCACGTCGAGCATGATCTCTTCGACCTCACCGACGGTCTCGCCCTGATTGTTGACGACCGTTTCGCCTTCGAAGGAGCTCGCCGCCATGATCTCGGGACCCGGCCCGCTGTGGTCGTCGAGGTGAGACGTTCCGGCGATGCGCGCGCCTTCGCTCGTAGCCGGGCTGCCTGCGAAACCGCTGGTCGTGCTCGTGCCCGGGATCGTGCGGGTTTTGGTGTCTTGTACCATCGTGATCTCCTTGAAAAATATTGAAGTCCAACACATCGCGCCCCCGACAGTGGCGAGCGCACGCTAGTGGCATGTAGGGGTGCAATGCCTGTGCCCGTGGCGCTCGGGCACGCCGGGTGCAGACCGATGAGCGTCATTCCTTCCGGCTCGCTGTGTCATGTTCGACCTCTTGGCATCGGAATATCGCGACGCTGCTCGCAGAGCAGGTGCCGCTTGCGCGGCAGCGCTTGTGGCTTTTCACATGATTGGCGCCGCGTCCGCTCAGCAGGCGGATCGCGTTCTCCCGCCCGCGGCCGCCTCGAGCGCGCTCGCGCCGGTGGACGAGGCATTCGCGCTGTATGCCGCGTCGAGCAGCCTTGCCGAAATCGAAGGGGCGCAGCTCGTGCTCAAAACAACCCAGCGACCCGAAGTGCGAGAGTACGCGCAGAAGCTTGTCCGCGAGCATGGGAAAAGTTTCGACGAGCTGCGACGCATCGTGGCCCCGCGCGGGCTGAAGCTTCCGCCTGCACCGACCGGGCGACACGCAGATCTGGTGACCAAACTGACGGGCGTCGCCGCGACCGATCGCGACGAGGCGTTTCTGCTGCGCTTCGGGGTCGATGCGCACAAAGAGACCATCGCGCTTTTCGAGCGCCAGAGCGCCGAGGGACAGGACCCGGAATTGAAGCGCTACGCGCAGCAGACGCTCACGACGCTGCGCGAGCACATGGCGGCTGCCCATAAGCTCATCAATGCTCAGAGCACCGCGCGATAGCGAATCTGCGGTCGCTTCCGCGACGACCATTCCGGCCGCAAGCGCACAGGCGATCGCCAGTTGCGACGACCTTCGCTATTCCACAGACGCGGAGCCCGGCATTTCGCGTCGCCGTGCGGGCTCCGGTTTCTATTACGCGATGCCGAACGGCCAGCGCGTCGCTGACGAGGTGACCCTTGCGCGCATTCGAAAGCTTGCGATTCCTCCAGCGTACCGCGACGTATGGATCTGTCGCGATGCGTACGGCCATCTGCAGGCGACTGGTATCGACGCTCGCGGCCGGAAGCAGTATCGCTACCACGAGCGCTGGCGCTCCGTTCGCGACGAGCACAAGTTCGAGCGCATGATGGGGTTCGGACGGGCGTTGCCGCGCATCCATCGTCGCATTGCTCGCGACATGAAGTTACCGGGCATGCGGCGAGAGAAAGTCGTCGCCACGGTCGTGAGTCTGCTCGAGCAGACACTCATACGGGTGGGCAACGGCGAGTACGCCCGAACGAACAAGTCCTATGGGCTCACGACGCTTCGCAACCGTCATGTGAATCTCAGGGGCGACAAGGTGCGCTTCAACTTTCGCGGCAAGCACGGGATCAAGCACGACGTGGAGATCGAAGACCCCCGTGTCGCGAAAGTGTTGCGCGCATGCCTCGACTTGCCGGGGCAGGAGCTTTTCGAGTACGTCGACGAGAACGGCACCGTGCGGGACGTCACCTCATCGGACGTGAACGAGTACCTTCGTGAAATCACGGGAGCACCGTACACCGCGAAAGATTTCAGGACGTGGCACGCGACTTCGGAAGTGCTCGAGTGCCTTGCCGGCCAGCATTTCAACACCGTGAAGGAAGCCAAGGCGCAGCTCAAGGAGGCGCTGCAGACAGTCGCGAACCGGCTGGGCAACACGCCGACCATGTGCAGAAAGTGCTATGTGAACCCGGTCGTGGTGGACGCCTTCCTGGCCGGAGAGCTGCGCAGCGTAGCGCTGAACGGAAGCGGGAACGAACGGGTACGGCTGTTGCACCTGCTCACGGGTACGCCGACCGGCGTCGCATTCAAGCGCGCACCGAAAAAGCGCGGTGCCACACGCGGAGTCGCACGCCGAAGCGGCTCAATACACCCGAAGAAAGGTTGATCGATGGCCGTCGAGTTCGCACCCATGCCTGACAGAGGCCGCCTTGCACCTATTTCCTGGGCGGCGGTATTCGCGTCGCTCGCTGTGGGCATATCCGTGATGTTGTTGCTGACGCTCGCGGGCGTTGCAGTGGGAATCACCGTGGTCGAGCCCGGCGCCGACAGCCCGCGCGCGATCACCATCGGCGCGGCCGCGTGGCAGACCATCAGCATGCTGATCGCGGCGCTCGTCGGCGGCTACGTGGCGGCGCGTCTGTCAGGGTTGAGACGCACTGCGGACGGCCTCCTGCACGGGGCCGTCGCCTGGGGTGCGACGACGGTGTTGTATGCGGCGCTCGCGACAACGGCGCTCGGCACGCTCACCGCCGGCATGTTCGGCCTTCTCGCCCCGAGCGCTTCCGAACGCGCCGCAGCCGCGAGCGCGCCCGCCTCGTTCGACCGCGACCAGGCCCAGCGCACGCTGGAAACCGTCGGTCTCACGTCGGAACAGGCGCGAACCGTCATCGATCAGCTCACGGCAGCTCCGGGCACAGCGCCTGCGCCCGCTGCACGCCCGCAGGTCGAAGAGGTTGCAGACACGGTAGGTACCGCGACCGGCTGGCTGAGTGCGACGGTGCTGCTCTCGCTGCTTTTGTCTCTAGTTGGCGGCGCGATGGGCGCCCGCGGTACCCGCCGGGGCAACCGCCGCATCGAAGGCCGGGAGAACACGACCACCACTGTGAGCGAGTCGCCTCCCCGGATCCTGAGCCGCCAGGCTTAACGGACGACCTCCATGCCGCGCGCACTGTGGAAAGGGGCCATTTCGTTCGGCCTCGTGCACGTGCCGGTTTCGCTGTACCCCGCATCGCGCAGCGAAGGGCTCTCGTTCGACATGATCGACAAGCGGGACTTTTCGCCGATCGGTTACAAGCGCTACAACAAGCGGACCGGCGAGGAGATCTCGCGCGAGAACATCGTGAAGGGTTACGAGTACTCGAAAGGCGATTACGTCATCATCACGGACGAAGATTTCAAACAGGCGAACGTCGAAGCGACGCAAACCGTCGAGATCGTCGCGTTCGTCGACGCCGCTGCAGTCGCGCCGTATTTCTACGACACGCCGTACTATCTAGAGCCCGGCAAGCGCGGCGAGAAAGGCTACACGCTGCTGCGCGAAGTGCTGAAGCGCAGGGGCCGCATCGCCATTGCGAACGTGGTGATACGTTCGCGCCAGCACCTCGCCGCCGTGATCCCGGTCGATCGTGTACTGCTTCTGAACACGCTACGCTGGTCGAACGAGATCCGCTCGATGGCGGACATCACTCTCCCGGAAGCGGGCATGGGCGGCTTGACCGAGAAGGAGCTCGCCATGGCCGAGCGCCTCGTCGAGGATATGTCGGACGACTGGAAGCCCCAACAGTTCAAGGACACGTATACCAACGACCTCATGGCGCGCATCGAGCAGCGGATCAAGGCCGGTGAGACACACGTCATCACGCCCGAGAGCGAAGATGCCGGTGAGCCGCGCCGCGGCGCACAGGTGATCGACCTCGTCTCCATGCTGCGGCGCAGCCTCGACCGGAAAGGCAAGGCGGTGGGGGGCGCCGAGGCGGGCGCAGAAGATGGAAAACAGCGTCCGAAGCGTGCCGCCGCGCGCAAATCCCCGTCGCGCCTGCAGGGCAGGAAAGCCGCCGCTTCACGCAAGCGGGCTTGAAAGCTCCAGCCGGGCGGGGCGCAAAGCCGGGACGCGGGGGCGTGCAATTCTGGCGCACATCTTGCGTTCTCCCGGGCGTAAACACGCTACGCAGAGGCCTGCGGAGCGAAAAAGCGCGTAAAATTTACCTGTTTGAAGTAACAATTATCGGCAGAGTGGTTTCTGGCACACTCGGAACTTGTTTGCCTGCAACCGTTTTTGCCCGTACCGGCGATGAATAAGAAGGAGGCTCGATGCCACACGTCCTGCTCGTAGATGACGACCCCGAACAGCTCGAATGGCTATCGGAGTTCGTCAAAGCGGAAGGTTTCACTGTCGCGAAAGCAAGCTCGCTTCGCGCCGCGCGGATACAGCTCACGCAGATGCGTCCCGATGTACTGCTCACGGACCTGCAGCTGCCCGACGGGAACGGCATCGAACTGGTAGACGACCTCGAGCAGCGCGAGGCGACCGAAGTCGTCATGATCACCGGCCATGCGACAGTCGAAAGCGCGGTGAACGCGCTTCGCGCCGGCGCCACCGATTACCTGGTGAAACCCGTGGACGTGGAGCGGCTTCGCCCCATTCTGCAGCGTGTTCCCGGCACTCACGAGCTGCGCGCCGAAATCGGCGAGCTGCGACAGGAGCTGCGCGGGCTTGGCCGCTTCGGCCACATGATCGGCAGCTCGCCCGTCATGCAGAAGCTCTACGACCAGCTGAACCGCGTCTCTCCGACCTCCGCCACGGTGCTCCTCGTCGGCGAGAGCGGGACCGGTAAAGAGCTCGCGGCGCAAACGATTCACGATCTTTCACGCCGCAAGAAGCGGCCTTTCCTGCCACTCAATTGCGGTGCGGTCTCCCCGAACCTGATCGAGAGCGAGCTCTTCGGCCACGAAAAAGGAAGCTTCACCGGCGCCGACCGTCAGCACAAAGGCTTTTTCGAGCGGGCGCATGGCGGCACGCTGTTCCTCGACGAGATCACCGAGATGCCGCAGGAGCTTCAGGTGAAGCTCCTGCGCGTGCTCGAAACGGGCACGTTCATGCGCGTCGGGACAAACACGCCGATTGCGACCGATGTGCGCGTGATCGCGGCCACCAATCGCAATCCCGCGAAAGCCGTCGCTGACGGTAAGCTGCGCGAGGACCTGTATCACCGCCTGAACGTATTCCCCATCGAGCTGCCGCCGCTGCGCGACCGTGGAACGGACATCGAGATCCTCGCGCGCCACTTCCTCGAGAAGTTCAACCAGGAAGAAGGCACCAAAAAGACTTTCTCGCCGGCGGCCATTGCTTCGCTGTATTCACACAGCTGGCCCGGCAACGTGCGCGAGCTCAAGAACTACGTGCAGCGCGTCTACATTCTCGCGGACGGGGTGGTCGACGTCGATCTCGCGCCGCGCATGTTCTCCGAGCCTGCGCATACGCCGCTGATTACGGTGCGTGTCGGCAGCACGCTCGAAGAAGTGAATCGCCGCCTGATCGAAGCAACCCTTGCGGAATGCGGCAACGTGCGGCGCAAGGCAGCCGACATGCTCGGCATCAGCCTGAAGACGCTCTATAACCGGCTCGCCCAGTACAAGGCGGAAAAAGACGGCACGCCGCTGCCTGCAGCGAAGGACGAGGAAGAATTCGAGTCCGAGGTCAAGTAGCGGTACGGGGCAGCTGCGATCGATATCGCCACATCCGCGTCAGTGACGCGTTTTACTGATATCGATCTGTTCCTGCTCGTCTTCGAGCTCCTCTTCGACGACGTCGCCCACATCGTCGTCTTCCATCGCTGAGCCTTCGAGCTCGTCCGACTGCTCGCTCTCTTCGTCCCCGCGCTCCATCTCGGCGAAAAGCTCCTCGCGCCGCAGTCGCATGTCTTCGCCGATCCGGTCCAGATCGAGCGCGGACATGTCGCGGACAGCAGGAAACAGCTCCTGCTCTTCCTCCTTGATGTGGTGCTTCACGTATTCCGCGAGCACCGTGAAGTAAGCCCAGTACATCGGATCGTCCGCTTCGAGCGCGTGGAGCTTCGCGATCAGCTCGTCCACGGTTTCGTGCTCGACTTCCGCCTTGTTGAGGAGGTCCTCCCGCTCCTGATCGTCCACGCGGGCGCGCACGGCCGGGTAAAAAATCTCCTCTTCGAGCATCGAATGGATCTGTAGCTCGAGGCATGCGGTCTCGACCAGCTCGCGCACGGTCTCTGTGTCGTCCCGGTCGACTTTCTCCAAATCCTTGAACAGCTTCTGCACGCGCTTGTGATCTTGCGTCAGCAGATCGATTGCGCTGCGGTCTCCTCCGCTCGTTTCTGGTTTCGCCATGTCGGACCCCGGACCTGAAAATGCGTGTTCGCGGCAGCAAGGGCTATGCCGCGAGCCGTGAGTTAAGTACCAGCCGTTGCGCGGTTCTTCGGCATGTTCCATGCTTAGTTCCGATCAACGCAAAGAGTCCGCACGAGCAGAGTCCAACATGACCGGATCCAGACGAAATCCTACCCGCAAAGAGCCTGGGCGTGGTGATCAACCCGCGCGTGACACCGATACGGCGAGCTATGAACAGCTGCAAGGCTCGCCCGACGCGCATGGCGCACCCGGTAAATTGCGCTATCCGAAGCAACCGCACGAACGCGATGAATCGGCAGAGCCTTCGGACGACCGGCTGAAGGACGAATCGCGTCCGCCGTCGGATCGCCAGATATCGCAAGCGGCCAGGGATATCGAGAGCGGCCGCGTCGACACCGATCGCCGGGGTATCCCCAGCGACGTTCCAGGCAGTAAATCCAAGTAAAGGAGAACGCGATGCAAAGCACGAGCATGCAAGGTTCCACACCAGGCGCGAGCACGACCCAGTCAGCGGAAAATCTCGCCACGCGCGCCAGCGAGAAGCTGAGCGACATCACGAGCGCCGCACAGCAGACCGTCGAACGTCTGACGAGCGCCGCGTCGCAAGCGGCGAATCGCCTGGGCGCACGAAGCGAGGAGCTATGGGAAATGCGGGGGCAAGCCACAGAAACGGCACGCACTTACATGCGTGAGCATCCGCTTGCGACGATCGGCATTGCCGTCGCAGTGGGCCTCATTCTCTCCCGCTTGCTCTCCCGGCGCTGAGCATGGACACTGCCGCCAGCCGCGCGCGGGATCGCGTGCCGCGAGCTGCGTTCAGCGCAGCACCCGGGGAAATGACGGGCAGCGCCGCCGGGCCCGAGGTTGGAGATCGCGAGACGCGTGAAGCTTCATTCCTTGCGCCCTTCGAGCGCGTATTCGCGACATTGAAGCGCATGGGGAGCAATTACGCGACGCTCGTCGTGCTCGACGTGCGGCGTGCCGCGGTCCAGTTCGCATGGCTGGTCGCAGGCGGGATCTTCATATCGGTGCTGGTGGTGACCGCCTGGCTCGCAGCGGTCGCCGCGCTTTGCGTCTGGTTGCTCGGGGATATCCTGACATGGCCTGGCGTGCTCATCGTCGCGGCTGCGCTGAACATCGTCGGCGCGGCGATCGTCGCAATGCGACTGCGCGCGGTGTTCCAGCACACGCCCTTCGAAGCCACGCTGCGGCACATCAAGTCCGACGACGAGAATCACGAGACCGACAAGTCGAAAGCGGGAGCGGCCGCATGAAATTGAGCCTGCACGAAATCGACGATCAGATCCGCGACGTCGAAAATCGCATCGCGGTCGAGCGCATCGCGCTCGACGACGCGATCCACGGCTGCGCGAGCAGCCTGCGCGAGGCGGTCACCTCTCCCAAGACGCTTCTCGCGGTGCTTGGAGTCGGCTATACAGTCGGCAAGATTCTGTTCCGGGACAAACAGAAACCTCAAGCGCAGCAAGGAGCGCCCGCGAAGAAAGCCGGTGTGCTGGGACTTCTCACGGGCATCGCCGGTACCGCGATCTCGCTCGCCGGCTCGCGATGGGGCAGTGTCGCCAGATGGGCGGCGACCCGTTACTTTGCGCGCAGGAAAGCCGCAGCGGCTGCTTCCCGGCCTGCATCGACAGCGCGTTCGACGGCGCCGGGTCCGCGCTACGGAAGGACACCCGCGAGCGCGAATGTCACTTCTTCGACTCGGCCGATTTCTGCGCGGGAGCTTTGACCCCCCCGCTTTTTACGCGCTTCAGCAACTGACCGCAGTCGGTATCTTCGCCGGGACCCGTCTCGATGAACGGGATTACGGCGAGGAGTGGATTGACGATGCTCAGCAGCAGCCCGGCGGCGCCCCGCGCCGCAAGCGGTCCCATTTGCGGCATCACTTTCGGATCCTTGAATGTCCCGCTGATATTGATGGGCGAGCGCAGCACGAAAGGACTCATGTCCTTCGGCTCGGCACGGGTGACGAGATCGAGCGTTTCGGTGCGAAGGTTCAGCGTGCCGCTGCCGGTCACCACCGTGTCGGCGGTGTCTATGACGAATACCTGAGGAGTGGCGACCCCGCCTTTGACGGCAAGATCGACTACGGCGCATCGTAACTCCACGCTTACGTCGCGCGTCGCGAGTATGCGCAACGCTTCCGCGAGATCGAGCCCAACGGCTTCCATCAGCAGGTTGCTGACCTTCCCGCCATTCACGAGCATGGCGATCCGGCCGTCCGCCGTGCCGAAGAGATCCGCCATGGATGTGCCGCGTCCGGCGATGTCGATGCGCCCATAGAGAATGCCGAGCGGGTCCTTCATCTTTCCCGTGCCGGGGAAAAGCTTCCGGAGGTTCAGCGCGCTTATGTCGGCGTTGATCTTGCCGGCGAGCGGCTTCTGGTTGCTGTCGAGGCGGATGTTCGCATTCACCGTGCCGTCCGCGATACGAAAACGCAACGGTTCGAAACGCAGCACGCCGGCCTCCAGGACCCACTTCGCGGAGAGCTCTTCGATGGGCACTTTCGCCGCGTCGACGATCTTCTTTCCGCGGAAGCTCACGTCAGCGTCCATGATCGGCCAGTCTTCGACCTTGAAGCGTTTCTGCGGCAGCACCTTGCCGGTGGCTTCGATCTCCTGCACCTTCTGCTTTTGCTTCGGTCCCGCGGTTTCGCCCGGGCCGGTTTTCGACGGCGCGCCAACGAGCGGCCCCAGATCGTCGAGATCGAGCAGTGTGGAAACGAGATTCGCTTTGAGCACGGGACGCTTGTCGCCGCGCGAATACGATGCGCCGCCGCTCAAATCGCTGTCGCCGACGCGTCCCGAGAACGGATCGAAGATGAACGCTTCGCGCGGATTGCGGAAACGGCCCTGCAGCCGATACGGCGGCGTCTCCGGAAGATTGATCGTGACGAGGCGCTTCAGGTCGTCGAGGCTTGCGCCGGACACGTCGAGGTCGACGTCGATGCCGTCCACGTCGGCTGCGCGCACGATCCCGGCAAAGGCTGCGGTGATGTCGCCGAGCGTGAGTGCGGCCGACATCTCGACCGACGTATCGGGCGTCGGCAACAACCCGGGAAAGCGTGCGACGCCGCGCGCTTTCTGCCCACGGAAAGTGCCTTGAGCCGACATGTCCACGGCACCACCACTGCCGCCGACGTCACCCGAGACGTCGATGTCGAGCTGGGTATCGATCGTTGTGTCGCGATAAAAGACAAACCCGCGGTCGATGTTGATGCGCCGGACGATGGCGGGGAACGGCTCGTTCTCCTCCTCTTTCACTTCCCTTTTGAACGTCCACGTGTTCCGATTCTTCTCGCGCTCGAGCCCGACCCTCGCCTGGGTCAGCGTAAGCTCTTCGACGATCACGCGGCCGATGAGGAGCGGCAGCAGCCTGAAGCGCGCATCGATGAACTGAGTGTCGACCAGATGGCTGCTTTTGGCCCATTCGGGATTGGTGATCCGAAGTCCCGAGATACGCACGCCGGGCCTCCAGCCTATTTTTATGTTGAGATCGCCGATCGATACCTCCCGCCCGCTCGCGGCCAACGCGCGGCGTTCGATGAAGCGCTCGCCGGCTTCGGACTCGATCACGAGGATGATCGCGAAGACGAGCAGCACCAGGCTTGCGGCCACACCGAGTGCGATCGCGAGCGGCTTCGGAATGTGCTTTGGAGCGTGGAGCGCTTTCACCGCGGTTTGCGCTGCAACGCGCGTGCCGCGGCGCGTGCTTTTGCAGTGCGGTAGTACGCGTGTTGGAGTCTTGACGCTGCCGCACCTAACTACAAGGCCGGGTAGGTTTTTCCTTGAGTGTCGATGGCTTGGCGGCCGCCCCGGAGCATGGTTTCCGCGTCGCCTCCGTGCTCGCCGCAACCCGGCGGTGCCTTGCCCGCGTACCCGGGAAGCGCGGAAACCGATGCGGCATCGCCAGACCGCACCGGCAGTCTTGCGGGCGCGAAGATCTGTTCGCTCGATGACGATCCCGACGCACGCGACGTGATCACGCTGACATTGCGCCACGCGGGCGCGGAAGTGCAAAGCCTCGCGAGCGGCGCGGAGCTGATCGCGGTGATCGAACAGGGTTTCGCCGACCACGTGAGCAAACCGATCGACCCGGTGCGCCTGGTCGCGACGATCAAGCGCGCGATCAATGCCTGAACGGGCGATCGCGGAGCGCGTTATGTGCCGGCACGCCGCTTGCCGTACCCGCCCGGCCAATGTCGGAACGCGATCTTGAAAACAAACATATCGCTGGTTGCCCTGCTGCTGAGTGCCGCATGCACGGCGCCGGCCGCCATGGCGGCATCAGGCGAGGTCGCCAAAGCGGAGGCGGCACGCAAAAAACCGCTGCAGCGCTGCGATCAGCTGAAAGGCGACGCGGAGCTCGAATGCCTGAAAAAAGCGCGCGAGCGCATCGTGGAAGCGCGCAAGGAGCGGGAGGCGAGTGCGAAAGGCGACGAGAGCAAACTCAAGGACAAACCTGTCGAGAAAGACACGAGCCCGCAAAAAGGTAAGCGCTAAGCCGCCAGAGCGCTTGCCTCGGGCGAAAGCGAGCGATTCCAGAGCTCGCGGAAGAGTGGCTGACGCTCGAGCAGTTCCGTAACGCTGCCGGAATCGACGACCATGCCATCGTCCATCAGCATCACGCGGTCGAACCGCTGCAGGAGATTTAGACCCCGGTTGGGATCGTACAACCCGGCGAGCACGCGCATGAGCGTGCTCTTGCGTCGCGGATCGGGTCACGCGGTTCGCACAGACGATCACGTGGAATTCCGGCATCCAGCACCGGCGCGCGCCCGCGACGCTTCAGAACGTCGGGATGACGCCGGATCTGCTGAGCCAGATGCTCGCGA
>Ga0075431_100006301_pt1 | contig 11785 bp, 11 predicted proteins | sample RhiMetdeltSRZDD5_FD_75297 | JGI IMG/M metagenome (GOLD analysis project Ga0075431, IMG submission 75297) | Populus rhizosphere microbial communities from Tennessee, USA - Rhizosphere MetaG P. deltoides SRZDD5 | ecosystem: Host-associated > Plants > Roots > Rhizosphere > Soil | place: USA... | reverse complement strand
GCGCCGCTGCAGAGCCACGTCCACCTGCGCCCACGCGCCGGCGATCGCCTCATTCTGAGTCGCCAGCTCATTGCGCACCGAAACGAATTTCCCGCCGAAGGCTAGTCCGACCAGGAGGATAATTCCCAGAACCACCCAAAGTATTTTCATCGTTGTCTCACTTTTCGAGGACATCAACCGCATTGATGACCACGGAAATCTCCTTCAAATAGGACCCCAAAATAGCTGTCGGATCGAGGTCCTTCTCCTTTATTTTCTCTTCCCGCAAATCCAGCAGCCGCTCGAACGGAGCCGGATCGATCTGAAAAACGTCGCGAGCCTGCGCGATCACTTCGCGCTTTTGCATCTTTGCTTCCTGCCCGTGCAGCAACAACGCATGGCGGAAGAGCACGCAGAACGTCGAGATGGAATCAGCCAGGAGCTTACGCAGCAGCTCCTTGTCGTTCAGAATATCGGACGCCTTCTGGCGCAGCCGCAACTGCTTCGCTCGAAGCTCGTGCTCCACCTGCGCCCGATAAAACGCATTATCCACGCTAATCGACTCCACGACATCCTTGCCATACAGAACCCGATGCTGCCGGATGATGTCGTGATACTCGATCGGAAAGCAATCATGGGAAGTCGCCACTTCCTGCTCGGTCATTACCAGCGGAGCCGGACTGCCAAGCTCCCTCCACCACCGGAAAATCGGCTCGGACTGCCCCATCTCCGCCGGTCCGATTTCACTCAGGACGCAGAGAATATTCAGATCAGAATACTTGCCCGAGTAGTCCGCGCCCGCCCCCGATCCGTAGAGCACCACGGAAACCAGCCGCGAGCCGTACGCCTTCTTTAGACGATCCACCAAGTCGATCAGTTTGCGCTCTTCCATTTTGTTACCAGTCGCTCGAAGCCCCGCCGCCACCGGAATCGCCGCCGCCAAATCCACCGAATCCGCCGCCCGAGTCGTATCCACCGAATCCGCCGCCGGAGCCGCCACCCCAGCCTCTCCCCTGGCTCATCATATTACCCAGGAGCAATCCGGGGAGAAATCCGCCGAATCCACCGCCACCGCGACGTCCGCCACCGCGCATCAACAGGAACACCAGCGCGATGCCGCCGATGATCAGCGGCCACGGAAGCGATTCGTGCGGCCGCTCCGTATAAACGCGCCGGCGTAGCGACGTATCGAGCGCAATCCCCTTGGATTGCGCGATCCTCCCGCCGATGGTAGCCGCGGCAGCGCGGAACGCCTCCCCATACTGCGTTTGACGCAACGCCGGACGCATCGACCGCAAGACCTCTCCCGCAAACCCGTCCGGCAGAATCGGCTCCAGGCCATAACCTATTTCGAGCCGGCTGCGCCGGTCCCCCACCGCAAGCAGCAGCAGTATCCCTTCGTCCTTGCCCTTCTTGCCGACCCCCCACGCGCGATAGATCGTGTTGGCGACATCTTCGATCGGCTCCTGGCTCAGGCTCTGGATCGTCACCAGGGCTATCTGGGCCCCGGTCTGCTGCTCGACGCGCGTGCAGTAATTCTCCAGTTCGCCTTTGCTCGCCGCGTCGATTACGCCCGCGAAGTCGCTGACGTAGCCCTGCGGCTTAAGCGCTTTCCAATCGACAGCAAGGCCGCAGGAGACACTCAGCGCCAGCGCGATACAAATCCGCAGCAGCTTTTTCATTCGTTAGCAGGCAAGATCTTCGCGCCCGATCTTGACCCCGTCGAGATTGCCCAGAACGGTAAGCGCGATCTGTTTCTGGTCGAAGAATTTTTGCGCGATTGCCTGAATATGGTCGGCCGTCACCGCCTCGATGCTCTCGATCAGTTCATCCAGGCTGAAAAATTTTCCGAAGTACATCTCCTGCCGCGCAAGATTAGACATGCGGCTCGACGTCGATTCCAGGCTCAACATCAGCGAGCCTTTCAGGTGATCCTTGGCGCGGCGCAGCTCGTCCTGCGGCACAAGCTCCTGCTTGAGCTGCCGGAACTCCTTGACGATCGACTCCACAACTTTCCCCGCCGCCTCGGCCGACGTGCCGGCGTAGATCGACAGGCACCCTGTGTCGCGATAGGGATTCAGATCGGAGAACACCGCGTAAGCCAGCCCCTGCCGCTCGCGGATATTTTGGAACAGCCGCGAGCTCATGCCTCCACCTAGCAGCGTGTTCAGGATGTAGCAGGTAAAGCGCTCCTCATGCGGCAACGGATAGGATGGCACGCCGAGGCACAACTGCACCTGCTCCAGCGACTTCTTATTCCGCAGAGTGATGCGTGCGTGCGTCGTGGGAACCGAGTCCCGAATCGGGGCCTTTCCCGGTGGCAGTGACTCGAAATGCTCGCGCGCCAGATTGACGAGTCCCTCATGCGTGAGCCGACCGGCGGCCGTAATCAGCGTGTTGGACGGGAGATATTCGGCGCGATAGTAGCCGTCGACCGATTCGCGGTCGAAGCGCTTAATCGTGTCCTTGGTGCCGAGGATCGGCTTGCCCAGCGGATGATCCTTCCAGAAATTGGCGGTGAAGATCTCATGGACGAGGTAATCCGGGTTATCCTCCTCCATTTTGAGCTCTTCCAGGATCACGCCTTTTTCCTTGGCGATGTCCTCCTCACGGAACAGCGGATGGAGCACCAGGTCGGCAAGCACATCGAAGGCTAGCGACAGGTGCTCGTCGAGGACTTTGGTGTTGTAGCAGACCAGTTCCTTGGCCGTGAAAGCATCGAGATTTCCGCCAATCGAATCGACCGATCGCGCGATCTCTTCAGCAGATCGCTTCGAGGTGCCCTTGAAGAGCATGTGCTCGATGAAGTGCGTAATCCCGTTCTGCTCCGGCAATTCCCGTCGCGATCCGGTGCCCACCCAGATCCCTACGGAGACAGAACGGACGTGCTGCATAACTTCGGTAATAACTCGGACGCCGTTCGGCAAAACTGTTGATTCTATGTCGCGAACGGCTGTAGCGGTAGCTGAAAGATTGGTCAAGACGCGGAGGGTCCCTCTTTATTTTGTACCACTTTCGCGGGGTTTTTGGCTATTCGGTCCGTTGCCGGAAATGGAACTTTCTGCCTAGAACACTACCGTACGAAAGCGAGCCGTACTAGACCAAACGCTCTCTAGCAAGTTGCGGGACGCCTCCTCATAATCGGAAGTAGGTCGGAGGGCCAAATGCATATCTGGAGGGAGAAACAAATTCGCTCGTCGCTGATGTCGGTGGGCTGCAAGGCGCTGCTTACTCTCGTAAGCCTGCCGGTGTGGGGTGCGCCATTACCTTGCGCGCAGACCACGCTGGAAAACTACATCAGCCTAGCCGAAGGATGTACGGTCGATAGCCTTCTATTCTCGAATTTTGGATTCACAGAGAATACCGCTACATCCAATCCGTCTGTCGACGATATCATCGTCTCCCCTTCACCGAGCACAGGGCCGGACGATTGGACCGGGATTGGAATCACGCATGTCTCTGGGCAGTTCCTGCTTCTAGGCCCGCAACTTAATATTGATTTCGAAATAACCTTCACCGTTAGTGGCACACTCTACCCGTTATATGGGGTTTCCCTGTTCAGCGATGCGAGTGCAACCGGCAGTGGAAATCACGCTCGAGTAAGAGAGTTCGTTGATTACGGAAGCGGGACGGTCCAGATGCACTCGAACCACAGTTCAAATGGCCCACATACGCGTGAGTTCCCTTCCGCGCAGTCCGTTGACGTAACTAAACTTTTCGTCCTCGATACTGGCAACGGTGGTGGTTCATCTGCGATTAGCTTCGTTGACCAGGGTTTTTACACTCACGCGCCTGAGCCAACAACAATAATCCTCGGCGGCTGTGGGCTTTTGGCTATTGTTTTTTGTGGCCGCCGGTCTCGCTTCGGCAAATCTATCCCTTCAAAAACTGCTTGATCGACTTCGTCGCCTGCCGAATTCGCTGCTCATTTTCTACCAGCGCGAAGCGGACGTGACCCTCACCCATTGGTCCGAATCCGATCCCCGGCGATACCGCTACCAGCGCCTTCTCCATCAGCAGCTTTGCAAACTCGAGTGATCCTGCTGCCCGATACGGCTCGGGCACTGGCGCCCACAGGAACATGGTTCCCTTCGGCGCCTCTACCGGCCAGCCGGCTCGCTTGAGTCCGGTGACCAGCGCGTCCCGGCGCTTGCGATACACTTCGCAGATCTTGGCCGTGTCGCCGGCGCACTCTCGCAGCGCGATGATCGCAGCGATCTGCAGAGGCTGGAATACGCCGTAATCCAAATAGCTCTTAATTCGCGCCAGGGCCCCGATCATCTTCCGATTACCGAGGCAGAAACCCACGCGCCATCCCGCCATGTTGAAACTTTTCGACATGGAGTAAATTTCGACCGCGACGTCCTTCGCGCCCGGAACCTGCAGAATGCTCGGCGCCCTATAGCCGTCGAAGCAAAGATCGGCGTAGGCGAAATCGTGTACGATCATCGACCCGTGCTGGCGCGCCAACTCGACGATCTCGCGGAAAAAATCCAGGTCGACGCACATCGTCGTCGGATTGTGCGGAAACGAAATCAGAATCAGCTTCGGTTTCCGCGTCGACGTCGCATAGAGATGCTTCAGCCGATCGAGGAATTCACCCGGACTCGGCATCGGCAGCAAGCAGGCGTGCCCTTCCGCCATGATCACGCCGTATTGGTGGATCGGATACGCCGGGTTCGGCGAGACGACGGCGTCATCCGGTCCGACCACGGCGAACAGCAGGTGGGCCAGCGCGTCCTTCGCGCCGATCGTGACGATGGCCTCCGAACCAGGATCCAGGTCCACGTCGTAGTGGTCCTTGTACCGCTTGACGATCTCCTCGCGCAGCTTGGGAATTCCCTTCGACTGCGAGTAGCGGTGATTCTTCGGATTCCGCGCCGCTTCGATCATCTTGTTCACGATGATTCGCGGCGTGGACCCATCCGGGTTGCCCATTCCGAGGTCGATCACATCCTGCTGCGCCGCTCGCGCCTTCGCCTTCATCTCATTGATGACGGCGAAAACATAAGGGGGCAGTTTCCCGATGCGGTAAAATTCCTCATTCGACTCGGACATGAATTTCATTCTACAAATAGCGGGCCGATTTGACCAGTCTTAGCGTGTTCTTTCCCGCCTACAATGACGCGCCGTCGATAGCCGTCCTCGTGGACAAGGCCTTCGAGATTCTGCGCGCTAGAACGCCGGATTTCGAAGTAATTGTCGTGAACGACGGAAGCTTCGACAACACGCCCGGCGTGCTCGCCGAACTTCAGCAGCGGCATGGCGCTGCCTTTCGTGTGATCACGCACCCCGAGAATCGCGGGTATGGCGCAGCCTTGCGAAGCGGATTCGCGGCCGCGCGCAAGGATTTCGTTTTCTACACCGACGGTGACGGCCAGTACGATGTCGGCGAGCTGACCAAGCTTCTCGACCGGATCGAGCCCGACGTCGGCCTGGTGAACGGATACAAGCTCGAACGCAGCGACCCATGGCGGCGCATCGTCATTGGGAATATCTACAATCGTTTCGCGCGTCTGATTTTCCGCATCCGCCTCCGTGACATCGATTGCGATTTTCGCCTCATCCGGCGCGCGCTGCTCGACGATATGCGCCTGTCGTCCACCAGCGGAACCATCTGTGTCGAGCTTGTGCGAAAGCTTGAGCTCAGCCCGTATCGCGTCGTCGAAGTGGGCGTGCATCACTATCCGCGGCGGCACGGCAGCAGTCAGTTCTTCCGATTCCCGTCTCTGATGACGACGCTGTATCAGCTCCTTCAGCTCTACCTCCGCCTGGTGATCGCCCCTGCGTTGACCGGAAAGGATCGACGCCTCGCATGATTCCGCTCATGAATTTGCGAGTGGCGGTCGCAGCCACGGCTGCCGAATGGGGCCCGCTTCTCCTCAGGATGCACGAGCGGGCCCACTACATCCTCGGCGAACAGGTCGAGACTTTCGAGCGCGATTTCGCCGGCGCCACCGGCGCAAAGTACGCGATCGGCGTCGGCTCCGGGACATCGGCCATTGAGCTCTGTCTGCGGGTCGCCAGCGTCACCGGACAGGTCATCACCTCACCGCTGACCGCGCCGTTCACTGGCTTGGCGATTCTCAGCGCCGGCGCCGCCCCTCGGTTCGCCGATATCGACCCTGACACATTGCTCCTCGACCCTGGAGATGTCGAGAATCGAATCACCAGGAAGACCGCCGCCATCTTACCAGTGCATCTGTACGGCCAGCCCTGCGACCTCCCGCGATTCGCCAGGCTGAAGCTGCCGCTCATTCAGGATGCCTGCCAGGCGCACGGCGCGCGCTACGGCGGCATTCCCCTGACGCAGTATTCTCCCTACGCCGCCTACAGCTTCTATCCGACCAAGAATCTTGGATGTCTCGGCGACGGCGGCGCCGTCACGACCAATAGCCGACGCGTCGCCGATCGCGTGCGCCTGTTGCGTGATGGTGGACGCGCCGCCAATCACGTCAGCAAAGCGGCCGGCGTCAATTCACGCCTCGACGAGCTGCAGGCCTGCTACCTCAGCGCGTTCTTGCCGCATCTGGCCGACTGGAACATCCGCCGCGCTCATATCGCTGCGTTGTACGATGACGCCTTCGCTGGCTGCGATGCTGTTCGTCCTGTGCGCCGTGGCCCGCACTCCGTCAATCATTTGTATGTAATTCGTGTCCGGCATCGCCAGAAATTGATGCGCTTCCTCGCCGGCGCCGGGATCGGTTGCGGCGTCCACTACCCCGTCCCCCTGCACCTGCATCCTGCTTTCGCCGGCTGCGGAGCCAGGCGCGGCGACCTGCCCCACGCCGAGCGAGCCGCGCACGAGGTCCTCTCGCTGCCGATGTGGCCTCATCTCTCCGGCTCCGAAGCGATGCAAGTGGCGGAGAAAGTCCGCCGGTTCTTTGCCAACTCGTGCTAATCTCAAGGTGTTCGATGCTTTCCATCGTCATCCCGATTCACAACGAGGAGCCTTCGCTTCTTCCGCTCTACGACCGCCTGACTTCGGTGCTCGAATCGATTCATAAACCGTACGAGATTCTGTTCGTTGACGACGCGTCCACCGACCGTAGCTTCGAGCTTCTAGCCAATCTTGTCGAGACCGACGAGCGGCTCAAGGTGATTCGCCTACGGCGCAATTTCGGACAGACGGCCGCGCTTTCGGCGGGTTTTCATGAAGCTGAAGGCGAAGTCATTATCGCCATGGACGGCGATCTGCAGCATGCGCCCGAGGACATACCCGCGCTGCTCAAAAAAATAGACGAAGGCTACGACATCGCCAGCGGATGGCGCAAAGAGCGGGTCGACAACGCGCTGACGCGGAAAATTCCCTCTCGCATCGCGAATTGGCTGATGGCCAAGGCTTCCGGCATCGAACTCCGCGACTTTGGGACGACCTTCAAGGCCTATCGCGCCGAGATTTTGAAGGATGTGCACCTTTATGGCGAGATGCACCGCTTCATCCCCGCGCTGGCAAGCTTCTACGGAGCCCGTGTAGCCGAAGTCCCGATTCGCAATACACCACGCATTACCGGTGATTCTCATTACGGTCTCGGACGGACTTTCCGTGTGCTGTTCGATATCCTGACGATCAAATTTCTGCTGAAGTACTTCACCCGGCCCATGCACTTCTTCGGCGCGCTCGGGTTGGCGGGAACCACCATCGGCGGCTTGATCCTTTCCTACATCGCCGTGAAGAAGCTGATGGGCTACGAGATTGTCCTGGAACACGGTCCGCTAATGATTGCAGGCGGTCTTCTGCTACTGGCAGGCTTGATGATGTTCAGCACCGGACTTTTGGGAGAGGTGCTCATTCGCACCTACTTCGAAACTCAGGACCGTCGTATTTACGCCGTGCGGCAGATTCTCGCGAAAAAAGAACGCCGCGCCGCGAGTCGCTAGAACAAGCTTCAGCTTGTTCGGACCGGCTACATCTTTGCGCTCTCCGCCGGCACGACGCGTGAATTGCCGCCAATAAACTCGATAACCTTCACCTGCCCCTTGCGCCCGATCACCTCAACGGATTTGCCGTTCACAGTAATCTGCACGCCACCCGCATTTCCCAAACGCACGCGAACAGTTCCAGCGGTCTCGATCGTTCTCGTCTGATCCGTATCGAGGAGTCTGGCTATTGCCAGTTTGTCGTCAATATGCACAGCTACCCACGTCGGCTCCGTCGCTTTCAATTCGATTGTTTGCTGAGCGCCGGTTGCAGCCGGTTCAGCAATCACTGGTACGACGACGGGCTCGGCCGGTAGCGGTGGAGCAACCCTCGCCTTCGGCGCTTCAGGCGTTGGTAGAACGGGCGCGGGCGTCGCCCGGGGAGCAGCAGCCGGACGGGCCGCCTCCACACGATCGGCCGAATCTTGCGGCTCGGTCGACCCGCGGAACAACAGCAGCGCCGCGATCGCGCACACCGCCGCAATCGTCACCGGGATGCGCCAGCCGAACTTGCGGGACTCAGCGGGAGGCTCGGCAGGCTCCGGGAGCCGCTCCATCTGGCGTGTCGCGCGATCACAAAACGTGTCGACCGCCGTCAGCAATTTCTGTAAATTCTGCTCCGTATTTACGCTTGCGCCGCGCAGGCCCCGGATCTCGTCAGAGTGCGTCGACACGTCATTTTCCAGCCGGTCCACACGTTGGGCCAGGGCCTCGATTCCCCGCCCCTCAATCGCCGCCGGTTCGCGGCGGTCCCGGAACAGATTGGCGGCGGCTTTCGGATCCATGCCGGTCGGAATACGTGACAGCACCCGGATTTCTTCGGTGATTCGCAGGGCTTCGCGCTTGGAAAGCGAACGCCATTCGGTCGGCTGATTATCCTGATCGTTCTCGTAAAGTCCGAACCCGATCAGCTCGTCCTCGGCGATCGCCCCGGCGATTTTCGCGAACTGGGCAATGGTAGCCCGCCGCAATAATGTTACGCCGTCGAACGCCGCCTGAAACTCGCGGACCTGCGACGGTGTCACGCGTCCCACAAACTCCGCAGTGAAGTTGAGCGATTTGGGATGGAAATCGAATCCCATCCACTCGCCCCCGTCCTTTCCGATTTGGACATCTTCGGCCAGCATACGGAAAAACTTCTGCGCCTCATCCACCAGGCTCGCCAGCTTCTCCAGCGGTACCCCGGAGCCGCCCCGGCTCAACTCCATGCGTACGCGCAATCGGGCCATATAGTCGATTTAACCTCTCAGGCGATCGATCGGGTATCCTGCTCCGGCGCCTGCATCCTTTGCTGGACGAACCGCAAATTGAACCGGCCCTCAAAGGAATCCGGATCCACTTCCACCAGCCGTGTGCAGTAGTCCAGCGCCGCTGTCCGGTCGCTATTCCGGATTGCCACCATGGCCAGCCCCTGTAGCGCCGTTTTCGATTGCGGATTCACGCGAATCAATCGCTGCGAATATTCCGCGACCGCGACAGTGTCCTCACGAGCGGCGCTGAGCGCGACCAGGTTCGCCAACGGTTCGGCAGCCCCCGAATTGATCTCGAGCAGTTCCCTATAAGCCTCTTCGGCGGCCTCGTACCGCGCGAGCGTCTGTAGCGCCACCGCTCTTCCCAGCAGCCCCGCCTCTCGCAGATCGCTCGATCGCATGCCCTGGTCGAAGCACACCAACGCCTCTTCCGCGCTGTCCAGATGCAACAAGCAGGCGCCCAGGCCAATCAACGTTTCCGATCGCGAGGGATCAATCTCCATCGCCCGCCGGAACGAGTTCGCCGCGGCGTTCCACTGCTCCAGCTTCTCCAGGCAGACGGCCAGATCGAAGTGAGCCGTCGCATGATCTGGTTCGGCGGCCAGCGCGGCCGAGTAGCTGCCGGCAGCCTCTTCGAACCGCAGTCCTTCAAACTGCGCTCGTCCTTCGGCGACCAATGTCTCAGCCGACGATCTCGTTTCCACCAGAACCGGTTCGGGATCCAGTTCCGGCCGAAGCAGCTTCTCGATCGGATCCTCGTCTACCCATTGCCACGTCTCGGAATTCTCGCTCATTGACCTACCCCGCCTCTCAGAAAAGAAATCTGTATCGACCCGACCTGTCCCCGCTCCTCTCGTTCATTCAGGAATCCCATGCCCCCCGTCTTCAGCCGATCGTCGTGCCAGTCCTCCACAATCTGGTTTTGGACATAGATCGTGAATTTCGGACCCCGAGCCTCCTGCCGTACTTTCAGTGTGCCGGGAGTATGCGCCAGCACTCTCTGGAAATGGGGGCCCTCCTTGCCATTGATCACCGCGAACCGGGTGACCCTTAGAGGCGAGGAAGCGCCCGCCCACTCGAGCTTGCCGACGTAGTAATTGCGGGTGTCGGCGGCGCGGAACACCCATCCCAGACTCTTTTTCTCGATCCGGCCCGTAAATTCCATCCGGTAGTCCGACATCGACATCGAAGGCCGGTACAGCGAGAGCTGCCGCGCCCGCGCCGATCCGGCTTGATCCGATGCCCATTCCGAAATCCAGCCGGCCCCGCCCATTTCGGTCGCGGCCACACGCTCGGCTTGCGGCCCGCTTCGCCCGCTCCAGTAAATCCCCGCGCCGGCCGCGGCGATCACCAGCGCGCCCACCGCGATCCATTTTCCACCAGCTCGCTCCGAAGCCAGCGCGAAGCCAGGCGCCGATACCGCGAATTCCTGGGATGGCGCCGCAATGCCTTGGGGTGACGCAGGGAAGCTCGGCGTGGGACGCTTCGTGCGCGGAAGCACCATCTCCCACTCGCGGGCCTCGGCGTCCCGGGCAGGGGATTGCCGCGCCTGTATGGTGCGGGGCGGCATGTTGACAGTCTTGACGAGTGACGAAGATTTGGTCGGCTCGAGCGGCCGCGTCAGCGACCGCCAGGTTACTTCAAACCGGAATGGAATCGCCGAGCCCGAAAGTGTCTGCGGCCCGGCCTGAACTCCTGGATCGGCCATGTTTCGAAAAGCTCCCCTAGGGAAACGCGCCGGTACCGGCGTCAGCGACCCCTTAGGGCCCGCTACTTACGACTCTACCTAGGACCAGTGATTATCCACTGTGCCACAAAATATAGTGGCGCGTCAATACCATTGTCTATACCATCCGTGTATCCCGTTAAAAAAGGGCCTGAAATCCTACGGTACTACCACTGTATTACCCTGTTTTGCAAACCACTAGAACCAGATTATTTCGGATGAGGCCCTAAGGGGATGACTTAGTACTCTCTAAGTGTTTTCCTGGTGGTATAATCCCGAAATACAGTGTACAAAGGACATACCCCCGAGATCAGGAGTGAAAAGCGACTAAGGCCGTTCGGCCCTTAGCCGTCCCCACCTGAAATCTGGGCCAGAACTGCGAGCGGCGGACTCTCATTATGCTGATGCGCTGGGAGAGTCCTGGAGGGGTTTTGCCTCAAACGGGTATCTGGGACCAGGAAGTCAGAGTGCCGGGCGAAACAGTTCGCCCACGGCCTTCCCACGAGATCAGAGAAGGCGACCGTGCACTCCGCGCCAGTGAGCAGATGTATCGCGATCTGGTCGAAAACGCCAGCGATCTAATCTACATCATCGACCTGCAAGGCAACTTTACATCCATCAATCGCGCGGCGCAGCGCGTCAGCGGCTACACCCGCGCCGAAGCGCTCAAAATGAACATTGCGCAACTGGTGGCATCCGAATATCTCGAGGCCGCGCGCCAGATGATGCAAAAAGCGCTGCGCGGCGATCCGGCCACCACCTACGACCTGGAAATTGTCACCAAGGACGGCCGCCGTGTGATGCTCGAAATCAGTCACCGGCTGCTGCTCGAGAACGGCATCCCGCGTGGAACTCACGCCATCGCCCGCGACATCACCGAACGCCGGAAAATGGAGCTCCTCGAGCGCGA
>Ga0075431_100006299_pt1 | contig 11789 bp, 11 predicted proteins | sample RhiMetdeltSRZDD5_FD_75297 | JGI IMG/M metagenome (GOLD analysis project Ga0075431, IMG submission 75297) | Populus rhizosphere microbial communities from Tennessee, USA - Rhizosphere MetaG P. deltoides SRZDD5 | ecosystem: Host-associated > Plants > Roots > Rhizosphere > Soil | place: USA... | reverse complement strand
GGCCTTTGGAGATGACCGATTGAGTCGACTCGGGGACCAGCCCGTCGGAAGAGCAAATCCGATGCCGGCAATGAATGCACCCGTTACGCCTACTGTTGCTCGCACGGGTATCGCTGCCCAGGCCGGCCAGGTCATTGCCGACGTTCAGGCTCAGCAGGCGCGCGCAATGGCTGAGGAGAGAGCTCGGAAGGCTCGAATGGCAGCACAGGCCGCGTTTCAGGCGAAGCTTCCGTGGGTCCAGACAGTCCTAAATAAGGTCGAACGCGCAGGTCTCGCAGTCGATGGTTTTTGGGGACCACGAACCCGGGCTGCCATTCAAGGATTTCGCGCCCGTCGAGGATTGCCGGACCAAGGAGTGCTTGGAGCTAGAACCGAAGTCGCCCTCGTTCAAGCGGCGCTTCGTCGCTTAGGCGCCCGTAAAGTCGTCGAAACCGGCGTTATGGACATAGCAACACGAACAGCTATCTCTCAGTTCCAGGGCGCAAACGGTCTCGCACGGGATGGTGTGGTTGGTCCAGCCACGCGGTCCGCGATGATAGCTGCGCTGCAGCGCGTCGGATAGTGATTGCAAGGGCGAGCGAACGAATTTGTGCTGAGAAGATTTTTGTCACGATCGCCCGCAAAGTTATCTCTCGAGCGCCCCTCCATGTGTGTAAGCCACGTCGTATCTACATTGCCGTCAAATGCCGCCGGCAGAGATCGAACCCAGATTGAGTGTGTCACCGAATGAGCTGCCGTCGGCTCTGCAAAAGTGCGGCTGGGGCCTGCCAGCCTGACCGTGTAGGCACCACCTGTCAGCGCGGTGAGCCAGTTTGTTCTTGGAGTCTCTCACTTCTGTTTTTAGTGGCGCCGAAGGGACCTTCGGAGCTGGTCCGCATGCCCGATCGCAATCCGAAGGAAGCTTCGCTGAATTGATCTGCAACTGCGTGTAAGTCGGCACTTGTGTGTTGGCATCGCACTTGCCAATGAGACGACATTCGAAAAACGAGGAAAAACGCTCAGTTTCTGCTAAGGAGGTCGTAATGGATCGATCGTTTATGGAATACAGCCCGCAAACCGAAACCTACGAGACCGAACAGTCCACCTGGGGCGAAACCGAGTGGTCTGGAGAGGGCGAATTCGAAGGCGAGTTCTCAGGAGAATGGTCCGGCGAAGTCTTCAACGAGTCGGAAGTAATGGAACTCGCCGCCGAGTTGCTCGAGGTGCGTGACGAAGCCGAACTCGATAGGTTTCTTGGCAGCTTCCTGAAAAAAGCAGTGAGGACAGTTGGCAACATCGCAAAGTCGCCGATTGGCAAGGCGATCGGCGGGGTGCTCAAAACCGTGGCGAAGAAAGCGCTGCCGCTCGCCGGCACGGCGGCAGGAGCCTTTTTCGGCGGACCACTGGGCGCGCAGATCGGCGGTGGACTGGCATCGGCGGCCGGCAAGGCCCTAGGACTCGAACTCCAGGAATTGAACCAGGAAGACCGCGAGTTCGAAGGGGCCAAACAGTTTGTCAAGGTCGCTGGTGAGGCGCTTAAGACCGCTGCCTCTGCGTCACCTGCAGCTAATCCCGTCGCTGTCGCGCAGAACGCCGTGATGTCGGCGGTCCAGCAGCATGCGCCTGGTCTGCTTCAGCAGGCTCAAGCGGGAACGAATGGTAGACCCGGCCGCCCACGATCCGGTCGATGGATTCGCAGGGGCCGCAACCTCGTGATCTTGGATATCTAGTTCCAACAGCATCTTCATAAGGAGACCCCATGCATGACATCGATCGTGTTCAGTTGGAGCGTGATCCCGAAGCGGAGGGCTTCGAGACTACAGCCTTCGAGGGCGAATGGACCGGTGAGTCCGGCCGCGTTTTCGACGAAGCCCAAGAAATGGAGCTCGCCGCCGAGCTTCTCGAAATTCGCGACGAGGCCGAATTGGATCGGTTCCTTGGAGACTTCATCAAGAGGGCGGGTCAGGCTGTCGGAAGTTTCGTCAAGTCTCCCACCGGTCAGGCTCTGGGAGGAATCCTCAAAGGGGCTGCCAAAAAAGCGTTGCCGATTGTGGGTGGCGCGCTCGGGAGACTGGTCGGCGGGGAGTCAGGTGCCAACATTGGCGGGCAGCTCGCGTCGACGGCTGGAAGGATCTTCGGACTCGAACTTGAAGGACTCAGTGGCGAAGACCGCGAGTACGAAGTCGCTCGCGGCTTTGTTCGATTTGCGGGCGAAGCCGTGAAGAATGCAGCCATGGCACCACCATCTGCACCGAATCCGGCTGCAATTGCACAGTCGGCAGTAGCGGCTGCGGCGCGTCAATTTGCACCTGGACTGCTTAGAAATGGTGGTCCGGCACTTCCGGGAGCGCGGCCGTTTGGCGGCGTGTCCGGACGGAGCGGCCGCTGGATTCGCCGCGGCAGCAAGATCGTCCTTTTCGGAGTGTAGCTGTCATGTCGATCACGCGTTATGAGGCATGGGTCCTGACGCAGGAGGCGCGAGCGCTGCTACATCGGCTCGGCCGCGTCAAACCGTTTGCCCTTCAAGAACCCATGCTACCGGCAGCGGCGATTACGTTGTCGGCTCAAACGGGAATCGAAACGTATCTCACGCGCGGCCGGCGCGAACTCCGAGAAATAGTCGAATCATTCCTGAAGTGGCTCACAATCAACCGGCTTCGTGGACTCACTGCGGCAGAGGCTCAGCAACGTTTCACAGTGCTGCGCCTTCGCTTCAACCGGGTGCTGACGCAGTTCGACCTGTTTAACGACGTCATCACGCAGCGAAGTGAGAATGAAACCGGAGTCTGGCTGTCAGGTCTGGATGTCGCCGCCGCCGACGCTCTGGCGCTGCCTGGGAACTACTACTCTGTTCCTCCGCTGATCTGTTATCTCGACCGCGGTGTCGGGGCGGCGATTCGGCGCACCAGAACCCGTTTGCCCGGCGGTGGCGACAACCCGGTTTCGATCATTCGCGTTCCGCGCGAACGCATGATCGGAAGCGGCATTGCCTCATCGCTGTTTCACGAAGTTGGCCACCAGGGGGCGTCACTCCTGAATCTGGTGCCGTCACTGACTCCAGTACTGAAAGGCTTACAAAAAGGCAGCGGGCTTTCGCGCGTCGCGTGGGAACTGTTCGAGCGTTGGATTTCGGAGATCGTCGCGGATTTCTGGTCTGTGGCGCGCGTTGGCGTTACATCGACGCTCGGATTGATCGGCGTGGTGAGCTTGCCTCGAGTGTTCGTGTTTCGAATGGGACTGGATGATCCTCATCCCATTCCATGGATCCGCGTAAAAATCAGCAGCGCGATCGGCAATGCCTTGTATCCGCACGAGCAGTGGGAGCGCATATCGAAGCTTTGGGAGTCCTACTACCCTACTGAAGGCCTCGATGAAAAGAAGCGACAGCTTCTGGCGATTCTGGAATCGACGATTCCCGCCTTTATCGCGGTGCTCATGCACCATCGGCCAAAGTCCCTACGCGGCCGCACTCTGTCTGAAGTGCTGGATGCGGCGCAGCGCACACCGGCTCGGCTGCGTCTTCTATTTGCGGCATGGCAAAAGAAACCATGGGAGATGTACAAGGCCTCTCCATCGCTGACGTTCGCCGCGATTGGACAGGCCCGGGCCGATGGACAACTCAGCCCGGAAGACGAAGGCAACGTCCTGGCGAAACTTCTCACCCACTGGGCCTTGAGAAGTACGCTGGACGCCTCCGAAGTCTGCGCGAACCAACCGCGCCGGAGCGCCCTACAGATGAATACGAAATTGAATTTGTTAGTAAGTTGAGGAGGCATTATGGATAACCCACAAGGCTCGAAAGTCCCCCGGCCCGGTCAGATCAACGTGTGTGTCAAAGATCCCGACGGGGCGCCAATACAGAAGGTGCTGATTCTGGTTTATCGCGTGCCGGAGCACACCGGTAAGGCAAGTGGGAAATGGCAGCATCCGGAGGGACTTCCTGCATTTTATGACCTGACCGGATCCGACGGGTGCGTGACGTTTCTTAATGTTGAAGAAGCAGACTATGTCGTCGAGTGTCCGAACATCCCGAGGGGCACAAGTTTCGAAAGAGTTTCGGTGATGGCCGGATCCGTCGAAGATGTACTCTTCACGCTCGACGCAAAATTGGAGTACCACAAGACGACGATTTCAGAGGGCAAAGAGAGCGGTTCCGACCACGCTATTGTCAATGAAACATCCGGCCTGGAAATCACGTCGGACCCGAAGGAGTTAATAGACTCAGTTGGCTTTCCGTTTCCTTACACAGCTCTTCCCACGGCGAGAAACAAGGGTTTTGGCATCCACACCAAAGCCGGATTGTATGGAGCAACGGCCACGATTTATTTCAAACCGCCGGTAGTGAATGCCCTGACGCAGGCCGGATATAAGATTCCTTCCGCTTTCGTCCAGAAGCCAATCGACACACTCGTGGTCCAAACGGGCGGTCCCGCTTTATCCGGCCAGGTCGGCGTTACCTTGCAGCGTTCCGGAAGCAATCCTACTCGAGACCAGGCGCTCTGGGTGGCAATTCGGAATCGCACCAAAGCGATTGGTTTCAGCGGGAGCGGCTACAAGGACTTCATCGATCGCGTTCTTTGCAAACAGGATCTCAATCCGGGAAGCCCACTTTTGAATCGCCAGATTCAGGAACTCGGGAATCAGGTTTACGGTGTCGGTGCGTATGAACTGCTCAAGACTGCGACCGAAGTGTTCTTACTGCTTGAATGCGGCGTTGCTATCAACCAGACGGGAGTCGAAGGCAGCACGCTGTTTGATCCCGATGACGAAAGTGCTCGTCTCGGTCACTCTGTATCGCTCGATGAGGTGACCCAGCGGCTGACCGACTATCTCGGACAGGGCCGTTTACCCTACATCAGCCGGATTATCAGGACTGCGTTTCCGGGTGAGGGTTTGGGCCGAATCTTTTGCGACGGCGTCCTCACGTCGCGTGTTGAGGACTCGTGTCTGATTGAGCTCATATGGAACTACTGGCATGAAGAGGGAATGCTGGTTCAGGCGATGAACGCCATCAGCCGCCGTTTTCAGAACATCCGCGCGCCAGGCGCCAGAGACCCGCTTGCCCATCTGGAAATCGATCCGCTGCGACCGTTGAACAATCTCCTGTGGGGATACATTCAAGACGAACAGAACCTTCTCACGGTTCGGCGGCGCGCCTACGAGTACGACCATCACTACGGTCTATCGCTATACGGCAAAGCCGCTCCGCCAATACGGCCGGCAGATAGCCGCTCGAAATTCTTGGAGGCGTTTCACAACCTGTTGCATCTCACTTCAGTGTTCTACAAAGAAGACAACGACACGACTGTTATCGCCGATGGATTCCCATTGCTGAATGCACTCAAGGAAGTTCATCTCCTGCTGGCTCAGGGTGCGCACAATCAGTTTGGGGATCTTCCGTGGACTGCAAGACGTGAAATGTTGATTCAACAGTGGCTGCTAGCGCGACCGGAGATGAGGGATTTCCTGCAGAGTCGCGCGATGGTTCCATACAAGGAAGCATGGATGCCGCAGGTGGACACCATGAAAACGCTGCAAGGTTGGACCGACGTCACGATCACGCACTTCCGCGATCTTGCCGTTTACGGGGAGCAAATTCTTCTCTCAGTCCGGTATGGAGACTGGATCGACGTCAACAACGAAGACTCCGCCAAAAATTGGGCCAGGTACTGGCGTCCGGAGGTCCAGGCATATCTGCATGCCTATCGTGCATGCACCGGCGTGGACCTCACCAACGCGGACACACTCGACTCCACGATCCCGGCGGCTCATCTCCAAAAGAGACTGGTGGCCCAACAACAACGAGTCCGTTGAGATGCGTAGAGAATGCTCGATTTCACTTCTGCGCTATACCTGGGAATGGTCCACCCATGGAGTTCTTTACGGCCTTGGGACCAACTGACATCGGGCCGGCCGGCAGCCCTCAGCCCGCCGGAAGGCGCTCAAGAGGCAGCCCTGCAGCTCGCCGAACTGCAGGGTTGCAAATCCGCAACGCTTGGGACCTCAACGTTGCATCTGTTTTGGGATCTATTCGACATGTTGGCTGCAAAACACATTGCGGTTTATCCCGATGCCGGTATCTATCCGATTGCGCGGTGGGGTATCGAGCATTCAGCGATGCGCGGAATACCGGTGAAGGTCTTCAATCACCATGATTCCCAAATGTTGCGCAAGTGTCTGCGGAGCGAATCCAGACGGCCGGTCGTAGTGACTGACGGTTTCTGCCCTGGTTGCGGTGAGGCCGCACCGATTGCCGAGTATGTCTCCGCAATCCAAAGTAAGCGAGGATACCTCGTTGTAGACGATACACAGGCGCTCGGCATCCTCGGTACAGGACGCAGCCCGGCTCACCCCTATGGACGCGGCGGGAGCGGATCATTGCGGTGGAACGACGTTCAGGGATCCGGCGTCATTGCCGTTAGCTCACTCGCAAAAGGATTCGGCGTGCCCGTCGCAGTGCTTGCTGGTGATACGTCAGTAGTCCAGCGTTACGAATCCGTAAGTCAGACTCGAATCCACTGTAGTCCGCCGTGCGTCGCTCTGGTTCGTGCGACAGAACGCGCCTTGGAATTGAATCGGACTCACGGAGACGCGCTGAGGACGAAGCTATGGCAAACGGTATCGCGATTTCGCGAGCGCATTGCCAATACCGGCTGGTATCCCGAGGGTGGATTCTTTCCGGTTCAAACGATCCGGGCGCAGCACCGCGCCCAGACTTTGGGCCTTCACGAGTATTTGTTGCGCTCGGGTATTCGCACCGTATTGCAGCGTGGCAGAACAGATGCGGGAGTTCGTATCAGCTTCCTGATAACGGCCAGGCATCGCCCCGAGGATGTGGAGTCCGTCGCGCGAATCATCAGCCGTGCTGACCGGCATCTAAAACCGAATCGGCGGGGTCTCGAGGAGAACCATGAACAATCCATTCGTCTTTGAATCTATTCCGCTGTCTGGCGAATCATCTTGCGGCTGCCAGGGGAAGACAGCAAATCAGGAAATGATCGCCGAGGAACTCGAAGAAGAGTACAGGCGGCCTCGATCAGCGATGCGCCCGGCATTTCCGCGAGTGCCGATGCGGGCCAGGCGCCTGTGGCCGCGATTACGAAGGCGACGCTACATTCCGATTCGCCCGATCCCGATTCGGCCGATCCCGATCCCCGCAGTTCCGACGACCTGGACTGCGCCGCCGCTCGCGATTGTTCCAGAACCGTTTCCGGCGGCGGCCGAGCCTGATGGCGCTGCACCAGCGCCGGAGCCAGAGCCGGAGCCGGCTGCAACAATGCCCGAGCCTGCGGTAACAACGGGCGAGCCGGACACAACAACGCCCGAGCCGGCGGAAGAATTCGAATGGGAAGTACGTCGGCCACTCCGGCGCCCTGCGAGGCCTCCGGTTCGCAGACCCCCTGCCCGGCCCAGTCCTGTAAGCGGAGCCACCGGCGGATTTGCAGCCGCGCCGGCGCCGGTGGGATCCGCACGGACTGCGGGTCCCGGTTGCGATCGTCCATTGCTGCGCGGCGCGTGCCTGGATCAGTTCGATTTTGGCAAGTTCGCGATCAAAGACATTCATCGACAACGGATTCGCGCTCTTGCGCAGTGCATTGTGGCCAGCCAGGGGACCTGCAGCCCCATTGTTACGGTGGCGCTCGTCGGACACACGGACCCCGTTGGCAGTCTCGCCGTCAATGAGAAGCTCGGCAGACAGCGAGCAGAAAGCATAAGGAACGAGTTGCGCGATGCGATCAAAGGATTGCGTCCTGGATTGGAAACTCAGATCCTCTTCAACGTTTTGAGCCGCGGCGAAACGGATCCTGTAGATTTAAACGATCGCGCGAGAGACCGAAGAGTCGAAGTCTTCCTGCACAATACCATCACGGATCCCAGCGGTTGCATCCCGCACAAAGCCCGTCTGCGCATGCACATCAAAATCTTTCAGGAGCCATGCATTCCGATCACGATCATGATTAGCAACATGAAAAGACTCTACGGTCTCGCAGGATTTTTGGTTGAAGTTGCATCAACGGAGCGTCTGAAGGGCCTTCCAAACCTCGATAGTAACGACGCAATCGACGTTGGCGACTGCGTTGTGGGCACAGTCACCGCAGAGCAGAATCTGTTGTTCAACAACCGCAACAACGTGAAGACCAATGAAATCGTCGTGTATTTCGTACGAGCGACCTCACCACGCAATTTCAACGGTTGCGCAACTCATCCTCCCGGGCGTGCCGGGGTAATTGTCACAAGCACCGCATCCGAGTGGACATTGGCGCACGAGGTTGGACATGTGCTGGGTCTCAATCATCCCGACCAGGACGCGGCCGCGGCGCGATTGCTGCTTGACCGGCTCATGACGTCGGGTGGGACCGCCAACATCACGGGTGTTCCTCGACTATTGCCCTGCGAAATCCGATCGATGGATACGAGTGCACTGACGGTGGATTGCTGAGAAAGGAGATCATCATGGCTGTGACGGTAGATCTAAACCAGGTACGTCAATGGCTCGACTCGGACGAGCCCAATTACAAGAAACTTGCAACGTTGGGAAATCAGATTCTACCTCATCTCGCCACGCTGGTTCAGGGGACCATCGTGAGTCGCGCCGCGAAGGCAGCTTCGCTTGCAGGCATGATTGACAGCGACCGCGCTGTAGAAGTGCTAAGTGCTGCCGCAAAGCATCCATCACCTATTGTTCGACTCGCCGCTGCAGGTGCGCTACGAGAGTCGAAGCGGCCGGCAGCGGCGTCGGTTCTGATGTCCTTATTGACCGACCAGGACAGCGGTGTGCGTAAGTTGGCGGTCAAGTCGGCTTCCGTCCGACCAAACGCAGCGCTAATGGCGAAGATCAAAGAACTGGGGTCCAGAGATCCCACGGCCGGTGTGCGGTTAGTTGCGGCTAAGCTGGCCAGCGAGCGGGGCAAGGCTTAAACGAGCACTAACCCCCGAGGAGAACCATGAACAATCCATTCGTCTTTGAATCTGTTCCGCTGCGGGTCGAAGAGTTCGAACTCGGACTCGAGTTCGAGAGCGCACCAACCGTTGGTGCGAACGAGAGACCGTACGTCATCAGCCAGATCGTCGCTGGTGTGCGCGATCCGTATCAGCTGACCGACAGGGTATTCTTCCTTCCTCCGCGACAAGATCGCGACGGCGACGCTGACCGTACGGGGCAAGCGCGTCACGGTGCGGCGTGAGTTCATGGGCGAGAACGTCGAAAAGAAGATGAACCTGGCGGCCAAGCTTGGATATGTGCCGGCGGCGTAGAAGCAAAATGAAGTTCATAAACGCCCCTGAAGCCCGTCTACTCACCGGTGCTGATCAATCAGGATCTGATTTCCATCAGGGTCTACAGCGACGAAGCTGGCTGGCCCCTTAGTGTTCTCGTCCGCCTCTTTAAGTAACTTCACGCCTTTTGCCTTCAGTTGACGCTGCAACTCGCGGACGTCGGTGAACTCGGGAAGGTTCTGCGCGTTGCTGTCCCAGCCGGGGTTGAAGGTGAGGATGTTCTTCTCAAACATGCCTTGAAAAAGACCGATGATGTGATCGCCGTTCTTCATGATCAGCCATTTCTGCGCGGCATCGCCCATGAAAACCTTGAAACCGAACTTTTCGTAAAAGCTCCGCGAAGCATCGATATCCTTAACAGCCAAACTGACAGAAAAATTTCCAAGTTCCATACGTTGCTCCTTCGTAGGGGATTGCCGCTGCTTGTAGGTCGCCAAAAATTGAGTCGAGAAAACAAGACAACTGAGACTCAAGAGCAGTAACAGTTTGCGTTTGCCGATCATCAGAAATCTCCTTACCTTCGTTTAAGCAGTAACTGTTCGAGAGAGTAAAGGATCACATCAACTGGTGCTTTGCAAATCTTGCTAATTCGAGCGACGTTGCGACCTGTACAATGACAGAGACTCAAACGAAAAACCATGTTCGAGAAATTCACCGAACGCGCACGGCGCGTCATATTCTTCTCACGCTACGAAGCAAGCCAGTTCGGTAGCGCCAGCATCGAGACGGAGCATTTGTTGCTCGCGGTTCTTCGGGAGGATCCTAACCTGCCTACCCGTCTCATTGGGCACGCCGCAAAAACGGATGCGATTGCCGACAATGCCAGAGCATGGCTGACCGTGGGTGAAAAGAAATCAACTTCGATAGATCTCCCACTCTCAGTGGAGTGTCGGAATATTCTCAGCTACGCGGTGAACGAGGCCGAAAGGTTGCATCATCGGTACGTCGGTGTTGAGCATTTAGTGCTTGGAATAATGCGCGAAGAAAAGTGTAACGCCGCCGAGATTTTCAAAAAACACGGCTTGCAACTGGACGTGGTGCGCGCAAAGTTGGCACAGACGCCAGGCGAAACGCAGTCCGCGGCGTCACGACAGCCACTTCCCGGCAAGAGGGAACTCCTCCACCACTTTTTGGCGACTCTCGCATACCGCGTCCAAAAAGCGCTGCGCGGTGCTCCAGGGACTTTTCCGAGTTTTCGAGCTGCACCCCAGGTGCGAACTCCACACGAGCTGATCTGTCATATGACCAGCGTTCTGGGATATTCGCGTACATTCTTTGTCGGTGGCGCATTTCCGACGCCTGTTCCAGAAGACTTTGAGTCGGATGTGCGTCGCTTTCACGAGATGCTCGAGAGCATTAAAGTCGAACTGGAAAAACCCGAAGCCTTTCTTAACGTCACTCCTGAACAGCTTCTTCAGGGCCCCTTCTCGGATGCGATGACCCATGCCGGTCAGCTTGCCATGCTTCGACGGCTGGCTGGATCGCCCGTCGCTCCTGAAAACTTCATCAAGGCATCGATCGATGCCGCGAACCTCCGGCCCGATCAACCTGACCCGGCAAGCCCCGATGCGGAGTGGCCGGAGCGGCCCACGTCCTAGCGATCCAAATTTCAAGAGCGATCGGCAAACGGTTTACCGCGAAACGCGACCAGCTTCTATCAATGGATTCACGACTCGCTCCCATTCCGGCGTTGCCTCAAACCACTGTCCTTCGAGCTTTCGAAATATGGACTGAATGTTAAGCGAATACCATTCTTCACCCTTGCCGGGCAGGTAAACGTAACCTTTGTTGGTCGACGGCTCGTATGCGTAGACGACGACATAAGACAGCAACGGTGTCTCCGCCTTGCATCCGAAGTCTTGTCCGATCTTGCAGCCCGCGTAAAAAGAAACGGTATGGCGAGCCAGTCCTTCTTTGGGAGGTTCGACGGTGCCTTGCGACCAATCAATGATGAAGCCGCTCGTTTGCGGAATGCCATTTATATTGACTCCTGCACCTGCCCAGACGCCGAACTGCTTCACAATATCCTCATCCAACATGATCGGGTGCGCGAGTTGACCGCCGGCGATAGTCACCTTCACCGTGCGGCCCTTTGCTGACGCGGTTACAGATATGAGCAGCATCAACAGAAAAAGTGCGACGGCTGCTTTCTTGTGCACGCTTTCACCTCCTTTATTCCATGATGCGTCTGTCGTCTGACGTGATCAAGTTATTGCGATTCGCAGACGCGGGCGGCCCGGGTGTTACAGTGTTCTTATGGATCCGCTTTATCGACGGGCGATGATCCGGGGGATCCTGGGAATGCTAGCGTTCGTTGCGCTCGTTTTTGGGCCTGCAGGCACATTCCATTATTGGCAGGGTTGGCTCTTCCTTGCAGTCTTCAGCGCCTCTACCCTGGCCTTCACGATCTATCTTGCGCTTTATGATAAGCCGCTCCTGGAGCGACGGCTCGCCGCTGGGCCGCGCTACGAGCACGAGCGGTCACAAAAGATAATCGTATCTTTAATAATGATTGCGTTCTTGGCGCTCATTGT
>Ga0075431_100006298_pt1 | contig 11790 bp, 10 predicted proteins | sample RhiMetdeltSRZDD5_FD_75297 | JGI IMG/M metagenome (GOLD analysis project Ga0075431, IMG submission 75297) | Populus rhizosphere microbial communities from Tennessee, USA - Rhizosphere MetaG P. deltoides SRZDD5 | ecosystem: Host-associated > Plants > Roots > Rhizosphere > Soil | place: USA... | reverse complement strand
AGTTGTGGCGCGGCAGCAGAGCCCGCCGAGAGGGCCGCTCCCAACAGCACGAGTGCGAGCAGGCTCTTCACGCGTCCACGAGTGTATGACGACTCGGACCGACGTTGGTGAGAGCGGTCTAAGAATGATCAGCCGCCGGTCGCCGAGAAGTGCTGGTAGTCCGGCGAGCCGGTCCAGCGTCCTCCCCACTTCCACCCGACCGCCGAGAAAGCGCGGACGAGGAGGCCGCCCGGCGTCGCCATCCCCGGCCGCGCGGGCGAGCGGCGAAGGTACCTCCGGCCGGCGCGCGGGTGGACGCGGCCTCCTTCCAGATACGGGTTCTCGACCGGGTTGACGTCGATCGCTTGGCCGTAGGCGTGAGCAGACCAGCGCCGCGGCCCCGGGCCGACGACGTAGCGGCAGTTGAAGGCGGCGGTGTTGTCGGCCGCGAGCGAACGCTCGTCGTTGCCGCCGTAGGCATCGATCGGGCGCACACGGCGGATCGGAAAGCGGGCGGCATAGAGGCGCGAGAAGACATGCAAGAGCGCGGGGACCGCGTCTTCGTTCGCGACGAAGGCGCCCCTGTGAGCTCGGCGGTCGAAGCCCCAATAGGTGACGCGGACGCGCCGAAGCTGCGAGGGCCGGACCGGGCAGCCGGGATGCCAGGAGTGCGGAAGCTGCGCCGCCGTCACACGCGAGACGCTGGATGCGAAGGGCGGCGCATGAACCGCCGACAGGGCGAAGAAAGCCAGCAGCAGCGCCTTCATCGGTTTCCGAGCGTACTCTGCGCGACGTGGTGAAAGCGCTCGCGATAGCACTCTTCCTGGCGGCGAGCCTCGCGGCGGCCGTCGGTCCCGGCGAGGCACGCCCGCTCGACTGTCCGGGAAACCTCGCGAACCAGCTCGCCTCGACCGGCTCTGCAAGGCAGCTCGTCACCGTCGTCGCGGCGACACGACGCTCGACGTCGGCCTCGCTGCGCCTCTGGCGCAAGTCCGGTGAGTGCTGGATCGCGGTCGACGGGCCGTGGACCGCGCACCTCGGTGCGCGCGGCGTCTCCGACAACAAGCGCGAGGGTGACAAGACAACGCCGGCCGGTGCGTTCGCGATCCAGCCGGTCATGTACGGCATCGGGCCGAACCCCGGCGTGCGTTACCGCTACCGCCGAATCGTCTGCGGGGACTGGTGGGTCGAGGACGCGCGCTCGCCGTTCTACAACCGCTTTCACCACGTCCGCTGCGGCACGAAGCCGCCCTTCCGGATCACGAGCGAGGACATGTCCCGCTCGCCCGTCTCGTACCGATACCTGGCGGTCATCGACTACAACACGCGTCCGGTCGTGCCCGGACGCGGCTCGGGGATCTTCCTGCACGTCAGCGCGAGCGGCGGCCCGACGCTCGGCTGCGTCAGCCTCGCGCGGCCGCAGCTCGTCACCGTGCTGCGCTGGTTCGACCCGGCAGCGTCACCGCAGATCGTGATCGGAACGGCGGCGACGATCCGGGCTTTTTGACCTGACTACTGCCAGCCGAAGTCGCGGCCGAGCAGGTCATAGAGACGCGCGTTCGCTTCGGCGAATTCGGCCGCCAGGCGTCGCCGAGTCTCCGGGCTCATCTCGGCGTAGCTTTGCTCGTACACCCGGGGGTAGGACTCGAGCTCCTGCGGCGAGCGCCCGAGGAACTCGAGCACGCGGTTGTGCGCCTTTGCCGGGTCCGCCGCCAGGTCGTCGCTCGCGAGCACGAGCAGCTGCTCGGGCCGGAAGAGCGCGAGCCAGCGCTCGAGCTGCTCGGCGTACCTGCCCCGCGCCAGGTACGTGTAGTTCCACCAGGCATGGCTGAAGTAGCCCGGCTCGCGCACGAGGCGCTCCTCCTCGCCCCGCGTCCGGTCAGGCTCCGCGTCGATCGCCTCCTCGAACGAGAGCGGCTCACGCCCGAGCGCGACCTCGTGGTGGTAGTGCGAGAGCGCGCGATCGACGGGATCGCGAAGGAGGACGATCAGCTTCGCGTCGGGCACGGTCTCCCTCACCCGCTCGGGCGCCAGCGGGTGGAACAGGTATCCGGGGCTCGCCTCGCCCGCGATCCGTCCGTCGTTCCGGAGCGGAAACTGGCCGCGGTACCAGGCCGTCCCGCGGGAGTAGTGGCGATCGAAGTAGCTGACCTCTTTCCAGATCGGGCCGCCGATCTCGGGGTGCCGGCGCAGGTACGAGTAGAGAGCGGTCGTTCCGGCCTTCTGCGCGCCGAGGATCAGGAAGTCGGGCAGGGTTCTCGCGAACGAGGTCGCGTGCCCGAACGTCCAGACGGCGTTCCGGACCACGGCCCGGGCCGGGCCGGGGATCCGCGGCACGAGCTCGGCGGGGAACCTGACACTCATTCGTAGCCGAGCTCGCGGAGCAGCGTGCCCGCCTCGCCCTCCACATCCGCCACCTGCTCCGCCGTCAGGTCACGGCGCCAGCGACCGACGGAGCGGCTGTGCACGGCCGCGAGCGCCTCGGCGAGCGGCTCCGGGTCAGTCTCGAGCCGGGCCGCGATCAGGGCCGCGGCGGCCCCGGGATCGGCGGCGATGTCCTCGTACCGGACCTCGAGCGTGTGCGCGGGCGCCGCCCGCGCGGCCGACACGTAGCGCCGCCAGGCCCACGCCGCCCGCGCCGCCTCGCGCGCGTGTGTGAACTCATCTCGGCGGTCGGGCTCGACCCAGGCACGGGGATGGACGCCGAACGGCTTGCGCGCGTCGTCGTGCCCCTCCCGTTCACGGAGCCAGCCCTTCGCGAGCAGCGAGCACACCACGTCGCGACCGTCGCGAATGATGTGGAGCACGGTCGACTGCGGGTACGCGCGAACCGCGGCCCCGACTACGAAGCTGAGCTCGGGCGTCTGCTCGACCGGCCGCAAGTCTCGGACGAAGGCGAGCCGCCGGACCCGCTCGACCGTCGAACGGAGCTCCCGCGCGGCCTCCTCCTCTGCAAGCGACATCCAGCGATCGACGTTCGCCTTCAGCGGCTTCACCTCGCCCAGGTCGACGAAGCCCGTTTGTGCGCCGACCGCGCCGGCGAGGAACGTCGTCCCCGAGCGCGGAGAGCCGACGACGAAGACGACTCGCTCCGTCGCGAGCTCGGGATCGCCGCCCCGCTCACGTAGGCCCCTCTGCGCCACGCGGGCGACCGTCCGCCCGTACAGGCCCGCCTGGCGGATCGCGTTCCGTGCCGTCATCGGGGGCGAAGACTACGGAACGGTTCCCCTCACTCGTTCGAGCGATGCCAGGGGTGTAGATCGCGCCCCGAAGAGCCGATTCCTGCCCTGGCGTGGCTGCGGCATCGACGACCCCGCGCACATGGGCGGTCCGACGCTCGCTGACTCTGCTGCGCATCTTCCTCGTCGCGACCGCGGCCATCCTGCTCTTCGGGGCGGTCGTTCTCTCCGGGATCCTCAGCGGCAGGCTGAAGGCCCAGGTGATCGACGACACACGCTCGAGCCTGACGCAGTACGTCGACGGCGTGCTGCGCCCGCAGCTCGTCCAGGGCAACCGAGTCGTCGTCCATCCGCAGCTATCGCACCGGCTCGTCGAAGAGCTTCGGCAGAGGCCCGAGATCGTCACCGTGAAGGTCTGGCAGCAGAACGGCGTCCTAGCGTGGACGAACCGGGCGCGCGACAGGATCGGTCACCGCTTCGACCTCGACGGCAACCTCGGTCGTTCGATGCGGGCCAATGCCCCGCTCGCGGAGATCGAGGTCCCCGACACGGAGGAGAATGCCGTCGAGCGCAAGCTCGGCTTCGGGCACCTCCTCGAGGTTTACACGCCGATCGAAGACGCCGCCGGGACCCACGCGATCGGCGCCTACGAGATCTACGCGGACCCGCGTCGCACCGACCATCTGATCACGGCGAACGAGCACACCATCTGGGCGGCCGTGTCTCTCGTCTTCCTTGCGCTCTACCTGGCGCTCGCCGTGCTCGTCCGGACTGCCTCGCGGACACTGCGCCGGCAAGCCGCCTCGCTCGCGGCCCGGACGGCCGAGCTCGGGGATGCGTACGCCGTGCTCGAGCAGGACGCGCTCGAGGCCGTCGAGACGTTGAACGCGACGGTGGACGCCCGCGACCCTTACACCGCGGGGCACTCGCACCGTGTCCAGGAGATCGCCGTCTCGATCGCGCGCGAGCTCGGGATCACCGGCCGGGAACTGGACGCAATCTCGCACGCCGGGCTCTTCCACGACATCGGCAAGCTCGGCGTCCCGGACGCGATCCTCACGAAGCCCGCCTCGTTGACCGACGCGGAGTACGCGCAGATGAAGTGCCATCCGGCCGACGGCGCGGACATCGTCGCCAAGTTCGGCCGGCTCAGGCATGCCGTACCGCTGATCCGCCACCACCACGAGCGCTGGGACGGCCGGGGTTATCCCGACCGCCTTGCGGCCGATTCGATTCCCCTGGGCGCCGCGATCGTCGGCCTCGCCGACGCGTGGGACGCGATGACGACCGACCGCCCCTACCATCGCGCGCTCGACCCGGCCGAGGCGGAGTCCGAGCTGCGGACACACCGCGGCACCCAGTTCTCGCCCGCCGTAGTCGATGCCTTCTTCCGGGTCCTCGAGCGGTCACGACCACTCGAGGGCAGCCGCGCCCGGCCACGGACAAGGGCGCGGGTTGCACCGTCGACCTGAACAACTGAGATCCCCCGCCTGGGCGATTCGCTCGCCGGCAGGAACGGAGATGCTTTCGACCAGCGGCGGCAACATCGGCATCAGGAGGACGGTTCCATCAGCGGCAAGTTGACTCGAGCAGGTCGCGCTGCGCGGCGCAGGCCGCGCTTTGCGCGTTTGCGCGGGGGCAGGCAGCGCCCTGAGCTCTCCGGTGTCGGCGCGCTCGTCGGGGTAACTGACCTCGTCCGCGCCGAGAGCGACCTCTCGACGGTCCTTTCCCTGATCGCGCAGACGGTCGCCGAGGTCCTCGGATTCGGCACGGTCGTGCTGAACCTGTACCGCCATCAGTGGGACGACTTCTGCGTCACGACCGTGCACGGCGACGACGAAGTCCGCAAGGCCCTGCTCGGCAGCACGTACGACTGGGACGAGTGGACGCCGCTGCTCGACGAGCGCTTCCTGCGCGGCGGGGCGTTCTTCATCAAGCACGGCGAGTTCGACTGGGCAGGGCAGGTCGGCAAGCGGTACGTGCCCGAGCGCAGCACGAGCGACGACCCCGATGCCTGGAACCCTGACGACGAGGTCTTCGTGCCCCTTTACGGAGCAGGCGACGAACTGCTCGGAATCCTCTCGGTCGGCGACCCGGTCTCGGGCCTGCGGCCGAGCGAGGAGGAGCTGGGTCTGCTCGTCGGCTTCGCCCACTACGCGGCCCAGGCCTTGGCGGCGGCGCAGTCCACGTTCGTGCGGGAGCGCCACCGCGTCGCCCTCGAGGAGCTGATGCACGTCTCGTCGCGTCTGACGCAGAACCTCTCGACGAGCTCGATCCTCCAGTCCGTGTGCAACGGAATCTCGACCGCGCTTGGCTTCCAGAAGGTCTGCGTCGACCTGCTCGCCGAAGACGGGCTGACGCTCGCCACCCAGGCCGCCGCCGGCTGGGACGCCGAAGACCCGCTGCTCACGGACAACCTCTCGCTGGCCGAAATCGCATGCCTCTTCGACCCGGAGTACGAGCTCGCCGGCTGCTTCCTCGTCCCGAACGAGGTCGCGCGGGAGCGGCTCTCGGCGAACCAGGTCATCTACGAGTCCGAACAGAACGGACGCGGCCCGCACGCCTGGAACCACCACTGGCTCGTGATTCCGCTGCGCGGCACGCAGGGGGAGACGATCGGCGTCATCTGGGTCGACGAGCCGGAGGACCGGCTGCTGCCGGCCGAGGAGCGCCTCCAGGCGCTGCGGATCTTCGCGAACCAGGCGGCCAGCGCCCTGACGCTCGCGGCGCAGTTCGAGCAGATGCGTTACCTGGCCGACCACGACCCGCTCACGCAGCTGCCGAACCGGCGGGCCTTCATCCGCGAGCTCGAGAGCTCACTCGCGGAAGCCGCCGACTCCGGTGCGCCGCTCGCGGTGATGGTGCTCGACCTCGACGGGCTCAAGGAGCTGAACGACCGGCACGGCCACGCCACGGGCGACGAATGCCTCGTTCGCGTCGGTCGGCTCCTGCAGACGGAGCTCCGGCCGCGCGATCGGGCCTACCGGATCGGAGGCGACGAGTTCGCGATCCTTCTCCCGGCGACGACGCGGCCGGGCGCCGAGGAGGTTCGGGCGCGCCTGAGCGACTGGCTCGAGCGGAACAGCCGATCGTCGTCACTGCGTGTTCAGGCGAGCTTCGGGATCGCAACGACCGGTGACGGCCTCGACACGGCGGACGCGCTGCTCGGCTCCGCCGACCAGGCGATGTACCGCGCGAAGCATGCGCGGAAGCGCTCGCGCGTCGTCTCGGACTAAGCGACCTGCTGGCGCTCGGCTTCGGACTCGCGCGATGCCGGTGGCGAGCTCGGAGGCGCAACGCTCGGCACGGGCTCGCCGGTGAGAATCGGCCAGACCTTCGTCATCACCTTGCGACTGGCCATCGTCGCGACCGCGCCCAGCGCGCCCGTCAGGAGGATCCAGGTCCTCTGCTTGCGGCGCTCCGCGGCGGGGTCGCGCGTAGCTGCCTTCCAGAGCTCCTCGAGGTCGTCTGCGAGAACGCGCAGCTGTTCGCTGACGAGGTCTCGCCGTTTATCGGGTGGTTTCTTTCCGATCATGCCTGCGAGCTTACCGCCCGGCGGCGTTGTGCCTCAGCCAGGTACCGAAAGCGTCCGCCTGCTGCGCCGGCGTGCCGGTCGACGTCGGGGCGGTGACCGGGGGCTGTTTCGAGCCGCCGTGGAGAGAGAAGGCGACCACCAGCACGGCTACGAGTGCCGCGCCCACGGCGAGTGCGCCGAGCAGTGCGCGGCGCGGGCCGTGTGACACCGGCCCAGGCGTCGGCACTGATCGCGCCGCCTCGGTCACAGCGGTCGGGGCCGGCCGCAGCTCGTCGGCAAGCGCCGCTGCCGAGGCCGGCCTGTACTCGGGGTCGCGCGCGAGCGCGTGCATGACGGCATCCTCGGTCGCGGCCGGCACCTCCGGCGCCAGCTCGCGGACCGGCGCGATCGCGCCCTCCCGCTGCCTGGCGGCGAGCTCGGCGAGCGAGTCGGCGCGGTAAGGGGGCCGTCCCGTCAGCAGTTCGTAGAGGACGGCGCCGAGCGCGTAGACGTCCGCCGACGCCGTGACGGTCTCGCCCGCCGCCTGCTCCGGCGCCAGGTATGCGGCAGTGCCGAGCACCGTCCCCGCCTGAGTCAGCTGCGTCCCGTCGAGCGAGCGCGCGATGCCGAAGTCCGCGATCTTCACGGTGCCGCCCGGTGTGACGAGGAGGTTCTGCGGCTTCACATCTCGATGGACGAGGCCGGCTTCGTGGGCCGTCTCCAGCCCTGCGCAGGCCTGGAGCGCAAGGGCTACCGCCTCGTCGGGCTCGAGCCGCCCGCGGCGCCGGAGCAGGTCGGCGAGCGTCTCGCCTGCGACGTACTCCATGACGATGAACGGGAGGCCGTCGTCCTCGCCGACGTCGTAAACGGCGACGATGTTCGGGTGCGAGAGACGCGCCGCCAGCCGCGCCTCGCGTACGAAGCGCTGCTTGAACTCGTCGTTCGCGGCGAGGTTCTTCGCGAGGCGCTTGATCGCGACCTGGCGATCGAGCTCGAGATCGAGGGCGAGCTCGACGGTCGCCATTCCGCCGTGGGCCAGCACCTGCCTCTGGCGGTAACGCCGGCTGCGGCGTTCGGCGGTGCTCACTTGCACTCCTTCCGCGCGCGGTGGTGGCCGTGCTTCCCATGGTCCTCCTGCTCTCCCTGCGCGTCGCCGTGGTTCTTGCCGCGGTCGTCGACGTCGCCGCAGAGTGGAGCGACCGCCGCAGGCGGAGTTGCGGCTGGCGGCGGTGGCGGCGGCTGAGCGCACGAGATCTGCGAGACGAGCCGTGTGGACGCCGCGCGTGCATCCGCGGCGAGCGGGTCGGGGATCGAGCCCGCCGAGATCGCGGCCGCGACCTGTGAGCGAAGCGCCCTCGCTCGAGTCGCAGCCAGACACGTGTCGCCGACTCGAAGCGCGGCGGCAACTCCATCGCTCTCGTTCGCGAGCCGCTCAGCGGCGGGCTGCCGGATCGACGCCTGCTTCGCGGTCCCGCCGCAGGCCGCGAGGAGCAGGCACGCCAGGGCGATCGCGAGGATGCGAAACCGCGCCACGACAGTGGAACGAATAGCGAACGGGCTCAGATCCTGCGCAGCTTTCCTAGGTCCAGCCAGACGGAGCGGCTGACGCAGGAGCCGGACTAAAGCTGGACTACAGGTCGAGCCTCGCGCCGCGCCTCACGCGCGCACGCGGGAAACCAAGACGCGCGCCAGCCGCGCCTCCGCGGCTGAGATCGAGTGGGCGGCTGACAATGGCCCGGCCGCGTTCAGCGTGATTTCCGTGCGGCTTCGGAACGTGATGACGATGTCGGTGACCAAGCGCGTCGTCCGGCCGAACAGGTCGATGCGGATCACGCCTCGAAAGCGCGACGAGCGGGTGCCGACCTGTGGGAACGGAACCCTCGCAAAAGAGACGATCCTCGCTCCCGACGGAAGGCCGTTCGCGAGCGTCCGGCGCAGGCATGGCACAGCTGCGCGAGGAACGACCGACCGCCGCCAGTCGAGCCGGACCATCTGCCTCGTCTTGAGCACCTCGGCGACGCTGCTGAACTCGACGCTCCTGCGCTGGAACGTCGTCTCGGCCGCGCCGGTGACTACCAGGTCGGAGACCTTCGGATGGAAGTTGGGGCAGTTCGGGGTGGAAGACAGGTCGGGCTTGACCGGACCGCCCTGCCAGCCGCTCGAGCCCAGATCCGTCCGGCGAATCACGACCGCGCGGGCCGCGGCTTGGTCGCGCTTGTTGAGCTTGATCTGCTGCTTCCCGTCCCCGGCGAAGACACTCGAGGCGGACACGAGAGCAAGCGTGGATGCCGCGAGCGCCGATGTCGTCTGTCGAGTCATCGTGCGATCCCTTTCCCCGCAAGGAGAAACCGAAAGCGTGCTTAGTCCGTTGATTGAAGTCGCAGGGGTTTTTTTGTAGCTTCGTGCAAGGGGGACAAACACCTCGTGCCGTCAGCGGGGTAACAGGAGGGAGAACATGGAGGGGTTGTCAACTCGAAAGACGTCGGTCGCGCACGCCTTGGCCGGCCGGGCGGGCCGCGTGCTCGCCGCAACAGCATTCCTGATTGCAATCGTCATGGCGGTACCCGCGGTGGCGTGGGCGAAGGAGGCCGCGAACATCGACCAGTGCCGCAACGGAACCTTCAGCGATCCGGTGCGTTGCGCCGGCAGCGCGTGGGTCAACGGAAACCTGGGGCCTGAGAACTCGCACTATCGCGAGGGCGATTCGGTGCCGTTCCGCGCGATCCTGACCGACATGGACACGGCGGCCGCTTCGCACACGCTCGTGATCCAGTACGACACGCTGCAGAACGGCAAGCATGCGTACGACTACCTCACTTCGTACAACCGCACCGAGACGAATGCCGACGCGACGACCGACGTGGCCGTGTCGGGTCCCGAGACGTGCTTCCCGATTCCGGTCGACTTCACGATCACCTTCGCCAATCCGAGCTCCAGCCAGGTGCCCGGCTGCATCTCGATCTGGAACGGCACGATCACCAACATCCAGTACGGGACGACGGACCAGACCGGACAGCGCTCGGTCATCGTCACGTTCACCGCCGCTGACTCGACCGTCCTGCTCGCGTGGGGTGGTCACATCGCCACGCAAGTCGACTGGGGCGCCGGCAACAGCGCCGGCGCGATCTCCGGGTCCCCGTACCACATGCGGTTGCTCGAGCTGGATGACGTCGGACTAGGCAACCAGGATCGCTCGCTCAAGTCGTCGGTCGTCGCGCCGGTCCCGGCCGTCTTCACCACGGAGGCCAGCCTCGGTCAGATCACGCTGGGCCAATCTGTCACAGACACGGCCACGTTGTCCGGACCGAACGGTCCCGTCACCGGCACCGTCAAGTTCTTTGTCTGCGGGCCGGCGAACTCGAACTGCACGTCCGGCGGGGCCCAGGTGGGCAACGCGGTGACGATCTCGGCCGGCCATGCGACCTCGGACGCCTTCATGCCCGGTGCAATCGGGCACTACTGCTTCCGCGCGGAGTACACGCCGGATCAGTTCGCGGCGTACTCGCCAAGCAACCACACCAATACGACGAACGAGTGCTTCACCGTCGTCGCGGGGACGGCGCTGAACACGAATGCAGGCGGTCCGTACACGATCGGCGTCGACGGCACGGTCGCGCTCTCCGACATCGCAACGTTGTCCGGCGGCACAGCCGACGCGACAGGGACGATCACGTTCAAGCTCTTCGCGGACAATGGCTCCGGGGGCTGTGGCGCTCAGGTCGGTAGCGACGTCACGAAAACGGTCGCGGGCGCCAACGGCGTGAACTACACGTCGCCGCCGATCGTCGTCATGGCAACGGGCACGTACCACTGGGTCGCGACTTACACCAGTGGCGATACGACCAAGAACACAAACGCCGCGACCGATTGCGGCGCACCGAACGAGAACCCGGTCGTCAATGCACGCCCGACCCAGCTCACGACCAACGCCGGCGGGCCGTACGTCCTCGGGGCTGACGGGACAGTCGCGCTGAGCGACATCGCCCATCTCACGGGGGGCACATCGACAGCGGGCGGCCACATCACGTTCATGCTGTTCAGCGACAACGCGTGCTCGACACAGGTCGGCGGCGATGTCACAACCGCGGTGAACGGAGCCGATGGCAAGGACTACGCGTCGCCGTCGATCACCGTCAGCGCACCGGGCACGTACTACTGGGTCGCCAACTACGGCGGCGACGGCAACAACGCTGCTTCGAGCACCGTCTGCGGTGACGTGAACGAGAGCCCGCTCGTGATCAAGCCGCACATCTCGATCTCGAAGTCGCCTGATGCGCAGACGATCCTGATCGGCCAGACAGCGACCTTCTCGATCACGGTCACGAACGACGGCGACTCGACCCTGACCAACGTCATTGTCACCGACGCGCTGGCGCCCGGCTGCGCCCGCACCCAGGCCGACATCCCGGCACTGGCGTCGATGGCTCCCGGCGCAACGGTCACCTACACGTGCACGCTCGCGAACGTGACAAGCAGCTTCACGAACGTCGCGGTCGCTACTGGAAAGCCGCCGGTCGGCCCGAACGTGACCGCTCAGGACACCGCCGCGGTCACGGCTGTGGCGCCGGCGACCCATCCGGCGATCACGATCGTGAAGAACCCGAAGTCGCAAACGGTCACGACCGGCGGCACTGCCACGTTCACGATCACGGTCACCAACACCGGCGACGTCGCCCTCACGAACGTGACCGTGAGTGACGCGCTCTCGCCGAACTGCAACCGGACGATCGGAACGCTCAACCCCGGCCAGTCGACCAGCTACACGTGCACGCGCGCGAACGTGACGTCGAGCTTCAACAACGTCGCGGTCGCTACCGGCCACGCCGGCCCGACCACCGTCACGGCGCAAGACACGGCGCCGGTGACCGCGAAGGCGGCACCGCTCAAGCCGAAGAAGGTGACGAGGGTCACGCCGAAGGTCGTCTCGCACAGGAAGCCGAAGGCGACCGGCTAAGCGGGCAACGCACAGTCAGCGCACGAGAGGGCGGCCGGTGGCCGCCCTCTCTTTATGCGCTTGAGATGACATTCCACGGAGCTGAGCTTCATCCGAAAGGTCTAGCCGGGTCCAGCCCTTCGGCCTAGGAAAACGCGCCCGACTCGGCCTACCTTGTCCTTGGG
>Ga0075431_100006296_pt1 | contig 11791 bp, 8 predicted proteins | sample RhiMetdeltSRZDD5_FD_75297 | JGI IMG/M metagenome (GOLD analysis project Ga0075431, IMG submission 75297) | Populus rhizosphere microbial communities from Tennessee, USA - Rhizosphere MetaG P. deltoides SRZDD5 | ecosystem: Host-associated > Plants > Roots > Rhizosphere > Soil | place: USA... | reverse complement strand
GCGTCCGCCTCGAGCCAGCCTCAGCGTATTGCTTCATTTATCCCTTCGACGAGGCCAGCGTTCGGCGGCTCGCCTATCACTTCGACATGCATTCGGGCGCGCTCGATTGCATCGCCGAGATTGCGGCGCCTATGCTGGCCGAACAGCGCATGTGGTCCGAGCACCACACCCAGAGCGCGCTGTATTGCGAGGATCAGGATGACGCGCTCATAGTCACGGACCAACGATGGGGCTGGGATCAAGTTGTGCGCAGGTTCGAGGGCGCCGAAGCGGAAGTTCTGCGCCAGGCTTGGCGGATCACGTCGTGGAGTCGGATCGAACTTGAACTTGGGCCGCGCTTTGGTGACGCGGTTCTGCGCGCGGCGATCGACCGGTTGCTTGGCCTCGGTCTGCTGTTGCAGGAGGAGGGGCAATACCTGGCACTCCCCCTGCGCCGGCCGGGCTCGCGGCGGGCATCCCGAAACGAGCAGGCAGAAGCTCGGACAGTGCCTTATGCGCTTATGGCCTCAACCGCGCAGGCTCTGGACGCATCCTGAGAGCAGGGAAATGCGCTCGCTAGCATCGCCTTTGCCTCCCATCGTGACCCTTGCGCTCTCGGGAATGGTCGGTGAGGGAGCCAATTCAACGTTCGCGCTACAACTCAACGCGTGAACGTGCGCCTGAGCCACCGGGCCGACAACGGCACTATAGATCCGCCGCACTGAAACAGTGGCGCAACGTTTCCGCCGGCGAGCGCTCCGACCGCGGCTGGCGCTCAAGCTTCATGTCGAAGCGGTCCTCGGTCCGCTCGAGCATGGTCTTGGCAGCACCTACCTCGTCCCGGCGCATGGCACGGGCGGCCTCGACCCCTACGATGAGGCCGGACTTCACGTCGATAGGGCAATTGCCGCCGTCACCTCAGTCTCGGTGCATCACGCTTCCCCAAATTGCGGCAACGGGCGTCTGCAGCACGATACACACGCGCCCGCTAATCCTGACGATGTCCGCGCTCGCGGACAAAGCAGAAGTGCACGATCGCTGACGCACGGTCGTGGGACCATCAACGCCGAGATTGAACACGTGTGCGATGCGCGCTGGAGGTCGTGTCAGACCACCTTTTGCTGGCCGCCCTTGCCTTCGGCAATGGCATTGAGGTCGGCTTCGCTCCCGGCGCGGCGGCTGCGACCGTCGAACATGGCGCCCTGCTCGATCAGCAGCGACATGTGATGCAGGTCGCCATCCACGTTGGCCGAAGCCTGCAGCGCGATCGTCCTGCCGCAGATCACGCCGGAGACCTTGCCGCGTACGACCACCTGCCGGCCAGCGACCATGCCCGTCACCTGGCCCTTCTCGCCAACGATCACCTCGGCCGCCTGCACGTCGCCTTCGATCTCGCCGTCGACCTGCAATACGCCGCGGCCGATGATTTTCAAGCCCTGGCCGATGATCTTGAGATCGTTGCCGATCACCGACTTTTCGTTGCTGTGCTGAACGCCGTTGGCGGTGTTGGTCGTTCTCGGCTCGCTTGAAGAGCTACGCGTAAGCATATGGGGCCCCCGTGAGGTGTAAGATGAATGCTCAGTCGCAAACACATGTATCGGGAGCCGGAGACCGACCCCGACACCCCGGTCAAATTCCCCATCCGGCAGCCCGCAGCATGGCGCGGTTGGCCGTAGCCCCAAGCTCCAGTTATTCACAGGTTATTCGCTAGCTGCAACAGGGCTCAAGCAGCACACGCCGAATTAGTGGCCACGCGGCGCTTTGGCCACACGGCGTGCAGCGACAGCGACTGCCGGACATCACCACCAGGAAACAAGGGGGCGCAACGGGTCTTACTGCGAGACCTGCGATTTGGTTTGGGCCGACGAAGATGCAGCTTGCGGCTTGCCGGGTCGCTCCTTCTCCTTGTCCAGCTGTCGCTGCACTTCCCGTGTCGCCTTCTCAGCCATCACCTTGCCGATCCAGGCCTTCATGAGCTGGTCGCGGGTTGCCTGGGCGGACTGCTCCGCCGCATCGCGGTCCTTGATGGCCTGAGCCAGCTGCTCGCGCAGATCGACGTTGAATTGGTCGGTCAAGGCCTTCGTGATCATTGCCTGGTTCACTTCCAGGGCTTCGCGATCCGGCACCGTTTCGGCAGGCTTCGCAGACGTCTCAGTTTTCTGCACCTGTTGCGGCGTCTCGGCCAATGCAGCCTCAGGCTTGGACGAGATGCTTGCTGTTTCGATGTTGGACACCGATGGGGTCGGGACCTCGGCCACGTCCAGCGCGCGGCGCGTGGCTACCGAGGTGACCCCCAATGCCGCCAGCAGGCCGACTGCGAGCCCGATGCGCGCCCCATACCGGCCGCGTCCCGGCGGCGTCGGCGCCTCACCGTCCGCAGACGCCTGGCGCTGCCAGGGATCATAGGTGCCGAAATTCCACAAATGGCCTTCGGGGTCGCGGCAGGAATAGCTGCGTCCGCCGTTGGCCTGATGGGCAATGTCGAACACGACCGCGGCACCCGCCGCCTTGGCGCGCGCACAGTGCGCGTGCGCGTCGGTGACGAAGAAATAGCACACCTGCGTCTCGGCGCCGCCGATCTCGTCGGGCTGCTTGAGGAGCTTGTCGAATGCCGACTCGCGAACCGGACCCAGCATGATCATGGCCTGGCCAAAGGTGAGCTGGGCGAACATGACCTTACCGGAATTGTCCGTGGTGATGCGGTGCTTCTCGAAGCCGAACGCCGCGCACAGCCAAGTGATCGCTGCCGGCAGGTCGCGATACCTGATCACCGGCACCACCGGCGCTCCGTTGGCGTGGACGGCGATCGGCATTGCGTTGTTGGCGGTGGGGGTGATCTGCGTCATGGCATCCTGATGTTGGATTGGTGCGCCGATATTGCTTGGCCCATGGCAGCGGGCGAACGCGGGACGGGCTGCGCAACTCACAAACTCACGCCGGGCGGTGCCGGTCAGACGTCGCGGCGTGTGCCGCGACCGAACAGGCGGCCAAACAGTGTAGCCTTGCGCGGCACCGGCTCGCGCCCATCAGCGACGGTTGCCTCAAGAGGCTCCCCGGGCCTGTGATGGCTGCTCGTACTCAGGGCCGGTTTGCTTGCGCCTCCGGCCCACTGCTCGGGCCAACCAAGTTCGGGCGGGGCCGGCTCGAGAACCGGCGGACCCTCGATGGCCAACGGTTGCCTGCGTGTGGGGCGACCGCCGGCTTGCGCGGCCGTGGCCATCTGCGGCCCCCATTCGCTGCCCGGCGCCCGCTTGCCGCGCTTCGGCCGCGGCGTAGCGGCGACTTCGGCGCTGCCGCCGTCCGGGCCATCCCTGGCATTGGGAACGATGCCGGCGGCGTTGCGGCCGCGTCCACGCGACTTGGAGGCCTTGCGGCCACCCTCGCCGATCGCCTCCGACAGCCGGCGGCCGTAGGCGGACGGGGCCACCACGTTGGCTGAAGCAGGCTGCGCGCGCGGCGTCCAGATGGGTTGGTCGGGTTCGATGTGGACCGCAGAGCGGGCAGCGCCGGGCATGCCCGAGGCTACGATCGCCACGCGCAGCTTGTCTTCCAGGCCTTCGTCGAGAATGGCGCCGACGATGATGTTGGCATCCGCGTCGACCTCCTGGCGCACGCGGCTTGCCGCCTCGTCCACCTCCCACAGGGTCAGATCGCGACCACCGGCTATCGACAGAAGCAGGCTCTTGGCACCCTTCAGGGTAACGTTGTCGAGCAGCGGGTTCACGATCGCCTCTTCGGCGGCGACGATCGCCCGCTGTTCGTCGGAGGCCTCGCCCATGCCAATCATCGCCGAGCCCATGCCGCGCAGGATGGTGCTGACATCGGCCAGATCTAGGTTGATCAGTCCTTCCTTGACGATCAGGTCGACCAGGCAGGCGATGCCGGAGTAAAGCACCTGATCGGCAACCACGAACGCCTCGGCAAACGTCGTCTTGTCGGAGACCACCCGGAACAGGTTCTCGTTGGGGATAACCAGCAGAGTATCGACATACGGCATCAGGGCCGCGATGCCGGCCTCGGCATTGCGCATGCGCTGCACGCCTTCGAACTGGAACGGCTTGGTGACCACGGCAACGGTGAGAATGCCGAACTCCCTGGCCTTGCGCGCGATGACGTAGGCGGCTCCCGTTCCCGTGCCACCGCCCATGCCGGCGGCAATGAACAGCATGTGTGCATCGGCAATATGCGTGGCAATCTCGTTGATGGCCTCTTCGGCGGCAGCCTCGCCGACCTCGGGCTTGGAGCCTGCACCGAGCCCTTCGGTCAGATGGTGGCCGAGCTGGATCCTGTGCTCGGTGCGCGAAGCAGCGAGCGCCTGTACGTCGGTATTGGCGACGACGAACTTCACGCCGCTCAGTCCGGCCGCAATCATGTTGTTGACGGCGTTGCCGCCGGCGCCACCGACCCCGATCGCGACGATGCGCGGCTTGGTATTCAACGGCTCTGTCATGTCGCCGTCGCTCGCTGTGGCTGCCTGCTGTCCAGGTACTGGCGCGCCATGTGCGCGCCACATCGGATCGTGAATTCATCAACCAGCTGCTCGACCAGACTGGAGAGCTGGCCATACCGCTCCTCGAAGGTCAGCCGACGTACCTCGCCGTCGCGCCATGTCGTCATCTCGAGCTCGCGGCAGTAGGGCAGATAGGGTTTCAGGATGCGGAAGCCCGGAGCCGCCCGATCGAGCAGGTTCTCGATCGACTTGATCTGCTGGCGATAGTGCTCACCGCCGCTGCGCGGCTTGAGCTTGGATATGACCGTGCCGAACAATAGCTCTTCCAGCTCGCGGTCCGGGCGGCAGCGGCTGATCTCGCGGCGCAGATGGTCGATGGCCGCCAGCGATATCTCGCTGGGTAGCGTCGGAATGATGAGACCGTCGGCGGCCTTGATGGCCGCCTCGGAGAACAAGGTCAGACCCGGGGGGCAGTCGATCAGGATGAAATCAAAGTGCGGCAGCAACGAGCGGTACAGCTCGGCAATCCGAGCTGATGCCTTGGCGTAGGCCGCGTGGATATCGCTGCCGGAAAGGAAGGCCGCCAGGATCTCCCGCTCGCGGCGCGGCATGTCCGGACTGCCCGGCAAAACGAACATCAGGTCGGCAGCATCCTTCACGCAATAGCGTGCCGGCACGGCCGCCTTGCTGAAGTGAGTGGTGGTATCGCCGCTTATGTGCTGGAGCAGGTGGCAGTCAAGGGTCGCATGCCGCACGATCAGGTCGTTCAGCGTTCTTCTGCCGAGCAGGGCGATGGAGGCGCTGCATTGAAAATCGCAGTCGATGATCAGCACGCGCTTGCGCAGCAGGTTACAGAGCCCTTCGGCTAGTGCGATAGCTACCGTGGTCTTGCCTGTGCCGCCCTTGAAATTGATCGCAGGCGCAACACACTTCGGTAATTCGATTGCAGACATTCGAGCCACCCCCGTGGAGCTTGCTTCCGTGCGAGCGAGCCAACCGGAACGACTTCCACCAACGCGGCCGAACAACACGTACGTGTGGGATGAACGCGGTGCGCCGCTTCGGCGCACCCTACAGCTCAGCTCGCACGCGCGACCGAGCGAGCCGAGCACTCAGGGACTGACCCATGCAGGCCAAACTGCGACACTGACGCATCGCCTGCAGCGCACATACATCTGCGACGCGAGTCACCAATTTCGTGTAGCAGGAATCAATATAGCGGGCAACGCACAGCGGATATCGTGCAACAGCAAACCTGTTCGCAACACACGTCGCTCGCGTGCCAATGGCGGGCGCGTTGCAACGGTCTGGATGGAATTGGCGGGGCGATGCCGCGCAGCCGCAAGGCCAGGGCTGGCCGCGGCATGCGCGCGCTGACGTACGCATCGGAGCGGGGGCCGCTCCAACGCGCCGGCGTCTACTTCAATTTGCGATTCTGCAGCCCCGCGGTGCGCGGGAGCCGACGCGGCGCCGTCTTGAAGGCCCGCTCGGTGGGACGGTATTGCAGGGCCAGGCTGCGCGCATCGCCCTCCGATCGGGCGAGGGCTGACGCAATGGTCAGCAGATGCTGCTGGCCTTCGAAATCAAGCTTGCGGAAGCGATCGGCCATCGCCTGCACACGATCCTCGACCGTGGCGACATGGTAGGCGGGAGCGCTCCCGCCGACAGCAGGGGCGCCGGCTGGTTCCGGAACATCCTGGGAAATCACGTCCTGGAAAAACCAGAGAACGGGAACGCCCAGCTTCTCCGCCACCTCGGTGAGCAGCAGGGCAGGTGCCTGATCGATGCCGTCCTCGTAGCGCTCATACGTGCCAGGTTCCACTCCCAGCTGTGCGGCGACGCTCTCAATTGTCAGACCCAGACGCGCCCGGCGCGCGCGCAGCCGATCGCCGACCAGCACCCAGATCGAGCGACCACATTGCGAGGATGGATCAGCCTCAACGATACGCTTCATCAAAGTTTCCCTCTCGTACAAACGCAAAGCACAAATCGACCAACGAAATCAGCAGTGCCGTCTGGTTCTGTTGTCAGGCCAAGGTCGTGTCGTGAATTGGCCGGCGCCAATCCACACTCCCTGTCCTCATCGGCAACCCGGAGCGTGTTGACCCCGGGCGCGATGGTGCTCCCCGCGTCCATCGACGGCCGCGAACATGCGGCGAGAAATGTTTGGCAACAAGACCGAACAGTCCCTGCAATTCTTCACATCGCCGTTTGTGGACAGAGCGCACCGATCCCATGTCTGACCGCAGATAAGCCATGATTGTCTGTCCATCGGTGCATGGCTCGCGCCGAGGTTGCAGCTCGTCAATGCAACCCGTCCACCCGGCCCGGGCAGGCCCAGGCGCGATCCTGGGCCTGTAAAGGGATCAGGTGTGAGCCGGCGGCGTGGTGTCGGTGTGACGCTGCCGCAGGCGCAGCGCAAAGCCCGCCATCAGGACACCGGCGGCAATGGCATAGGCGCCGATCGCCCAGACCAGGGCCAGCGCGCCGGCCCCCGGAGCAAACAGCACGGCAAGGCCGAACAACACCGAGATGGCGCCGGACAGGATCAACCACCACTCGTCCTGGATCTCCTTGCGCAGGCGGATGGCACCCGCGATCTCGAAGATGCCGATCATGAGCGCCCAGGCCCCGATCAGCATCACCAGGGCGAAGGCGCTGATGCCAGGCCACGCGAAGGTGAGGACACCAACCGCCACGCCAAGAATGCCCACCAGAACGAGCCAGCCCGTCGAGGTGGACTTGTCGCTACCGGTCACCGCCGCGGTCAGGCACAAGATGCCATCCACAAAGGCAAAGGCGCCATAGAGCAACGTCAGCGCCAGAAGCGTTATGCCCGGCCAGAAGAACGCCATCACGCCGAAGATGACGCTGACGATGCCGCGCAAAAGAAGAAGCCACCAATTGCGGGCGAGCGCTTGCAGATCGTGGCCCATGAACATGGACAGCGGCATGCTTTCAGTTTGCATAGCCATGGTTTGTCTCCAGTGCGAGCGGCAGGGCTTTGCGCCCCAGCCGCAAAGGAAAATGTGCGTCGCACGAAGAAGACATCATCCGCAACGGACGGCCTATCGGGATTACCCCTGATAGCGAAGGAGGGTCGCACCCTAGGACGGGCCTGCGGGCATCGCTGCGGCTCAGCGCACGTGGTCGTACCTATGCAACTCGACGCAGATCGAGTCCGCGACCTGCTTCTCGTTCTCGGTCTCCTTGAGCGTACCGTTGCCGTGGTCGACATGGCGTTGGCCGCAGCGGGCCGACTGCTCCGCCCTGGCCTTATCGACGATGGACGTGTCCGCCTTTGCCGGCTCGGGCTTGGCCGTCTCTGCCTTGGCCGGCTCTTTGATCGTCTCTCTGATGACCTCGGGCCGCGCCGGCACAGACAGGACGCGCACAGGGGTCGCCAAGTCATCTTTCAGCGAGCCCGTAGCCTGGCGGCGAACCAGCTCAGTGCAGCCGCCGAGCATGGCGGCGGAAGTTGCGCAAACGACGATCGCCAATGCTTTGCCCATGGCCGCGCCCCTTTGTGGACCGCGACCTAGCTATATGATTCCACCTGGCCTGCAGCCTCGGCCGGCCTGTCTGTGAACAACTTCGAGGCGTGCCGAATCGGGCGTGCTGATGCCAGCCATCGCCTGCTCGGGCGGCGGGCTCGGATCGAACCTTGCCACTTAATCACATCAGGTGCCGACGGCGTCGCTCGTGCACTTCTTGACGTTGCTGGCCTTGGCAGCGCCAGCAAGCTTCTTGTCGGTCGCAGCCTTGGTGCAAGCGGCCGCCGCATCCTTCTCGCACTTCTTCATGAAAGAGTTCAGCGCCGCACCGGCGAGCTTCTTCTGGGCGGCGGTGGCCTTGCAGGTCGTGGTCTGGGCGTGCGCGGCGACGGCAAACACACCGGCGAGCGCGACGGCAATCAACAGGCGTTGCATGGGCAGGCTCCTTCAGGTTTCGCCCCACCAAAACAACGCTACAAAGGTCTCGTTGGTTCTCGCAAAGATCGCACACAGGCAAGGTTGCGGCTTGCTTACGGCAGCGCCGATGCAACTGCCCAACTCAGGCCGAGGCGATCAGGTCGAAGTCGCCCTGCAGGACGGCGTCGAGGCGGCCGGTGCGGCCGTTGCCGTTCATGTTGCGCACCAGCGGCGAGGGATCGCCCCGGTATCGGCGCACGATGGCCTGCGGACGGGCTTGCCGCTGCAGGGCTTGCAGCAGCAGGCCGCGCAGCTTCGCTTCTGGGACGTCGCCGAGCGGTGCCACCGTCAGGAACACGCGCGCGGTGGCGCGAGCGCCGCGCTTGTCGTCGTCGCCGAGGTCCAGCACGTGCAGCCCGATCTCCTGCGCCAGGCAGCGATGGGCACCAAAGCCGCTGATCAGCAGGAGAGGGGGATCGCCCGGCCGTTCGCCGGCGACCTCGGCAAGCTGCATGTTGCGCTTGCCCGCCCAGCCCCGATACATGTCCTGCAGCTGGCTACACCAGTCACGCGTCAGGCGATTGTCGCCCGGCTTGTCGAAGGCCGGCTCGACGCAAAGTGCAACCTCGATCGGTGCATCCTCGCGCACATCGCGCATGCCCTCCTTGATCAGGTACAGCTGCTGTGCCAGGCGCGACACCAGCTCGCGGGAGGACTTGCCCGTGTGCCTGCTGCTGGTGGCGAGGCGCTCGCGCAGCGAACCGGCGGTGCTCGTCGCCGCCTTGACGCGGTCCATCAGGGCAAGGCGCGCCAGCGTGCGATGCCGGTCGGGCCGGCTCCAGAAGTCGGCCGAGCGCATCGGCTCGGCAATCGCGATCTTCAAGTCCTCCCATTCGGGCGCGGCAAGCATCTCCGCAAGGATCGCATATTCGCCATCAAGCGCCTTGGCCTCGATGGTCGTGCCGCCGGGCGCCAGCATCATGGCCGATAAGGTTGGCGGCTCGCCTGATTGCGTGCCCGCCGCCGAGCCAAGCGAAGGCGCGTCGGTGTCGGGATCGACAAATTCGGCCTGGATGGCACGGCCGTCACTGCGCACGAATACGAACTGGTCGCCCTCGGGGAAGCGCTTCTCGACGATGGTGGCGGCAAGCGGGGCGATCACATACTGGTCGATGGCCCGTTTCAGCGGTCGCGCGCCCATCTCGGGCGAGAAGCCCTTCTCGAGCAGAAAGTCCTGGGCAGACGCCTCCCACTCCACAGCCCACACGCGGTCCTTCAGACCGCGCCGCTGCAAGACAAGATCGAGCTCCTTCTTGAGGATGCCGCGCATCAGGTCACGGGTGAGTGGGTGGAACACGATCACCTTGTCGAGGCGGTTTTGGAACTCGGGCCGGAAGGTCTGGCTGACCGCGCGCAGGATCTGCTCGCTGGAGAAAGTGTCGGCCGCAGCCGTGCCGAAGCCGAGGCCCGAGGTGCGATGCGCGGTGGCGCCGAGGTTGGTGGTGAGGATGATGATGGTGTGGCGGAAGTCGGCGACATAGCCGAGGCTGTCGGTGAGGCGACCATCGTCGAACACCTGCAGGAACAGGTCCCACACATTCGCATGCGCCTTTTCGAACTCATCGAGCAGAATGACGGAGAACGGCTGCTTGCGCACCCGATTGATGAGCGAGTCCGTGGCGACCGGCGCTTCCGGGCTGCCGAGTATCTTGGTGGTGGATTCCGGTGTCTGGAATTCGCTCATGTCGAGGCGGATCAGACGCTCCACCGAGCCGAACAGGAATTCGCACAGCACCTTGGCAAGTTCGGTCTTACCCGTGCCGGTGGGCCCCGCGAACAGGAACACGCCGATCGGCTTGCCGGGATCGTTGAGGCCGGCCTTCAGCATGGCGATGCGCTCGACGACTGCAGTGACGGCCTCGTTCTGGCCGATCACGCGGGCCGAGAAATGCTCACGCAGGGCCGTGAGATTGACGCGCTCCTGGTGGTCGAGGATCGACACCGGCAGCCCGGTCAGCTGGGCCAACGTGGCGATCACCTGCTGCGCATCGATGCGCTCGCCGGCCTTGGCGCCGCGGGTCACGGCAAGCTTGATGAGGTCGAGAACCGCACCCGGAAAGCTCGACGTGCTCAGGTATTGCCGCGCGGCGCCGACCGCGCCTTCGACGCACCCAGGCTGGATGGGAACCTCGTATTGGCTGGCCAGCCGCTCGACGAGGGCCTCGGCAAGGATGCGCGTCTCATCCAGCGACTGCGCCTCCAGCCGCACCGCCTCCAGCGCCGACTTGAGTGCAGGCCGTTGCCGGAGCAGTCGCGCCGTGCCGGTGGCCGAGGCTTCCGTCCACACGATCAAGCGACCTGATGCAACCGCAGGCAGGATCTGGTCGAGGATGCTCGCGGCCTGACCTTGATGCGTGCCGGACAGGGCAATCTGCAAAAGGTCGGGGATGTACCAGATCAGCTTCTTGGCAGCGGCAAGCTCGTCGATGCTACGCTGAATGCGCCCCTCAAGCTGGCCAAACCATTGCTGGCCCGCCATCAGGTCGGCATTGCCAGCCTCAAACACCTCCCAGCCGTCGTTAGCCAGGTGCCGGGCCAGCAGGCGCAGGAACGAGGTCTTGCCGACGCCGGAGTCGCCGCTCATGAGCAGCGAACGCACGGAGGGCTCGCGCGCCTCCACGAGCCCGTCGCGCCAGGCTTCGGCTTCGATGAGGATGTCGGAGCCGGATTTGACATCCCAGAAGCGGCCGAACGAGGTGAGGAATACGCGGTCGATGCTGGCGCGCTGCTGGCGACCCTGCAGGGCTTCGAGCAAGCGCTCGGCAAACGGCAAATTGAGGCGCGACAGGAAGCTGCGCACCTCGGGCAGCGTGGCATCTGGCACGTTGGCGATGGCCGGTCCGAACTCGGGTGCGTCGCCCAGGCGCTCGCGCTCCAGGAAGTACTCGCGGAAAATGACGGGGATGACCGGGTTCTCGGTCCACCACTCTCGCGCGCCGGTTGCGGGTGCGCCGGCGGGCGGGCGCGGCTCTGCAACCAGCAGCAGGTGCAGCGCGAAGTACATTGCGAACGGCGCGAGCTTGTCGAAGTGGGCCACCACATCGGGCGCTGCCTGGCCGCGGTCTGCACGCTCCTCGAGGGCAGCAAGGGCGACGCTGTTGAGCGCCCAGTTCACGCCGACCGCATACTGCATGACCGTCTGCAGCGGGACGTCCGGGTTGCGCAGCAGCTGCACGGCCTGCTTGAACTCGGCATGCTCGCGGAATTCGGCCGGGTGCGACAGGCTGTGACTGAAGGCCTGGATGGCAGCATCGAGCCCATGCAACTGCGCCGACAGCGTCGGGGCTGTTGTGCTCTGCTGCGGCAACGCGGCGCCAGCCGGGGCCTGCCAGGCCCGGCGCGCATCGGCGACGAGCGCCCGCAGCCGGTTGCGAGCACTCTCAACGTTCCA
>Ga0075431_100006294_pt1 | contig 11794 bp, 9 predicted proteins | sample RhiMetdeltSRZDD5_FD_75297 | JGI IMG/M metagenome (GOLD analysis project Ga0075431, IMG submission 75297) | Populus rhizosphere microbial communities from Tennessee, USA - Rhizosphere MetaG P. deltoides SRZDD5 | ecosystem: Host-associated > Plants > Roots > Rhizosphere > Soil | place: USA... | reverse complement strand
CGGAGCAGCTCGCCGAATGCCTGGAAGCCGCGCAGCGCGTTCTTCCACAGGTCGGCGCGGTCGACCCGGACGAGCGTCCACCGACCCGCCGCGGTGCGGAGCAGTTCGGCCATCCGGTCGGCGACGTCGAACCCGTGGGCGATCTCGGTGGCCCGGATCGTCGCCGGTGCCACCACGATCTTCGGTGCGCTCGCCGAGCGTGAGGGCAGGAACCGTTCCCGGCACGCCAGGTACGCCCGCGCCCAGCGCTCGGAATGGAACCCGAGGACGTCGGCGCGTTCCAGCGACTCGAGGATCTCCACGCGACAGTCCGCCGGCAGGACCCCGAAGTAGTCGGGCTCGCACCACGCGACGTGGTGGAAGTAGAGGATCTTGCGCCGTGAGCGCTCGCCCAGGCTGCGGAGCGCGGTCGGCAGGAGCAGGAGGTGGTAGTCCTGGATGCAGACTGGTTGGTCCGCCGGGGTCTGCGCGAGCGCCGACGCGAACGCGTCGTTGACGGACCGGTACGCGCTCCACGCCTCGTCGAACTCGCCGGGAAACAGCGGCTCGTCGGGCAGTGGAAACAGGTAATGAAATGCCATCGCCAAATGGTTTACCGAAATCATTTCGTAGTGCAGTCTCCGAACCTTTTCGGCGATGTCGATGGCGACGAGACTGACGTTCTTGCCGAGTAGTCTCTCGGCTTCGGCGTCGACGATACCGGCCGCGTTCGCCGCCCGGTCGTCGTCGCTGGAGACCGCGTACACCCAATGACCGCCGGCCGCCTGCAGCGCGGGCAAAACCACAGGAATGAGTCCGTTGGGTCCGGTCGGTGCGGCGATGAGTTTCGAGTCTTCGGTGCGGAATGCGATCGGTCCCCGATTAGCGCAGATGGTCACCCGTGGCAGGTCCATAGCCTCCCCATCCCGGATCGATGACCTTCACATTACTATGGGGAGTGGCGCGATCACTACGGGTAGCGCCCGATGAGCCGACCTATGATGACACCGACATGACTACCGAAACCGAGGCCGCCGCGCGTACCTACGAGGTGCGCACGTACGGCTGCCAGATGAACGTGCACGACTCCGAGCGGATATCCGGTCTCCTGGAACAAGCGGGCTATGTCCGGGCAGACGACGCCGAAGCTCCCGACGTGGTCGTGTTCAACACGTGCGCCGTGCGCGAGAACGCCGACAACCGCCTCTACGGCAACCTCGGCCACTTGCGCCCCGTCAAGCAGGCGCATCCCGGTATGCAGATCGCCGTCGGCGGCTGCCTCGCTCAGAAGGACCGGGGCGAGATCGTACGCCGGGCGCCGTGGGTCGACGTGGTCTTCGGTACGCACAACATCGGGTCCCTGCCGGTGCTGCTGGAACGGGCCCGGCACAACGCGGCCGCCGAGGTCGAGATTCTCGAGTCGCTCGAGGTGTTTCCCTCGATGCTGCCCACGCGGCGCGAGTCGGCGTACGCCGGCTGGGTGTCCATCTCGGTCGGCTGCAACAACACCTGCACCTTCTGCATCGTGCCGGCGCTGCGCGGGCGGGAGAAGGACCGCCGGCCGGGTGAGATCCTCGCCGAGGTCGAAGCGCTGGTGGCCGAGGGCGTCCTCGAGGTGACGCTGCTCGGGCAGAACGTCAACTCGTACGGCGTGGAGTTCGGCGACCGGCTCGCGTTCGGCAAGCTGCTGCGCGCGTGCGGTGCGCTCGCCGAGCGCGGGCTGGAACGGGTGCGGTTCACCAGCCCGCACCCGAAGGACTTCACCGACGACGTGATCGCGGCGATGGCGGATACCTCGAACGTGTGCCACCAACTGCACATGCCGCTGCAGTCCGGGTCGGACCGGGTGCTCAAGGCGATGCGGCGCTCGTACCGGGCGGACAAGTACCTCGGCATCATCGACCGGGTCCGCTCCGCGATGCCGGACGCGGCCATCACGACGGACATCATCGTCGGCTTTCCAGGCGAGACCGAGTCCGACTTCGCGGCCACCCTGGATGTGGTCACCGCAGCGAGGTTCGCCGGTGCGTTCACATTCCAGTACTCCCAGCGCCCCGGCACCCCAGCGGCCACAATGGACGGTCAGCTGCCGAAGGAGGTCGTGCAGGAGCGGTACGAGCGCCTCGTCGCGCTGGTCGAGGCCACCACGCTCGACGAGAACCGGAAGCTGTTCGGGTCCACTGTGGAGGTACTGGTCGCGGTCGGCGAGGGGCGCAAGGACGGCGCGACCGGTCGGATGTCCGGCCGGGCCAGGGACGGCCGCCTCGTCCACTTTGCGGCGGACGATTCCACGAGGCCCGGCGACGTAGTACACACCGTCGTGACCCATGCCGCCCCGCACCACCTCGTAGCGGACGGACCCGTGCTGGCGTGCCGGCGTACCCGAGCCGGAGATGTCTGGGAAAGCGGCCGCACCGCACGGACGAGCGGTGTCCTGCTCGGAATGCCGTCGGTTGGTGCGCCGCCGCCGGCGGCGCACCAACCGTCCACCTGCTAGACGCAGGTGGTGTTGCCGTTGAGGACGAACGTCGCCGGTACGGCGTTCGCCGTCGACACCGTCCCTTGTAGACCGAACGACACCGATTGCCCCGGCGGGATCGAGAGGTTGTAGCCGTCGGGGTTGCGGGCGCTGACGTTCTGGCCGGACTGGGTGATCCGGGTGTTCCAGAAGTTGTAGATGGACTGGTTGCCGCCGTAGGTCCAGGTCAACGTCCACGGCGTGATCGTCGTCGTACCGGTGTTGCGAATCGACACCGCGGCCTCGAAGTTACCCGGCCAGCTGTTGGTGATCGTGTAGGTCGCGTCACAGGCCCCGACCGGCGCAGAGGAGGACGGCGGGGGAGAGGACGTCGGTGGGGGCGAGGTCGTCGGCGGAGGCGACGACGTCGGTGGGGGAGACGTGGTGGGTGGCGGTGACGAACCACCGATCGGCGGCACCAGGTGCGGCTGCAGGATGTTGTACTTCGTCTGGTTGATGGTCCACCAGTCGTCGAGCGCGATACCGCCGGTATCACCGGAGTTCGGGTTCCACGACCAGAACGTGAACGACATCCCCTTCGACGTCAGGTACGTCATCAGCTTGTTCAGCCACTGCACGTCGAGCGGGTTCTGCAGGGTCGAGCCGAACTCACCGAGCAGGATCGGTGCGGTGTTCTGGTTGCTCAGGTAGCCCCAGAACTGGTCCCACACGCCGGGCAGGTTGTTCGGGAAGGTCGGGTCGTTGAACCACGACTGCCGGTCGAACACCGAAATCGCGTAGTCGTGCGGCGAGTAGACGAGCTTGTTGGCCGTGTTGAGCCGTACCGGGAACTGCCCAGCCCGGATCAGGTTGCCGCCCCACCAGCCGCATGGCGGTTCGGTCGGCGGGATGTTGCGCTCGGCGCCGCTCGGGCAGCTGACGCCCTCGACGATAACGAGCCAGTTGTTGTTGCTCGCGGCGAGTACCGCGTTGCCGATGCGCTCCGCGGCCAGCCGCCAGTCGCGCGCGGTGTCGCCGCAACCCCAGCAGGCGCCGGTGCCGTTGGGGAACTGGCCTTCGCCGTGCGGCTCGTTGAACAGGTCGGCGCCGATGACCGTGGTATTGCCGGCGTAGCGCTGGGCCATCTGCTGCCAATCGGCGATCATGCTGGCCTCGGAGACCGCGGGCGTGTACCACAGCGGGGTCTGTCCGGCCGCGGTCGGCCGGTGCCGGTCGAGGATGACGCGCATGCCCTTGCTGCCGGCGTACTGGATGACGCGGTCGAGGATCTGCAGCGGGTGCAGACCGACCAGGTCCGGGTTGGTGAAGCTGTTGATGCTCGTCGCCTGGGCGTTCGGGCGGATGGAGTCGCCGGTCCACGGCACGCGCAGGGTGTTGAAGCCCAGCCCTGCCATGCGGTCGATCTGCCCGCGCCAGGTCGCCGGCGGGTTGGCCCAGAGGCCGTGGAACGTGTGGTTGTCGGTCTCCATGCCGAACCAGTTGATGCCGGTCAGCCGTACCGTGGCGCCCGTGCTGTCGACGATCCGGTTGCCGTTGGTGCGCAGGAAGCCCACTCCGGTGCCGGCCGCCTGCGCCGGAGTCGCCGTCAACGTGATGGCTACCAGAACACCGGCGGCGGCCAGGATGGCCGAGGCGAACGCGCCGCCCAGCGCCGACAGTTTCCTTCTTCGAGACATGCCAGATTCCATTCAGCTACATGATGGAGGCATGCCCGGACCGTATGCCCTGCATAGGGTGTGCTTACGCTGCCCGGCGTTGGAACGATTGTCCAGGCTCGATGCCCAGCCGTCAAACGGTCAGTTGCCCGCGGCGATCATGAAGTTGGTGCGCCGACACGCCGCCCACCATGAAACTAAGTTCATGATCGACGCAAGAGGGAGGCGGGCGGTTAGTTCGACTGCTCGGCCAGGTCGAGGAACTGGCGTTTGGCCGTGAGGGCCTGCTCGGCCTCGCGGATCCGCTTGGCGTCACCGGCCGCCTGGGCGCGGGCGAGCCGCTGCTCGGCTTCGGCTACCTGTTCCCGCATCTGTGCGAGCAACGGGTTGGCCGACGGCTCGGTACGCCGCCACGCCGCGTCCATCGCGGTCTTCACCTTGTCCTCGACCCCGCGCAGGCGGCGTTCGAGGCCGGCCGATGCCTCCCGCGGCGTACGGCCGGCGTCGTGCCACTGGCCCTGGATCTCGCGCAGCTTCGCCTGGGCGGCGCGGGGGTCGGCGTCGACGTCGAGCGCCTCGGCGGCCGCGACCAGATCCTGCTTGCGGTCGAGGTTGCCCTTGAGTTCCGCGTCGCGCGCCGAGAACACCTCGCTGCGGCGCGTGAAGAACGCGTCCTGTGCGGCCCGGAAGCGTTCCCAGAGCCGCTGCTCGGCGTCCTTCGCGGCGCGCGGAGCGGCTTTCCACTCGGACATGAGCTCCTTGAGCCGGTTTGCCGTCGCGGCCCAGTCCGACGACTCGGCCAGCGTCTCGGCCTCGGCGACGAGCTGCTCCTTGTGCCCCTGGGCCTGCTTGCGCTGCGAGTCGAGCGACGCGAAGTGGGCGCCGCGGCGCCGGGCGAACCCGTCGCGGGCGGCGGCGTACCGCTTCCACAGCTCACCGTCGGTCTTCTTGTCGATCCCGCGGATCGTCTTCCACTCCTCGAGAATCTCCTTCATCCGGTCCCCGGCGCTCTTCCAGCCGGTGGACTCGGCGGCGATCTTCTCGGCCTCCTCGACGAGGGCGGTCTTGCGGGCGAGCGCCTCGGTCCGGGCGGCTTCCCGAGCGGCCCGGGCCTCGACCGACTTCTCCTCGGCCAGCGTGCCAATCTTGTCGAGCCGCGCGCAGAGGCCGTCGATGTCGCCGACGACGTGTGCCTCGTCGAGCGACGAGCGCAGCCGCCGCACGCTCGAGAGGGAGTGAGCGGCGTCCGCGGCGCCGCTTTGCAACCGCGCTTCTACGAGATCGACCTCGGTCACCAGGTCCGCGAACCGGCGAGCGAAATGGGCAAGGCCCTCTTCGGGTGTACCGGCCTGCCACGACCCGACCACCCGCTCGCCCGCGGCGGTCTTGACGTATACGGTCCCGTCGGCGTCGACTCGGCCAAAGGCCGTCCAGTCGCTCATCGTGCCCATCCTCGTTGTCCCGGCGTTCGGGTGCCCGCGCGCACCCGGGGTCGCCGCCACTGCGCAGCTGCGTCTTCCGGCATTGTCACAGGTCTTACCCGGTCCACGTCGAGCGCCTGTGGCTGACCGTGACCATACGGTGTCCTGACGAGCCAGCGCCAGGCAGTAAGACTTACCGTGAACACTGTGCCGCTTGTCGCCGCCGCGGTCTGTCCGCATCCACCGCTGATTGTTCCCGAGGTCGCCGCCGGCGCCGCGACGGAACTGGACGATCTACGCACAGCGTGCGATGAAGCCGTCGAGCGGCTGGCCCGGGCGCGACCGCGGATGCTGTGTGTCGTGGGCGCGGATGCCAGTACGACTGAGTACTGGTACCCGTATCGGGGTTCCTTCGCCCCCTGGGGGGTTCCACTGGAGGTAGCCCTGGGCCCAGCCGACCGAGGCGGACCGGTGTTGCCACTGAGTCTGCTGGTGGCCACGTGGCTGCTGAGGCGCTGCTTTCACCCGGGCAGCCCGGTCATGTACTCGATGTTCGGCGTCGACCGCACCGCCCACGCGGACCAGTGCGCGCAGTGGGGGAGAAACATGGGATCGGACTCGCCGTGGGCACTGCTCGTCATGGGCGACGGGTCCGCGTGCCGGGGCGTCAAGGCGCCGGGGTACGACGACCCGCGCGCGCCGGGCTTCGATGACGCCGTGGCGTCCGCCCTCGCATCGGCGGATGTCGACGCGCTGCTGGCGTTGGATCCGGTCGAGGCCGCCGAGCTGCGGGTCGCCGGACGCGCCCCGTGGCAGGTGCTCGCCGGAGCGGCGCGGGCCGCCGGTACCGGGTGGCGCGCCGAGCTGCTCTACAACGAAGCGCCGTACGGTGTGGGGTACTTTGTCGCATCCTGGAGTTTCGATTGACGGTTGTCGCGATCGTCGGACCCACCGCCACCGGGAAGTCCGCGTTGAGCCTCGCGCTGGCCGAGGCGCTCGCCGGCGAGGTCGTCAACGCCGACTCGATGCAGCTATACCGCGGCATGGACATCGGTACCGCCAAACTGACTCCGGCGCAGCGGCACGGCGTAGCGCATCACGTGCTCGACATCTGGGACGTCACCGAACCGGCGAGCGTCGCGGAGTACCAGCGGCTGGCCCGGCAGGCGATCGACGGCATCCTCGCCCGCGGCCGCACCCCGTTGCTCATTGGCGGTTCGGGACTGTACGTGCGGGCCGCACTAGAGGAGTTCGAGTTCCCCGGTACCGATCCGGCGTTGCGGGCGCGGCTGGAGGCCGAGCTGGCCGAGCACGGGCCGGGTCCGTTGTACGCGCGGCTGCGCGAGCGCGATCCCGAGGCGGCAACCCGCATCCTGCCGTCGAACGGCCGGCGCATCGTGCGGGCGCTGGAAGTCATCTCGCTGACCGGTGGCCCGTTCACCGCCGCGCTGCCGGATCCCCGGCCGGTATACAACTCCGTTTTGCTCGGGCTGGACTCCGCCCATCTCGACGAGCGCGTGGCGACCCGGGTGGACCACATGTGGGCGGCCGGTTTCGTCGACGAGGTACGGGCGCTCGAGGCGCACGGGCTACGGGACGGTCGCACGGCCAGCCGCGCGCTGGGCTACCAGCAGGTGCTGCGGTTCCTCGCCGGTGAGTGCACCGAGCCCGTGGCGCGGGCGGAGACGGTGCGGGCCACGCGCCGGTTCGTGCGCCGGCAACGGTCGTGGTTCCGCCGCGACCCGCGGATCGCCTGGCTCGACGCGGCTCGCCCCGACCTGGTGCCCGCAGCGACTAAAGTTATCCGCGATGGACTTCGCTAAGGGCCACGGCACCGGCAACGACTTCGTGATCCTGCCCGATCCGGACGGGCGCATCACGCTCGAGCCGGCGATCGTGGCCGCGCTGTGCGACCGCCACTTCGGCATCGGCGGCGACGGAGTGCTGCGCGTCGTGCGGGACGGCGGCGGCTGGTTCATGGACTACTGGAACGCGGACGGGTCGCTCGCCGAGATGTGTGGCAACGGCGTCCGCGTCTACGCGCGGTACCTCGTCGAGGCCGGGCTCGCCGCACCCGGCCGCATCCCGATCCGGACCCGGGCCGGCGCGGTGGTCGCGGTGGTCGGCGACGGCGACATCTCCGTCGACATGGGCCTGCCGAAGGTGTACGGCGAGAGCGTCGCCACGGTGGCCGGGGTCGGCTACGCCGGCACGGCGGTGGACGTCGGCAACCCGCACCTCGTCTGCCCGGTCGACGATCTGTCCACACTGGACCTCTCTCGCCCACCGGGGTACGACACCACGTTCTTCCCGGCGGGCGTGAACGTCGAGTTCACTGTGGACAGTGGAGACCTGCACGTGCGGATGCGGGTGCACGAGCGGGGCGTGGGCGAGACCCTGTCGTGCGGATCGGGCGTGGTGGCGGTGGCCGCCGTGGCGCTGCGCAACGCCGGACTGGATACCGGCACGGTCGTGGTGGGGGTGCCCGGCGGCCAGTTGACCGTGACGTTCGACGGCCAGACCTGTTGGCTGTCCGGGCCCGCGGTGATCGTGGCGACCGGTCAGGTCAGGCTGCCCGGCTGACCGGGTCCACGCGCGCGTGGCGCAGCAGGTCGGTTATCCGCGGAAAGGCCGGTCGCCAGTCCGGTCGCACGTTCAGGTACGAGCGCGGGTCGAGCTGGAGCAGGCCGATGAGCACCTCGCCGACGATGCGCGCGCCGACCGGCCCGAGCACGATGCCGTCGCCGATCAGCTCGGCCTCGGCCAGCAGGTAGTACCAGAGCGGGGTCCGGCTCTCCAACCCGAGCCCGTAGTGCTCCAGCTCGGCTAGGTGCAGCGGCGGGTACCCCATCGCCTCCGCGATGTGCTGGCCGGCCGGTATCCCCCAGGTGACGTGCCGCAGCAGGTTGTGCTGAGGCAGCGCGAGCGCGAACAGCGGAGTGGAGATCTTCCGCCCGATGCGCTTGTTGGGCCGGACCCGTCCGTCGCCGAAGTTGAAGAACGTGCCCCAGTCGACGTACCGGTCCGGTGCCCGCCGGCCGCCTCGCAGGTCGTCGATGAACCCGCAGAACTCGGGGTTCACGCGGTACGACGGCCGGACCATGCTGTGCCCGAACCGGTACGCCGCACCGAGGAACTCGATCGGCACCACCGCCGGACCGGGCTCGGGCCGGTACCACCGGCGGCCGTTGGTCAGGATGTCGTGCGTGACACCGTGCCCGATCATCTGCGGCAGGAACTCGTGCAGCACCATCCACTGGTAATGCCACGTGACGAGCTGCCGATCCGCGAGCCGGTTGTGGAACAGGATGAACGCCGCGTGCAAACCCGAGATGACAATATTGTCATCGTTGCGCGGGTCCGGAATGGCAGCCGCACCGTCCGGCAGCCGCGGCACGTCCTCGTACCGGCCGCCCGACTCTATGCGTAGCTCCTTCGGGTCGCCACTGCCGTACACCGACTCGAGGTCGAGTGCCGGTGACAGCGTCACATCGTGCCCGATGAACTGGGCGAGGAACGTGGCCCCCGCGGTGTGGAACGGGTTGTCGCGGTTCACGAGGCTCTGGGCGGGGTCGGTGAACAGCCGTTCCGGCCCGAGCGACAGGTCGTCCTTGGCGTCCATGAGGCCGCCCGGACGGCCGATGTCCAGGAGTGCGGCCCGCAGCCGGCCACCGGGCTCGGCGAACGGCGGCAGGTCGCGGAACATCCGGTGGTAGCGCGGGCGGCGGGTCGCGCGCCGCACCGTGGTCGCCATCGCTGCCACCTCCAGGCGGAGGCCACGGGGTGGGCCGGGCGAGGGGCGGCCCCGAGGAACCCCGTGGTTGACAGGGATTCTCGACAGGAATACGGATCTACCGCACGGCCCCCAAGGGGTTTCAGTCTAGATCCACAGTGGACACATCGGAGTCACGGGGGTCGGTGACCGACCCGGTACCCTTAGCGACCGTCCGCACGGCGGCCGCTACCGCCGGCGCGACCCGGACGTCGAACACACTGGGCACGATCACGCTCGGGTTCAACTTGTCCTCGCCCACCACATCGGCGATCGCGTGCGCCGCCGCGAGCGCCATGTCTTCGGTGAACTCCTCCGCGTGCGCGTCGAGCATGCCGCGGAACACACCCGGAAACGCGAGTACGTTGTTGATCTGGTTGGGCTGGTCGGAACGGCCGGTAGCCACGATGGCCGCGTGTTTGCGGGCTTCCCGCGGGTCGACCTCGGGGTCCGGGTTGGCCAGCGCGAAGACGATCGCGCTCGGTGCCATCGCGGCGATGTCCGCTCCGGTAAGCAGGTTCGGCGCGCTGACGCCGACGAACACGTCCGCGCCGCGCAACGCGCCGGGCAGGTTCCCCGAGTAGCCGCCGGCGTTCGTGTGCTCGGCCAGCCACCGCCACGACGGTGGCAGGTCGGTCATTGCGCGGTGCAGCGCGCCGATGCGGTCGTACACGATGACGTTCCCGACGCCCTGGCGGAGCAACAGCTTGACGATCGCGGTACCCGCCGCGCCCGCTCCGGAGACGACCACCGTGACGTGCGAGAGTTGCTTGCCCACGACGCGCAACGCGTTGGTGAGCGCGGCGAGCACGCAGATCGCGGTGCCGTGCTGGTCGTCGTGGAACACCGGGATGTCGAGCAGATCGCGCAGCCGTTGCTCGATCTCGAAGCAGCGCGGAGCGGCGATGTCCTCGAGGTTGATGCCTCCGTACGCCGGCGCGATCGCCCGCACGATGCGCACGATCTCGTCGGTGTCCTGGGTATCGAGGACCACCGGCCACGCGTCGACACCGCCGAACCGCTTGAACAGGGCAGCCTTGCCTTCCATCACCGGCAGCGCGGCCGCTGGACCGAGGTTGCCCAGGCCGAGCACTGCCGAGCCGTCGGTGACGACCGCGACCGTGTTGCGCTTGATGGTCAGCCGGCGGGCGTCCGCCGGGTTCTCGGCGATGGCCAGGCACACCCGCGCGACGCCCGGGGTGTAGGCGCGCGACAGCTCGTCCCGGGTACGCAGGGCGACCTTCGGGGTCACCTCGAGCTTGCCGCCGAGGTGGAGCAGGAACGTGCGGTCGCTGACCTTCCGCACGTCGACGCCGTCGAGGTCCTCCAGCGCGGCGACCACCTGGTCGGCGTGGGCAGCGTCGGCGGTGTCACACGTGAGGTCGGCGACCAGGCGTACCGGATCGGAGTCGACGACGTCGAGCGCCGTGACGATCGCGCCGGCTTCCCCGACAGCGGTCGTCAACCGCCCGATGGCGGACGGGTCGGCGGTGACCCCGACCCGGATGGTGATGGAGAACCCGGCACTGGGCAGGCGCGTCATAGGCACGGGCTACATTCTGCTCCCGGGGTGTGTGGCGGCGTTGTCGAGAGCGGGATCCTGGGCGAGGATGGCATCCCGCAAGCGTTGGGACGCGGGCGAGGGTTCGATGTCGAGCTCCGCGGCGAGGGTGGCGCGTACCCGGTCGTAAACGCCCAGCGACTCGGCCTGGCGACCGGACCGGTACAGCGCGATCATCAGTTGGGCACACATCCGTTCGTCGAGCGGGTACGCGCGGACGAGGCCTTCCAGTTCGGGTACGAGCGCCATGTGACGGCCGAGTGCGAGGTCGGCGTCGATGCGCGTAACAGTGGCGGACAGGCGCAGCCCTTCCAGCCGCGCGATGGCTTCCTGTGCCGGCTCCAGCAAAGCGACGTCCGCCAGTGGCCGCCCGCGCCACAGGCCGAGGGCTTCCGCGAGCACCTTTGCGGCGGTCGCCGGGTCGTCGCGTTCGAGCGCGGCGTTGCCGTCCGCCGTCATGCGCTCGAACCGCAGCGCGTCCACCTCGTCGGGCTCGACCCGCAGCAGGTACCCCGGTGGTCGGCGCAGCAGCAGCCGCGCTTCCGTCCACGGTGGACGGTCCGGCTCCAGGACCCGCCGGAGCCGGGACACGAGCGCCTGCACGATGGCGCCCGCGCTCGGTGGTGGTTTGCGTGGCCACAGCCAGTCGACGATGCAGTCGACGGACACCACGTCGTTGGGGGCGGTCAGCAGCGCGCAGAGCAGGACTCGCGGTTTGGTCCCGCGCATCTGCACGTGCCGATCCCCGTCTGAGACCTCTAGCGGTCCGAGAATTCTGTAGTACACCGCGCGCTCCATCGCCCATTCTGGATTGGATCCGGAATTGCCTTTTCTGGAATGGATCCGATGACGTTGCCGCGCGCCCGGCAAGGTATTGCCATTGAAGTGTGTGAAATAGATAAATGCAAGTCCAGGGCAAGGTGTGTC
>Ga0075431_100006286_pt1 | contig 11802 bp, 10 predicted proteins | sample RhiMetdeltSRZDD5_FD_75297 | JGI IMG/M metagenome (GOLD analysis project Ga0075431, IMG submission 75297) | Populus rhizosphere microbial communities from Tennessee, USA - Rhizosphere MetaG P. deltoides SRZDD5 | ecosystem: Host-associated > Plants > Roots > Rhizosphere > Soil | place: USA... | reverse complement strand
CGAGCTCGGTGCCGCGCGCCCCGCCCTGATCGTCGTGATCGACCGGCGGCTGCCTTCGCCGACCGGCTATTTCGACGAGCCCGTGCTGGTGGAGCCCTCGTCTCCCCGCCCCGCGCCCGGGCGTGTGGTCGTCACGTCATCCGCAGGTCTGGCCCGCCTGTACGCCGCCCTGCCGGTGGGCTCCGCCGCCGCCCGGTTGACCCTCCACGTGCCCGAGCCCCGCCGGCAGACCACGGCGCTGCGCAACGTGGCCGGGCTGCTGCGCGGCTCCGATCCCTCCCTCGCAGGCACGTACGTCCTGGTGACCGCTCACTACGACGGGACGGGGCCGCGCCCGGGCGATACGGGGCCGGACCGCGTCTGGAACGGCGCCAACGACGACGGGAGCGGCACCGTGACCCTCATCGAGCTCGCGTCCGCGCTCGCGCGCCTCCAACCCAGGCCGCGCCGCTCCATCCTGCTCGTGGCGTTCTTCGGCGAGGAGAAGGGGCTGCTGGGCTCGACCTACTACGCCGGGCATCCGCTGGTGCCGCTGGAGAAGACGGTGGCCGACGTCAACATCGAGCACCTCGGCCGCACGGACAGCACGGAGCGCAACAAGGCGGGCACGGCCAGCCTGACCGGCTTCGACTTCTCCGACCTGCCGCGCGTCTTCGAGGCCGCGGGGCGCGCGACGGGGATCGAGGTGTACAAGGACCCGCGCCGGTCGGACGCGTTCTTCGCGGCCAGCGACAACTACCCGCTGGCCGCCGCCGGCGTCGTCGCTCATACCGTCTGCGTCGTGTTCGAGGACTTCGCGGACTACCACGGCTCCGGAGACGAGTGGCCGAAGATCGACTTCCCCAACCTGGAGCGCACGGCGCGCATGGTGGGAGCGGCCGTTCTCATGATCGCCGACGCGTCGGAGGAGCCACGCTGGCGGCCGGGAGCGGACGAGGCCGCGCCCTACCGGGAAGCGTGGCAGCGCCGGCACGGCGGCACCTAGACGCGCGAGACGCCGCGTCCGCTGGTCAGAATCCGAGGGCGAGACCCAGGCTCGTGTGGAAGAAGGTCGGGTTGAACACGACCGGCTGGAGCCTGGATTCCACCTGGCGCACGAGGTTCTCCTGGATCGCGGGCAACGCGCCGCTCGTCTGCGCCCGTCCCCAATGCAGGGTCTGCTTCTGGAAACGGAAGTAGCGGCCGTCGAGGACCAGGGTCAGGCGCCGGCCGAGCGGCACTCCGACGGAGAGGGCCGCGTTGCCCCCGAGGCGCCCCTGGCCGCGCTCGCTGGGCAGCGCCTCCGCGGTCAGGCCGACGCGCGCGACGTCGAGGGCGAGCCGCGAGCCGCTGAGGCCGGGCAGGCCGATGCCGATGGCCTGGTTCACCGCCAACCGGAAGCCGGGCAGCCAGCTCACCCCCGCGGAGACGGCCAGGCGTGGCCGCCGTCCGCCTTGCAGCTTCAAGTCCAGGGAGAGCGGCCGCAGCCGCTCGAGGTCGACGGTGCCCGTGCCGAGATCCACGTCCGTGGAGAGGGGCGGCAGGGGAGCGGGCAGGTTGGCGCGCAGGTGGTAGCGGGCCCCGATCGTTTGCACGCGGACGTCGGCGGTGTCGAGCCGTGCTTCGAGCGCCACATGCCGCCCGAGGTCGCGGGTCAGGGCCAGGTTGAGCGCCACCCCGCCCCGCGCGTCCAGCATGAATACCCCGCGTTGCTCGAGGGTCGCGCCCGGGATCGGTGAGGCCAGCGCACCCGGGTCGTACTCGAACGTCTGGTCGTAGAAGGGGAAGACCTTCCCCGCCGAGGCGGTGATCTCCCAGCCCTCGGCGGCGAGGGGGCTGGCCGCGGCGGCGGCCAGGACGAGGGCGAGCTTCACGGCGCGCACGGTCAGCTCGGCCCGTCGGAATGGGATTCGATGCGCGCGAACCGCCGATTCAGCGACCGCAGCCTCACGAACGCGCGCAGGATCAGGGCCAGGACGAGCACCCACACCAGGTAGTCGAGGTGCGGGAACGAGTCGACGAAGGTGAGCGAGCCGCGCACCCCGGCGACGACCGGGGGATGGTGCTGGGCCAGGAAGACCACGAGCAGGACGAGGCCGGAGGCGAGGGTCAGCTGGGCGGCCAGGCCGGAGAGCACCTGCAGCAGCTCCGAGATCTTGGTGGTCGTGCGCTTGAATGCCTTGGCTCCCCGCCGCGCCGACTCCCCCTGGAAGAGGAGCTGCTCGGAGAGGAACTCCGGCCCCTCGGCCAGGACGGTGAGGAAGCTGGCCAGGCTGCGCGTGCGCGCGGCGGCGTTGGTCGCCCGCGCCATCGCGCGCCGGCGCGCCTTGTTCCAGTACCGCTTGCCGATCTTGAGGACGTTGGCGTCCGGTATGAGCAGGGCGAGCGAGCGGTCGATCATCGCGAAGGCCCGATCCAGGCGCATGACCGGCCAGCTCGCGGGCACCCTCGAGGCGCTGAGGGCCCTCAGCACGCCGCCCATGCCGGAGGAGAACGACTTCTCCGCGAACGGCAGCCCCCGCGTGAACGTGCGCACCTCGAAGGTGCGCAGCGCGTTCACCACGCGGTCGCGGATGGCCTCCGGCTCCGCGGTGGGGGGAAGGGCCGGGCACAGGAGGAGGAGGAGGTCGGCCGCCTTGGTGTATTCGCGGTCGTAGATGGCCTGGCTGAAGAGCGCGTACTTGCGGCGGAACGAGCTCTCCAGCGCGCTCATGGCCCAGAAGTCGACGATGGCGACCCATCCCCCGGGCAGGAGGAGCAGGTTCCCGGGGTGCCAGTACCCATGGTAGTAGTTCTCTTCGAAGATCTGCCGCATCATCGAGACGAAGATCCGCTCCCCGACCGCCTCCGGATCGATGTCGTTGGCGGCCAGCCAGCGCTTGAGCTCCTCCGGTGATTCGCGCTGCATCCTCGCGAACGCGTTCATGGTCATCCCCGAGACCCACTCCTTCACCTGCACGCGCCGGCGGGCGTACTGCGTGAAGACGCGCGGGACGAGCACGCGATGGCGTCGCAGCCGCTTGCGCGACCGCATCATGTAGGTCGTCTCCAGGCGGTAGTCGAGGTTCTCGGCCAGGGCCTGCTCGACTTCCCAGCGAAGGTCCTCCCCGGAGAGGGTCACGCCCAGGAGGAGGCGGCCGAAGCGGCTGAGGAAGAGGTCGAGGTCACGCAGGTCCTGGCGCACGATCGCGTCGAGCCCCGGGCGCTGCACCTTGACCGCGACGTCGGGTCCGCCGTGCAGGCGGGCGCGATGGGTCTGGCCGGTGGAGGCGGCGGCCACGCACTTCGGGTCGAAGCTCTCGAAGACCTCCTCGAGCGGCTCTCCCAGCTCCGCCTCGATCACCTGGCGGACGTCCTCGAAAGGCAGCTCCGAGCCTCGATCGAGGAGCAGGGACAGCTCGTCGCAGAAGGATTCGTCGAACACGTCGCGGCGGAGGGCGAGGAGCTGGGCGAGCTTGACCCAGAGCCCGCCACGCGCTTCGAAGAACAGGCGCAGGCGCCGGCCGCGCTCCCGCGGCGACAGCCGGCCCCGCAGGGCCGCGCCCACGAAGCCGAAGATCAGCGCGAGCTGGGAGCCGGAGCGCCGGACGGCGGGGGCCGGAGCCTCGCCGGCGGCAATCAGGGGCGACGGCGTGGCCGGCCCATCACCATCGGCCGGCGGCCACGTCGTGACCAGCTCCTCCCCCAAGCCGCGCTCCCTGCTCCGCCCCGGGCGGCGCTAGAGAAGGGGAAGGAAGGATCGGCGCCGCGGCTTCTGCTTCACGACCATCACCACCGGGGTGGCGCCGGCGGCGAGGTGGCCGGCCGCGCGCAGCTTCTCGAGGAGCTCCTGCACGTCGTCCATCAGCGGACCCGACCCCTTCCGGAGCTTCTTGATCTGCTTCCGCTTCTTGCTCCCGAGGTCGATGACGACGGGGCGGGGACCCTCAGCGCTGCTCATTCGTGTCTCTCCTCGATCAAAGGAACATGCCGGACCGGCACCGGCGCTCCTTGACGATCACGATCACGGGCTGCGCCCCGTCGACGATCGCGCGGTCGGCCCGGAGCTGCTCGATGACCTTCTGTGCGTCTTCCAACAGCGGCCCCTGGCCCTTGCGCAGCTTCTTGATGGCCTTGCGTCCTCGGCGGCCGAGGTCCGCGACGATGGGGGAGGGTGAGGCGGTGCCGGAGGGTGAGGATCCGCCGGCGGGTGAGGATCCGCCGGAGGGTGGGGATCCGCCTGCTGGTGGCTTCGCGTTGCTCATGACGACCTCCCGAGGAAGGAGCCGCATTGTAGCCCACAAGCGCAGGACGGCCGCTCGGTGTACCTTGACGCCGGTGCTGGACCCCCGCCTCGTCCCGTCGCCCCTGGAAGACGCGCGCGGCAAGCGCGTCGTCGAGGTGAGGGCTCCCGCCGGCCCTCCGCGCTTCCGGAAGCTCTACCTGGTCCGCCGCTTCGTCGTCTTCGCCCTGTGGGTGGCGCGCCGCCGGCTCCGCGGCGGGCCGACGGCGGTGGAGCTCGCCCAGGCCCTGCGCCGACTGTTCGAATCGCTGGGCGGCCTCTGGATCAAGCTCGGCCAGCTCGTGGCCATGCGCCGCGACCTCCTGTCCGCGGAGTTCTGCGCCGAGCTCGGCCGGCTGCAGGACCGCGCCACCGGCTTCCCCGGCGCCCTCGCCCGGCGCATCGTCGAGGAGGACCTCGGCCGCTCGATCGACACCGTCTTCTCCGAGTTCGAGGAGCAGCCCTTCGCCGCCGCCTCCATCGGCCAGCTCCACCGCGCGCGCCTCCGCGACCGCGGCCGCGTGGTGGCGGTGAAGGTCCGGCGGCCGCACATCCGGGAGGCGATGGAGGCCGACCTCGGCTTCGTGCGCGCGGTCTGTCGCCTGCTCGACCGTGCCGGCTTCCTGCGCGAGGCGCACCTCGGCGACTTCCTCGACGAGCTGAGCCTGGCCATTCGCGAGGAGCTCGACTATCGCCTGGAGGCCACGTCCATCGCCCGCATGCGCCGGAGCCTCAAGCCGCACGGCCTCTTCGTGCCGCGGGTCTTCTCGGCCCAGAGCTCGGCGCGCGTCCTCACCATGGAGTTCGTGGACGGCGTGCTCATGGCCGAGCTCATCGCCATGCGCGCCAAGGACCCCGAGCGGGTCTCGCGCTGGCTGGCCGAGAACAAGATCAAGCCCGCGCGCGTCGGGCGGCTGCTGCACCGGTCGCTGCTGCGGCAGATCGTCGAGGACAACCTGTTCCACGGCGACCTGCATCCCGGCAACATCGTCCTGCTCCGGAAGAGCCAGGTCGCCCTCATCGACTTCGGGTCCATCGGGTCGCTGGAGGCGAGGTTCCGGAGCCTCTACCGCCTGATGAGCCGCGCTCTCTCCGACCTGGAGTTCGAGAAGGTGGCGGATTTCATGTCGATCATCGCCCCCTCGCCCGACCCCGCCATCGACTGGGACCGCGTGCGCCGCAACGCGGCGGCCGCCCTGCGGCGCGCGGAGCTGCGGGCCTACGCGCCGGGCATGGCGCATCACGAGCGCTCGATGACGACGGCGCTGCTCGACGTGGCGCGGTCGCTGGCCGGCTCCGGCTTCCCCGTCGGCTGGGCCTTCATGCGCGTGGACCGCGCGCACGTGACCCTCGACGCGTCGCTCAACTTCCTGATGCCGGACGTGAGCTACCTGAGCCTCGCCCAGGAGTACTGGGCGGAGATGCACGCGCGCAGCTTCGGGCCGGAGCTGCGCGCCAAGCTCATGGACGGGCTGCGCCGCGCGCGCACGGTCTCGGGGGCGGGGGAGGTCGTGGAGCAGATCGACCGCGTGGGCGAGAGCGTGCGCTCCGGGGCCTCGTCGTTCCGGCAGTCGAAGCGCGTGGCCGAGGAGCTGGTCGAGATGGTGGCGGGCCTGCTCGCCTGGACGGTGTTGGCCCTGGCCGCGGTGGTGGTCGTGGTGGCGGGGACGCGCATCCTGCCTCCGTCCCTCGCCTCGCCGCTGGCGCGGGCCCTGCCCACGGCCGCGGCCGTCGCGCCCGCTCTCCCCTGGACGGTCTGGGTGGCGGCGGCGGTGATGCTCCTCGCCACCTCCGTGCGGCTGCTGGCCGTCGAGCGCTCCTATGCCCGTCGCGAGCGCGAGGGGGAAGAGGAAGCGGAGGACCTGGCCGTCTGAAGGCCGTGCTATAGTCGCGCCGCTTCCAGAGGAGGATCCCGCATGGAGAGCGTCGATCTCGGCCGCCTCGCGCGTCGCGTCACCGTGGTTCCCCCCAAGGGGAGCGTCGATGCCACCCCCGTCGTGATCTACGAGCGCAAGCGGAAGAAGAAGAAGGGCTCCGCGCTCTTCCGCCGCATGGACAAGATGGTGCGGCGGTCGATGAAGGCGCAGAAGCTCTTCGCGGAGGACTACCTCCGGCGCCACGCCAAGTCGAACGCCGAGCGCAGGGACGGCTGGGTGCGGGACGGCCTCTACAACAACATGCGGGCCGGGCGGAAGGCCATGAAGGAGCTGAAGAGGGCGGTCTTCTAGGCCGCGCCTCCCGGCGCCCTCAGCGCCGCGTGAAGAAGGCCGAGCGGAGCTGGCTTTCCAGGGTGCCGCTCCGGTTCATGGCCTGCAGGAAGTCCGCCTTCTTCAAGCTGTAGAGCACGACGTCCGTCTTGCCCGTCACCGTGGCCAGGCGCGGCTGCCCGGTCAGCAGGGCGGCCTCTCCGAAGAAGGCGCCGACGCCCAGCGAGGGGTGCTGGATCGTCTCCTCGCCCCGGCGCTCGCTCACGTTCACTTCTCCCCCCACCACCACGTAGAACTTGTCGCCCTCGTCCCCCTGCCGGATGATCACCGAGCCCGCGCGGTAGTGCTCCTTCGCCATCTTCTGCGAGATCTCGGTCAGGGCGGCGGGGGTGGTGGCGGCGAAGGCGGGCACCTTGGCCAGGAACTCGCAGATCGTCACCGCCTCCTCGACCACGATCTCGGAGGCGATGGCCCCGTCGATCATGTTCACGATGCGGTCGGCCACGTCGAGGATGCGGCTGTCGTGGGTGACGAGGAGCACGGTGCTGGCCTCCTGCTGGGCCAGCTCCTTCAGCATGTTGACGACCTCGCGGCCGGAGGCCTTGTCGAGGGCGGCCGTGGGCTCGTCGGCCAGGACCAGGCGGGGACGGTTCACCAGCGCGCGCGCGATGGCCACCCGCTGCTTCTGTCCGCCGGAGAGGTTCTGCGGCTTGTAGTGGACGCGCGCGCCGAGACCGACGCGGGTGAGGATCTCGGTGGCCCGCCGCACGCGCTCGGCGGGGGAGTGGTCCCACAGCTCGAGAGCCATGCTCACGTTCTCGAGCGCGGTGAGCGAGTCGAAGAGGTTGTGGGCCTGGAAGATGAACCCGATGTTGTGGCGCATGTGCGTGAGATCGGCCTTGCCCAGGCCCTTGAGCTCGCGCCCGAGGACGCGCAGGCTCCCGTCCTGCACGGTGCGCAGCGCGCCCACCAGCGTGAGCAGCGTGGTCTTCCCGGAGCCGGAGGGGCCGGTCATCACCACCAGCTCGCCGGGCATGAGGGTCAAGGTGTTGTCGACCAGGCAGTGCTTCTTGTTCTCCCCCGCCCCGAACCAATGGTTGAGGCCGCGGATGGCCACGCCGGGCTCGCCGGGAGGCGGGGTGAGCGGGATGCGTGCCGAGGTCGTCATCAGAAGACGTCCGCGGGGTCGGCCTCGATGGCCTTGCGCACGGCGATGAGCGCGGATACGACGCACATGGCGATGGTGAGGACGAAGACCACGGTCATGCGCGTCAGGGAGAGATGCATGGGCACGCTCGTGTACACCTGCAGGGCGGCGTAGATGGCGGCGCTGAGCAGGAGGCCGGGCACGAAGCCGCCCGCTCCCAGGTAGACCGCCTCCTCGACGACCAGGCGGACGAGGTAGGCGTCGTCGTAGCCGATGGCCTTGATGGTCGCGTACTGCGGGAGGTGGTCGAGGATGCCCGTGTAGAGGATCTGGTAGCAGATCGTCACGCCGATGAGGAATCCCACCACCATGCCCGTACCGAACACGTAGCCGACGGGCTTGGATGCGCCCCAGTAGGCGCGTATGCGGTCCGAGAACTCGGTCTTGGTCAGGACGCGCACGTCCTCCGGCAGCACCGACTCCAGGGCCCGCCGGGTCTCACGCAGGCTGGCCCCGGGGACGAGCTTGACCAGGCCGAACTCGATGCGGTCGGGCAGGGTCTCGCCGCTCTGCGGGTCGGGGAACGTGTTCAGGAAGGTCCGCTCGCTGACGATCGCGGTGCCATCCACGCGGAAGTCGGGACCGAGGGGGTAGGTACCCACGATGCGCATCCGCCGGCCGGAGATCTCCGCCTCGTAGCCGGGACGGCGGTCGCCGTAGAAGTCCTTGGCCTCGGAGTCGACGAGCACGGTGTCGGAGACGGTGAGCTGGCGCGACGCCGCCAGCACCTCCGGGATCAGGAAGACCGGCTCCGCGGGGTCGAAGCCGAGGATGAGGATCGGGTACTGGAGGCCGTCACGGTCGTTCTTCAGGAACGAATGCATTTCCTCCATGCGCAGCCCGTAGGCGGCGGCCACTCCCGGCTGGCCGCGCGCCTGGAACAGCCGCCGCCGCGGGAACGGCTGCAGGGGGATGACCGCCTCCTTGTCCGCGTTCACGATGAGGAGGTCGGCGTTGAGCTTGTCGACGAAGCGCGTGTGGTTGTCGTAGAGGCCGTTGAGGAAGCCCATCTCCACGAACATCAGGATGACGGCGAAGGTCACCCCGGCCAGGGATCCGATGAGCCGCGCGCGGCTGTGCGAGAAGTTGCGCCAGGCCAGGGGAGTGGCGTTCCGGGCGAGCATGGTCAGAACAGGTCGGCCGGGTCCGCGCGCGCGACCTTGCGGCTGGCCAGCAGGCCCGCGACCACGCACATGGCGATGGAGAGGATGAGCACGCCCGCGAACCGGCCGACGGTCATGCCCATGGGGAGCTGGGTGAACCAGCCGATCACGACGTACATGAAGAGGGCGAGCCCGAGGGCGGGCACGAACCCGAGGAGGGCGAAGAAGGTGGCCTGCTGGATCACCACCCCCACCAGGTAGCGCTCCTTGTAGCCCATGGCCATCAGGGTGGCGAACTCCTTCAGGTGGTTCGTGACCTCTGCCGCCAGGATCTGGTACAGGATGATGCCGCCCACCGTGAAGGCCAGGACCACGCCGCTGAAGAACATGAGGCCGATGGGCTTGACCTCGACGAAGAACCGCTGCTCGTTGGCCTCCAGCTCCCGGCGGCTCCACACCATGACGTCGGCGGGCATCCGCTCCTTGAGCGCGGCGATCACCGCCTTCACGGGCGTCCCCGGGGCCACGCGCAGGAGGCCGAGGGAGACCGCATCGCGCGAGGCGCCGCGGGCGACGCGCACCAGCGTGCGATCGCTGACGATCACGCTGGCGTCGGCCATGAACCCGCTCCCGTAGCCGTAGGTCGCCCCGACCGTCACTTTCCGGTTCTCCAGCTCCGAGACCAGCCCGGCGTGGATGGGGCCGTAACGCGCCTGGGCGCGCGCGTCCATGAGCGCGACGTCGAGCTGGTGGAGGAGAGGCGCGCTGCGGACGAGCTCGGGCAGCGCGAACGACGGCTGGTCGGGGTCCACGGCCAGGATGGGGAGCTCCCGGCGCGCCCGCGTCTCCGCGTTCCGCCAGGACCCGTTGACCACGTACAGGGGGCTCGCGGAGGCCACGCCGGGCACGGCCAGGGCCTGGGCCAGGCGGGCGCGCGGTATGGAGGCCGCCGCCCGCAGATGCACGTACTGTGGGGAGACGAGGACGGCGTCGAAGGCGAAGGGGTCGATCAGCATCGTCGAGGCCTTGAAGACCACATCCCAGAACCCGAGCTGCATGAACATGAGGACGATCGCGAAGCAGACGCCGGTCAGCGCCGCCGCCGTACGGACCTTCTTGTGGGTGACGTTCCGCCAGGCCAGCGGGGTCGGCATGGCTCAGCGCGAGCCGACGGCGATGGCGACGTCCACCTGGAGCTGGTTGAAGCGGGCGGCCAGGCGGCTGTCGTCGAGGCGGATGCGGGCCTCGACGACGCGGGCGTCGGCGTCCGTGGTGGGATCCACGGCCAGGACGTCCTTCTTGTGGATGATGGAGGCGACCCGCTCCACCTTGCCCTGGATCGTCTCGTTCGGGAAGGCCTTGCTGGTCACGGTCGCCCGCTGACCGCGACGGACGAGGCCCGCGTCCGTCTCGTAGATCTCCGCCACCACGAACATGGCCGCGGTGTCGCCCATCTTCAAGAGCGGGTACCGGCCCACGCTCTCCCCGGCGTGGGTGAGGATCTTCAGGATCTCTCCCGCGAAGGGGGCGCGCACGACCGTGCGCTCCAGGCGCGCCTCCGCCAGCTTGAGGTTCTCCCGGGTGGAGCCGAGCTGCAGGGCAAGCTGGGCCTGGGCGAGCCCCGTCTCCGCCGAACGCAGGTCCGCCCGGGCCATCTGCAGCTCGAGGTCGAAGTTCGAGCGCATGCGGGCCAGGTTGGCCTCCCGGTCGGCGAGCTGCTCCACGGCCTGCCGGGAGCTCAGCGACGCCGCGTCGTGGTCGCTGATCGAGACCACGCCGTCCTTGCGCAGGCGCGCGATGCGTTCGAGGTCGAGCGCCGCCTTGTCGCGCGCGGCCAGCGCGCCGCGCACGACCGCCTCCTGGCTCTCCACCGCCTTGCGGGTGGACTCCTCGGCCTGGCGGACCCGGAGCCGCGCGGCGGTGACCGCCGCCTCGCCGTGCGCCGTCTCCACGCCGTACCGCTTCTGCGCCTCTTCCAGCTGTTTGGCGGCGAGGTCGCGCGCGGCCTCCATCTCGCCGTGGCCGTCCAGGAAGGCCAGGACGGCCCCGGCCGGAACGCGGTCGCCTTCCTTGACGAGCAGGCGGTCCACGCGCGTGCCCTGCATGACGTTGATCTCGACCACTTCCGTCTCCGGCTCGAGGCGGCCGAGCGCGGTCACGGTGTCGGCCCCGGCGGCGACGGCGGTGCCCGGGCGGGCCAGGAACGTGGCGCGCGGGGGAGTGACCCCAAGCCATTCCGGGCGGTCCTTCAGGACGAGGAACACGAGTCCGCCCGACACGAGGGCGACCGCGGCCCCGCGGGCGAGGGTCGGGGCGTAGGGACGGGCACGCTGCACGAGCGGCCGGAGGCGTTCGAGCATCCGATGTCCGGCTAGGCTTGCCATGGTCTCTCCGCAGGGCCCGAGGTCACGGCGGGCGCCATGCTTTCGGCCGTCGGCTCCCCGAAGTGCGGCGGGGCCAGGAAGCTGAGCGCGGGCCCTCCCGGCCAGGCCACCTGTACCGCGCCCGTGCCGGCGCGCAGCGCGGCCAGGGCCTGGGTGATCTCGAGCGCCCCTTCCGCACCGAGAAGGCACCGTCCCTTCCCGCCGACGGTGAGGTCCGTCGCGTCCGGGGGGCGCGCGTGGTGCAGGAGGGCGATCACCGGCCAGCGCCGCTCGTCGGCCACGCGCCGCGAAGTGAGGACGAGCAGCAGCGCCGCCTCGCCGAGCGGCCGCCGCTCGGGGGCGGCCGCGCTCGAGTGCACCAGCGCGGCCACGCCGGGCTGGACGGCGGCGTGGATGGCGCCGGCGAGGACGAGGGGCCGCTCTCCCGACTCGATCCATCCCGCTCCCATGGCCAGCGCGGCGGCCAGTGAGGAGCGGTGGGCGTCCACGACGAGGTTGGGACCCTTGAGGTTGAGCGCGTTCGCGATGCGGCCGGCCACCACGTTGGGCATGAGGCCGAGGAGCGTATAGGGTCCGGTCGGGCCGACGCGCGCCGCCGCCGCGTCCAGGTGGCTCTTCAGGGCGTCGCGGTCGGCGGGCTCGAGCGAGGCATCTCGCTCGA
>Ga0075431_100006285_pt1 | contig 11803 bp, 2 predicted proteins | sample RhiMetdeltSRZDD5_FD_75297 | JGI IMG/M metagenome (GOLD analysis project Ga0075431, IMG submission 75297) | Populus rhizosphere microbial communities from Tennessee, USA - Rhizosphere MetaG P. deltoides SRZDD5 | ecosystem: Host-associated > Plants > Roots > Rhizosphere > Soil | place: USA... | reverse complement strand
CGCGAACGTCAGCGACTACAGCATCGACGGCACGGTGTTCCGCGTGAAGGCGAACCGCGGGCAGCTGGCGAAGCTGGCGCAGGACGTGTCGGTGCGGCACGTGGCGGAGATCCCGGAGATGAAGCTGATGAACTCCGAGGTCCCGGTCATCCTGATGATCGGCAACACGGAGGAGAGCTTCAACCTGGCGCGGCCGTTCCACGACCTGGGAGTCGACGGGGGCGGCCTGGGCGCGACGGGGCTGCCGTCGGGCGAGCGGGTGAACAACGGGACGGCGCAGGTGCCGCCGCAGATCGTGGTGGTGACGGACAACGGGGTCACGGCGGACGCGGTGCACTTCTCGCAGACGGCGACCCAGGTGTCCGACCTGACGCACGCGATGCCGTCCACCAACCACCGCAAGATCCACGCGATCCAGAACGTCGCCGACCCGGGCGGGTCGTCGTGCGACGCGCTGCTGTCGGGGAGCAACACGCACGGCAACGTCGTGGCCGGAATCATCGCCGGCGCCCCGGGTGATTTCGGGCTGACCTTCTGCCATTCGATCGATCCGGCCGACGGCCTGCCGAGCTGCGGGCTCAGCCTGGACGCGCTGGCCAAGGGCTCGCGCATCATCATGCAGGACGCGGCGGACACCACCCGCTGCCTGTCGAACGAGCTGATCGAGGTCGGCGGCGACATCCTGCCGGGGAACATCGCGGACCGCCTGAACCTGGCGATCTGCCCGCGCAGCGGCGGGACCGGCGCCTGCACCGGCCTCATCGGCGGCGGCGACGAGGCCCACCTGCACGTCATGCCGTTCGGCGTGCCGTCGTGGGATCGCGTGCTCTCCAACCCGCAGAACGGGACGTACACGCTGGAGGCGCAGCAGATCGACACCTTCCTGGTGAACAACCGCGACTACATGGTGTTCAGCCCGGTCGGCAGCCAGGGCACGGACCCCGGAGACCTGACGGCGACGACGATCTGGCCGGACCTGTTCGACGGGACGACGGCCGACGACGATCCGAACACGCCGCACCCGCCGCAGGTCCCGCCGCCGGCGACCGCCAAGAACAGCGTCACCGTGGGCGCGTCGTTCGCAGACACGTGGACCGCCTTCGGCGACTTCAACTCCGAGGAGAACGACTACAACATCACGTCGCACGGCCCCGCGACCCAGGCGTCGCTGCGCACCGTGCCGCTCCTGATGGCCACGGGCGTGGACGGCTCGGGCGTGTTCGCCTACCCGCTGTTCCAGTCGGCCACGACCAACCGCAGCCATGACAACGACAACTCCGGGACCGTCGAGAACGAGATCGACGACCAGAGCTTCGGGACGTCGTTCTCCGCCGGCTACACCACGGCGGCCGGCGCGATCATCCGCGACTACTTCGCGCAGGGCTTCTACCCCAGCGCCACGCGGCAGACGGCCGACCGCATGCCGAAGCTCTCGGGGTCCCTGGTGCGCGCCGCGCTGGTCGCGAGCGCCAACTTCCTCGAGCAGTTCACCGTTCCGCAGAAGGCCTCGACGAACGACAAGCTGCTGGGCAACACCCGCGGCGCGAACATGGGCTCGATCTCCGGCGTGCCGGTCGGGGTCATCGGCAACATGTCGCAGGGATACGGCCGCCCCGTCCTGGACCAGGTGCTGCCGCTTCCGAACTATCCGCCGACGCGCGGCATCGGGCTGCCGGACACGGTCGAGTACCCGGCGGCGGGCGTCCTGATCTACGACATGCTCGGCACCGGCGAGGCGCCGATCGACAACGCCGGCAACACCCAGACGGAGAAGACGTTCCAGGTGAACGCCGTGAACACGGTGCTCCTGGGCGGCGTGCGCTACGTCGCGAACGGCCAGCTGCGGGTCGCCCTCTCCTGGCCCGACCCCCCGAGCCCCGTGGGCGGCGTGGGTGGCGGCGGTTCGCTGGTCAACGACCTCGACCTCGAGCTGGAGTCGCCGGGTCCTGACGGCAACATCGGCACCACCGGGGACAACGTCGTCTACGACGGGAACGTCTACATCCTCGGTTCCCCGCTCCCGATCGGGCAGTGGGCGCAGGGGCGTCCGCTGGCCCAGGCGGCCGTGCACGACGTCAAGAACACCATCGAGGCCGTGCACCTTTCGTCGTTCGTGGACGAGGCCCAGCCGAACAACGGCAACCAGCTGGTGACCGGCACCTGGAAGGTGCGCGTGAAGCGTGGCGGCGGCGGCGCGACGGCCGGCCAGATCACCATGATCAACGGCGCCAACGAGGACACCAACGCCAGCGGCCGCAGGGACACGGGCGAGGCCGATACGGACGCCGACGGCCTGCTGGACGCGGGCGGCCAGCCGTTCGCCCTGGTGGTCTCGGGGCCCGTGATGGCGGCGGGGCAGTCCCAGACCTGGAACGGCAGCGCTCACACGATGCCGGGATCCACGGCGCGCCTGAACAAGTACCAGTACTCCTGCTCCGACTCCGTCTCGGCGACGATTCTCGAAACGGACGTGGTCACGGCGGGCGCGGTCAGCGCCAACGCGCTGTTCCAGGTCGTGAGCGCGTTGGGCGTGGTCCTGGACGAGGAGAAGGGCGTGACCTTCACCGAGACGTCCGCGGGCAGCAAGACCTTCGTGTCCACCGCCCAGGCGGCGCGGCTGGGGTCCCCGGCGGTCAAGTACAACGGCGTCCTCGAGGGGGACAACGGGCAGACGCTCGTTCTCACCTACACCGACTCGCCGCGCAACTCCGAATCGCGCGCCCGCTTCCAGTGCTCGCCCAACGTCATCGGCGGCGCGCTCAGCCTCGAAGGCAGGGCGAACCCCTCGTCGTTCCTCAGCGGCGGGTGCGATCGTGATCAGTTCCTCGACGCCAACGAGCGCCTGTCGTACTCGATCGCGCTGCAGAACTTCGAGCGCGCCGACGACCTGAACGACGTCGTCGCGACCCTCACGCCGACCGGGCCGGGAGCGGGCGCCGTGCGCGTCCTCGACTCCCCGAAGTCGATCGGGCGGATCCCCGGCGGGCAGCGGACCGGGATCACCTTCTCGATCTTCGTGGACGGCACGGCGGCGAACGCCCTCGCGATCGCCAACCGCAAGGTCGACCTGGTCATGCAGCTCGACGGCATGGCGCGGGGCGTGCGGCTGTCGCGCACGACGTTCACTTTCAACCACGTGATCAACGCCGATCCCGAGGCCCTGCACTACTCGACCGATTTCCCGGCGGGCGGCCGCGAGGTGCGCGACTACAACCGCAACCTCCAGATCGACACCGCCGACGCGATCGATCCGTTCAAGGGCATCTTCTTCCCCGACGAGGACGTCACCTTCTCGAGCCTGTTCGTGGTGGGCACCGCGGGCGGCAAGATCAGCAACCTCCTCGGCGAGGACCTGAACGACAACGGCTCGCTGGATGCGGGCGAGGACACGATCCCGAACGGCCGGCTGGACCGCGGCATCCTGGCGTCCGCCACCGGCCCGTCCGCCGGCGACAAGGTGCCCTGGACCTTCGATTCGGGCGACGGCGGCTGGTTCCCGCTGCGCAACATCTTCAGCAAGCCGGGCGGCATCAGCGCCAACCCGGTGTGGGAGTACAAGGGAGGCGGCGTCTGCGCCGGCGGGCCGACTCCGGGCAAGCAGTGCTTCGCGAACGCGGACTGCGGCGCCGGCGGGACCTGCACGTTCCACACCGGCATCTGCGGCTTCCAGACGGCGCGCAACGAGGCGCCCGCGGGCGCGGCATGGTTCCAGAACGGCGGCGCCGGCATGTGGCACACCGGTGACGGCGACGCGGCCACGCCGGCCCAGAACGCCAACGCGTGCGACAACTACCCGTACCCGAACGATCCGACGACGCCCACCTACCAGGAGGTCTACTTCGACGTCCTGATGTCGCCGATCGTCGCGAAGGTCCACCAGGTCCCCGACGCCCGCTCGTTCCCGTACAACGTCGAGTTCCAGCGCGTCGCGTTCAACATCAACATCCAGACGCACGACTACGCGGGCGGCAGCATCGACCTGGACAACGACATCGACAGCGACGCCAAGAACTGCCTGCTCTGCTCGTACCTCTACACCCGCTTCCCGGACATCTACTCGCTGGCGGTGTTCCAGCAGTACTCCAACGGCATCGATCCCATTGGCTCCGTGCCGCAGAGGACCTTCGGGCCCCTGACGGATCCCGACGGCTCGTTCGCCGCGAACCGCACCATCAACGGCGACGAGACCGGGTTCAGCGGGTTCACGACCAACACGAACCCGGACAGCACGAACCCGATCCCGCTGGCGGGTGCCGACTTCACGCCGTTCCCGAAGCCGGGCGCTCCGCAGATCTGCGCCCCGGGCTGCGGCAACCCGGCGCTGTGCTGCGAACAGAACACGGTGGCCGGTCCGGAGCGCAACTTCGACATGAGCCTCCTGGACTACGAGGACGGCGTCATCCAGATGAGCCTTGGCCCGGGCCAGAACGAGCCGGCCGGCGCGTTCGCACCGGGAGAGGCCAGGAACCGCTGGCAGCTGGGCCTCGGCTTCTTCGCCCAGGAGAACACCATCTCCCTGACGGATTACGGCATCGGGTTCGACGACCCGGTCCTGGAATGGGACGAGGTGCATCCGGTGGACGAGAGCGCCTTCGTGCCGGCGCATCCCGCGGCCTGCACCCGCTTCGGCGGCGCCGGCCAGCCGGGCGGCCAGGCCTGCGCCACGCTGGTGGTCGATCGCCTCAATCTCTACGAGTGCAACGAGACGGTCGAGATCACGGTCAACGACCCGCGCCGTTCCGCGCAGCCGAGCGTCACGGTGTTCGGCGTCACCGACTCGGACAATATCTCGGTGGCGACCGGCATCGTGCAGGCCAAGCACCCCCGCAAGTCGTTCAGCATCGCGGCCGTGGCCGGCCAGCCCGGGCTGTTCCGCGGCAACGTCGTCATCGGGTCGCTGTTCGACAACCCGAGCGTTCTCGTGTCGGGCGTCAACGACTCGAACATGACGTTCTACTACCTCGACCCCGAGTGCGACGGTGACGGCGACCAGGCGGTGGGAGAGAACTCCTTCAGCAACCTGGACAACGATGGCATCGCGGCACCGCCCGACAAGTGCCCGTTCGACTACAACCCGGGCCAGGAGGACACGGACGGCGACGGCGTCGGCAACATCTGCGACAACTGTCCCGGCGTCTCCAATGCGAACCAGGTCGACGCGGATGCCGACGGCGTGGGCGACGCCTGCGACTTCGACGACATCGACTTCGACGGGCGCGTCAATTCGATCGACAACTGCCCGGACGTCTACAACCCGAACCAGGTGGTGGCGGGCGGTGGATCCTCGCGCGGCGAGGCCTGCTCCGGCACGGGCGACCGGGACGGCGACGGCCAGCAGGACCGGCTGGACAACTGCGTGCGCACCTCCAACGCGGCCCAGGTCGACACCGACAACGACGGTGTCGGAGACGCCTGCGACGGCGACTGCGCCAATCCGCGCCCGTCGACGCTGACGCTCGGATCGTGCAGCGCGATCAACGAAACCGCCTGCTCCGCGACCGTGCCGTGCCCGAACGTCGGGACGTGCAGCAACGCCGCGACCACCCTGTGCTACATCAACCAGGACTGCGTCGGGGGTGCGGCGACCTGCGGCAATTTCGTGCCGCAGACCTGCCAGAGGACCGGTCTCATCAACGACGGTGCGTGCGGCGCCGTCCAGGACGACGCCGACGGCGACAGCGTGACGGACAGTATCGACAACTGCCCCGGCCTCTCCAACCCGGCCATCATCCCGGGGACCACGCGGCAGTCGGACGTGGACCAGGACGGCCGCGGCGACGCCTGCGACCCGCCGCAGACGGTGGACGACGACAACAACGGGATCCCGGACGACGCGATCACCTTCAACACGACCGTGTCGTGCAAGAAGCTGCCGCTCCCGCAGATCGTCATCCTGGGCCAGACCGTGCACGACCTCAACGGCGACCACGACGGGTTCGCGGACGCCGGCGAGATCGCGCGGATGTCGGTGGTGGTGAAGAACAACAGCACCATCAACCTGACCGGCGTGAACCTGATCCTCGGCACGTCGGACTCCGACATCGGCTGCCTGACCAAGGGGACGATCGTCATCCCGTCGTTGCCTGCGGGCCAGTCGATCGATACGCTCAGTCCGTCCGTCAACACGCCTCCGGGAGCCGGGGAGTTCGAGTTCATCATCCCCGCGTCGGTCAGCACCACGATCGGGCCCGACCCGGTCAAGGGTGACTTCTTCGTGACGGTGTCCAGCAACGAGGTGGTCGGCACCTCCACCCGGACGAGCATCCAGCTCAGCCTCGACGTCGACCTGCCCGCGGGGCCCCTGCCGCCGAAGGTGGCCGGACCGGACAACCTCCTCGGGACGGGCGATGACGGCTCGATCGTGGAGACTTTCGACAGCGATCGGAACGGCGACGGTCTGTTCAGCCTCGACAGCCTCTGCCAGACCATTCCGAATCCCGACCCCGCCGGCTCCACCGGCTGCTTCCAGAACACGCCGGGAGTCAAGAACGACACCATCGGCGTCTGGGTCAGCACAGCCCCCGGCGGCATCAACGTCCTGTCCGCCGTCGGCTGCGCCGGATTCAACATCCCGCCCGCCGATCCGGGCTGCGTCATCGACCCGGACAACGACATGGACTGGCACATCCACTGCCCGTCGGGCGCGCTGCAGGCGTCCTGCCCGAACTCGACGCCGCACCAGACCCCGCCCGGCGGTTCTCTGGCCTACAACCTCAACAACTCGCTGCACTTCGGCTACCACCTGGATCCAACCAACTATCTGGCGGACACCACGCGGTTCCGGCAGCTGGCGGCGTTCATGACCAATCCGATCAACCTGACCCGCGCGCCGGGCCCGGGCGACCTGGAGCTGTCGTTCTTCCACATCGCCTCGATGATGGACAACAACGGCTTCAACGCGGCTCCGGGACAGGCGGTCGACTTCGGCGACGTCCACATCCAGATCGACCTGGACGCGAACCCGGATGCCGACACCTGGGGCGTCTGGGACAAGCTGGCGGCCTTCGAGAACACCTACGACCACATCTCCTACATCTGGTCCACGTTCGGGACGTCGCCGACGTACTGCGTCCTCACGCCGACCGATACCGGCACCGCCCCGCCGGCGCCGCGCGGGGTCCACGAGACCCTGTGCTACCCGCTGGGAGTCTGGTCGGCCTGCGGCAACGCGAGGAACACGACGGACTCCGGGCAGTGCACGGGCGGCGTCACCGGGAGCCAGGCTCCTGCCACCGGGGCCCTTTGGGTGCAGTCCCGGTTCAACCTGGCCAACTACATGGGCCAGAGGGTCCGCATCCGCTGGATCGCGCAGTCCTGGGAATTCGACTGCTGCAGCTCGTCGTACGACGAGATCGGCACCTGGGTCGGTCAGCCTCACGACGAAGGCTGGTACCTGGATAACATCGTCATCACCGGTGCCCTCCAGCGCCAGTCCTCGAACGTGGCGGACACCAAGACGCCGGCCGGCGGGCTCTGCCCTACCAAGGCGTGCGACAACACCCAGGGGGACAGCGGCTTCAACGTCAGCCTGGCGGCGTCCCAGGCGGTCGAGGACAACGTGATCGTGACCGGCGAGAGGGTCGTCCTCTCGGCCGCCGGCACGACCAACCCGGGCGGCTGCATCGGAGGCGGCACGCAGTTCCGCTTCTTCAAGGACAACACCCTGGTGCAGGACTGGTCCTCGGTCCCGTCCTTCATCGACAACCCGTCGGTGGACGCGAGCTATCGCGTGCAGGCACGCTGCAGCGTCGATTTGACCTGCACGAGCAGCGCGACGGCCACGGCCTCGAACAGCTCGTCGCCCCAGGTGTTCACCGGCGACGGCAACGACATCTTCTTGTCGCTGTCGCATGACCGGGTGACCGGCATCACCACCCTGTCGTGGCCGGCGCGGGTCCAGACCCCCGCGGTGTCCGGCTTCGAGGCCTACCGCGGCCTGCAGGCGGACGACGGGCTGTCCACCACGGCGGCCGTCCCCGACTCCGCCCTGGCCACGCTCACGTCGATGTCGTGCTTGCTGGCGAACGGCGCCCCGGGCACGAACGTGACGACCACCACCACGGTGCAGCCGGCTTCGAACACCAGCCTCTACTTCCTGGTCGGACACAATCCGCTCACGCCGGGGGCGCAGGCGGCGCTCGGCAGGCGCAGTGACGGGACCCTGAGGCCTCTGGCCCCGGTCTGTCCGTAGGAACAGCCGCACGGAAGGGGCCGCCTGAACGGGCGGTCCCCTTCGCAGAAGAACGGGGGGCTCCGCAAGGAGCCCCCCTTTTTGCTACAGTCGGGACCATGCCCTGGCGATTCCCATGCGTGGTCCTCGTGCTCGTCGGCCTGATCTCCTGCCGCGACGCGCCGCGCCCGGATTCCCGCCTTCCGCACCCGGGCGGCGCGCTCACCACCTCGGACTACGCTCCCCCGGACTCGTGCGGCGGGTGCCACCAGGACATCGCCTCTAGCTACAGCGCCGTGGCCATGGCTCGGTCGCTCCGCCTATCGGGACCCGAGGACGCGGTCGAGGCGGATCCCCGCGCCAATCGGATCGAGCACCTCCCGTCGGGGTACTCCTACGAAATGCGGAACGAGGCCGGGCGCTTCATCCAGAGGCGCTACGAACGCGGCCCCTCGGGCCGCCCGGTGCGCGTCTTCGACCGGGAGGCCACCTTCGTCGTCGGATCGGGCCGGCACGCCCGGTCCTGGCTCCACCTGAGCCCGACGGGGGAGATGACCCAGCTGCCGGTCACCTGGTACGCGCGGGACCGCCGGTGGGGGATGAGCCCGGGGTTCGACCGGGCGGACCAGCCGGATTTCTTCCGCCCGGTGACCTACTCCTGCCTGTTCTGCCACAACGGCTATCCGACCCTGCCGCGAGGGACGGACTCGCCTATGGCCCCGCAGCTCTTTCCGCCCGATCTGCCGGCCGGCATCGATTGCCAGCGCTGCCACGGTCCGGGGCAACGGCACGTCGACCTGGCGAACGATCGCGCCGCCCCGTTCGCCGAGGTGCGACGGAGCATCGTCAATCCGGCACGGCTCCCTCCGGAGCGCCAGATGGACATCTGCATGCAGTGCCATCTCGAGACGACCAGCACCTCCAACTGGAACGGGCTCGTGGTCTTCGGGCGGGGGGTCTTCTCCTTCCGGCCGGGGGAGGATCTCGCCGGCTACATGTGGCATTTCGATCACCCTGCCGAGGCGGGGCGCGGCGACAAGTTCGAAATCGCCCACCAGGCGTACAGGCTGCGCCAGTCGACGTGCTTCAAGAGCAGCGCCGGCAGGATGACCTGCACGACCTGCCACGATCCCCATCGCCGCCCGGAGAGGCCGCGCGAGCACTATGCGTCCAAATGTCTCGGCTGCCACCGGCTGGAGGAATGCGGGCCGGCGCACGGCGTGGCGGATGCCGCGGCGCGCGGCTCAGGGCGAGGGGGGCAGGCGCCGCCGGATTGCATCTCCTGCCACATGCCGCAGAGACGCACCGACGACGTCGTGCACGTCGTCATGACCGATCATCTCATCAGCCGCCGGCATCCGCCCGCCGGTGAACGGCTCGCGCCGCGCCGCGAGTCGAAAGCGGTGTACCGGGGGCCGATTGTCTTCTACCGTCCGGAGGAGATCCCGGACGGGCAGGCCCGCGACCTGGCCCTCGGGGTCGCCAGCGTCCTCGACGGGGCGGATCCCATTCGCGGGCTGGCGATGCTCGAGAAAGCGACGGCGGCGATCGATCCGGAGCAGCCCGAGCCGCATTTCCAGCTCGGCCTGTCCCTGCAATCGCAGGGCCGGCTCGATGCGGCGCTCCGAAGCTTCGAGCGCGCGTCCGATCTGGCGCCGGGAAATGCCCGCGCCCTCCTCGCCCTGGGGGATGTGCTCGCGGCGCAGGGGCGACGCGACGAGGCACTCCGCCGCTATGACCAGGCGGTGGCGGCATGGCCGGCCGGCGCGCAGGCGCACACCAACGCCGCCGGCCTGCTCGCCCTGGACGGACGCCTCGGGCAGGCCCTGGCGCGCCTCGACACGGCCGTGGCGCTCCAGCAGGACAGCGCCACGGCGCGTGCCAGCCGCGGGGCGGTCCTCCTGAGGCTGGGGCGGAGGGACGAGGCGGAGTCGGACCTTCGCGAGGCCCTGCGGATCAACCCCCGGGAGCCGGCTGCCGCCTCCAATCTGGCGAAGGCGCTGCTGGCCAGGGCTGACGAGGCGGGCGCCCTGCAGGCCCTGCGTGACGGGGTTTCGAAGAATCGATCGAATGCCGGCCTGACCGCCCGCCTGGCATTCCTGCTCGCGACCGCCCGCGATCCTCGCATCAGGAACGGCCGCGAGGCGCTCGGCCTGGCACGGCGCGCCGTTGAGGCCACCGCCCGGAAGGACCCGCGTGCCCTCGACGCCCTGGCGGCGGCTCTCGCGGAGACCGGCCGCATGACGGACGCGGCGTCGATCGCGGACGAAGCGGGTCGCCTTGCCGCTGCCGCGGGAGAACGGGACCTGGAGGCGGCCATCGTGGAACGGCGGCGCGGCTACCTGGCCGGCCGGCCCTGGAGGGGAGCGGATTCGGAGGACTAGCGGGCCGTCAGGATCCCGCCTAGAACAGAGAAAATGCCCGACGACCGTGGAGGTCGGCCAGGGCGGGGTCAGGCGGCGTACGGGAGCGTGCCCCAGTCCTCTCTCCAGGCGAGAACCTCTTCCTCCCTTAAGCGCCGCGCGGCGAGCCCAAGAGACTGCGCCGGCGTGATGCCGGTTCGATTCGTGATCGGGCGGCAGTAGTTCACCCAGAGCGTCGCGATCTGCAGATGCTGCTGCAGGCGCAGCCGGCGCTTGCTGACGCACCAGCTCCGCCGTCGCAGGCGCGCCAGGAAATGCCGCAGCCGGGCGTTGGTGTGGTTGATCGGGAAGAGCGGGTTGCGCCGGTCGCGCCGCGCCGAGGCGGAGTGCGGCATCCAGGTGAAGCGGCTGCCGAACAGGCGGCGCCCGAGACGCTCGTACAGCGGCTTCCGGTCGGAGTGCAGGACCACCGGCCGGCCGGAGTCGACGCAGCGCCGCAGGAGCAGCAGCACCGCCCGCACCGCGGCGGCCGAGTGCGAGGGTCGCCGGCCGTGCCGGGCCTCGTGCTCCGCTCTCCGGCGCCTCTGCGTGGGGGTCATGCGCCCCTTGCGCCGGAGCGGGCCGGCCTCGGAGGCGATGAGGAAGAGGCTGCGCGGCTCGATGAGCACCGGCACGGTCACGGGCTGGTAGCGGTTCCCCTCGAAGGTCTCGAGCTCGTCGAGCATGAATGGGCCCTCCAGGGCCGCGAGCCGGTTGCCGTGGAACTCCGCCGCATGGCGTGCGAGCCAGAGGAAACGGCGCTCGACGGTGCGACGGGCGACACCCAGGACGCGGGCCGCCTGTCGCAGGGCCACGCAGGCGAGCATCAGGCGGAGGAACGCCGCGTTGAGGTGCGGCTTCTTCTGGTTGCGGTCGGCCCGGAACGACTGGCGGGAGAAGCGGCGCCGGCAGATCCGGCAGCGGAAGCGCTGCACCGGGTGCGCCCGGCAGCGCGGGTAGTACAGGCCGTCACGATGGAAGAACGGCGCGGCCGGGTCGAGCGAAGTGGAACAGGCGGGATACGGGCAGCGTGGTGGCACGAACATGGAAGCCTCCGTCGACGCGGACGGAGGCTCCTATAGAAAGGATCATGCCACGGTCGATTCGCCCTGACTGGCGAGTCCATTTGCCCGCAAAGGACCGACCCGGCCGATGGATCTGCCGAATCGAGGCCCTCGACCTGTCTGCGGACGGACGCATGCCAGTGTCAGCGCCTCACCCGCGATCGGGC
>Ga0075431_100006284_pt1 | contig 11805 bp, 10 predicted proteins | sample RhiMetdeltSRZDD5_FD_75297 | JGI IMG/M metagenome (GOLD analysis project Ga0075431, IMG submission 75297) | Populus rhizosphere microbial communities from Tennessee, USA - Rhizosphere MetaG P. deltoides SRZDD5 | ecosystem: Host-associated > Plants > Roots > Rhizosphere > Soil | place: USA... | reverse complement strand
CGAGCGCTCCGATTTCGCGCTGTCGTTCAGGATGCTCCTGCCCGATGGCGCGACCCGATGGTTTCAATTCGACGGGCGCGTCAGCCTGGACGGGCAGCAGGAGCCGGCCCGCATCGTCGGCGTCCTCGCCGACATCACCGATCGCCGCTCGCTCGAGATGCAGTTCCGTCAGGCGCAGAAGATGGAAGCGGTCGGACAGCTGGCCGGCGGCGTCGCGCACGACTTCAACAACCTGCTGACCGCGATCATCGGCTATGCACGATTCGCACTCGAGGGCGCTGACGATGGGGAACAGCGCCGCGACGTCGAAGAGATCATCAAGGCCGCCGGCCGCGCCGCGGCCCTCACCAAGCAGCTGCTGTCGTTCAGTCGCCGCCATGTGATGGAGACGGTGCCGATCGATCTCAATCTCCTGATCGTGGACATGGTGACGATGCTGCGGCGGATGATCGGCGCGGACATCGACCTCACGACCTCGCTGGCCCAGGACCTGTCGGTGGTCCGCGCCGATCGCAGTCAGCTCGAACAGGTTCTGATGAATCTCGTCGTCAATGCGCGTGACGCGATCGCGGGGGGCGGTGCCATCACGATCGAGACGAGTGCTGTTACCGTGGATCGCGCTACACCGCCTCTCGAGCTCAAGCCCGGGCCGTATGTCACGCTGACCGTGACCGACAACGGCTGCGGGATGTCAGACGAGACCAAGGCCAGGCTGTTCGAGCCGTTCTTCACTACCAAGCCCCGCGGCCAGGGGACCGGCCTCGGTCTCGCCACCGTGTACGGGATAGTCATGCAAAGTGGCGGCGCCATCCGCGTCGAGAGCGAGCAGGGTCGCGGCGCATCGTTCACTGTCTATCTGCCGAAGGAAAAGGGAGTGGCGCCGCCTGTGGAGCGCCAACTCGAACCGCAGCGGGCCAGCGGAACCGCGACGGTCCTGCTCGTCGAGGACGAGCAGGCCGTACGCGAGCTGGTGCGAATCATCCTGACGCGCGCCGGCTATTCAGTGATCGAGGCTGCGAATCCCGACGAAGCCGAAACGCTGTTCGGGGCGATGGAGTCAGTTGATTTGCTTGTCACCGACGTGGTGATGCCTGGGCGATCGGGGTTCGAGCTCTTCAAGCGCCTGCACGCCAAGCTGCCATCGCTGCGCGTGCTCTTCATCTCCGGCTATACCGACTACGCCTCATTCGACTCGACCATCGTCGACCGCGATCTGGCGTTTCTCGAAAAGCCGTTTTCCGCCGAGGGCCTGATTGCGAAGGTCCGCGAAGCGTTGAGCCAGTGAACATGAGCCTTGGAAGTTGGTAGTTTGGCCGTTGGGAGTTGATTTTGGCCCCCGACCGTTTCGCTCCAGGCACACGCAGAAGCGAAACGGTCAGGGTGTGGGGAGGAGGGCGCCCCTTTCAGGAGGGGCCGCCGTAACGCGGCCATGGCGAGCGGCGTCACTGCGATAGTGAATCGCAACCCCCGTACCTGCGCCAAACTGCATGTAGCGTCGCACTTTGTCCTAGCCGTTGCGCCCACAAAACCTCGGTCGAGCAGACTTTGGTTCGCGTTCCTCATCTCTGCCGGAACTCGGTTATCATGCGCCTGCCTTGCGCTTAGCCCGGGCCTGCCCCACGCCTTTCCCCGGCCTGGCCTTGGCCTTGCCGCGCTACTCTGGCGAGCCCTGAGCGGAGCCGAGGGGCGTTCTTGGAGACCTTGCGGATGACTCATCGCCTTACTCGAATGCTCACCCCCCTTGTCGTTGCGTGTGCAGTTCTGACGCTGCCGCTGCAGGCGGGCACGATCGTCGCCGGTAAACCCGAAGACCTCGGCTTCTCCACGGAGCGGCTGGCGCGCATTCACGAGGCGGTGCAGCGTCATATCGACGCGAAGGCGATAGCCGGCGCTGTCACCCTGGTCGTTCGCAACGGCCGCATCGCCCACCACGAAGCGCACGGCCTGATCGACATCGAGAGCAACCGGCCGATGCCCAAAGACGGCATCTTCCGTTTGGCGTCGATGTCGAAGCCGGTAACGGCAGTGGCCGTGATGATGATGCTCGAGGAGGGAAAGCTACGGCTCACCGATCCGGTGTCGCGCTTCATTCCCGAGTTCAAGGGCATGAAGGTGGCGGTACCCAAGCCAGGATCTGAAGCCGCAGCAGCGGCGCAGGGAGGCCGGGGAGGACGGGGCGGTGGAGCACCAGTCGACGTCGATCTCGTTCCAGCCAACCGCGAAATCACGGTTCGCGATCTGCTGACGCACGGATCGGGCTTGATGAGCGGCGGGCTCGGACAGCGCGCATCCGCATCGCTCGCGGAGCGCGGACCCGACGATACGCTGGCCACGTACATTCCGAATCTCGGCGTGGTGGCCCTCGATTTTCAGCCCGGCACGCTGTGGCGCTACAGCGGCCTCGCCGGCTTCGACGTCCTCAGCCGCATTGTCGAGATAACCTCGGGTCAGACTTTCGAGCGCTTTCTCAAGGCGCGCCTCTTCGATCCGCTCGGCATGAAGGACACCGGGTTTGCCCTGCTTCCCGATCGCGCCGCACGCATCGTTCCGCTCTATCGACGCACGCAGACCGGACTCGAGAAACTTTCCGATCAGAACGGCCTGAGCAGTGCGACGTATTTCTCGGGCGCCGGGGGACTCGTGAGTACCGCGGAGGACTACGCGCAGTTCGCGACGATGCTCGTGAACGGCGGCGAGTTGAACGGCAAGCGATATCTGAGTCCGAAAACGATCGAGCTTATGGCGTCGAACCACACTGGTGAGATGGCCGGCGGTCAAATGGGCATGTCGCCGCGCGGCATTGGCTTCGGTCTCGGCGTCCAGGTGGTCGACGATCCGGTCGCCGCAGATCGCCGCGTCTCCAGAGGCGCGTGGGGATGGGCTGGCGCGTACGGCACCAACGTCCACATCGAGCCGCAGGAGAAGATGGTGACGATCATCCTGATGCAGACGTCCACGCCCGCGCTGCAGCGCGACTTCGAGAACGGCGTGTTCCAGGCGATCGTGAAATAGGGCGACGCCTGCGTCGCCCTACACGTGTCCGCCCACGGGACGCACTGTTCGGAATCGAACGAAGCGCTTGTAACGAGAAGACTTACCTGATTTGGGCACGAACCGTTTTCCAATTCGTGTCGTCAAAGAACCAACAGAAAGCAACGGCGGGGCACCGGCGCGCGGCAACGCGCCGGTACCCCTGATCGCAACCCGCAGGAGTGAGCTGCGGGCCGGACTCACTTCAGTATAGGAGGAGAGGCCAGCCCGCGTCTGGAGGGCTGGCCATGTGGACCGCCGCAGCAGTGCTGGCGTGTGCGTTGTCTGTTCTCGGTCGCAGTGAGGCGAGCATGGCGCCGATCCAGCTTGTCGACGTTGCGCCTCCCGGATCGTCGGTCGGAGCTGAAGCGTACGTGCGCTCCGGCACGATTTACCTGATCACGTCGTCATCGGTCTTCCAGGACGCGCTGTCCTCTCGCATCGGGTGCAGCGCGACGAACGCGATTCGGAAACTCGCCAGCATCCTCGCGCACGAGCAATGGCATGTCCGTCACGGCCCCGACGAGAAGGCGGCATACCAGCATCAGCTCATCACGCTGATTCAACTGGGACTGCATCCCGGGTCCGGTGTGTATCGCGACGTCCAGACGTCGATGCTGCGCATCGTCGCTTTGCGCAAGAGGAATGCGCCGGCGCCGAACGGGCCGGAACCGAATGGGCCGGAGCATCTACTGGCCAGGATCACACCGTTCTGATCGATCACTGCAACCGCGTGCATTTGACTCGGGTAGGCGACAGGCGTAGCGTACGTCGTACGCCTAAGACGCCGGCAAGCGGCGTCGCGGGGGACCCAGTATCCGGCAAAACGCCTTAACGGCGTTTCGCCGTATCCGGCAAGATGCCCGATCGCATTTTGCCAAGGGGCGAATCATCTCGCCGAAGCGCCGGAGTCGCGAAGGCGGATGTAGAGGACTTCCAACCTCGAGCCCGTCAGCTAACCCCGTCGGCGTGATTGGAGGCTTGCCATGTCGGCATTCCCGGTCACGTTCTCTGACGGCCCTCGTGTGTCCGCACGCTTCGGTTGGCCCTTTCCTCGGGTGTTCGTCGCCATCGTCATCGTCGTTGCGACGGTGATCTGGCTGCTGGGATCCTCGAATCCGTACACGCCTGCAGGGTACGTTGGCTATCTCACTCGCGGTGCGGTCTTCGGCAAGTCGACGTTCTACGGCGTGCAGCGCGGTCCGACGTCGGCAGGCCGAACCTGGCTGCTCGATGTCACCAATGTCAGTGTCACACCCTACACGTACAACGAGGACTTCACCGGCAACGAAGCGGTGTTGAGCCGCGACAACCTGAAGATCTCGTTCCGCGTGCACACTGTGTGGCGCGTCGATGAAGCGCTTGTGCCGCTGTTCATGGAGCGGTACAGCACGACAATCATCACCCATCGCAGTACCGAAAAGGCGCCGGACTCGATCGTCGAGGTCGCGTACGGCAACTTCGTGAAGGAGCCCTTGCGCACGTTCGCGCGTGACGAGGTGCAACGGCGCAATGGCCTGGAGGTGAAGGACGCGTTGATTCCGATCGGCGAAGCGGTGCTCGCGCGCATACGCGCCTATGCCGACGGCAGTCCGTTCGTCATCAGCAGCGTCGTTGTCGGCAACGTGCAGTACCCCGCTGAAGTGGCAGACGCAGTCTCGAAGAAGCTGGCCGCGACGCAGGACCTGCAGCGCAAGGACACTGAGATCGAAATCGAGCGCAAGGAGCGCACGAAGCGGGAAGTGCAGGCGCAGGGTATTGCCAATGCGATGCAGATCATTCGCGGACAGCTGAGCCCGATGTACATCCAGCACGAGGCGATCGAAGCGCAGAAGCAGATGGTGAACTCGCCGAACCACACGGTGGTCTACATCCCGGTCGGTCCGATGGGCGTGCCGATCACGGCGACGATGCCGGCAGCGCCGCAGACCGTAGAGGCAGCGGCCAAGTAACGGTTAGGCCGGTCCGCAAAGACCGGCCCTACCTCTTGATCGCGGCGACGGCTTTGACCAGCTCGGCATGAGGGCCGACGCCACCGTGTCCGCCGACGTGCGTGGCGACCGGCAGCTTCAGTGCCTCGATCGACTGGAGCAGATGAACGGCCTCGGGACCCGCCGGGGCTCCGAGGCCGGGGAACCACAGGTCGCTCTGAAACAGCGCCCGCGCGCTCGGCACGTACGCGATGACCTTTGGCTCGACGTGCGGGTTGCCGGTGATCGCGTGGAGCTCCAGCGTCTTCTTGCCGTCGCTCAAGACCAATTTGCCTGTGAAGAGCTTGAGGGCGCCAGCCCTGCCGGCCTTCCTGGCAGTCTCGAGCGCGTCGGGAGGATTGGTGTGCGGTGTCTCGACGATCATTCGCAACTCGGGCCCGTGTCCCTCCTCCGCCAGGATGGTCGCGCCAATGGCAGCCAAGCCCCTCACGCCACCAGTGTGATCGTAGTGGTGATGCGTGACGGCGGCATAGCGGATCGGCTTGCCCGGGAACTGCTCGTTCAGCACACGCGCGAGCGTCGCGCTCTGCGCATCGGTGTAGGCGGCCTCGACCACGGCCAGCCACGACGGGAATTCGACCACCATGCTGTTGTGAGAGTAGGCACGTGCGAAGTACACACCGTCTGCCACTTTCATGAGCGCGATCGGTGAGTACTCTCCCGCCGCTATCGCCTTGGCGACATCCTCCTTGGCCTTGTCGGGGATCGCAAACGTCGCGTCAGCCGCGGAGTCGTTGACGGAGGCCGAGGAGTACTGCACCTCGGAGTACGGCTGACCAAGCTTGTGAATCGTGATCTTGTGCGGCAGCTTCAATCCGCCGACGTCGCGATAGTCCGAGTAGACGTAGCGCGCCGGCGAATCACCGAGCATCGACTCCGTGTCGAGCGCGTCGAAGCCGACGATCAGCTTTGATTCGGGATCGAAGTAGACGGTGATCTGCTCGCCCGACGGCAGCGTGGCCGCCGCGGCCTTCAGCGTTCGGCCGTCGAAGGTCTTGTCCAGCGCTGGTTCGTCTGGGGCGGATTGCGCCGCCAGCGCCACGGCGACGATATTGCGCCTCAACAGAAACTCCGGGTGATTCTGTGTGCCCCAGCTGAAGAGACCCGACGATGACATCACGGCAAGTGGCCGGCCGGCCACGTCCTCGAGACCGACCGGACGGCCGTTGGCCTTCGTGAGAATCTCGCGACGATGCTGGCCGAATGGTCCGATCTGGACTTCGTAGTCGAGCGCGGCGCGGTTGTCGGCGCGATCCAGCGTTTCCGTCACGTTCTTGAGGGTGGCTGCCGGTTCGGGTCCACCGACCTTGACGCTCTGTCCGTGTCGATACCTGCTGCCGACGCCGCCCTTCATCGTCAGGGTCCTCACGCCTGCGAGCCGCTCGGCGCCGCCCATTGCCGCGACAGCGTCCCGACCGAGTTGACGCGCGGTTGGTGTGCTGGAACACTCGGCCAGAGCCACGGCCAGAGCCATGACGGCCAGTACGCGGACGGTTGACATCGACGCCTCCAGAGCAGCGTAATGTAGCAGACTCTGTGGGAGGTGTTCGATGAGAGTCCGCGTCACTGTCCTCGCAAGCCTGTGCGTTCTTGCTTTGTCGGCCGGCACGACGCTCGCGCATCACTCCTTTGCCGCCGAGTACGACGCGAACAAGCCGGTGACGCTCAAGGGCACCGTGTCGAAGATCGAGTGGACGAATCCACACGCGCGCTTCTACGTCGATGTGCGCGACGAGAAGGGCAACATCACCAACTGGAATCTCGAGCTCGCCAGTCCCAACGTTCTGGTTCGTAACGGCTGGACCCGCAAGTCGCTCAACGTCGGCGACGAAGTCGTGGTCGAAGGATCGCTAGCCAGGGACGGCTCGAAGATGGCCAACGCGCGCGTGGTGCGGCTGGCCGACGGCCGGCGGGTGTTTGCGGGATCGTCAGGCGGTGATGCGCCACCGCCCACACAGAAGTAAGGCGCAGTGTCCCGCCGTTACTCGCCTATCAGGCTGAAAAGTCTGATCCGGTCCCGGTCAATTCGTTCCGCTCGTCACGGCGTTTTTCTGCCGCACACCGCCAACGACGTTCGCGTGAGGCGCGCGGGCCTGCTTGTCGAGCTCGCCAAGCATCAGCACGCGCACGAGCAAAGCACGATCGCCCACTACGCGATCTGTGCTGATGTCGGTACAGGCTGCGCCGCACGTGTGGAGGAACTGCCGGACGGCCACCTCGATCTGTTGATGATCGTTCTGCTCGAGGAGCCGCACGGCCTCCTGTTCGGCAGCCGTTTGGCGTTCTTCGCCGAGCGCAGCGACCCGCGGACTGAACGCAGACTCGATGCGCTCGATATGACCGGCGGTCCCGACGAGACGTCCTGGGGCATGCGGCGCCATCAACGCGCCGACGGTCGCCGCGACGCCGAAGATCGCGACGACGCGCGGATGCGCGGCGAGCAGGTGGAGCAGGCCGGAGCCGCCGAGTGTTGGCACATACATGACAGGACCTTTAACGATTTGCTGCGACCGGGTTCCACCCGATCCACAGGTTCACGAACACCACCGGATCCGACGTGCTGCCGCCTGTCAACAGTTCATACTGATGCCGATGCGCGACGCCGGCCTCGATGACGCCGCCGCTGACCGCGCGTACCACCTTTACACCCGCATCGTTGGTCAGCCGGTTCTGCCACGGGCGCCGCTTCGAATCGAACGCGACGCCGCTGCTGCCATAGGGAACGAAGGCGAAGCCGCCGGCACGTGCCACCGCGATGCCCTGCTGCAGCGTCGCGTATGACATCCAGTTGTCGGGATCGCGTCCGGTCAACAGTCCGGAGCTGATGTTCACGCTGCCCGGGAACGCTGGCCTGCGACCTTGAGCATGTGCTGCCAGGTCGCCTTGCCAGCCGACCCAGTAACCGACAAAGGCCGTCGGATGACGATCCTCGCCGGTGCTCGGATCCTCCTCGAAGACGACACCCGCGCCTGCCTGCAGGACGCCATTGCCCATTCGTTGCTGCAGCTTGCCGCCGATGGTCATCGGATGCTTGTTGTTCCACTCGTATCCGACAGTGTCGGCGGCAAAGGACACGGAGACGAACGGCCCAACGAACCACGAGCCGCGGCGCCAGAGCGTGATGCCCTGCTCCATCGCGCCTTGCGTGATGCGATTTTCGGGTTCCGCAGGTCCAACATTGCCGGCCGAAATCCAGAACGAGCCCGGCAGCGTCATGAGTGTCGGGGGCGTCGCGTCCTGGGCGTTCGCCGAAGTGGTCAGGGCACAGAGAACGATGAATGAGCAGATGGCGTTACGCACAGATGGCCTCCCGGGCCTGCACAGTGGGACGGTCGTCGGTGCGGCGCTCGTAACGTTGCGGTGTGAACCACACGTCGAGCGATCGTTTGTGGACGACTTCAGTCCAAAACGATCGAACCCAGACGAAGCAGTTGATGGCCCGGATAACGATGAACGTGGGAAACCACAGCACGACGTCGAGGCGGCGCAGCCGCACCGCCGAGATGACGGCGAGTCCCGCTGCGACGAGCTGGTCGATGAACAGACAACGCAGCACTGCCTCGGGCCACAGCGCTGTCAGCAGCGGTAGCAACATCACGAGGATCGAAAAGGCCAGGCTTTCGCCTACCAGCAGTCCGAACTCGAGGTCGACGCGCTGCCCGCCTCGCGGCAGGCCGCGCAGACGCATCACCTGCCAGGTGCCGCTGTACCAGCGCGTGATCTGGCCGATGTAGTCGCGCAGGCACTGCGGATCCTGAGTATTCGAGACGGCCTGGGGCGTGTAGCGAATCCGACCGAGCTTGCGACGGTGGATCTGAATCGTCAGGTCCATGTCCTCGACGAGCGTGCCGCCGCTCCAGTCGAGGCGACGAACCACCGAGCTGCGGTACACGGTCGCGCAGCCGGGCGCCACGGCGATCACGGATAGCGAATCCTGTGCCTCTTTGTAAATCCACGAGCCGGCGTCGTAGTCGCAGGCGCGGTACGCCGTCAGCCAGTTTCTGCGCTCGCTACGCGGTGACCCGCACACGAGCGTCGCCTGCGGATCGGCGGCGAAGGTGCGCAAAATCGTGTCGAAGTACATCTCGTTGACGTGGCTGTCCGCGTCGAGCAGCGCGATGAACTCGAATCGCTCCGGCAGCTGGTAGAGATCGAACGCGCGCTGCAGTCCCCGAGCCTTGCCGAGCCGCGTCGGGTTCTCGATCACGTTGACACCGTCGAAGGTCGCCAGCACCTCGCGGGTGCGGTCAGTTGAGCAATCGTCGATCACGAACACCTGGCGAGGCGCCAGACCTGCTGCGAGCACGCTGGTGATGCAGCGCGACACCAGCTGCTCCTCGTTGAACGCAGGAATAACGACGCACACGCCGTCGAGCCGGACCGGCGTGATGCTCGTGATGGTGTCGCATCCTGCCATACGAATCGAGATAGCAAGTGCATTGCCAGCTCGTCCGTGCAGGGCTGGCCAAACAATCGCGCTTGTGCGTGCAGGCAGCGCTCATGCGCGAGCGCGTGTCTTGGTGGACCCAGATAAGAATCTTGGAGCGGAATACGTGCGCGGCGTCGTCAAGGTCCGGCATCAAGCTCGAGAGATGATCACACAGCCGTTCCGATCGTGCGATCCGATCGTACGACCCGTCGCGCGGGGTCAGCCGGAACGAGTTCTCGCGGCGGCCAGATTGAATCGTGTGTACACGACGAACTCGCGCGCCGCATCCGCAGCGCGCGAGCGTGGAGGACCGAACGTTCAGAATCTCATTCCCACGCCGACCGTGAACTGCGAGAACGAGAACGATTCGATGTGGAACACCTTTCGGTAGCGGTAGCCCACGTCCACGTAGCTCCGGCCGTGCGCAACGCCGACGCCGGCGATGAACTCCGCCATCGCCCGGAACGTGCTCTTCTCGCTCGCCTCGATGAATCCGTCAGGCGCCCCGAAGACGACGAGTACTGGATCGGTGATGTCGCCAATTGATCGCTCGGTGATCGTGCGCTGCAGGTTGAGCACGCCAGGCCCGCCGCCCACGTACGGACGGAACGTCGGTCCGCGGGACAGTAAGTACTTGGCGCCGCCGCTGAAGGCGAGGCCCCGGTCGCGGGCGTGAAATTCCCACGGCCTGTCGTGGAGGTCGGTCAGGAAATCCCCGAGGTCCGCCAGATCGCTCGCCGCCTGATCGTTGAGGAGATTGTCGAAATAATTGAACGCCATGTAGGCCTGCACTCGCGGATGCAGGCTTTCGGCAATCTCAACGCCGAATGTCGCGGCTCGTGTGTCAGCGAACGACGCGCCGGCAGCGCCTGTCATGTATCCGTGGTCGAGCGGCGGTGGGGCAGCCGGTCGACCTTCCTGGGCCGCCGCGAGCGTCGCCGTCAGCAGCACGAGACAGGGCACCAGCGAGAAACGCTTGAACGCAGTCATTCGCGAACTCCGATCCATCGTGTGACGAAACCCGAAGACGCTCATCGACGGGTGGCCGTGAAAGTATGTGTAGCGATCAGAGCCCCGACACCGAGCTGCGTGCCTTGAGGCGGCGTAAACACGTTATACGTGCTCGTCGTGACGCCGGTCAGTTGGTCGTTGTTCCACGAGCCGACTACGCTCGAGCCAACGAGTTGCAGCTCACGCGTGGCGCCGACACACTGGACGAGGAGTCCTGTGCGATCGCACGATACGGCGTTCAGCGCCACATTCGCTCCGGTGTTGGTCCCGGTATATTTGCACGCCAGCCCCGAGGCCTCCATCGTCAACGTGGCTTGCACCTCCGTGCCGCTTTGCGTCACGGTCACTGTGCCCAGGTCGTTCGTCGGTAAGAAGCTCGGAACGACGGCCCCGACACATTCACCGCCGCTCGTGCCGACCAGAGTCATTGGGCCGATCCAGACGCCTTGAATGCTGGGGAAGAATAGCGATGGCGCGTTCGGAATCACGGGACGGGAATCCTGACAGCCTGCCGCGGTCAACGCGAGAACCATCATTGCAGTTCGCACTGCTCGAACTCTCTTCATGTACGCTCCGTGGTGCAAGAACCGTGCGCTGAGTATTCCTGCGAGTTGTCAGGACTCAGCGCTGCGAAAATCTGTACGAGCGCCGAACTCAATCTGGATCCACCGGCACAATCGCGGTGCGCAGTTACATCTGCCACTAGGGGAACCCGGTCCAACTGACCGTGGTCCGATAGCGAACGGGCACACCGTCTTTCACCGCTGGTGAGAATCTCCACGCCTTCGCGCCGCTCAACAACATCATGTCCGGCATGCGTGTCGGACCATTGGTGAGGCGTACGCGCTCGACACTCCCATCAGGAGCAATGACCAACTCCATGCGGTTGTACACGAGCGCCTCTCCCTGCCTGGCGAAGAACACAGGCGGAGGCAGCGACGGATAGAGCATCACTGGTGGTTGCACGTCCGCGTCGGCGGGCGAGTAGATCGTCTGCGCCTCTTCGTGTGGTGCGACGACGTACTCGCGCGTCAGCGGAACCGCAGAGGCAGCCGAGTCGGTCGGCTCCGCAGTGGCAGTCGGCGAGAGCCCGAATGGTCTCACCAACGGTTCGAATGATCCCGCTGAAGACGAACCGGACCCGGCGGTTGCACGTGGCACACGGTTGCTGGGCGTGCTTGGTTGGCGAACACGCGCGGTCGATGCCTTTTTCGGCTCGCTTGGCGCCGCTTCCGCCGGCGTCGGCTTGGCGCTCGTTGCCGATCCGAGTGCACCTTTGAGTGTCGGAGCGACTGTGGCGATCGCCTCCTTCGCCTTCGCGACAAGCGATTCGCCGCCGCCGCT
>Ga0075431_100006279_pt1 | contig 11808 bp, 9 predicted proteins | sample RhiMetdeltSRZDD5_FD_75297 | JGI IMG/M metagenome (GOLD analysis project Ga0075431, IMG submission 75297) | Populus rhizosphere microbial communities from Tennessee, USA - Rhizosphere MetaG P. deltoides SRZDD5 | ecosystem: Host-associated > Plants > Roots > Rhizosphere > Soil | place: USA... | reverse complement strand
GTCACCACCCATGGTCATGGCGACGATGGTAGCGGCTGCTGCGGTTCCCGCCGGCGTCGAGGCCAAGCTTCAAGAGCTCTATTCCAATTGGGATGGCGAGGTACGTTACTTCGCCTCGTCCATCGACCTTAATGGCGACGGTCGCGACGAGATCATCGTACACCTCGCCGGCCAAACACTGTGCGGTTCGGAGGGTTGCGACACGCTCGTCTTCACGCCAAGCGACGCCGGCTTCCGGCACGTAACGACGATTCGGCTCACCCATACGCCTATCCGCGTCTCGCCACGTAGTACGAATGGATGGCGGAATCTCATTGTCTCGGCAGCAGGAGGCGGAGTGCGACGGCACGATAGGGAGCTTGCGTACGACGGGCAGTCATATCCATCGGACCCCACGACGATTCCGGTCCGTCGGTGGGCCAGAACCGCTACCGAGGTCGTCATCCCGCTCTACGAAACAATCGACGGCGGCACGCTGCTCGTTTCTCGATAGATTCGCGCTTCCGTACCGCAAGGCCTCTTCTATTCCTTCGCGACGATCTCAGCTGCTTCGTCCCCAGCTCCCCGGCTCGGCGCGAAGCGGTTGTCGCCACGCGACAACATGTCAATCTCGCCGCAGTTATGTGTGTTCACCCACCAACCGTGCTTCACCCTGTGCCGTAAAGCGTTCCGGCCAGCGGCGCCGGATGTCTTCGCCGATCGCGAACAAGCAAGGGATCAGGAAGAGCACGTAGATCGTCGAGCTGATCATTCCGCCGAAGGTCGGCGTGGCAATCGGCTTGGTGATATCCAGGCCCGATCCCGTGGCGAACATGATGGGCAGCAGTCCGAGCACGGTCGTGGCAACGGTCATCAGCTTGGGCCGCAGTCGCATGGTTGACCCTTCGACAACCGCGTCCATGTAGGACTGCTCACTGGTCCTTCGCGCCAGCGCCTCGCGAATGAACTCGATCATGATGATTCCGGTCTGTATGGCGACAGCGAAGAGCGAGACATAGCCGATGATGACGGCCGTGGTCATCGAATAGCCCAGCGCCCACTGCAGAAAGATGCCGCCGATCAGCGCAAACGGCGCAGAAAGCATGATCAGCGAACCGTCGGCGACCGACTTGAACGCCATTAGGAGCAGCGCAAACATGATGGCCAGCGTGATGGGAACGACCACGCGAAGTTTCGAGCGGGCATCCTCCGCGTACTGGTACAGTCCCGTCCATTCCATCGAATACCCGGATGGCAAGGTTAGCCGCGTGCTGAGATATTCGCGCGCCCGCTCCACGTACTCCGGCCCGGTGATGTCGCCCAGGTAGACGTAGATGTATCCGGCCAGATCCCCGTTGTCGTTCCGGATCATCTCAGGCGCTTCGCGCACGGCGACGTTGGCGATGTCGCTGAGAGGCACGGATCGTCCGCCCTCGGTCACGACCGGAGTGTTCCTCACCTTGGCGAGCGTATCGATGTACTCGGGAGCGTATTGGACGGCCAGCGGCACGACCGTTTTGTCGGGTTCCCTGATCCCGACGACGTTGTCGCCGCCAATCGCGAATCGCACCGTGGGCATCGCCTCGTCCACGGTGACGCCATGCTCGGCCATCTGCTCGAGGTCGAGTTGTGCATCGACGAAGTAGCCGCGAGAGATCCGCTCCGCGATTACCGCCTGCGTCCCGGGGAACTGCTTGAGGAGCATCTCAATGTTTTGCGCGATTTCCTCGACGCCTGCCAGTTCCGGCCCCTTCACTTTGATGCCGACGGGCGTCTGAATGCCGGTGTCCTGCATCACCACGCGCGTGCTGATCGGTTGAGTCCAGCTGTTGACGTAGCCGACGATCTGCATCGCCTGGTTCATCTCGGCGATCAGCCTGTCCTTGGTCATCCCTGGACGCCACTGCGACCTGGGCTTGAGTGTCACCGTCGTCTCGATCATTTCGACCGGGGCGGGATCGGTGGCCGTGTCCGCGCGACCGAGCTTGCCAAAGACCCGGTCCACTTCGGGAAACGCCTTCAGCTTCCTGTCCATCTGCTGGACGATCCAACCCGCCTCTCGTGACGGCAGTCCCGGGAGCGTCGTCGGCATGTAAAGGATGGAGCCCTCCTCCATTTCAGGCATGTAATCCTTCTGGAAGCCAGTCATCAGCACGACCGCCACCAGCAGCAATGCCGTGCTCACCCCGACGAAGCCGTATCGATGCCGAATCGTCCAAATCAACGCCGACCGATAGCCCCTGACGAAGGCGCTCTCGCGCGGAACGGGCGCGACCGGAGCCGACACCGGGCGGTTGAAGACCCACACGATGACCGCCGGCAGCAGGAACAGCGTCAGTAGAGTCGAAAACGCCATCGCGAACGTCTTGCTGAACGCGAGCGGATTGAAGAGACGGCCTTCCCGCTCGCCGAGGAAGAAGATCGGCAGGAACGAGGTCACGATGATGAGCATCGAAAAGAGCAGCGGCCGCGTCATGGTCGCTGTCGAATGGATGATGGTTTGCATCCGTTCGGCGCGCGTCAGATTCCCGCGCCGGGCGAGCTCCGCGGTGCAGTTCTCAACGATGACGATCGTTGCGTCGGCCATTTCGCCAATCGCAATCGCCAGGCCTGCCAGCGCGAAGAGATTGATCGTCTGATCGAACGCGGAGAGCGGCAGTGCTGTGAACAGCACGCCGAATAGCAACACGCACACCGGGGCCACTGCCGCCCGGATGTTTCGCAGCGCCACCGCGATGACGATGATGACGACGATCAACTCGTACACGATCGCCTGAAAGAAGTTGAACAACGTCTCCCAGATCAGGGAGGACCTGTCGTAGGTGGGGACGATCTCGACGTGCTCAGGCAGGGACGTCGCGAGCCGGGCCAGCCTCTCCTGAAGTGCTTGCGTCACGGCAAGCACGTTTCGGCCTTGCTCCATGATGGCGATGCCGCCAACGACCTCGCCGGTGCCGTCGAGGTCGGCGATGCCTCGACGAAGGTCGTAGCCAACCTGCACGTAGCCGACGTCTTTCAGGTAAACCGGTTGTCCGGCATTGTTCCGGCCCAGGACGAGGAACTCGAGCTTGTCGAGATTCTCGGTGTTGACGCTCCCGCGAAGCTGGTACTCGCGGTTCGTCACCTCGATGGTGCGGCCTCCCGCCTCCTGAAACGCCGCCTGAACGGACGCGAGAACCTGCCGCAACGAGATGCCTCGCTCGCTGAGCAGAGGCGGAAAGAGCTTCACCTGGTACTGCTTCTCGAGCCCACCGACGGAGGCCACGTCCGCGATCCCGGGAGTCGCTTCGAGCGCGGGCTCTACCAGGCTCTGATTGAGCAGCCTCAGCTCGCGCAGATCGTGTGTGCCTTCGCGATCGACGAGCGCGTATTGGTAGATCCAGCCCATGCTGCTGGCGTTGGGACCAATCGCCACGTTGGCATCCGCGGGCAGCTGGGATCTGATCGCATTGAGCCGGTCTGTCACGAACTGTCGTACGGCGGTCCGCCGGCCGGGATCCTGGAGGATCACGTAAACGAACGAGTACCCCATGTGCGAGGTGCCGCGAATCGACTGAATGTCCGGGGAGCCTGCGAGCGCACGTATGACAGGTTCGGTGACCTCGGTTTCAATGACCTGCGGGCTGCGCGGCCATTTCGTATAGACGATGACCTGGGGGTCGGAGATATCGGGGATGGCATCGAGGGCGGCCGTGCGGAGCGCGTAGACGCTGAGCGCAATCAGCACGGCCACCAGACACCATACAATCCAGCGGAACCTGATGACGTGCTCGATGATGGCCGTGATCATGCGGGCGTTGCTACGAGCCTTTCAGCTTATGCTCGGCGTCGATGAAAAAACTGCCGAATGTCACCACCTGCTCGCCGGGCTTCAACCCGGAGAGCACCTGCGTGTACAGCTCGCCTTGAATGCCGAGCTGAATCTCCTTCGGCACGTAGCGGCCCTGCTGCTCCTGGACGTACACGACTTGCTTGCCGTCCGTTTCGATGATCGCTTCGTTCGGCACGGAAAGAAAATCGCCGCGTTCCGTGACAATCTCGAGGATATATCGCACGCTGTTCTGATGGCCTGGTCCGGCCATCGTGACGGTGACCATCGCTCCGGTGCCCTTCGGCTCGATGCCCGCGACCCGGGCCAGATACATCGACGACCGCGACTCGACTGAAAACGCGCGGACGCGCTGGCCGACTTTCACAAACGCGCGTTCTGAGGAGGGGACGAAAGCGGCGACGGTTCTGCGCGAATTGTCGATGACGCCAGCCGTTCGTACCCAGATCTGAATGGGTCGCACGGCTGCCTCGGTCAACGTAAGCGTCAGCTCGCTCGCCTGGGACTCGGTCACCGCCGTCGAGCCATCCGGCTTGAGCCGGACGTGATCGCGTACGCTCTGCGCGGCGGCTCCTGTAGGAGTGTTGAGAAGGAGTAACGCCCCAGCGAGAAGGGAAAGAGTAACGCGCATGTGTCCTGCCCCGCGGAAGGGCCATTCCCAGGTAATCCCGCCAGCCAGTCGCGGCCGACTGGCGGGGCCCCCGCGTTTCAGTGACAGTAATTATCCTTGCTGGCCATGATGTGCGTGCCCCAGGGGAAAAGGCCCACATTTCCGACCCGTTCGATCGCGTGCGTCCGGGCGTCGATGATCACAATCTCGTGATTCGTTGATTCCGCGAGATAGATCTTCTCGTCCGCCACGTCGGTCGTCGCCGTTTCCAGCTGGACGTTCGTGCCGACCTTGATGCGCCCGGCGGGCTTCAGACTCTGCATGTCGTACACGTAGACAAAACCGCTGGTGGAGCTGATGACGAACGCCTTGCCGCCAGCGAAGTTGATGCCGGTCATGTCGGGTCCGGCCTCGAGCGTCGCCGCAACAGTGTTGCTGCGCGTGTCGATAATAGAGATTGTCTCGTCTCCGTTGTTTGCAGTGATGCCGTACCTGCCGTCGTGGCTCATGTAGATACGCCACGGATCGCGCCCAACCCGGATCGTTTTGATCACGCTGTCGGTGCGAGTATCGATGACCCCGACGACTGCCAGGTCGCTGTCCGCCGCGTACAGGTACCGCCCATCGAGCGACGGCGCGGCGATGTTGACGCCCTTGATTTCACCAAGGTACTTGTCCGGGTCGAGCTTCGCGGTGCCGGGCACCGGCGCTATCTGGATCTTCTTGAGCAACTCGTGGCGCCTGACATCGACCACCCCCACCCAGTGCGCCCCGTAGTTGCCGATATACGCTTTCGAGCCGTCAGGAAGGAACGTGACGTTGAGAGGCTCGGCAAAGCCGGGGATTGTCTTGATTTTGCTCAGTGACTGCATGTCGATCACCGAGATCGAGTCGCCGTCGGGATTGCCCTGGTAATACCAACGACTGTCCGGCGAGAAGGACAGATGCTCCGGCGCGATGTCCGTCGGTATGACCTTTACGAGCTGCAACGTTCGGGTGTCGATGATGTACGCCTTGTTCGCCCGCGTGCCTCCCGTGACAACGTACCGGCCGTCCGGCGACATCATCACCATGTGAGGATTGACGTTGTTTCCAAGGAACACCCTCCCAATCATCTTGTGGGACTTGATGTCCATGAACCCGATGTCGTTCGAGTCGCGGTTGACGATCATGACCACCGATGTCGGATCGGCGATCTTGACGCCCTGGGCCTGCAGGCCGGCAGCCACCGCCGCGACACCTGCGACGATGAACACAAGGCCGGCGATAACACGTCGTCGGTTAGACATGACCATTACTCCTGGTGGTTTTCGACGTCCTAGAAAGACGCCTGGAACCGGACGCCCGGCAACACGTATCCAAACTTGCCGCCCGCCTCTGGCTCATCCAACACGTACGTGAGATTGAACGAGAGACGAAGCCGGTCAGTGAGCTGAAAGTTGTAATAGCCTTCCGTCAGGTGCTCCTTCTCGCCGGAGGCCAGGTCCAGGTGCGCCCAGCCGATGCCCCACGAGTCCTGCGGGAAGAAGATAAGCCCGTTCTGGAACCCGACTCCGGCGCTGTAGTACTTGTCGTCAAAGCGACTATCGAGTTCCTGAGTACCGTAGCGGCCGAACAGCCCGACCGAATTCGTGATTTTCTGATCGAAACTGAGGCCGGCGCCCCTCTGCACCTCACCCGGTTCCGTGTTGTCGGTTCGGAACCAGACGCGATACGTTCCTTCGGGCAGCGCGAACGGTGTGAACGTGTAACCCACCTCGCTCAAGGTATACATCGAATCCGAGAGGTTGGTCGCATCGCTGTTGCTCTGCTGAAAACCAAACTTGAACCGGAGGCCCGTCTTCGCGTCGAACTCGGCGGCGACACCGGTGCCGTTGCTCCCTAATCCGAGCATCTGGTTGTTCACCAGCGCGTCGCTCAGGAACTGCGTGCTCTCGTCGTTGGCAAACGCGTTGGCATCGAAGTAATTGGTCAGATCCAACCGTCCGGCCGTGAGCGCCAGCCGCTGACCGAAGAGCTCGGTACGGAGCCAGACTTCCCGAAGGTTCAAGGCGTTCTGTGTCTCGAGGCGCGCCGTATAGCCGTTCAGCAGGGACAACGTCGGAACCTCGGCGTCGGGCGGTGAACCGCTCAGGGCCACCACGTCGGCGAAGAAGACCGTGTACTGTGCGAGCTTGGCGGTGAAAAACAGATCGGCCGAGGCCAGCGCATACGCATTACCTGTCTCGCCGAGGCGTCCTCTCGTGCGACGCGCACCTTGCGTGACCGTTGCGGCGTCGATGCCAAGTGAGACGCTCTGCTCGTCTGCGGCCGCAAGCGCCTCTTCGATCTTTTCATTGATCGTCTGCCGCCGATACACTCGCTCACGCTCGTAGGTGACCGTGGGCTCGACTCCTGGAATCGGCTCGGTATGCTCGCCGCCCTGCGCGTCCACGTACACCTCGACGCGCCTCACGCGTGTCTCGGGATCCGACAATACGGTGCTCGACTCCAGGTCGCTGATTCGCTGTTCCAGTGTCGCGATCTTCTGCAACAGGTCCTGACGGTCTGCCTCCGCGGCTTCCGCTGCAGTGGATGCGTCCAGCCTGATGTCCAGCGTCTCAGACGCATTCTCGCCGACGTTGACCCCGCGCCGCCTGAAAGTGGTGACGCCAGCATTCACGATCGAGATGGTGTACTTACCCACGGGCAGCGCGCCGAAGGAGTAGGCGCCTTGTTGATCGGTGGCAGAAGTGAATTGGGCGCCATTCTCATCGTTCACGGCCGTCACTGTCGCCTCGGCAGCGGGTGCCCCACTGGCGTTGGTGACCCTGCCCTGAACTGCTCCGCGATGGTCCGCCATGTTCATCTGTGGCATCGTCTGCGCATTCGCAGCGCCGCACCATGAGCCCACGACTACAGCAGCGGCAATTCCTATCAACCGGTTGGCTACGTTGCGTGATACCCCACACCTCATCGTGCCCTTCCTCTCCCCTAGCAAATGCAGAAACCCAGGTCAGTGGGGCCGATCATAGTGTCGGGCAACGCTGATAGATCTGAAGATTGCCTGAACTCTTGTTCAGAAATCGGCGGACGGCGGCGGCTGTCGATCGGCACGCGGTTCCGGCCAGGGCCTTGGTGTAACAGCCGGTCAGGATTGTCCGTCAGGGAGATGGTGGGGGTGCGCACGCTATAAATATATGTACGCCTATAGGATGTAACGGCTCCGGCATATGTAGATGAGCAAGAGGGACCATCGTGATGAATCCGATGAGAGTGGGGCTGCAATTCGTTCTGGTGGGGCTCACGTTTGTCACGCTGGCGTGCACCGGCGACAGCGATTCGCGCGCGCCCGCGACCGTCGTTCAGACCGTCACGAGTGCCGAGGGTCTCAACATCCGGTATCAAAGCAGCCCGGATCCACCGGAATCGGGCAGCAACACGATCGAGGTGAGCGTCACGGATCGAAATGGCGCTCCGGTCACCGACGCAACTGTGACTGCGGTGTTCTCGATGCCCGCTATGCCGGCGATGAACATGCCGGCGATGCGCAGTGACGCACCATTGACCCACGCCGGCAACGGCACCTACCGGGGGACGGGCCAGCTCTCCATGGGCGGTACCTGGAACGTGAATGTGACCGTGTCGCGCGGGACCGAAACGCTGGGAACCAGCAGATTCAGCATCGTCGCGAAATAGGAAGAAGCCAACCTAAAACGAGCTGTTCCGATTAATTCCGCTGAGTTCGTGCTGGTATCGCGAATGCATCGAAAATTCTGGTGCGTCCGGCGGTGGATATGAACCTGTGCCTTCGCGCTTTTTGTGTAGGTCTAGTCGCGCTAGTCACTGCATGCGCACCAGTTCGCGCCCCGCAGGCTGCCGGTCCTGTGGACGAGCCGCAAGCCTCATGGAGTATTCGTGCAGGTGAGCTTCTGAAAGAACGCGAAATCTGTCGGTCCGATATGGATCAGCCTTGTGTGATCGATGTCGGTTCAACGGATCAGCCGATGAACGTTGTGGTATCGGTGTATCTCCATCCTGTCGGGGATGCGAAAACGACTTACCAAGGCGCTCTGTCGGCCACATTCATGACCGGCGCAAACGGCGCTCCGTATGAACGGCAGGTTGATATGACCATTGAGCCGGGCCGCCGTCCCACCGCGATGAGTGTGGCCGGCCGGATGAACGTCGGTCCAGGCCGTTATTACCTGAATATGGCGCTCCTGGCGCAGGTGTCAAACGACTCGGATCCACGCGAGTTCCAGGAAAACATTCCGATACTGGTAACGACCTCCTGACGGCCGAGCCCCACTACGGTAATGGCGCGGGCGCTACTGGCACGTCGAAGTGAACCGTGTTGACGACATCATCGCTCTGGAACTGTACCCACAGTCGATATGCGCCAGGCCTGGGGAACACCACCTCGAACTCCATCTGAGAGCCGCCATCGGCGAGAAACGGGTGCTCGTGCATCATGTCGATGAGATCCTGGCTCACGCCGAGCATGTGGCCCCACGCTCCGAGGTAACGCTGCAATCCGTGCTCGGCATCGATGTCAAATCTGAGCTGAGTGCGAGCGGTGGCAACCGGCTGCTCAGGGACTGTCGCGAACGATACCTTCATGTTTTCGGACTGCTTGGACGAGTAATCACGCTGCAGTTGCACCGGAGTCGGCGATGTACCCCGAACGAATACGGTTTCGCTGGTCAACTGGGGAGTCGCCCCCTCCGGATAGTAGTCACCCAGTACGCGAAACATGCCTGCTTTCGGAAACGTGATTGGGTACTGGAAAACGCCGTCCGCTACGAGTCTCGGATGTCCGTGCTCGAAGAATTGCAGGTCTTCGCTCACGACAAACGTGTGGAACAGCTTTTCGTGGACGACGTTGAAGTGGCTGACGGGTCGATCTTTCCAGGGATCGTGTACGGCGAACTGCAACACCGCAGTTCGTCCAGGCGATGGAACGCGTGGGATCGTACTTAGATCCAGATGAAATTCGACTGGGTCCGGAATGCCTGACACAAGGGCCATTCCACAGCGGCGACATGTGCCGGCCTGGTGCGAGCGGACATCGGGGTCCATCGGACAGATGTAAACGACACCGTCCGATGGATCAGGTGGCGTTGAGGGCTGCGACTGCCCCGCCTGCGATTGGCCGGGCGGCGTGACGACCGTCGGTTCCGCAGGAATGAGCGGTTCTGAGCGCGCCGTGAGGCACACGCCACAGAGACCGGCCAGCCACCAGTGCCGCGCGCGCATAGTGTACCTTTGTAGATCTGCTTCCGAGGAATGTCAAAGAAGGCTGATTTCCGCTTCGGGCGTTTCGGCCGGCTCGCAGCCGCGCTGATGCTCGCTTTCGCCGTGCTCATGGCGAGCGGCTTGCCGACCACTCGCGTCCAAGCACATGGCTTTGGATCGCCGATCACGTGGAATCGGGAAATCTCTCGCCTGGTCTATGCGCGCTGCGCCTCGTGTCACCGCCCCGGCGGGACGGCCTTCTCGCTGTTGAGGTACACCGACGCCCAGCCGAGAGCGAACGAGATCAAGGATGCGGTATTGGCCCGTCGGATGCCTCCCTGGGGGGCGATCAAGGGCTTCGGGCAGTTCCGTAACGACCAGAGCCTGACGCCGGAGCAGATTGAACTCGTCACGAAGTGGGTTGATGGTGGGATCCGACGTGGCAACAACCCGCGACTACTTCCTAAAGAACCCGTCTTCGACGCGTCCGCCGAGCCGCTGGTGCCGAAGAACGCGCTCAGGGTTCAAGGCTCGTTTACGCTGCCACGCGATATCGTGCTGGACGGGCTCTTACCGGAACGCGTGCAGCCAGCGCAGTCGACGCGGATCGTCGCCGTATCGCCGGCCGGGCGGGTTGAACCGCTGGTCTGGCTCCACGAGTACAACTCGAAGTACGGGCATCAATTTCTGTTCAGACAGCCGCTGCGACTGCCCGCCGGGACGCAAATCCAAGGCGTGCCCGCCGATACAGTGATTGTCCTGATGCCGGCCGCGCAGTAACACCGCGCGGCATAGCCGCAACCAAATCTGCCGCGCTGTGTTCGCCAGTGTTTTCTGGTGACACTAACGCGCCTCCCGATTCTTGCTAAGAAAACAAATTTCAGCGCGTTAGTGTCACAAAACGCGGCCGTTATACCAGACTACCCATTGGCGAAGCCGTAAAGGAGCGCCGGGTTCTCTACGAGAATTCGTCGCCGAATCGCCTCCTCCGGCGCCCAACGCGTCATGAGGTCGAACAACAGCGCGTCATCGGGCTTGCTCGGCTCGTTCGGATGCGGCCAGTTGCTGCCCCATACAAGTCGTTCGGGCGCAGCCTTGACCAGCGTTTGTCCCAGCGCGACGACGTCGGCATACCCCGGTGGGCCGTCCTTCGTGTTGTCGTAAGTCACCGACAGCTTCACCCACGTCCTGCCCTTGTCGATGAGGCGGCGCATCACTGTGTACGCCGGATGACGAGTGCCGTCGGGTCCTGAAATGTGTCCGATGTGGTCGAACACGATCGAAGACGGCAGCCGGTTCCACAATGCTTCCGCAGCCGCGATCTGGTCGGCCGTCATGTTGATCTGCACATGCCAGCCCCGCGCGGCCACACGCTTCGACAGCGGCTCGATCATCTCGATCGTTGTGGCCGCAGTGGCGGGCGTGGTGAGCGAAAACCTGATGCCTCGCACGCCGCCATCTGCCAGTGCCTTCAGTTCGGCGTCCGTCACGTTGGGCCGAACCACGGCGACGCCTCGAGCGCCCGGTCCGTACTGCGCAATCGCATCGAGCGTCACACGGTTGTCGGTGTCGTAAGCAGACGGCGTCACGACAACACTGCGCATCGTCTGGAGCCGTCGCTGGAGCAGCCGATATTCGTCCACGCGCGCGTTCGGCTGCAAGGGAGCGGTCGCCTGCGCCGGCTGCGGGAAACGAACCGCGTCGTAGATATGGTGATGGCAGTCGCACGCGTTTGGTGGCGCCTTCAATCGGGGCGCAGCCGTCCCAGCCGAATTCGGGACCGGACTCTGGGCGTGAATCTCTTGCGAGGAAATGACGGCCGCCGCCCCAAGGGCGCCCAGGGTGCCTTCCTTAAGAAAACTCCGCCGATCGATTCGACGTCCATTCATCGCGATTCAGCTCCGGCTAATTGTATTTCTCCGTGTCTCCGCGTCTCCGTGGCCAATCGCGTCGTCCGGCTAAGCCGGACACTACATACGAGACGCCGCGACTGCCGCGGCCAGCTCGCGCGTAAGAGCACCGGCTGAAATCTCCTTGCACCCGCTCGTATTTTGACCGGCCCAGAGAGGTGAAAAATCGCCGCTCCCCAGGCTTTCGGCCTTAGCGCGCAGCGGAGCCACCGCGGAGACGGCCAGGGGGAACGAAGGGGCGGCCGCGCTGATCGGACCGACCT
>Ga0075431_100006278_pt1 | contig 11808 bp, 9 predicted proteins | sample RhiMetdeltSRZDD5_FD_75297 | JGI IMG/M metagenome (GOLD analysis project Ga0075431, IMG submission 75297) | Populus rhizosphere microbial communities from Tennessee, USA - Rhizosphere MetaG P. deltoides SRZDD5 | ecosystem: Host-associated > Plants > Roots > Rhizosphere > Soil | place: USA... | reverse complement strand
AGCTGGTCGAGCACCTCTACGAGCAGGACTTCGACCGCGACTCCAACACCATCGAGGTGTTCATCGGCCGCCTGCGCAAGAAAATCCCGCCCGACATGATCAAGACCATCCGCGGGCTCGGCTACCGCCTCTCCATCGATGAAACCTAACTCGCTCGCCCTCCGCCTGTTCCTCACCGCCGCCGCCTGGGTTCTCTCGATCATGCCCGTCGCCGGCTACATCATCTACGCGCGCTACCACCACGAGATGGTGACAGCGTTCGACGCGCGCATCTCGCTGTTCCTGGCGGTCGTCATCAACGACGCCGAGCAGGGCTCCGAGGAGGGGCCGACCGAGCCCGACTACTGGGGCGAGGGCCTGTTCGTCCAGGTTCACTCCGGCTGGTACTGGCAGATGAAGCCGCTCGACGGCAAGCCGGCCGAGATCATGCAGTCGCGCTCGCTGGCCGGCGACTATCTGCCGTTGCCGAGCGAGAACGATGTCGAGCCGAACGAGAAGGAGGTCCGCTGGGCCAACCTGCCCGGCCCGGCCGAGCAGGCGGTGCGCGTCGCCGAGATGATCTACCAGTTCGGCACCGGCAAGTCGGCGCAACGCTATTCGGTCGCCGTTGCCGGTCGGCTGAGCGAGGTCGAGGACAACCTGGCCGCGTTCCGCTCCCAGCTCATCCAGGCGCTGGCGCTTGCCGGCGTCGGCCTCCTCGCCGCCACCCTGTTCCAGGTCCGCTTCGGCCTCTTCCCGCTGACCAGGATGGAGCGGGCGCTCGCCGCGATCCGCTCCGGCGAGGCCTCCCGCCTCGAAGGCCAGCTGCCCTCCGAAGTCCGCCCCCTGCAGCAGGAGCTCAACGCGCTCCTCAAGTCCAACCAGGAGATCGTCGAGCGCGCCCGCACCCATGTCGGCAACCTCGCCCACGCGCTCAAGACGCCGCTGGCCGTCCTCCTGAACGAGGCCAGCGGAGACGATTCGCCGCTTGCCCGCAAGGTCATCGAGCAGGCCGACACCATGACCGCCCAGGTCAGTCTCTATCTCGACCGCGCCCGCATGGCCGCCCGCATCGGCGTCATCGGCAGCGTGACGGAGGTCGGCCCGGTCACGGAGTCCCTTGTGCGCGCTCTCGGGCGCCTCTACCGCGACAAGGATCTCTCCTACACCGTCGATTGCCCCCCCGGCGCGCGTTTCAAGGGTGAGCGGCAGGATCTGGAGGAGATGCTGGGCAATCTCCTCGACAACGCCTCCAAGTGGGCGCACTCCAGCGTCAGCGTGGCCGTATCCGCTCTCCCCCCCGCCAACGGCGATGCCGCCGCCGGCGGCTGGCTCCATATCCACGTCGATGACGACGGGCCCGGCCTCACCGCCGACCAGCGTGCCGAGCCCATCGCCCGCGGCCGCCGCCTGGACGAGACCAAGCCCGGCTCCGGCCTCGGCCACTCCATCGTCGCCGACCTCGCCTATTGCTACAGCGGCAAGTTCGAGCTTGACCGGTCCGAGACCGGTGGCCTGTCCGCCCGGCTCACCCTCCCGCTCGCAGTCTGAGACGGGGTCAGACCCCTCGCACAGACGGCTATCGCTTCACTGCGGCCTCGAAGGCGAGGGATCTGACCCCGATATCTCATGCATTGACGCACTTTCGCCCGAATCGAGGCAATTATCCCAAAAATCGCATATGGGGACGGCGCTTACCGGCACACCCTCCGGCGCCGCTACGGGGAGTTATCGAACATGGCGAAGCCGTTGGTGGTCGGCGTGCTGGCTATCGTCCTGCTGGGCTCGTTCAATCTTGCTGGCTGCTCCAACAAGGAGGACACCGGCACTCTGACGGGCGCGGTCATCGGCGGCGTCATCGGCAACCAGTTCGGCAAGGGCGGAGGCAAGGTCGCCGCCACATTCGCTGGCGCCGTGATCGGCGGTGTCGTCGGCAACTCGATCGGCAAGGACCTCGACGCGCGCGACCGCGAGCTGGCCCGCCAAGCCGAGTACGACGCCTGGGAGCGTGGCACACCCGGCCGCCCGGTGCGCTGGCGCAACGCCGACAACGGCCGCTACGGCGAGATCGTCCCCGAGGCCTACTACGACCGCGGCGGCTCGCGCTGCCGCGACTTCGTGCACTTTGTCTGGATCGAGGGTCGTAAGCGGGAGATGCGCGGCACCGCCTGCCGCAATCCTGACGGCACCTGGACCCAGGTCGGCTGATTTCGCGTCTGTTCTCGTCTGACTGCAATCGCAAAGAGCCCCGGCCGCAAGGCCGGGGCTCTTCCTCTTTCAGCGGGTGTCTGACCCTCCGGGTCAGACACCGTGACTCCAACGCCCGTTAGGGCCTGATACCGTCTCTCGGAAAACCTGACTCGTCGGAGCATCCGGCAGTCGCAGAAGCAGCGACGCACGACTGCCGATTGCCGGGTTGGGTCAGAACTTAGCGGGGCGGTATCACACGTCGCTACTTCCCCCCCGCCCGCAACGGGTCCTTGACGTTCTCCACCTTGTCGAACTCCACATTGCGCGTCTCCTGCCCCGCCTTCTCGACCCGGCGGATGTAGACAGTCTGCACTATGTCGCGTGTCTCCGGATCGATGGCGATGGGTCCACGTGGGCTCTCCCACTCCATGCCCTTGGCGGCGGCGATGAGGCTCGCGCCGTCGCTCTTGCCGCCGGTCTTCTTCAAGGCCTCGTAGATCAGGTGCATGCCGTCCCAGCCGCCGACCGAATAGATGTTGGGGTTGCGCCCGCCGTACTCCGCCTTGTAGGCCTTCACGAAGTCGCGGTTCACGGCAGAGTCGTGGCCGTGGTCATAATGGTAGACCGTGATGATGCCGAGACCGGCATCGCCCATGCTCTTGCGCGCCTCGTCCTCGGTCAGCTCGCCCTGGCCCAGCACCTTGGTCTTCCTCGGGTCGATGCCGCGCTCGGCCAGCGCCTTGGCGACCGCCGCCGGCTGCGTGCCGCCCGGCACCCAGATGAAGATCGACTCCGGGTTCAGATCCTTCGCGCGCTGCACGAAGGCAGAGAAGTCGGGGTTGGCCACGGGGAAGCGCACCGAGCCCACGATCTCGCCGCCGGCCGCCTTGAAGGCGCGCTGGAAGGCGCTTTCCGCGTCGATGCCCGGCCCGAAGTCGGACACCATCGAGTAGATCTTGCGGATGCCGGTCTTGTAGGACCACGCGCCGAACGCCTCCTGCAGCTGCGGGATGGTGAGCGAGGTGCGCGCCATGTAGGGCGACTTGGTGATGATGATCGAGGTGGCCGCATTCATGACCACCATGAACCGCTTGGCCTCGGCGGAGACATCGGCTGCGGCCAGGGCATTGGGCGTCAGCACGAAGCCGCCCAGAATGTCGACCTCATCGCGCACCACCAGCTCCTGCGCCAGCCGCTTGGCCACCTCGGGGGCCACACCGCCGGTGTCCCGGCGGATGAACTGCAGCTTCCGGCCGGCAACCGTGTCGCCCCTCAGCTTGACGTAGAGCTTGATGGCGTTGTCCATCTGCGTGGCGGTATCGGCGAACTGGCCGGTGTACGGCATGATCAGCCCGACCTTGACTGTTCCGCCCTGCGCGCCGGCAGGTGCGGCGCCCGCGGTCCAGGCCGCGACGACGACGGCGGCGGCGAGCGCGCCCGACAGCTTGTGCATGATGTCCTCCCCAGTTTTTGGCCCTGAACGGGCGCGTTGCCCCCAAACCTAGGGTTGCGACGCCCACGGGTCAATTTTTGTCCCGCGCCCGGCCGGCCTGCGGCTATTCTGCCCGCCGTCCGGACCCGCGGGAATCGAGAGGCGCCCGGCGTGGGTCTGTCCCAATTCGAGTCCGGCTCAGGGACGCGAGCGAGGAGCGAGATCGCCGATGGCAAAGGTGCACGGCAAAACGGCCATCGTCACGGGCGGCGCGCACGGATTGGGCCGCCAGTTCGCGGCCGCCCTGGTGCGCGAGGGGGCCACGGTTGCGCTTCTCGACATCGCCGATGCCGACACGGCGGCATCCGAGATCGCCGGCCGGGAGGGCAACGGCTGCTTCGGCATCACCACCGACGTGAGCGATGAGGCCCAGGTGCAGGCGGCCGTCGCCGCCGTCCTGGAGCGCACCGGCCGCATCGACGTTCTCATCAACAACGCCGCGGTGTTTTCGAGCCTCCCCCCGGTCGGCTTCGCCGATATCGACGTGGCGCTGTGGGACAAGGTGATGGGCGTGAACCTGCGCGGCCCCTTTCTGATGGCGAAGCACGCCGCCCCGGCCATGATCGCGCGCAAGTCCGGCAAGATCGTCAACATCGCCTCGGGCACGGCCTACAAGGGCATGCCGCTGATGCTGCACTACGTCACCTCCAAGGGGGGCGTGGTGGCCTTCACGCGCGCGCTCTCCCGCGAGCTCGGCGCCCACAACATCTGCGTCAACACCCTGGCGCCGGGACTCACGCTGAGCGACTCGATCCTCGCCAACAAGGACCACATCGGCTTCGCCCGCGACCGCGTGGTGGCGAGCCGCGCCATCCAGCGCGATGGCCACCCGCAGGACCTTCTGGGCGCTCTCATCTTCCTCGTCTCGCCGGACAGCGACTTCATCACCGGCCAGACCATTGCCGTGGACGGCGGCTCGATCAATACTTGACGCCATTCCGCCCTGGAGGATCGCTCATGGCCTATACCCTGACGCAGCTCGCCGCCGACATCCGCGAGACCCTGGCGGGCGGCGCGAACAGATCCGCGAAGGAGGCCGTGTGCACCTACGTATCGCGAGCCCTCAGGGATGAGGCATTCCTCGCCACCCACCTCAAGGACCGTGCACCGGGCGCTGACCCGCGCGAGGTGCTCTATGAGGACCCGGACCTCGGCTTCTGCATCTGCGGCCACGTCTACAGTGGCCAGGCCAACGGAGCCCCGCACGACCATGGCCCCAGCTGGGCCATCTACGGCCAGGCTTCCGGCGTTACCGAGATGACCGACTGGTGCATCGTCAAGCCGGGCAGCGGGGCAGATCCCGCCCTGGCGGAGCCGGCCAGGACCTACCTCATGCACCCCGGGGATGCCCACCTCTATGACGTAGGCGACGTACACTCCCCCAAGCGCGAGGTTCCCGTGAAGCTGATCCGCATCGAGGGCCATAACCTCGACCGCGTGAAGCGCTCCAACATAAAGGCGGCTTGAGAATGGGTCGGTCCCCGTAGGTTGGGTCAAGCGAAGCGCAGACCCAACACTTGGAAGGCACATCGCCTTGAACGTGTTGGGTCTGCGGCTTCGCCTTGACCCAACCTACGGGGCTACGGTGCGCCCACCGAGAACGACCCGCGCTCCTGCTCATCCAGCTGACCGACGAGCGCGGTCTCCCAGGCGAGGTACTGCCGCGCGGCCTCCGCGTTGCCCTCGTGGCGCCCGTGGGTGAAGAACAGAAAGTCGATGCAGTCCATATCGCCCGGCGTATCGGGCGTGGAGACGACGACCAGCCCGGCGTCACGCGCCGCCTCGTGCCCGCCGGTCAGCAGACGCACATCCCCCACACCGGCATCCGCCAGGTCCATCGCCGCGAGCGCCGCCACCCCGGGCTCGTCGGCGATGAGCGCTACCGGCACCACCCGATCGGCCGCCGCCGCTGCAACGCGCGGGCGGATCGACCAGACCGCGCCATCGATATGCGCCTTGCGGTAGCTCATGCCGGGGCGGAGGTCGATGAGCCGCACGCGGCCCTCGCGCAGCCGCTTCGCAAGCTCGCCCGGCGCGATGGGGGCGGGGCTCGGCAACAGCGGCGGGGCGGCATCTCGTAAGTCCGCCAGCCTGCTCGCAGCGGCGATGCCACCCTCTAGCACCCAGGCCTCATGACCCAGCTGGCGAAGCCACTGCGCCGTCATGGGCGCCCGCACCTCCTCCTCGTCCACCAGCACGACGCGGGCGCCACGCGTACCGATCCATTGGTCCGTCGCCTGCACCAGCTGTCCGCCGGGCGCATGCGCGAGGCCCGGCACGGCGCCTGCAGCGTGCTCCTCCGGGGTGCGGACATCGAACAGGTAGGTCGTGCGCGAGGGATCGGCGAGCCAGCCCCTCACCTCGTTCGCGCTGACGAAGGCAACCCCGCGTGCCGCTGCAAGCGCGCGAACGCGCTGGCGTAGCGCACCGAGCTCGGCAGCTCCGGGCAGCGCGCCGTAGCGCCGGCTTGCGCCATGATCGAGCTGCAGGCCGGCCAGGAACCAGCCCTGGATCCCGTTCTCCAGGGCGCAGACCGGGTTGGGCACGCCGAGATCGATCAGCGTCTGCGCGCCGATGATGGAGCGGGTGCGCCCGGCGCAGTTGACCACGATCCGGGTGCCGGGGTCGGGCACCAGCGCGCCAGCGCGCAGCGCGAGCTCGCCGTTGGGGCACGAGATCCCGCCGGGGATGCTCATCTTCTGAAACTCGGCGAACGTGCGCCCATCCACGATCGCCAGAGCCTCGCCCGCGTCCTGCATCGCCTTCAGCGCCGCAGCCGTGATGCGCGGGGTGTGCCGCCCGTGCTCCACCAGCTCGCCGAACGCCTTGCTCGGGACGTTGACGCCGGCATAGAGCGTGTAACCGGCATCTCGCCACGCGCCCACGCCCCCTGCCAGGACGCTCACATTCGAATAGCCCAACGCCGCTGCCCTTCTCGCTGCGCGCTCCGCCACGCCATCGGCACCGTCGCACAGAACCATCCGCGTCGCCGGGTTGGGCACGAGAGCCGCCAGCCCCAGCTCGAGCCGGCTGTATGGAAGCGGCACAGCGAAGAACGGATGCCCCTCGCCGTGCTGGCCGTGCTCGCGCACGTCGACGAGCGCGATCTCGCCCTCGTCCGACAGCCACGCCTTCAGCGTCACGGCGTCAATGCGCCCTGTCATCCCTGCTGCTCCACTGATCCGCGCTCATCACGTCTTCGCGAGATACCGGGACTCTCCGTAACGTCGCAGCGCCCGAGTCTCCCGCTCAGGAGAAATGTCGTCCGCCAGTATTCACGTATTTCGGCGCTGGGGAAGCCGTGTGCAGGCTGAACACGGATCGTGTCAGGAGGGTTTGTGGAAACCATTGTCGCGAGCAGCGCACGCCTTATTTGCCGCTCATGGAACCAATAGCAAGCGGGTGCATTTGGCATCGACCGCGGCCAGCGCAGGCCTCCGGGCGCTCGCGGGCTGATGCTCGACGCACGGCGAGCGGTCCAGCGAGAGCGAGGCACGAGCCCCATGACCCGGCACCTGACGCGACAACGATCCCTGCAGCGCGCGACCATCGAAGGCCAGCGGTTCCTGGAGAACCGGCTGCTCGATACACGCCATTTGTCCCACGAGCTCATCGAACCGCTGTCGCCGGAGGACATGACAGTCCAGGCGATGGACGACGCCAGCCCGACCAAGTGGCACCTCGCGCATACGACGTGGTTCTTCGAGACCTTCATTCTCGCCAAACGCCTGCCCGGCTACCGAGTGTTCGATGACACCTTCAACTACTGCTTCAACTCCTATTACGAGAGCCAGGGCGCGCGCCAGCCGCGCCCCAGCCGCGGCCTCCTCACCCGCCCCTCGATCGAGCGCGTCATGGCCTATCGCACCCATGTGGACGAAGGCCTGCGTGCGCTATTCGCCCGCGGCATCGACGCAGAGGTGGCCCGCCTCATCGAGACCGGCATCAACCACGAGCAGCAGCATCAGGAACTGCTGCTGACCGACATCCTGGCGCTGTTCGCCGCCAACCCTCTGCGTCCCACCTATCGCGCCAGACGACCGCAACCCGTCGAGCCTGAACCGGGGCCGCCTCGGTGGATCGATGTGCCGGGCGCCATCCGCACCGTCGGCCATGACGGCGAGGGCTTCGCCTGGGACAACGAGGCTCCGCGCCACGAGGTCCTCATCCATCCCTTCCGGCTCGCCGACCGGCTGGTGACCAACGGCGAATGGCTGGAGTTCATGGCCGACGGCGGTTACGCCAACGCCGAGCACTGGCTGGCCGACGGCTGGGCCACCGTCAACCGCGAGGGCTGGCAGGCACCGCTCTACTGGGAGCAGCACGACGGGGAGTGGCTCGCCATGTCCCTGGAGGGCCTCTTGCCCGTAGATCGCGCCGCCCCCGTCTGCCACGTCAGCTACTACGAGGCGGACGCCTTGGCCCGCTGGGCCGGCAAGCGGCTCCCCACCGAGTTCGAGTGGGAGGCCGCGACGCAGGGCCTGGGGCAGGCCCTGGGAACGGATGGCGATGCGGCGACGCCGGCGGGAGCGCTGCGCGCGCTGCCGGCCGGCCCGGCCACAGGCGGTCTGCGGCAGATGTACGGCCACGTCTGGCAATGGACCCAGAGCGCCTATCTTCCCTATCCGGGCTATCGCCCACCCGCCGGCGCGCTCGGCGAGTACAACGGCAAGTTCATGGTGAGCCAGCAGGTGCTGCGCGGGGGCTCCTGCGCGACGCCGGCCGGGCACACACGCGCCACCTACCGCAACTTCTTCTATCCCCACCAGCGCTGGCAGTTCGTCGGCCTGCGTCTCGCTGCGGAGTTCCAATAATGCTCAATCCACGCGCCAAGTGCCCGCCCGGCTTCGCCAGGGCGGAGGAGGACGATTTCGCCGCCGCCGTGCTCGACGGCCTGTCGCGCCCGCTGAAGAGCCTGCCATGCCGCTTCTTCTACGACGCGCGCGGCAGCGAGCTGTTCGAGGAGATCACTGAGCTGCCGGAGTACTACCCAACGCGCACGGAGGCGGCGATCCTTAAGGCGCACGCCGCCGAGATGGCCGACGGCATTCCGACCGGCAGTGTGCTCGTCGAGTTCGGCTCCGGCTCCAGCCTCAAGACCGAGATCCTGCTGCGCCAGCTGCCGCAGCTCGGCGCCTACGTCTGCGTCGACGTCTCGGAGAGTGCCCTTGCGGCGGCCCGGGCGCGCCTCGCCTCGCGCTTCCCCACCCTCGACGTGCGGCCGATCGTCGGCGACTTCTCGCGCCCCGTAGCATTCCCGGAGGATCTCGCCGGGCGGCCCAAGACCGGGTTCTTTCCGGGCTCCACCATCGGCAATCTCCCGCCGGCCGAGGCGGTGTGCCTGCTGCAGGCGTTCGCCGCCGGCCTGGGCGCCAACGGGCGCCTGATCGTCGGCGCAGACCTCAAGAAGGACGCCCGCCGGCTGCACATGGCCTACAACGACGCGCGCGGCGTCACCGCGGCCTTCAACCTCAACCTGCTCACCCGCATCAACCGCGAGCTGGCCGGCACCTTCGACCTTGGTGCCTTCCGGCACGAGGCTGTCTACAACCCGCGCGACGGCCGCATCGAGATGTACCTGCGGAGCACGCACCGCCAGGTGGTGGGCATCCTGGGCCGCCCGTTCCACTTCGGCGCCGGCGAGCGCATCCACACGGAAAGCTCGTACAAGTACACGATCGGCGAGTTTCAGGAGCTCGCCGGCTCCGCCGGCTGGAAGCCGCGCCGCGCGTGGACAGACGAGGAGGCTCTGTTCAGCGTGCATGAGCTGGTAACGGAGTAGCTGCAAGCGGTCCCCTCTCCCCGCTTGCGGGGAGGGCGAGCGGAAGGGGGAGGTCCGCGCACTGCATGATCTTCCCCTTGCCGCAGCATCGCCCTTTAGCAACGCGCCGCAACGTGCTAAGCCCACTCATGACCCAGGATGCAGCGATCGCAGTTGAGAATGTCAGCAAGCGGTTCGGCGATGGCCGGGCCGCGCTTGACGAGGTGTCGCTGACCATCCGGAAGGGTGAGCTCGTTGCGGTCGTGGGGCCGTCCGGCTCGGGCAAGACCACGCTGCTGCGCCTCATCAACCGCCTGGCCGATCCGAGCGCCGGCACCGTGAGCATCGGCGGCGCCGATGCGGCCTGTCTGGACCCGGTCACCCTGCGCCGCAGCATCGGCTACGTGTTCCAGGAGGTCGGCCTGTTCCCGCATATGACGGTGGCGGAGAACATCGCCATCACGCCCAGGCTGCTCGGCTGGGACAAGGCGCGCATGGCCGCGCGCGTGGATGAGCTGCTCGGCCTCGTGCGGCTCGATAAGGGCTACGGCGCGCGCTTTCCACACCAGCTCTCGGGCGGCGAGCGGCAGCGCGTCGGCGTCGCCCGCGCGCTGGCCGCAGGCCCCGACACCGTACTGATGGACGAGCCGTTCGCCGCGCTCGATCCGCTGACGCGCGATGCGCTGGGCCAGGACTACCGGGCGCTGCACGATAAGCTGGGGCTCACCACGCTGATGATCACCCACGATATGGTGGAGGCGCTTGGTCTCGCCGACCGCATCGCCGTCCTGCTGGACGGCACGGTGGTGGCCGAAGGCGCCCCGGCGGCGATGATTGATCACGCCCATCCCTACGTGCGTGAGCTCATGCAGGCCCCGCGCAATATCGCCCGGCGCGTCGAGGGGTTGCTGGCGGGAAAGGAGCGCTAGGTGGACGGCCGCTTCGCCGACGCCCTGGGGCGCCTGCCGGATTATCTCGGCAACCACGTGCTCGTCAGCGTGGCGGCGCTGGCCCTGGGGCTCGCCCTGAGCTTCCCGCTGGCGCTGGCCGCGCTCGGCCGCCCCACGCTGCGCGCGCTGCTGCTGGCGGGCACCAGCGTCGTGCAGACTGTCCCCGGTCTCGCGTTGCTGGCGCTGTTCTATCCGCTGCTGCTGGCCGTTGCGGCGTTCTCGGAGCGGGTGCTGGGCCTCAGCTTCTCGGCGCTCGGTTTTCTGCCGGCGGTGCTGGCGCTGGCGCTCTACAGCATGCTGCCCGTCGTGCGGAACACCATTACGGGCATCCTGGGCGTCGATGGCGCGGCCAAGCAGGCGGCCATCGGCGTCGGCATGACCGAGGGCCAGGCGCTGCGCATGGTGGAGCTGCCGCTCGCCATGCCCGTCATCATGGCCGGGGTGCGCACCGCCGCCGTGTGGGTGATCGGCACGGCCACGCTGTCCACACCGATCGGCCAGACCAGCCTCGGCAACTACATCTTCGCCGGCCTGCAGACGCAGAATTGGGTGTTCGTGCTGTTCGGCTGCGTCGCCGCGGCGGTGCTGGCGCTCCTGATCGACCAGCTGCTGGCACAGATCGAGCGCGGCTATACTGCGCGCTCCAGGGCAAGGATGGCAGCCGCTGCGGCCGGTCTGCTGATCACGCTGTTGGCGGCCCTGCTCCCCACGACCATGCGCGCTGGCGGGGGCTATGCAATCGGGGCCAAGCCGTTCGGCGAGCAGTACATCCTGGCGGCCCTGATGCAGGACCGGCTGCGCGCCGGCGGCTTGGCCGCGGGACGTCGCGACGGCCTCGGCTCCGCCGTCATCCTTGACGCGCTGGCGGCCGGAGACATCGACGCCTACGTGGACTACTCCGGCACCATCTGGGCTAACCAGCTCAAGCGCACCGACGTGCTTCCGCGCGCCGAGGTCCTCAAGGCGGTGACGGACTGGCTCAAGGCCGAGCGGGGCATCGTCACGCTGGGAGGCCTCGGCTTCGAGAACGCCTATGCGCTGGCCATGAAGCGCGAGCGGGCGCTTGCGCTGGGGGTCAAGTCGATCGCCGACCTGGCGCGCCACGCACCCACGCTGTCCATCGCCGGTGACTACGAGTTCTTCAGCCGGCCGGAATGGAAGGCGATCCGCGACGCCTACGGGCTCAGCTTCGGCCGCGAGCGCCAGATGCAGGCAGAGCTCATGTATCCGGCCGCGGGTGCGGGGGAGGTGGATGTCATCTCCGCCTATACCAGCGACGGCCGCATTGCCGAATTCGGCCTCGTGGTGCTCGATGACCCCAGGCAGGCCATCCCGCCGTACGACGCCATTCTGCTCGTCTCGCCCAAGCGGGCCGACAACCAGGCCTTCCTGGCCGCCTTGCGCCCGCTCGTCGGTGCCATCGATGTCGAGACCAT
>Ga0075431_100006274_pt1 | contig 11812 bp, 10 predicted proteins | sample RhiMetdeltSRZDD5_FD_75297 | JGI IMG/M metagenome (GOLD analysis project Ga0075431, IMG submission 75297) | Populus rhizosphere microbial communities from Tennessee, USA - Rhizosphere MetaG P. deltoides SRZDD5 | ecosystem: Host-associated > Plants > Roots > Rhizosphere > Soil | place: USA... | reverse complement strand
ATTGATCGATTGATATCCGTACACCGCGTCGGCCACCACAGGCAGGAAGAGTTGGGCCGGGTCGGCCTTTGAGAAACCGGCATTGCGATCGGCCGTCCAATGCATAGGAGTGCGGACTCCATTCCTATCTCCCAGATGAATATTGTCTCCCATGCCGATCTCATCGCCGTAATAAATGATGGGACTCCCCGGCAGCGTAAAGACGATGCTGTTGAGCAGCTCGATCTTCCGGCGATCGTTGTCCAGCAGCGGCGCCAAGCGTCGGGCGATCCCAATATTGCGGCGCATCTGCGGATCACGGGCATAGGCGTAGTACATGTAGTCGCGCTCTTCTCCCGTGCACATTTCCAAGGTCAATTCGTCGTGGTTCCGGAGAAACAGGCACCATTGGCATGACGGCGGGATGTCCGGCGTGTGCTTGAACATATCGAGAATCGGTCGCCGGTCCTCGCTCCGCAGACCCATGAACAAACGGGGCATCAGGGGAAAATGAAACGCCATGTGGAACTCATCGCCGTTCCCGAAATAGGGGCGCACGTCGCTCGGCCATTGATTGGCCTCGGCGAGAAGCACCCGGTCCCTGTAACGCTGATCGATGCGCTGACGAATTTCCTTCAGGTAGGCATGAGTTTCCGGCAAATTCTCGCACATGGTCCCTTCTCGCTCGAACAGATAGGGGACCGCGTCGCACCGGAACCCATCCAATCCCTGATCCAACCAAAATTCCATCACGTCCTGCATCGCCTGCCGGACTTTGGGGCTGTCGTAGTTGAGATCCGGTTGATGGCTGAAAAACCGATGCCAGAAATACGCCTGCGCCTCCGAATCCCACGTCCAGTTGGATTTCTCCGTATCCACGAAAATGATCCTGGCCTGAGCATACTTCTGATCCGTGTTGCTCCAGACATAGTAGTCCCTGGTCGGCGAGTCCGGCGAGGATCTCGCGCTTTGAAACCACGCATGTTGATCGGATGTATGGTTGAGGATCAGATCCACGATCACCCGCATGCCGCGGCGATGCGCCTCTTGCAGCAACCGCCGAAAATCCTCCGTCGTTCCGTACGATGGCGCGATACTGCGGAAATCCGCCACGTCGTATCCGTCATCGCGCAGAGGGGAGGGATAAAAAGGCAACAACCAGAGGCAATCGACGCCCAACCATTCGAGATAATCGAGTTTGCTGATGAGGCCGGCAAAATCACCGATGCCGTCGTCGTTGTTGTCGAAGAAGGCCCTGACATGCAGCTCATAAAAGACGGCGTCCTTGTACCAGACCGGATCTTGATTCAGCATGGCAAGCTTGAGCGAGATTGCTTCATTGGGATCATTGGATCATTGAGTCATCGAACCGTTGAATCATGTCTCATTAAACAATGGATCGATCGGCAGTCGTACAATCGTCAATTCTTTCGGAGCAAATCGGTAATCTTTCCGAATCATTGAATCATTGGACGTTGGGTCATCGGATCATTGAACAATGAAGCAATCGGCAAGGTGCAATCATCAATTCCTTTATGTTTTCGCTATAAATTCGTCGCAGGCAGTCAGAATGCTAGATCTCAATCGCTCCAGACTGCCAAGGTACGGATTGATCGACCGGATACAGTCCGCCAGCTTCAGCAGTCCGAGACTCGACCGAATCCATGACGAAAAATCGTTTTCTTCACGGCCAAGGCGAAAGCGGGCTTCGAACATATGGAAGTAGATGGCGCTGACGTCGACGTCGGACACCGCCTGCCGGAACTCGTGCAGCGTCCTGGCTTCTATGCCGATGGGAACTTCGAGAATCCTCGACCGCTTGAAGTGGAACGGCTGCCCGAATACGACCCGCGGAATGATCGAGGCCCTGGACAGATGGTCGTCGATAATGGAGATAATTTCCTCTCGCAGATCCTCCAGATTGGGAAAATCAAACGGGTCGATCACCGACAGTCGCTCGCCCAAGACATGGTCGCCAACTTGCCCCACGACCCATTGGGCGAAATCGTTCGGATAGGCGCGTTCGATAAATCGATGGCGGAGAAAATAGCTGTGCGTATGGAAATGAATGGAATCGAGCGGCACTTCTTCGAGCAATTCGGCCAACTCCTTCTCATCGTCTGCCTGATGAGCGAGACTTTCCTGCAATTCGCTGCAACCGATGAAGTGAAAGGGTGCATCCGCAACCTTGTGCCCGTTCTGTTCGCTCACCGTCTCCATCCCGTCAATGACCTACGGCCGCTTGAAGGACGACCATGCGGTCCATAGGTTCGCGACCGCGGACGTCATCATCTGTAGTATAGACGTTTCAGTACCCAGTTCGCCTAGTAAATTTTCACATGCAGGTGAGGTTCAACCGGACAGAGCATGGTGAGGTCCGATGATGATCCGCCTCGGATCGGACAGTGAGAGTTCGCGCATCAGGCGGTGATTAATCATCCCCGCTGAACTAGTACGTGTGCTGGGCGCAGGGTGAAAGGGGATCAGGTCAAGGGATGAAGTCCCGTGAGTGCGTTGGATTGATCCGTCAGGCTGTTTCCCCCTCCCTTGCCCCCTCCCCAGCGGCGGAGAGGAGGCGGTGAGGGAGAGGCGAACCGTTGGACTTGTCTGGAAAGGAATCTATAGCGTGTGGCCACGCACCCGATCAGCGATCAGGCGATTACGATGCGTCGCCCGGTCTCGTCCCCTGCTGTTGAATCTGAAGATTGTTCTGGACCTTCGTCACTCCTCTCACTTGACGAGCGAGCGCCTCTGCATGTGTTCTCTGCTCGGCCGACTGCACGACGCCGCTCAAGCTCACGACGCCGCTCTCCGTGTCGACGTCAACGCGTGAGAAATTGGAAACGCGGTCGGCCGTTAACTTGCTTTGTACCGTCGCCGTTATCGTACTGTCGGCTATGGTTTCCGCGGACGTTTTTCCATTTCCAGTCGTAGACTGACATCCGCCCAGACTCAGCATGACAACTAGGCAGACCACTCCGACGGACATGTTTAGCATCATGTTCCTCCGATAGCGCAGCGGGAACGTATTCCGCCGTAGCCTGCGCAGTCGATGACGATCGCTTAACCCCGGTTGCTCGCAGCTTCACGAGCTTCACGGCTGGCTTCTTTGAACTTGCCCACCGCTTCCTTGCCCGCCTCTTTCAGCCTTTCCTGGCCGCTCTGGACATATTCACGCGCGGTTCGACCTGCCTCCTGCAGGCTTTCCTGCCCCCGCTCGACATATTCCCGTCCACGATCGACGGCTGTATCCCAGGCCTCACGCCCTCGGTCCATCATATCGTCCTTGGCCCGGGATGCGTAGTTACGCAGGATGCCCCGCAACTCGGTTCCGGTTTGCGGCGCGAACAACAGTGCCAAACCTGCACCGATGAACGCTCCGGCCAAGAATGCAGACCATCCCGCTGCGTCGCTCCTGCCATGGTCGTCACTATAGTAATCTCCGTTATGCATGCGTCACCCTCCTTGGTTGGTTACAACTCAACATTGTCCATCAATTCTCGCGCGCACTGTCATCCGTGTGATTGTTGCGCCATTCGCGTTCGGCTTCCAGCCAGTGCTGAAGCGCATCCTCGCCTCTGTAGCCGCTGGCTTCGTACAAGGCATAGGCTCGCCGGGCAATATGTTCATGAGTCTGACCGGCGGGTGTTGGAGTCTCCTGCGTCGCAGCATCAGCGCATGCTCCTGTACGAGGTTGAGCATCGGCCCCTGCCTTCCCCGGGGATGATCGTGCGCGCTTCTTCATGTCTTTTCGCGGCTCTTTCACTCCCTTCCTCCTCGTCCCTGGATCATCCTGGTCTTTCCTGAGTTCAGTCACGCTTCCCCCGTCCGGTATCTCCGCATCGAACACCGACTGCGACATTCACCCCGCCCTCTACCCACGTCGCGAATCGACACCAGCCTTCTTCCTTTCGAATTTACCGATCTGCCCTCTCACGGTGACTGGATGATGCACAGCGTTTTGCGGGTTTCCAATCTTGCACGAGCCATCCTCGAGCCCCTTCAATTCTGAGGTAAATCCTTGCCCCGAGCCCGCGGCGACCATGACCATCATATGACTGTTCAAGCTGATCGCGCCTGCAATTGCCACAACGGTTCTGACGATCCCTTTGATGCGTCTCATGATCTCTCGCTCCACCTTTCTGAACCAGCCTGAGAGTCGAACGTCATAGCGCCACACATCACTTGATTCAATCAGAATAACAATCGGTTTTGTTTCCTGAGGCACGATACCCTCTCAGCACCATTTTTGCTTCTGGGGATACCCCTAGTTTTGCCGCAGAGCTGAAATTATGCATACTATGAGGGGTTATTGACCTGGTATTGCAGGTTTCCAACCATTTGATCGCATAATATCGCCGGCTCGAAGTTCACATCACATGTAAGGAGCGACGGGACATGAATACTCGAGATCAAGGCACGCACCGGTTAGCATTTACCTCCATTTCTTTTCTTCTTCTCACATGGTTGCTCTCCGGCGCGGATGGAGACTTCATAGCGCATGCGGGTGAACCTGCCCTGCCGACCTCCTATTCATTGCCCCAGGTCCTTGACCTGGCGATGACTCGACATCCGGCTGTGGCCAGCGCTGAGGGGACAGTGGATCAAAGCTATGGTCAACGAGTGACAGCCGGGGCCTACCCCAACCCTACCGTGACCGGGTACGGAGGCCACGGTATCTTGAAGGATGCGCCCGCACTGACGGCGAATGACTTGGCGACGGGAGGACGTGAGCGCTTGACAGAATATAGCGCGCTCGTCGGACAGCCGCTGGAATGGCCCGCCATGCGAGCGGCGCGTCAACGCGCCGCGGAAGCAGGAGTTGCAGGGGCCACGGTCGGAGTGGTCGAGACCAGGTTGAATCTTACGGCGGATGTCAAGGTCGCCTTCTACAACCTCTTGCTCGCGCAGCGCGAACAGGAGCTGGCCAAACAGAATCTGGTGATCGTGGAGGATGTACGCCGTATCGTTCAAACCCGCGTAAAATTGGGCGAGGCGCCTCAATTTGAATCGATTAAGGCCGAGGTCGAAGTGCTCAAGGCCAATCAGGTCGTGAAACGGACGGAGAATGCCGTCCGCGTCAATCGCGTGGTCCTCGATACTTTGACAGCCGGGTCGTTAGGTCCGGCCTACGCGATTCAAGGAGACTTTGACGCGTATCCGAAGGGACTCAAGGTCGAACCGCTCTTGACCCGAGCCTTGGACGATCACCCCACCGTTCAACGGTTGACCCGATTCGTGCAGCGCGCCGAGCATGGCATCGAATTCCAGCGGCAGGCCCGCGTGCCGAACGTGACGGTGAACGGGGGCTATTACCGGGAGATCGGCCGGGAAGCCTACATTGCCGGTGTCAGCGTTCCCACCCCGATCTGGTATCAGCGGCAGGGTGAAGTTGCGGAGGCGCTTGGTGTCAAGCGACGGGATGAGGCAGAACTCTTGCGCGCGAAGAATATTCTGGTCAAAGAAGTCAATCAACATTGGCAGGACGCCAGGACCACCTCTGAACTCCTGGTCGTATTTGAGAAGGGGTTGCTCGGCCAAGCGCAGGAAGCGCTGCGCATCGCTCAGTTCAGTTTCTTGCAGGGTGCGGCCAGCTTATTGGAGGTTCTGGATGCCCAACGTGTCCAGCGCCAGATTCTGCTCGACTACAACCAGGCCCGCTACGATCTCTCAGTATCTCTAGCCAGGCTGGAACGCGCATCGGGAGGAGTGCTGTATTAGCCTCTGATTTTGAGTTTACACTGAGTCCTGCATGGTGCGGTAGTGACTGAGAGGTGGATCTGATTCCTCCGCTCAGAAATGACGTCAAAGATTTTTCTTCTGCGAAGGTCCGGGCATACCAAGGTGTGCCTTGACTCTAACCTGGTAGGCTGATCGGCGCTGCCCTGTAATCCTACGAGACCCGACATTGTTGTGGTTCTTGTCAGACCTTCGTGGCATCATTCTTGTCCAAAACGCGTTTTTCCATCCTCCTACAGAATGTCCGGCAATGGCGCGCGTCATAAGTAGGTGACGCTCTCAAAACTAGGATACTTCCTAGCTACACCGGTTGAAGTTCAACGCTATTCTCCCCCTCGTGTGCTGGACGTGTAAAGGGAGACGAACTCCACACGGTCCATCCTCCTCGCCGGTGAAACCTTTTCAAAGGAACATGTATGAAGATCGCACAGGTTGCGCCGCTCTACGAAAGCGTTCCTCCGCACGGGTACGGAGGAACGGAACGAATTGTCTCGTATCTCACGGAAGAACTCGTCCGTCTCGGCCATGATGTGACACTATTCGCCAGCGGCGACTCCGTCACCGCCGCGAAACTCGAGGCGATTTATCCGCAGGCGCTTCGTCTCGCAACCGGTCTCTGCTGTCGCGAAGCGCCGTTGACTCTCCAACTCGAACGGGCATTCGGAGCCAAGTCGGATCAATTCGACATCATCCATTCACACCTCGATGTTACCGGCTTTCCATTGGTGCGCCGATGCCGGACTCCGGTCTTGACCACATTGCACGGACGTCTGGATCTTCCTGAACTGCTGCCGGTGGTCCAGGAGTTTCCTGAAATGCCGGTCATCTCTATTTCCAATGCGCAACGGCGGCCATTAGCCTGGCTCAACTGGCAGGAGACGGTGTATCACGGTCTCCCGTCAAACCTGTATTCATTTCATCCCGAGCAGGGCAAATACCTCGCGTTCCTCGGCCGCATCTCCCCGGAGAAGCGCCCGGACCATGCCATCGCCCTGGCCAAACAGACGGGCATGCCATTGCGTATCGCCGCCAAGGTGGATCCCGTCGACCGGGAATATTTTGCGACGCAGATCGAACCGCTTCTCGATCATCCGCTCGTGGAATATGTGGGGGAGATCACCGATGAAGAAAAGAACGACTTTCTCGGCGACGCCTATGCGCTGATCTGTCCGTATGATTGGCCGGAACCATTCGGCATCGTCTTAATCGAGGCGCTCGCATGCGGCACGCCGGTGCTCGCGTATCGACGCGGTTCTATTCCGGAAGTCATTGAAGACGGCATCACAGGAATTATTTGCGAGGATCTGAACCAGATGATGTCGTCGTTCGATATGGTCCCCAAGCTCGAGCGCCGGCGATGCCGCGACAGCTTTGAACAACGGTTTACAGTGGAACGCATGGTGCGGGACTACGTGAAGGTCTACGAACGGTTTATCGAAGGCAGGAATCTGTTACCCGGTTCCCCGGCCTTGACCACCCTGGATCAGACACTGATGGAAAAGGGCGCAGCCTGATTAACATAGAGAACAGAGCTTATAGCCGATGGCGTATGGCACAAGCAAGGAAGGGAAGGGCACCAATCTTTATCTTCGGAGCCATACGCTTTCAGCTCTTTTGAGTCATCAGCGTCATGTTTCTACCAACCTAGGCACAAGCAAATACACGACTCTTTGTTCGTGCTATCAACTATAAGTCATCAGCTAGTTGCTCTTGTCCGCAAGCGCTGTTTTCATGCGGTTCGTGAGCTTCTGCTTGACTGTAAAATAATCCCGCCACGGATCCCGCTTCAGCCCTTTCAACCGTTCCACCACATTCATCACTGTAAAATGATCCGAGCGCAAGTCGGGCGACAGTTCCTCCCACGCGAGCGGCACAGAAACCGGCGCCCCCGCCCTTGCCCTCGTCGAATAGGCGGCGATCGCGGTCGCTCCCTTAGCGTTGCGTAAATAGTCGACGTAGATCTTGCCCCTTCGTTTCTGCTTGGACATGTTGGCGATGAAACGATCCGGGATCAGGCGCACCAGGTGGTCCGCCATCGCCTTGGAAAAGGTCTTCACCTCGTCCCAGGTATGGACCCGTTGGAGGGGTAGGACCACGTGAAGACCCTTGCCTCCGGTCGTCTTGATGAAACTAGTGAGTTGCAATTCCTCGAGCAATGTCCGGACGAGGTGTGCCGCCTCGACGACGGATTTCCATGCGACCGAAGGGTCCGGGTCGAGGTCGAAGATGATCCGATCCGGATTTTCGAGCAGATCACGCTTCGCTCCCCACGTATGCAATTCCAACACGCCCATTTGGACCAAGCCGATAATCGCCGGCAAGGAATCTGCGACCATATAGCAGGCGGTTTCCTTCCCCTCCGGAATCTCGACCCTCCCGACGACCTTGGGCACTGTGTCGGTCGCATGTTTCTGGTAGAAACATTCCTTGTCATATCCTTCCGGACAGCGCACCAGAGTCAATGGCCGATCCTTAAGATGGGGGAGTATCCACGTGCCGATCTGTTCGTAGTAGCGAGCCAATGCGAGCTTGGTCAGTGATAGTTCGGGAAACAACACGCGATCGGGATGGGTCAATGTCACACCAGCCACAATCGATGGACCCTCTCGAGCGCTTCCTCCGCTATCGGACGTTCGTCTTTTTTCACCGGAACGTCGCCAACGTCGCCGGTGCGACGCAGGTTTCGGCGCATCTTCAGCCGTCTCTTGCTTTTGAGGCCGTTCATGAATGATGGAGCGGGCCGGCTTATCCTCGCGCAAGCCCTGAAAGGCCGCCTGCCTCAGCAGGCCTTCGTCCGTCCATTGGGCGAACGCCACTTCAGCAACCAGCTTGGGCTTGACCCAGTGCACCCCTCGGGCATCGGTGCCGGTCGGCGGATTCACGAACGGAGACCGAGACTGCGCAAGTACGGTCAGACGCCTGTGTAACTCTTTCAACGAGCGCTCGGAGAATCCTGTCCCCGTTCTTCCCGCATATCTAAGCTGTCCCTGTCGATCGTAGACTCCGAGCAACAGCGCGCCGAATTTCATGCGCGATCCGGACGGTTCAGTGTACCCCCCGATCACGAATTCCTGCCGCTGGCTGCATTTGACCTTGACCCAATTTCTGTTCCGGCTGCCTAGGTAAGGGGCGTCAATCCTTTTAGAAATGATTCCTTCCATCCCGCTCCGACACGCCTCCGCAAACACGACGTCGCCTTTCCCGGCAATATGATCACTGTAGCGGATCAGGGTAGAGTCCTCCTGATTCTCGAACAAAGAGGCCAGCATGTGTTTACGGTCAATGAGCGGGATCTTCAGCAGATCGTACCCGTCCAGATACAACAGATCGAAAACATAGTAGACCAGATTCGTCTCCGACCGCGTATCGAACGCATTCTGCAACGCCTGAAAGCTGATGCTCCCGTCGGGCATGAGCGCGACCACTTCACCATCCAGCCAGCCCTGCTTGGACAACGAAGAGACCGAGTCGGCGATCCGGCGGAGCTTGCTCGTCCAATCGTGGCCGTTTCTCGTGAAGAGAGCGGCAGTTCCATCCTGTATACGACTCAATAGACGGTATCCATCATATTTGAGCTCGTGGACCCACTCGTCGCCTTCGGGCACTTGGTCGACCAACGTGGCGAGCTGGGGCGCGATCCATTTTTGCATCGGCGCCCGCCGAGCCCCGGTCAATTGTGTCACATCCGCCCGTGACGACCTCGTATCCGGTTCTGCTTTGTCCTCCCCCGATCGGTTCGAATGCCACACCCGATGACGGCCCGATGCAATCTGCTCGATGCTGCGCCCGCTCGCCACACTTTCGGTGAGTTTCTGTGTCACCTCGCCATTGTTTCCGCTCCGGGCCTCCTCATCGTTTTCCTTGATCAGCAGCCAATTCTCTTTCCCCGTTTCCTGATGTCCACCCATCCGGACAAGATTCCAGATACCCCGTAACTTTTTCCCGTCCAGGCGAAATTTCAATCTTCCCCGGTGATAGCTCGACCTGGGATCGCCGATGGCGCTCCAGAAACCACGATCCCAGAGGAGCACTGTACCGGCGCCATATTGTTTGGCAGGAATAATTCCCTCGAAGCCGGCATAGTCAAGTGGGTGATCTTCGACATGCACGGCCAAGCGTTTCTGACCTGGATCAAGGCTGGGACCCTTTGGAACGGCCCAACTCTTCAACGTTCCGTCCAGTTCCAACCGGAAGTCATAATGCAGGCGGCTCGCCGCGTGTTTTTGGATGACATACTTCAGTCGTCCTGAACGAGTTTCCGTCTTACCCCGAGGCTCGGGCGTCTCCTTGAAGTTACGCTTTTTCCAATAACCTTGAAGACCCATATGCGTCCAGCCCACCAGGTGAAGATGCTCGTGTCAGTCGCCTTTCTTGAATTGCGGGGGAGCCGAAGATGGAGGAGGGCCACTCGGGCCGCCGCTCGGGGCGGACGAATCGCCCCGGAATACGGGACCGTAGTAAGGATATCCGTAGTAGGGATAGCCGCCGTAGGGATAGCCGCCGTACCATCCCCTGTGACCTCCAAAAGGTCCAAAGCTATAGGGGCTTCCCCAAAACGAATAGGGGTAGGCGTACATGGACCGACCGTACGGGTAGGCATAGGGAGCCGCCCGCATCTGCGGGTTGACCTCATCCCAGTCCACGAGATGCTTGATGTCGAGCATGGGGTAGGTGTATTCGCCGTCGTCAAGTGGTCTGGTGATTGGTTCGCGCACTTCTCCGACGACGGTCAGCGGTGTCCCCGCATCGACCACAGCCGGATCGAGAAACTCTCCGCTTTTTTTAGCTAAGAACCGTCCCTCGGATCTGGCCCGGTCCTTTGCCGGCGCCGCACCGGAACCAGTCGGAATTTGCAAGACCTCGATCTCGGTCCCGTCCTTCACCCGTTTGCTCCTGACCACAATGCCGCTGAACATCACCGTTTTACCTTGATAGGCGGAGGGGTTGGTTTTCAAGTCAGTAAACGAAACGGACTCATCGACCTGGCGCTGCAGGTCATCTGGAAGGATTTTATCGAGTAAATCACGACCTGACTGGTGTGCGCTTTGAGCGCAGGCGGACAGAATAGCCGCCGTGACGACAATACAAATGATTCGAACGAAGTGCCCCGCCGCTTCACGCCTCACGCTTTACGCCTTACGCATTAAAAGTGATACGAGACGCCGAACACCAGATGCTGAGCATTGTAGTTTCCATTGAACCCCGAATTTTCGCCGAACGCCTGATCGAACTCAAAAGTGGACTGGGTATATTTATATTCGGTAAACACAGCGACGTAGGGCGTCACAAATGCCCGGATGCCGGTGAGGAGATTGAGCCCGGAAGCGACATCCGTGTCGCCTTGTGTCGTCGCAGAGTCGTCGATTCTCGCGATCAGGACCCCGGTCCCGATTCCGATATATGGCTGGAAGGTGACGCCTGGATACCGGGCGATCAGATTGATGCCGACGTTGGTAACTCCCATATGAATGCCTGACACATCATCAAGATTCTTGATGTGCGGGTTGCTATGAAACGCGTCCAGCTCCACGCCGAACCATCCGTTTCCAGGGAACACCCCCACCTTTGCACCGTACACCAGCGCATTTTTTAGATCAAAGTCCGGGGCACGGAACCCACTGAGATTGCCTGTTCCCCGAATATCGCTGAGTTGGTCCGCGAAATTCACGCCGAGCTGGCCGGCGACGTACCATTCGGCCGAGACTGTTGCGACACGAGCCGGCAGCCACCAGCCGAGCAGGACCAGAAGAGCGGCCGCGACCCTTCTCGATGATACCATTCCACTCCACCAGTATTCCGGCTCCTGAAGGGGAACCGCCGCAGAAGGTGGCGCAAGAATTACTGTGCTGGGCTCCAGAGGTTCCACTGGATGAAGGCTTGAAACGCACGGTTGTCTAGTATGAGAAGCACGCGAGATGCTGATTCCACAGACCCGCTTCCCCACGGACAAGGGAGCCAAGTTGCCGGGTAACTAACGGTCTTCGTCCTCACACCACTTCGCGTATCTTGTTTTCCACGAAGGTCTTGATCAAATCCCAGCGGTCCTTCTGCCCACGGGCCATGGCTTTGGCAAACTGCCAGGCCTGCTCCGTCG
>Ga0075431_100006272_pt1 | contig 11814 bp, 15 predicted proteins | sample RhiMetdeltSRZDD5_FD_75297 | JGI IMG/M metagenome (GOLD analysis project Ga0075431, IMG submission 75297) | Populus rhizosphere microbial communities from Tennessee, USA - Rhizosphere MetaG P. deltoides SRZDD5 | ecosystem: Host-associated > Plants > Roots > Rhizosphere > Soil | place: USA... | reverse complement strand
GGCGAGAAACTGTGCAAGGAGGGCAAGACCAGCGAGGGCACCAAGAAGCTGCATGAGGCTTTGAAGGAGCTGAACGGCAAGGCTTACTGACCCGCCGCGGAAGGAGGCCGCATTGGGGCCGGCCGCCCACCGGGCCGGCCCCGGAGCCTTGGATTGATTGGCGATGGTGGCGCTTATCAGAAAAAACGGGACCGCGCGTCCACTCGCCATGAGTGAAAACGGAAGCAACTTCTATTGGGGCCGTGAGGAGTTGCTCGGGCTGTTATCCAATTCGGCAACGCTTGCCGGGCTGTGCGTGACGGTCGTCGCGCTGATGAGCACCTTCGATAAGAGCCAGATCGCCGTATCGTTCGTCGACGATTTGTTCGCCCTGTGCGCCACGGCGTTCCTGCTTTGCACTTACGTCATCTTCTGGGCGCTGCGATCAAGCAAGGGCGCCATTCCGACATGGTTGATCAAGGCGATCGACGTGCTTTTTCTCTTGGCGCTGACGTCGATGACGGGCGCCTCTTTTTTAATGATTTTCGCAATCTGGTAGCCGCGCACTGATCACCTCGGAGCGAGCTCCGTACTGCCCGTGACAGCCGCCGTCGGGGCCCATTGGCTGAGCGGGGGGTCTGGTCCTCGCCAGGGCCCTAAAAGGGGCTCGCATATGACCGCGCCCGGCGTATAGTCCCTGCCGGAGCCCCCCGAATCCTTCGCTTGCAACCCTCAGGCGGGTCGGTCGGCTCCTTTTCGCTGAAATCACAGTTGGATGGTCCGTGGCGGCTGGCCCGCTGCTTATGCATTAGCAACTGCGGTTCACACACAATTACCGCCCGCGAGGGCTGCGGCGCCAAGCGGTTGATCTGAAGGGGAAATGGCGATGGCTACGACACTCCCGGCCGAGAGCACGGAACACGCTCGAGGCAGTGCCCAAAAGGCGATGGCCCTCGACTACGTGCAACGAATCGGTGGCCTGAGCCGTATCGTTGACCGCGACATCGAGATCCTCAAGATGAATGTGCAACTTCTCGACGGCCAGGATGAGGCCCGGTCAAGCGCCTGGGAACGTCTTGAAAGCGCGTGGGAGTCGGTTCGCTCCGAGCTGGCCGACGACAGCCCTTCAAGCCCACTGACCGGACACGTGTCACCAGGCAATGGTGCCGCCGTTGCCGCGGCTGAAGTCGATGCGCCAATGGCAGTTGTGCCGACGGTCCCGTTGGCCCGGAGACCACTGAACTGGGTCACTGGAGTCCTGGGACCAGCCATTTCCTCGAGAGCCAGACAGGTCGTGAGTTGGTCACGCGAGCCCGCGCGCCGTGCGGAACTCCGTGCAGCGGCGTTGAAGGTCTGGACCTTCGTCAGCAGCGCAGCGTTGGCGGGTGGGAAGCACGTGAGCCATGGGTGGTGTGGGTTACAAGGGGTCGTCAGAAAACAAGCGGCGTCCTTGGAGAGCACGTGGTTACGCCTCGAAGGCAACTGGCAGGCATGGAGGGCCGCCAGATCTCAGTCTGCCGAGATCGAAGCCTGGGCTGGCGCGATCGAAGTCGATTCACTGGCACGTTATGAGACCGGTTTGCTGCCACCACCCGATGCGCCCGCCGCTGATTTGCAGACTACTGGTTCCGATCTGGTTACCTTCGCGCAGAAGGTCGAACCCGCGGACGTGACGCACCGTGGCAACGGGTCGATGAATCTTGCGCCAGGCGATTCAGGCGCAGCGCATAGCACGGCATCGGAAGGAACCGCGCAGGCGCGCCTGGAAATCGCGAAGGAGACGGTAAAATCGAAGCTGGCACTGATCGAAGGCCCATCACGGCCGATTCTTCCAATCAGTACGATGCCACAACTCGATGAGCCGACGAGGAACTCGGCCGATATGCCGTTCGTGCTCAGACCGCTGCCGTGGGTCCTCGGCGCACTTTCGCCGGTCATTTCTTCCAGAACCATGAGAATGCATCACGGTTCTCACTACTCGCAATGTATCGAATCGGCCAATCGGCTCTCACGGGAACAAAAGAAACTCGCCGGCAAGGATCCGCTCGAGATCGTGCGCTGGGCCCGTGAGCACGCGCGTGGCACCGAGCTTCTTGCGACAGCCTCAGAGGCCTGGAACCACTCCTTGTACTGGCAGTGCCTGACGCCGGAGAAGAAGCGACCGAATGGGGAGCTCCGCAAGGCACTCTACCGGGTGTTTGGTGACTTCTCGAACTTCGCCGACAAGTTCGCACTGGCAGGTGCGAAGCACGTGGGCAGCGGGTGGCTCTGGCTGACTGCGAACAGCCGCAAGCAGGTGAGAATCCTGACGACATCGGATGCGGATTGTCCGGAAGCCCGTGGACACACCTGCTTACTGGCGATCGATCTGTGGGAGCACGCGTACTACCTCGATCACCAGAACCGGCGTCGTGAGTATCTGGATGCCCTCATCGATCGCAGGCTCGACTGGGACTTTGCGGAGCAACGCTTCTGCCTCGTCCTGCAGCGTGAAACGCAGGCACAGCGCAAGACTTCATCTCGAGCTGGTGATCGCAAGCGTACTCGCCATCCCAAGCAGCAGCGCAAGGCAGCGACTTCACGCCGGTAGAATCCTCATCAATCGCGTTTCATAGGCTCCGCCTGCTGCCGACTTGCACGGCTCAAGCCGCGTGATGTACGCATGCCCGCCGACCTGAGGTCAAAGGCATGGTTCGCCCTCGCTGTACTTGTGGCCGTGATGGGCCTTCTGCTTTTTCTTCCGGCTGGAACGGTTCACTACTGGCAAGCCTGGGTGTATTTATCGATCTTTACGGGAGCATCGGTCCTGACGACGCTCTATCTAATGAGAGAGGACCCAGCGCTCCTTGAACGCAGGATGAGTGGCGGTCCGACGGCCGAGAAGCGACCAGTTCAGCAGTTCATCATGCTCTGTACGTCGATCGGTTTCATCGCTCTTCTTGTGGTGCCGGCATTCGACCAACGCTTCCGGTGGTCCCACGTGCCGCTTGGCGGCGTCGTCGCGGGAGAGCTGCTCGTCGCGATCGGGTTCTATCTCATCTACCGGGTGTATCGAGAAAACACCTTCACGTCGGCAACCATCGAAGTCACCGAGAATCAGACCGTGATTTCGACCGGCCCGTACGCAATCGTTCGCCACCCGATGTACGCGAGTGCGTCTCTGTATCTCCTCGGCACGCCGCTGGCGCTTGGCTCGTGGTGGGGGTTTGCACCGATCGTCGCGATGCTGCCGTTTCTCATTTGGCGGCTTTTTGACGAGGAGCGGTTCCTCGCGAGGAATCTGCCGGGATATGCGGAATACCAGCAACAGGTCCGGCATCGTCTCGTGCCATTCGTGTGGTAGTTTGCCGGGCCCTGGTACCCTCAACGGGGATCTTTCGCCAACAGGAGTAGAGGCGATGCGCAAGTTCGATAGGAACGCCGAGGTCATCGCAGGGCTCACCAAGGAGCAGTATCGCGTCACGCAGCAGGGGGGCACCGAACGTCCGGGAACCGGCGAGTATCTTCATAACGAAGATCCGGGAATCTATGTCGACATCGTTTCGGGCGAACCACTGTTCGCCTCGTCCGACAAGTTTGAATCAGGGTGCGGCTGGCCGAGCTTCACGAAGCCGATCGAAACCGCCAACGTCAACGAACTTACCGACACAACGCACGGCATGGTCCGCACCGAGGTGCGCTCAGTGCACGGCGACAGTCACCTTGGGCACGTGTTTCCCGACGGTCCCGAGGATCGCGGCGGATTGCGCTATTGCATCAACTCAGCCTCGTTGCGATTTATTCATCGCGACGACATGGAGGCCGAAGGCTACGGGGAATACTTGAACCAGGTGGAGGACAGAAAGTGACTGAGGAACGCGCTTTGCTTGCCGGCGGTTGCTTCTGGGGCGTGCAGGATCTCTTTCGCCGTTACGACGGCGTTCTGTCAACGCGCGTCGGCTACACAGGCGGCAACACGCCCAACGCAACCTATCGCAATCATGGAGCACATGCCGAAGCGGTCGAAATCATCTTCGATCCTGCGAGGATCAGCTATCGACAGATCCTCGAGTTCTACTTCCAGATTCACGATCCGACCACGCGCAACCGCCAAGGGAACGACATGGGGCCCAGCTATCGATCGGCGATCTTCTACACCACCGACGAGCAGCGTCGGATTGCCGAGGACACGATCGCCGATGTCGACGAATCCGGGCTATGGCCCGGCAAGGTCGTGACCGAGGTCGTGCCATCAGGCGATTTCTGGGAGGCCGAACCCGAGCATCAGGACTATCTGCTGCGAAATCCCGGCGGCTACACGTGCCATTTCGTTCGGCCTCACTGGCGGCTACCGATTCGCAAGAGCAAGGGAACGAAGCTGGCGTAATCGGGGTCGCGTCGAGCGTTGGTCCTCTGCACTATGCGCCTTCAGAGGCGCTGCTCACGCTGCCCTGAACGACGGTCACGAGTTCGTTGACCGCCCGCCATGCCTGGTCGATCGCGGCGTGCGTGTAGGCGTCCGCGCCGGCGTCGGAGTTGGCGATGGCGATGTTGCCAAAGCGCTGACGGCCGATGATCTCCGGACGCGGCTCCACGTTCCAGGCCGTGTCCTCCAGGTCGAGGTGATCGCGCGCATAACCGTGCGGCCAGCGGTTCACCGTGATGGCGAGGATGTCGCGCGCGGCGTCGAAGCCACCGGCGCCCAGCAGGGCGTTCAAGACCCGGCGCACCTCGCGCTCGAAGTCCTCGAACAGCATGGTGAGCATTCGCGCCCGGGCGATCCGGTGCTGGTCCGCGACACTCAACCCCTCGGGCTGCTCCGCGATGAAGCCGACGAAAGCCTGCATCACGCAGGGATCCTCGGGCCGCCATGCGGGGCGGTAGTCGCCGACATTGATGCCGGTCACCAGGAAAATGTCCTGCAAGAAGCTTCCCGGTAGCTGCGCACCCTTGATCCCGAGCTTCTGCAGCGCATGGCCGTTGCGCAACAGCGTATTGACCACCAGCATCGGCCGCTTCACGCACTGCGCGAGCGCCGCCTTCTGAGCGGACGGAAGATCCGGCACGAGGTACGGCACGATCGCGTTGTAGCAGGCGAGCACGGCTTGCCTCGCACCGACACGCAGCAGCCGCCCGTTGTTCACGTAGTCGACGGTGACGCCCGCGCCGTTCGCGGCATTGACCGCGCGAACTGCCGTGGAGTTGAGCCGCAGCCGCACCGTGGACCCGAGCCGATCGAGCGCGGCGTAGTCCAGCCGGGCGGTCACGATGCCGAACGGATCCGCATTGGCCGCCATTCCCGGGACGGTGCCCGGAATCAGCGAGCGCACGAGCAACCGCGCGATCGAGCTGTTCCCGTCCGGGAACATCGCCGCCGGGCTGTCGCGTTCCATGGTGTCCGGTCTCTCCGGCCCGCCCAGCACGTGCGCGCCGGGCAGCCCCGATTGCACGCACTCCGCGACTGAGAGGCTCTCGGCCGGCAAGCCCCAGAAGCCCGACGGCGCACTGCTGAAAATCTGTGTTGCCGCCGCCGGCAGGTCGAAGTGCTCGCGGAGAAAGGCGATGTAGCTGGTGCGGTGCAGGTACGCTTCCCGTTCCGCCGGCGACAATTCCGCGAGCACGTCGCCGCTCGCGAGCAGGAAGGCCTTGAGCTTGGCGCGTGCGGCCTCCGCGAGCGGAAACGCGTCGACGTGCGTGGCAAGCTCCCTCGGCTCCAGGCCCTGCAGCGTCACGCCGCGCAGCAGCACATCGCGGCCGTAGCGTGCCCGGTCGAACAGAAGCGCCGGCTGCAGGCTGCCCTTCATTCCCAACCAGTTGAAATCGAAGCTCTCGAGCAGCCGCGGGATGTCGATACCGAGATCACGTAGCAGCCCGTTCGCCACGTCGCTGTACAACCGGTATTCCATGTTCACGGTACCGCCCCAGGCAAGGCGCATCGGTCCGCCCTGGTGGAACTCGTTGCGCTTGGCGTGACCGCCGAAGTCGTCGTGGTTGTCGAGGATGAGGATCCGCGATTGCGCGCCGTGCAGCTTGCGATGGAAATACGCCGCCGCGAGCCCGCTGATCCCGCCGCCGACGATGACGAGGTCGTACCGTTCGTCGAGTGTAAGCGGGTTCTCAAAGCGCTTACCCTCGCGCGCCAGGGCGTGCGCGACCTCGAAGGAGCCCAGGTGCGAGCCGCGCAACCCCGTGAGCGTGGGCGGGTAGTAGAGCTCGCCGTCCTGCGGCATCGCGAGCCCCGGCAGCGGCCAGGTCATGCTGAGCGCGGTGATGCCGACGTCGTGAATGAAATCGCGCCGCGTGATCGGGCGCGACATGCCGAGCTCGCGGTCGGTCGGTGTCATGGTGCGGTCGCTCCGCTTCGTTGTGGCTCTATCGTATCGACTTCCCGAAGACCCGGATACGTACCTGCCTTGACAGCTATATACGTCGAGAGGTATATAAAGTTATGGAATCCGTATTTGCAATCATTGCCGAGCCGAGTCGGCGTGCCATCCTGGGGCTGCTCGCGTCCTCGGAGCGATCCGTAGGTGATATCGAAGAGCAGCTGCGACTGTCACAACCCTCGATTTCCAAACATCTGCGGGTATTGCGTGAGGCCGGCTTCGTGGAATCGCGCGTTGATGCGCAGCGGCGTCTCTACCGGATCAGGCCCGAGCCACTCATGGAGATAGACGCATGGCTCGCTCCGTTCCGCCGCTACTGGTCGGCCCACGTCGATGCGCTCGAGCGCCACCTCGATCGTATGAATCAAGCACCACGTCGGAAGGGAAAGAAACGATGAGCAGCCGTGAAGACTATGAGCCGGGCCCAGCCGTGGGCGCCGAGATTCGCAAGGATGGAGAGAACTGGACGCTCGTTCTCGTCCGGGAGCTCCGCCATCCGCCGACGAAGGTTTGGCAAGCGCTGACGGACCCGGCGCATTTGCGTGAATGGGCGCCATTCGACGCTGACCGAAGCCTCGCTGCGGTCGGCCCGGTCAGGCTCTCGACGGTCGGCACTCCGACGCCAATGATCTCCGAGACGCGCGTGACGCGCGCTGACGCCCCAAAGCTGCTCGAATATCAATGGGGCGACGGCGACATGCGATGGCAGCTCGAGCCACTCGGCGCCGGCACGCGTCTCACGCTCTGGCACAACATCGATCGCCGCTTCATCTCGTGGGGCGCCGCGGGCTGGCACATCTGCTTCGACGTCCTCGACCGGCTCCTCGCGGGCGAGCCGATTGGTCGCATCGTCGGCCCGGAGGTCATGAAGTTCGACGGCTGGCAGCGATTGACCGCCGAGTACGCCAAGCAGTTCGGTGTCTAGACCCCGGCTAACCCTATTGAGGACCTCACGATGCCGCGCTCCAAAGGAATCGTCATCGGCTTCTGGATCGTCACGGCGCTCTTCTGCCTGCAGATAGGCTTCACCGCCTACGCGCAACTCAACCTGCCGCAGGTGGCGGAAGCGTTCACACACCTCGGCTTCCCCGACGACTTTCGGGTGGAGCTTGCGTGGGCCAAGCTCCTCGGGGTGATGCTGCTGCTTGCGCCGGTGCCGGCGCGGCTCAAGGAGTGGGCATACGCCGGCTTCGCTATCAACCTCGGTTCTGCGCTCATAGCCCACCTCTCGGTCGGCGATGGCCCGGAGGCGTGGAGCTGGTCGGTCGGCACCGGCGTGCTCTGGGGTCTCTCGTACTTTTTCTGGCGCCGCCTGCAGGCCACGCCGGCCTTCCGCTCGGATTTCACCGGCACGGTGATAGTGACTCCATCTATTAAGGCCTCGTGAACTAGCAGAAACCTCTTCTCAGCTGATCGACGCGAGAATCAAGGCGCTGCGTGCCAGTCAGGTAACAGAATCGCAATCCCGTACTGGCTAATCATCGGCGAAAGCGGCGGCACACTGGCGGCGTCGAAGATCGCGCGCCTAGACTAAGACCAGGCGTCCGACTCAACAGAAGCGGACCAATGGCACATGTGATCGAACCGGCGACGAGCGGGCGCGCGAAGTGTCGCGGCTGCGGTGCGCGCATCGCCAAGGACGCGTTGCGGCTGGGCGAGCGGCTGCCAAATCTGTTTGGCGAGGGCGAGATGACGCTTTGGTTTCATCTCCCTTGCGCGGCGTATAAGCGACCCGAACCGTTCCTCGAAGCGCTGCAGTCGACGACCCAAAAGATCAGCGATGTTGCGCAGCTCGAGCACGCGGCGCGACGCGCGCGAGCGCATCGGCGATTGCCGCGTATCGACGGGGCGAAGCGCGCCTCGAGCGGCCGCGCGCACTGTCGCCACTGCCGCGAGCTGATCGAGCAGGGAACGTGGCGCATCTGCCTCGTCTACTACCAGGAAGGACGTTTCGAGCCATCGGGATACGTGCATCTGCGGTGCGCGCTGGCGTACTTCGAGACCGCGGACGTGATCGATCACGTGCGGCATTTCTCGCCGAGCCTCACGGAGGCCGATCTCGCCGAAATTCGCGCCGGGCTCGAGCCGTCGGGCGCGGAGAGCGTAGGTTAGCAATGCCCCGCGCAGGAGGCTGCCATGCAAAAGAAGGTGACGGTCTGCCCGGAGTCGCCGCGGCGGCCAACGGGAGCACCTCGCCGCGCGTCGCACACGACCCGCCGCTCGGCGCGCACGGGCCGGCACATAGCTGAAAAGTCCCGGCAGGTGCTCTGTCAGAATTCGTCCTCGGCATTAGTGTTCGCGTGCATGATGGAGGATTGCGAACGCTGACGTTACGTGGACCTCCTGGAATCATGTGCGCACCGCGGCGGCGTTCGTGGCGTCGGCGTGCTTCGGGATGGGAATGAACGCCTGAACCCGCCGGCGAGGGCGAAGGAGGTGTGCCATGGGCGTGAGTTTTCCAAACGAGACCCCGGCGTATCGCGAAGCGCGCCGCAGACTCTTGCAGCGCGAGGTGGCGCTCCGACGTGAAATGGAGGCTGTGGCGGCGGACGTCCGGTCGCTCCCTACCGGCGGCGAGATCCCGGAGGACTATGAGTTCGATCATATCGGCGCGGACGGCGCGCCAGCGAAGGTGCGGATGTCCGAGTTATTCCGCCCGGGCACCGACGACCTGATCGCGTACCACTTCATGTTTCCGCGGCACCGCAGCGACAAGCGGCAAGGCCCGGGCAGCGGTCCGGCGGCCAAGCTGCCGCTCGAAGAGGGGCCTTGCCCGTCTTGCACCGCTATGCTCGACAATTGGGACGGGGCCGTGCTGCATGTCGAGGGGCTGGGCGCGAACGTCGTCGCCGTGGCCAAGGCGCCGATCGAACACGTGGTCGCCTTCGCTTCCGATCACGGCTGGCGCCACCTTAAGCTGATCTCGGCCGCCGGCAACAGCTTCAAGCGTGACTATCATGGCGAGGATGAGGAAGGGCAGCAGATGCCGATCCTGACCGTGTTCCACAAAGGTGCCGACGGCGTGATCCGGTTGAGCTGGGCCTCCGAGCTCCTGTTCGAGCCCACCGATCCGGGCCAGGATCCGCGGCACTGTGGCACGGTCGAGCCGATGTGGACTCTGCTCGATCTGACCCGCAGCGGTCGGCCGGATGTCTATGAGCAGTTCAGCTATGCGTGAGCGTTAGCTCGAGTGTAAGGCGGGCCCGACACAAATATGGCTACGACTCTCAAAGAAACTCTCGTGCAGCTCGAAGCACTCGGCAATGAGAAGGTCCGTGCACAAAACAGCAGGAACGGCGCCGGCAACAATCAGTTCGGCGTCCGGCTGGGTGACATCCGAAACCTGGCTACGAAGATTGGGACCAACCACGCATTGGGCATTGCTCTCTGGAAAACCGGGAACATCGATGCCCGGCTCCTGGCAATACTTCTGATCAATCCAAAGAACCTGCCAGGCGACGAGCTAGATCGGATGGTGCGGTCCGTCGGATTTGTGCAAGTGGCGGACTGGCTCAACTCCTACCTCGTCAAGAAATACCCCGACAAAGAGACTCTCCGCCAAAGGTGGATGGCTGATGATGATCCGTGGATTGCACGCGCCGGCTGGAGCCTGACTTCCGAACGAGTCGGAAAGAATCCCGAAGGGCTCGACCTTCCAGCGCTTCTGGACCGTATCGAGTCCAAAATGGGGGACGCCGCTCCAGAAGCACAGTGGACGATGAACTTCTGCCTTGCAGGGATCGGCATCCACTTCCCAAAGTATCGCAAGCGCGCCATTGCCATTGGGGAGGCATTGGGGTTGTATCGTGACTACCCTGTTTCCAAAGGTTGCACCTCGCCTTTCGCACCGATCTGGATTGAGGAGATGGTGACTCGGAAAGGTTAGGAGGAGCCGCTGTGCCATGGAGTCCGAGCCCAATACTGCGACCGGCCGAACCGCCTGTTCGCGTCACCGTCGATGGAGAAGTGTTCGACGTCACGACGCAACCGGATCATCCCGGCCACTACCACTACGCATGGATCTCCGGACCAAATCCCGGTTACGGATTCTCCTCGGCGTCATCCGACGGACGGCCGTCCAGCATGGTCGACCACGAGGAGGCGATCCGGGACTTCCTGTCGCACGTGGACCCTCAGACCGGATACCTCGAATAGGACGCGCGCAAGCCGTGCGAGCTGAGCGAAGCCGAAGCCTCCGCTCTCAAGAGCGCGGTCTAGTCCCGCGCTCGTGCGAGCTCGGGCTGTGCATCGGTGCGAACTCGCGATGTTCCAAGGACCGAGCCCACAATCACGAGCGGAAAACCGATCACCATCCCGAGCGTTAGCGGTTCGGACAACACGACCGCGCCGAGTACGATCGCGACCGCGGGATTCACGTACGTAATAACCGTGGCCCGCGCCGGGCCAGCTTCCGCAATCAGCGCGAAGAACACCAGAAACGCGGTGGCGGTGCAGAGCACGCCGAGGCCGACCACCGACCAGGCCGCAGATGCGGGGATTTGCTCGGGCCAGACCATGGGCGCGAACGGGGCATAGAGAAGCGTGGCCACGATCAGCGACGCCGTGACGACTCCGATCGCCGGCACATCCTTGAGCTTTCGATCGACGACGATGGGGCCGATGGCGTAACACAACGCCACAACCATCGTCGCGGCTACTGCCGGCAGGTCGGAGAAATGGATGTCCATGCCCACGAGGAGCGCGACACCGGCAAACCCGATGCCCAATCCAAGCAGCCGCCGTGGCTCGAGCGATTCATGGCCGAGCCTTGTTACGATCAACGCGGCAAAGAGTGGCACCACAGCGAGCAGCAGTCCCGCGGTCGAACTATTCAGCCGAGTCTCTGCGTGCCCGAGCAGGAGCCAGGGTATGTTGATCTCAAGCAGGGTGTATGCGAGCAGCCACTGCCACTTGGCAAACCCGGCGAGCAGGACCTTGCGATGCCACGCGATCGGCAGCAACAACAGCGCACCGATAAGTGTGCGTGATCCTGCGACCACAAGTGGATCGACCGCACTGACTGCAATGCGAATCAGCAGATAGGGCATGCCCCAAAGCACACCCAGCGCGATGAACAGAAGCCAGCCCCGTTTTGTCATCGGCGAATTGTAGGAAGCCCCCTCCTACGCGTGCGTGACGTTGGACGAATACAGGTTGATCACCAGGACGCCGGCCACGATCAACACAATTCCGATGATCGCTGCGACATCGAGCGACTGGGCAAAGAACACCCAGCCGATGAGCGCGATGAGTGCCACTCCGGTGCCGGCCCACACCGCATAGGCGATCCCGACGGGCATCGTCTTCAGCGTCAGCGACAGGAAGTAGAAGGACACGAGGTAGCCAACGACGACGATCGCCGAGGGGCCCGGCCGCGTAAAGCCCTGCGAACTCTTCAGGAAGGAGGTGCCGGTAACCTCGGCGGCAATCGCAACCGAAAGGTAGACCCATTGCAACATGGAGAAGCTCC
>Ga0075431_100006268_pt1 | contig 11815 bp, 11 predicted proteins | sample RhiMetdeltSRZDD5_FD_75297 | JGI IMG/M metagenome (GOLD analysis project Ga0075431, IMG submission 75297) | Populus rhizosphere microbial communities from Tennessee, USA - Rhizosphere MetaG P. deltoides SRZDD5 | ecosystem: Host-associated > Plants > Roots > Rhizosphere > Soil | place: USA... | reverse complement strand
TCGGAATTCCGTTGATTGCAATAATACAGGGAATAGTTGCAGTGATCGGTTATTTGATCATTGGCGTAAAGGAACCGTGGTTCTGGTTTGTTGTTACCTGTATCACCGCCATGCTTCCAGTTGTCGGCGCCGCATTGGCGTATATACCGCTCGCCATCATATTTTTTGCAAATGGTGATACCGGCAAAGGGATCTTTATGTTGATTTATGGTTTTGGTGTGATCGGAACCGTGGACAATGTATTTCGGTTTACGCTTGCCAAAAAGATCGGTAATGTACATCCGCTGGTCACTGTGTTTGGTGTCATCATTGGATTAAGCGTTTTTGGATTTATCGGACTTATCTTCGGGCCATTGCTGATTTCATTATTCTTATTGCTGCTTCGAATTTATGGTAGCGAATTCATCACAAAACAAAGAGAGGCGCATCATCATCACCGTCACTTTGAGAATTGAATTTCTTAGTGCAGATTTTTGGGGCCGAATTCTTAAAGTGTTTTCTACGCAGTAGACCTCCGGAAATTGTTGGTTGTATTATGGCCTGTGCGGCCCCGGGCGTGATGATAGCTTATTTCATAAGTATATTTTCTATCATACGTAGATCATCCCAAGTATTTCTCACACACAAGCCGCAATTATTACCTTTTAAGCTTGGATTTAGCTAAAACGTATAATAATTTTACGTTTATACCCGTTTAGAAAATTCGAAATCCGTACCCGTGCCAAGGTTTATAAAAGCCATACTATCCTCCTTTTGCGCATCCGCATTTATAGTGCTTCCTCTTTTGCATACAGGAAATAAATCAGGTCTGCAATTTTTTCAGTCACCGTCGCACCAGGTTGTTATTACTGATTCAGCATGCGTCGATTCTGCCGAGTTAGAAATGGAATTGATATATGATAGTCTGAAACTTCAAAAGAGAGGTTTGAGGAAGGAAACGTTTAAATATGCTTACGCCGGATATAAAAAATTAGAAGAAGAAGGAAAGTTGAATAAAGAAGGAATTATTACTATCTGCGATTTCAGTCAATCCTCAAGAAGTAAAAGGCTTTATCTCATCGATCTGAATCAATATAAATTATTATTGAATACATATGTGGCGCACGGGAGGAATTCCGGTGGCGAATATGCCAGGAAATTTTCCAACAGACCTGAATCCTTACAAAGTAGTCTTGGCTTTTACAGAACGAAAAAAACATACTGGGGCGGTCATGGACTTTCGTTAACATTAACCGGGCTTGAACCCGGCTTTAATGACAAGGCGGAAAGAAGAAAAATTGTTGTGCATGGTTCCCAGTATATCGGAGATAATTACAGGAGATGGGGAAAATATATGGGTCGCAGCTTTGGTTGCCCCGCCGTGCCCATGAAACAATCCAAAATACTCATCAATACAATCAAGAACGGAAGCTGTCTTTTCATTTATCATCCGAGTAAGACCTACTTGTCGGGATCTAAAATACTAAACGGCTAATTGGACGTATAATTAGGATGGATGAAACAAAAGCTCCCCGATTTATCGTGGGGCTTTTTTCTTTTATGAGTAAACAAAATAATGCGCAGCCAGCTGGGAAAATACCCCGATAATGAAACCATAATAGATCTCTTTCGGCCTGTGATCGGAAACGATCATACGTGATGTGCACACAATGCCTGCCACGAGGATGGCAATGGACAAATAAAATGAATAGCTAATGCTATCGGTAAAGGCAAGCAGGGCAACAAACGTTGTCATGACTCCCATTGCGATGGCATGCATACTCACCTTCATTGAAATGTTTACAAGGAACCCAAAAACTGAAGCATTAAAAACCGCCATGCTCATACTTACCAACTCATCCAGGTAATGATTCTTTTTAAAATAATACCAGACTGAAAAATAAAAGGTCATGCAAATGATATACGGGATGATGCGGTCTTTTTGCGTTTTTAAAAAAACAGAACCAATGAAATTCAGGGCACGCAACATCAGGACACACATTAAAGGAAGAAAGGCATAGCTTATAATTGCCAGCAGCAGCAGTAAGGTTTTATCCCATTTAGTAATACCGGAAAATTCATAAGCACGAATCATGGAGGTAAAATAAATGAGATAAACGGGAACGAATAAAGGATGAAATAAATAGGAAATGAATTTTGCGATGACTCTTATCCACGCCGGTTGATGTGGTGTTTCAGGAATGCTAACTTCTTTCAGTTCATTTTGTTCCGTAATGATCAGTCTGTCGGGCATGTTATAATTCTTTTCGCAAACGAGCCACAGGAATATTCAGTTGTTCCCTGTATTTGGCTACCGTTCGGCGTGCAATATTATAACCTTTTTGCTGAAGCATTTCCGTAAGATGTTCGTCGCTTAGCGGTTTCTTTTTATTCTCGGCTTCTATCAGGTCGCTAAGTATTTTTTTAACTTCCCTGGTTGAAACCTCTTCACCACTTTCAGTACTCAGTGATTCGCTAAAGAAAAATTTGAGGCGATATGTTCCGAATTCTGTTTGGACAAATTTGCTGTTCGCCACCCGGCTAACTGTTGAAATATCAAGCCCGGTTTTTTCGGCAATATCTTTTAAGATCATTGGGCGCAACGTTGTTTGATCACCTGTCAGAAAGAAATCGTGCTGGTGATTCATAATGGCCGTCATGGTATCAAGCAATGTATGCTGGCGCTGCTTGATCGCATCAATAAACCATTTTGCAGAGTCGATCTTTTGCTTGATAAATAAAACTGCTTCTTTCTGGCGTTTATCTTTCTTATTTCCGCGATCATATTCTTTCAGCATATCACGATAACCTTCACTGATACGCAGCTCCGGCGCATTTCTTGAATTCAACGTCAATTCAAGCTTACCGCCATTGTTTATAATGAAGAAATCAGGCACCACATAACTTTCAGCTTTATTAATCTCTCCTACATTACCGCCGGGCTTTGGATTCAGGCGAATGATCTGTTGCATTACTTCCTTCAATTGTTCATCATTCAGATCAAGACCCCGCTGAATTTTTTCATAGTGCTTTTTGGTAAACTCATCAAAGTATTTTGAGATAGCTTTTATCGCAATAGTTACATTCTTTCCCTCGTCCTGCATCCGGTTAAGCTGAAGCAATAAACATTCCTGCAAATCTCTTGCAGCAACACCGGGCGGATCAAATTGCTGAATACGTTTAATAATGCTTTCTACTTCCTCATCACTTGTCATGATGTTCTGACGAAAGGCAAGGTCGTCAACAATTGCTGAAGTTTCACGACGCAGATAACCATCTTCATCAATACTGCCGACGATCTGTTCGGCTATCCGGTGTTCTTTTTCATCAAGCTTTAATAAACCGAGCTGATCCAGCAGCGTTTCGTAAAAGCTTGTCTCTGTTTTAAAAGGGATTGTTTTTTTATCATCATCGTCGCTGCCGTAATTATCATCGCGGAGCTTGTAATCGGCTATTTCATCATCACCGTCCTGCACATAATCGCTGATATCTATATTATCATAATCATCTGAGCTGCCGTCCGGCTCTTCAAAGTTCTCCTCCCCGTTTTCTGAAAACTCATCCTTGGATTCTTCGTATTCATCATGTTTTTCTTCTTCCAGTTCAAGTGCAGGGTTTTCTTCCATTTCTTCCTTGATCCTCTCTTCCAGGTTTGCCGTAGGTACCTGCAGCAGCTTCATCAGCTGTATTTGCTGCGGCGATAGTTTTTGTAAAAGCTTTTGTTGTAAACTTTGACTCAGGGCCATGGTTGCTTTTGTAGTTCTTCAGATTAAAAATGGTTTTTTGAAAAAATCGGGCCAAATATCAAAAATCAGGCCGTAAATTTACATACAAATAAAGGAAAGGTGCCGCAACGAATAAATATTATTCTTGTTGTCTTGTTAATGTTCACGACAAATGTTTTTTCTCAGCAAAAAACATTTTCAATGAATTCAAATTCAACCTATAAGATTTGGGGAAATTTTGACTCATGTTTCTCCTTCAAAAATCTTTGTTATAAAAAATCTGGTGCAGGATTTTTTTTTGAAAATGATGAAATTGGACCATTTAACACAAACCAGCTCAATATTAAAGATCGTATAAAACCCATCAATATCGCAAAAGATTTTTATAGCAACCACCTCGCATTCTTTTGTAAAAAAGAAATTCAATTCGAAAAAATCACATCAGTCCCGTTTCGCTTCAGATTGGGTTCTCTTGATCAGGTAAACAGGCTGGAGGGTAAAAATTAATTTGATTATTCAGCTAATGGTTTGTTTTTAACATCCACGGCACCGGCATTGATATCCAACCTAATTTTTATAAAGTCATTTTGAAATTTTGAAAGGATCGTCACAGCCGCAACAGTTGGTACTCTTTTAAAATACCGGTTAAGCCACCTCTCTTTATTATATTTTTTTAATGAAATGTAATCCTGTTTTGAAGATGAATCACTGTATTTAATGCCAAGATCATATAGGTTCATTACGTGATCGTAAAGTGAGTCGCCGCGGGGAGTATTGATCAACAGGTGTTCAGCGACGTCCAATTTTTCTCCAAGGCTATCAGCTTTATTTAATTCATTTTTTAAATAGCTGATGTATGCTGACGATTCATTGAATACTTGTTCAAGGCTATCGGCGACAAAAGGATCAAATTCAACAAACTTCATTGCCTGATTCATGCTGTCAACGACCCCGTTCGTCTGCTCAAGGCTTTCGTTAACCTTTTTAAAATCCTCAACAATTTTATCCGATTGCGATCTGCAGCTGATTGTAAAGCTGAGTGCTAAAGGAATAAGGATTTTAAAACAACTCATGTAATTCTTAAAAAGCTTACTTCGCTTTCTTTGTATGTGCCGTCTTGTTTTCCCGGATATGTAGTTCAGCATTGCGTGATGAAGTAGCATTATTTTCTCCGGGTTTTTTTGGAAGCCAACTCATTACCGGCAGCTTCGCCGGTTCTTTATAATAATTATTTCTCAAACTATCATTCCAGCCATTTGGATTATTATTAAATGACTTGCTGCTAAAATAAATACTGCCCTGGACATTTGAATATTGTCTTAATAATTTTATTTGATTAGGCAATTCATTAGGATTTTTCCAGGCTGTATTGCTGCCGGAGCGATAAATGCCAAGACCTATATATAAATTACGTCCATAGGAATTCCTGCTCCACCACTCAAGCATTTTTACATAATCGATCTTCTCATGACCGATCTCCAGGTATAGTTGTGGCGCTACATAGTCAACCCATTTTTCCTTCAGCCATAATAAAATGTCTGCATAAAGATCATCATAGTTCGTTTGCCCGGCTTTACTATCACTGCCCCTGGGATCTTTGTCGTTATTTCTCCATACGCTGAATGGCGAAATACCAAACTGCACCCAGGGTTTTTGTTTTTTAATGGCAATGGAAAGCATTTTCATAATCGTATCCACATTGCTTCTTCGCCAATCATCTTTATTGAGTTTACTCTTTGATCGTTTGTAAGATCCTTCGTCAGGAAATTCTTTCCCTGCAATTCGATAAGGATAGAAATAATCATCCATATGAATAGCATCCACATCGTAGCGTTGAACAATATCCGCTATTACTTTCACCACAAACTTTTGCACTTCCTTACTTGCGGGGTCAAAATATTTTTTGTCGCCATAATCCAAAAACCATTCGGGATGAATCTTAGTAACGTGGTTGGGAGCAATGGACGAAGCGCCGATCTTAAAATCAGCCCTGTAAGGATTACACCAGGCATGAAACTCCATTCCACGCTTGTGTGTTTCTTTTATCATGAACTCAAGCGGATCATAATAAGGAGAGGGCGGCTGGCCTTGTATTCCTGTCAGCCATTGGCTCCACGGCTCATAAGGTGAAGGGTAAAACGCGTCGGCAGCTGGTCTTACCTGCACGATCACCGCATTCATTCCATTTGATTTATGGAGATCAAGCTGCCGGATGAATTCGATACGCTGGCTGTCGGGATTGATCATTCCCTTTAAAGGCCAGTCGATATTATCGACCGACGCGATCCAGACGCCACGGAATTCGGCTTTAGGCTGAGCGACTATGGTTGTGGTAAATAAAAATAGAAAGACTATGATAATAGTACGGCGGTTCGGTATTTTCATGCTTTGAATTTGGACTATTCAAAGCGAATATACGTCAATGATTATTGCGAAGTTTATCTAAAAGATTATTTAAAATTTCAAGCTCCTCATCGGAGAGATGATTCACTACTGCATCCAACTCTTCATTTCGCGTGTCGAGGTTCTCCAGCAGCTCCTCTCCCTTTGGAGTCAACACCACGTCTACCATGCGTTTATCTTTTTCAGAAACTGCTTTTTGTACCAACCCCTTTGCGACCATGCGCTCTACGATACGGCTGGTGTCGCTCATCTTATCCAGCATTCTTTCCCTCAGTTGCAAAGTTGATAATGGTTCCCCAGCGCTACGAAGGATGCGAAGTATATTGTATTGTTGAGGAGTTATATTTTCCGATTTCACAAAGCTCTTGATATGGTCTACCATCCAAGCATGGGTGAACATGATATTCACCATCGCCTTGTTTTGATTGTTTCGGAATTTTGCTTGTTTTATGTCTTTATCTATTCCCATTTGGCCCCGCAATTTGACATATAAAAAATCAAAAATCCGACCAAAATAAATTTTTGCTAAACTTAAATGCACAGGAGTGGAAAAAAATACTACTAAAGTGGTATCGGTGAATTACTTAAAACATGGGGGCTTTCCGTAGTTTTATGTTCAATTAACCTTAAATAAACCACCATGAAAGTTTTTACTGAATCAATTAAGAATATTTGGGAAGGTTTTGTTTCCTTTTATACGGGGCTATATAAGCAAATGAAGAATTGGTAATACCATCTCACTATGTGTACTTGAATGTGGATTAATTTTCCCATCCTTCGCTTCGCATACTATGAATATTTAATTGTATTTAATGTATTTAACCATCCTCCCAAACCTTGGTTCCTTCACTACAATTCGAGCATCCTTCGCTTCGCTCAGGATGACAATGAAAACGTAAGCTACTTAACCATTCTCCCACACTTTGGTCCCTTCACTACAATTCGAACATCCTTCGCTTCGCTCAGGATGACAATGAAAACTAAGCTACTTAACCATTCTCCCAAACCTTGGTCCCTTCACTACAATTCGAGCATATGTCGATATTCTTTCGTCCTTTTAATATGGCGGTGCGGAACTTAGTATACTCACCATTCTTCCATATTTCTTTAAAAGATCTCTGTTTCAGATCACCCAGCTTATGTTGAGCATCTTTATCAAAACAACAAGGAGCCACGAGCCCATCCCATGTAATTACCGGGTCATGCCATAAACGCCAGCAATGATTGGCTAGCTTTCCTTTAAATTCATAACCCCTCATAGTTGTTTTATAGCGACTATATTTATCAATAGTGGGGATGAGGTTATTAGGATCATTTTCATAATCATAAACCTGTGCAGTTTTGAACCAAACATCATCTACCCCAATATCTTTTGCAAGCTTCTTTACATCTTCAATTTGGTGTTCATTTGGCTTTACCACGAGAAATTGAAAAACGATAAAAGGCGTTTTGCTTTTCATTTCTTTTTTCCATTTCACCACGTTCCTTGTTCCTTCCAAAACTTTTTCCAGGTTGCCGCCAACCCGGTACTGCTGGTAAACATCCTGTGTAGTTCCATCGATTGATATGATCAGCCTGTCTAAACCGCTTTCTATTGTCCTTTTTGAATTTTCATCGTTTAAATAATGGGCATTGGTCGAAGTGGCGGTATAGATGTTTTTCGATGCTGCATACCCGACCATATCCAAAAAATCCGGATTCAGGTAGGGCTCACCCTGGAAATAGAACACGAGATATAATAGTTCTTTGTGAAGCTGATCGATGGTGTCTTTAAAAAAGTTTTTTTGCAACATGCCTGTCGGTCTGGTAAAAGCTCTCAGCCCGCTGGGACATTCGGGGCAACGAAGGTTACATGAAGTTGTTGGTTCAAACGAGATCGAGACAGGCATTCCCCACTGAACCGGCCTTTTGAACCACTTGCTGATATAATAACTGCTTAAGACCTTTATACCATTCCAGCCACGGCGAATACTAATCTTAGAAAACAAATTAATGCTATCGTTCCAATTAAATTGCGACATCGGGCTGTAAAGTTAGAAAACAAACAGCGGGCATTACCCAATAATTTTCTAATTTGACCAATATTCTATGAATCAACTGCCACCATACAATATTTTTCCTTTAGGCGACAATGCGCTTGTTATTGACTTCGGAAATACTATTGACGAACAATTTAATAAACTGGTTCATTCCATCTTTTACCAATTGCAGAATGATCCCATTTCCGGGATGATTGAAGCGGTACCCGGATATAGCTCTCTTACTATTTACTATGATGTGCTGTTTATCAGGAATAAAATAAATCCCCGATCAACCGCTTTTGAATGGGTGTATGAAAATTTAAAAAGATATATATCGACCGGACATATTGAAACAGGCGACCCTGAGATAATGATCAAAATCCCCGTGTGTTATGAAAAAGAATATGCCACCGATCTTGATTTTATCGCTTCCCAGAATAAAATTTCGGTTGAAGAAATAATTCATTTGCATTCCTCGGCGACTTATCGTGTTTATATGCTTGGTTTTCTTCCGGGTTTTACATATATGGGATTGGTCGATGAAAAAATTTCCTCGCCCCGAAAACAACAACCAGCTCTTGTTGAACCTGGTAGCGTAGGTATTGCCGGAAGGCAAACAGGGATTTATCCGTTCAGATCTCCGGGTGGGTGGCAGATCGTGGGAAGAACACCTTTAAAATTATTTGACAGGGAAAAAGTGAACCCGGTATTATTTAAATCAGGTGACCATGTTCAGTTTTATCCGATAACAATTGAGGAATACAATTTTTTAAAAAAATAATTCAGCTCTTAAGGTAATGGGGACCACCATGAACACTAAGAAAACACAATGAACACAACGGAGCCAGCATTTATTTTTAACCCTGTAGTGTTCTTTGTGTATCCCGTTGTGTCCTGCGTGGTATATACTAAACCCTTGGAGACAGTTTCTTAAAATGTGAAGTATGAGTTTGAAAATATTGAAAGCAGGAATGCTTGATACAATACAGGACCTGGGCCGGTTCGGTTACCAGCAATTTGGGATCAATCCAACAGGCGCAATGGACAGGTATGCCGCAGCTATTGCAAATATTCTAGTTGGCAATAAACTAAATGACGCGGTCATCGAAATGCACTTTCCTGCTCCTTCAATTTTTTTTGAGGAAACTACATTGGTTGCCTTAAGCGGTGCTGATTTTGATGCAAACATCAGCGGTAGACCCATCCCACTCAATCAGCCGGTGATCGTAAACCAGGGCAGGACACTTCAGTTCCGTTCGTTAAAAAACAAAAGTCATTGTTACCTCGCCGCCAGGGGTGGAATGAAAATCCCGGCATGGCTTAATAGTTACAGCACAAACATAAAAGCTGAAGCCGGTGGCTATTCAGGAAGAAAATTAGTAAAGGATGATCTGCTCGAACTGAATGATGTAACCAGTTATGACCTAACCAGCGAGAATGACTTCATGATCCTGCCATGGAAAGCAAGTGAAGAGTTTGGAATGGGGCCTACAGAGGAATTAATGATCATAAAAAGTAATGAATGGGATTGGCTCGATAAAGGCTCGCAGGAAAAGTTTTTAAAAAATCCTTTTTATATATCACCTAACTCTGATCGTATGGGTTACCGGCTTGCCAGTGAGCCGTTGTATGCTGAAGTGAAAACAGAACTTATTTCTTCAGCCGTAAATTTTGGCACCATCCAATTGTTGCCCGATGGACAACTTATTATTCTAATGGCCGATCATCAAACAACTGGTGGTTATCCAAGATTAGGAAATATAATTTCGACACACTTGCCAAAGCTTGCACAAATGAAAGCCGGTGAGGAGATCCGTTTCAAATTTACTGATCATGCAACAGCGGAAGGTTTATTAATAAACCAATATCAGCATTTGCTTCAATTGGAAATTGCCTGTAAATTTAAGCTGGAAAATAAGTACATATGAAAACAATCGATATTAACTGTGATATGGGCGAAGGTGTGGGAAATGATGAGCTGATCATGCCGTACATTTCATCTGCTAATATTGCCTGTGGCTATCATGCAGGCGATGAGAATACAATGAGACGAACCATTGAGCTTTGCAAAAAATACAATGTAGCTGTTGGTGCCCATCCATCTTATCCTGATAAAGAGAATTTTGGTAGAACAGATATGTTGCTTCATCCCGGAGCGATCTATGAGACGATCGTAAAACAGATCAATAGCCTGGAAAAAATTGCGGAAGAAAATGATGTAGCCATTCATCATGTAAAGCCACACGGTGCTTTATATAATATGGCGGCAAGAGACAGGTCACTGGCTCCTTTTGTTTGCCTGGCAGTTTTAGATACCGATGCCAAATATATTTTATATGGTTTAAGTGGCAGTTATATCATTAAAGAAGGAAAGAGTCATGGTTTGAAAACAGCAAGCGAAGTATTTGCTGACCGCACTTACAAAGATGATGGTAGCCTTTCACCAAGAAATAAACCAGGCGCGCTGATCGAAGACACCGATAAAGCAGTTGGGCAGGTATTGCAAATGGTAAAAGAAGGTACTGTTACATCTGTAGCCGGTAAGAAAATTCCGATAATTGCTGAAACGGTCTGCATACATGGGGATGGTGCACATGCGGTAGAGTTTGCGAAAGCGATCCACCAGGCATTGAAGAAAGAAGGAATTGACATAAGAGCAAAATGAGATCGTCAATGGTGAATGGGCAATAGGCAATAAGCAACCTGCAACTTTCCGGTTTTTTATTCACAATTCACCATTGACCATTCACAACCAATATGAAAAAGAATTCCGCCATACTTGGGGCCGCCTTCCTGATGGCCACTTCTGCAATTGGTCCCGGTTTTCTTACCCAAACATCTTTATTTACAGAACAGCTGCTTACAAGTTTTGGCTTCGTAATTCTTATTTCTATTCTTCTTGATATCGGCACCCAATTAAATATCTGGAGAATTGTAACGGTAAGCGGGAACAGGGCACAGGATATTGCCAATAAGATTTTTCCCGGGCTTGGTTTTTTTCTTGCGTTCCTTATCGCATTCGGGGGACTGATATTTAACATAGGCAATATAGCTGGTTGCGGGTTGGGCGTAAATGTTCTCACAGGGATGGATCCGGGATATGGCGCCATCATCAGTTGTGTAATCGCTCTTGCGATTTTTTGGTATAAAGAAGCGGGCCGGTTGATCGATGGATTTGCAAAATGGCTGGGCTTGATTATGATCGGGCTTACAGTTTATATAGCATTTGTTTCTGATCCGCCTGTTGGCGAGGCATTATACAGAACTATCTGGCCGGAACAGATCGACGTAATGAAAATTGTAACGCTGGTTGGCGGTACTGTTGGTGGTTATATTTCATTTGCCGGTGCCCATCGCTTGCTTGATGCAGGAATAAAAGGAAAAGAAAATCTGAACCAGGTCACAAGAAGTTCAGTCAGCGGAATTTTGATCACAGCGATAATGCGATATGTTTTATTTCTTGCCGCACTGGGAGTTGTTTGGGGCGGGGTAAAACTAACAACAGCAAATCCGGCAGCTTCAGTTTTTCAATCTGCAGCCGGCGAATTGGGTTATAAATTCTTTGGTATTGTTATCTGGATCGCAGCAATTACTTCTGTTGTTGGTGCATCATTTACGTCGGTTTCATTCTGGAAAACCTTACACCCTGCCGTTTTAAAAAATGAAAAGATCATCATCAGTTTATTT
>Ga0075431_100006264_pt1 | contig 11820 bp, 11 predicted proteins | sample RhiMetdeltSRZDD5_FD_75297 | JGI IMG/M metagenome (GOLD analysis project Ga0075431, IMG submission 75297) | Populus rhizosphere microbial communities from Tennessee, USA - Rhizosphere MetaG P. deltoides SRZDD5 | ecosystem: Host-associated > Plants > Roots > Rhizosphere > Soil | place: USA... | reverse complement strand
TATTCAAGCCTTTTTATCGACGAACGGATAAGCGAAGCCTGGTTCTGATCAAACGTTTTGGGAGGCGCCACGGCTTCCTTTACAGGAACAAGCGATACTCCCACACTTGGCAGCACTCTTCCTGTTTTCGCCGTGCTCTCGTTTGTCGAAGAGTTAAGGATGCTTCCTGTTAACGCCGTTGCCGAGCCGGTGATATCGAATGTTGTGCGCGTGGTCTTTACCCTCTTCACGTTCTTATCCAGTTGCAGGAAGGTATACTTCAGCTGTAGAATGTAGGTACTTACTGCTCTTACTTGTTTATTGTATTCATCGAGGGCAAGTGGATAGTTTAATGCGTCGCGCACTACGATTCTTACCACTGCAGTGTCTTTAAGCATGAACCTGTTTGCCCCAACAAAGCTGAGATTTACCACTTTTACTTTGGCGGAATCGGAATCTTTCACGAAATCAAATCCGGGCGACCAGGTGAAATCCTGGTTACATTCACGGATCACGGAGTAATTGATAAGAGGGGTATTTGCAAAGAAGGTGATATTGTCAATGGGAAAGCTGCCGTTCTCGCACTGTACTTTAAAGTTCACGGTTTCTCCTTCGTCGATATACAGAGTGCCGCTTACCGAGGGCTTCACCTTGGAAGGAATAATATCGGTATTATAAAACAGGATCGTGAATGAAGTATCGACCCTGTCTTTAGGATTTGTGAGACTCTGAACTCCAAGGTTAACCTTATACTCATTGTCGTATTTAAGCTTACCGGAAAGGAAATATGATTTTTCAACTTTCACTGAAAGCATCCCGTTGTCTTTATTGATACGAACGCCTATTGGTGAATTGCGCAGGTACCAGTAGTAATCCGACGGGTCCTTATTTATCTCGAGTGGATACTGCAATGCAGAGTCGACATGCAGGGTAAAATAGGGATTGAGATTTTTGATTCTTAGTACGGTGTCTGCGGATACGGGCGCGGGAGGAAGTACAGGGTGATGAACTGTGTCTGAATGTTTAACAGCATTAGAGTCCGTTCGGTTAGGGTCCTGTGCAAAGCACTCGGGCGTGAAAAAGGATACGGAAAAAACTACCAGTACGGCAGAGAAACTCAGGAGTATTCTTCTCATGCGATTTTGGATTATAAAAAATGTTGCGCGAAGTTAACTTATAATACCTAAAAAAAAATCCCATAACGGAATCGCCGCATGGGATTTAAACTACTTATGCAAAATGCCTTAATTAGCTTATTGCAATCTGTTTGGGCTGATTCTGAACTTCTGGTTTTTTAGGAAGATCGATCTTCAAAATTCCATTTTCATATTTCGCCTGAATGTTTGAAGCGTCAATCTTTTCATCGAGGCTGAAGCTTCTCTTGAAGCTGTTATAGGTGAATTCACGCCGAACAGTTTTGTTATTTTCAGTTGCAGTTTCTTCTTTTTTCTCGTAGCTGATGGTTAGAAGATCTTTTGCGAGGTTTATTTTAAAGTCTTCTTTATTTCTGCCCGGAGCACTCAATTCAAGCACATAAGCTGTTGGTGTTTCGTGAACATTTGCAGCAGGTATGCTGGCAACGTCACTGGAAGGAGTGGACCACACAGCAGGGCTGAAAAAGTCGTTGAAAATATTGTCGAACTGTTTGGCAACCGGCCTGTTGATGAATTTTAACTGTGTCATATATTTAGTTTTTTGTTGTTCTAAATTTCGACACCGAAAGATCAAAGGATGTACCACCGCGATTTTAAGCGACAATATTTCATTTTACGCACCCATCTTATGACATTATAGCCGGATTATGAATTTCATTCCGGATGATCTCGTCATTAACTGATTGGTTTTACCTAACTTTGCAGACTTAATTGAATAATAAAAATCTATAACCTTACAATATGTATCCTGCAGAATTAGTGGTTCCAATGAAAGAGGAACTGACAGATAATGGCTTCAAAGAACTTCTTACACCTGAAGATGTTGAGAATCAGCTTAAACAGGAAGGCACTACTTTGGTGATGATCAATTCTGTTTGCGGCTGCTCCGCTGGTACTGCGCGACCGGGCGTTTTGATGGCGCTTGCCAACAGCGATAAAAAACCAGATCACCTCGCCACAAGCTTCGCCGGGTTTGATATCGACGCCGTTCGTACTTTAAGAAACAGGTTGCTTCCTTATCCTCCTTCTTCACCATCGATTGCATTATTTAAAGACGGTGAACTGGTACATTTCATCGAAAGGCACATGATCGAGGGACGTTCGGCCCAGATGATCGCACATAACCTGATCGCAGCTTTTGATGAATACTGCGCGTGATTAATATCAACCCCATATAATTCATGTATCCTAACCTTTATTATGCATTCAAGGATTTCTTTGGTGTTGAATGGTCGCCGCTGAGATTTATTAATTCATTTGGTTTTTTTGTTGCATTCGCTTTCCTTGCCGCAGCTTATGTATTAACACAGGAGCTGCGCAGGCGCGAGCGTCTTGGCAAGATGCAGTTCACCGAAATGAAGATAACGGTCGGCCGCAAGGCAACGACGAGTGAACTGGTATTCAATTTTATTCTCGGATTTTTATTGGGCTATAAGATACTTGGACTGTTCCTCTCCGACGGAACGGCTACAGAAGATCCGCAGGAATTTATTTTTTCCGCACAGGGTCATCTGCCTGCCGGCTTATTACTCGGCGGCATTTTCGCATTTGTGAAATGGTGGGAGAGGAATAAACAGAAATTGGCCAAGCCCGAAGAAAGGATGATCAGGATCTGGCCCCACGATAGGGTGGGCGACATGGTGATACTCGCCGCCGTATTCGGATTCCTCGGAGCCAAGATCTTCCATAATCTCGAAAACTGGAATGAATTCTGGCGAAACCCTATTGAGGCGCTGCTTTCGTTCAGCGGACTTACTTTTTATGGTGGATTGATATGCGCGACCATTGCCATTATTTGGTATGCCAGGAAGCACCGCATTGGAGTGAGACATCTGGCGGACAGCATTGCGCCTGCTCTCATGCTCGCGTACGCGGTCGGCAGGATCGGTTGCCAGGTGGCTGGTGATGGCGATTGGGGCATTCTTAACAGCGCGTACATCAGTACGCCTGAGGCGAAGGTTGTTCGTACAGATACGGCAACATTCAATAAGACGCTTGCGGTTAACAGCGCTATCTATATGGAGCAGTCGGCATATACAAGCGTCGAACAGGTACAGCACAAGCATGTGCCGGGCCCTGAATGGCTGCCAAGATGGATGATTGCTTACAATTATCCAAAAAATGTGATCAATGAAGGCGTAACGATAAAAAATTGCACTGGCCAGTATTGTCGTCAATTGCCGATACCGGTGTTTCCGACTCCCTTTTATGAAACGGTTATCTGCTTATTGCTAACGGCATTGTTGTTTTTGCTCAGGAGCCGGATCACAGTGGCGGGTTCTATATTCGCCATTTATTTAATTCTTAATGGGCTGGAGAGATTTTTCATCGAAAAGATAAGGGTGAATACCCAATATGAAATCTTCGGATTTCATCCTACACAGGCCGAGCTGATTTCAACTTTCCTTGTAATTACCGGCATCGTGCTTCTTTTTGTGTGCTACCGCAAGCAGAAAACGGCAGCCTGAATATCCCTTTTAACGTTTAGGAAATTTTAACAGGTGCGGACGAAACCTTTTTGCTCCGGACGGAGTCTTATATAGTGAATAGAATAAGTTTTCTCATAAGCAGTTAGTTTTGGTACGGGTCCCATGTCTATGGGACCTTTTTATTTGTCTACCGAATTTCACGAAAAGCTTCTGCCCTCTGCGTTCTGCCCTCTTCTAACCTACCACCACTTTCCTATCTTTACGAAAAAGAATCACATGCCCTCTTTTGATATAGTAAGTAAAGTTGAACTTCAAGCTCTTGACAACGCTGTGAACGTCGTAAGAAAAGAAATAACCAACCGCTTCGATTTTAAGAACAGCCACGTTGTAATAGATCTCGACAAGAAAGACTACAAACTAAATATTGAAACCGAAGACACCATGAAAATGGGCCAGCTGACCGATGTGCTGGTGAGCCGGGCCCATAAACAGGGCATTGCGCCGGAAGCATTTGACTTTTCAAAGGAAGCCTACCCGAGTGGCAAGGTGGTAAAAAAAGAAGTGTCTGTAAGGAATGGTCTTAAACAGGACGACGCAAAAAAAATTGTAAAGCTTATAAAGGATAGCGGATCGAAGGTGCAGGCCCAGATAATGGATGATCTTGTAAGGGTTACCGGAAAGAAAATTGATGACCTGCAGGCAGTGATCAAGCTATGCCAGGGAGCGAACCTGGGAATTCCTTTGCAGTTTGTGAATATGCGGAATTAGGGCAGAAGGCAGAACGCAAAAGGCAGAGCGTTATTAAAATTTCTGCGTTTTGACCTCTGCCATTTGCCTATTATTCCTTAATTTCGCCCTCCATTAAAAACGTACGGCAAAATCCGTGCACACAATCAAAGCATTATGAAAAAGGATATCCATCCAAAAGGTTATAGATTGGTAGTTTTCAAGGACATGAGTAATGGCATAGCTTTCCTCAGCCGTTCGACCGCTGCTACAAGAGAAACAGTTAAATGGGAAGACGGTAACGAATACCCCCTTGTGAAGCTGGAAATTTCAAATACATCTCACCCGTTCTTTACCGGTCAGAAAATGCTTGTGGATACTGCGGGCCGTATCGATAAGTTCAAAAAACGTTACGAAAAGAAATAATTCACCAAAATTATTAATAGCGATCCCTTCCTTACCTGGAGGGGATTTTTGTTTGAAACATTTATTTTGAACGTAGATTTAAAAATGAATCAGGTTTTTCTGACCGATAAGGAAATTAAAGACAACCTTTTTCCTTTCACGCTATTAAGATCCGCCGCAGACATCAGGATAGGCATTCTTACAATAAGGGAAAAATGGGATAACTATTCGGGCAGCCAGGTAAATGTTACCGATGATCCCGACAATATTCCGGACAACGCAACTCTTGTTTCTGCAAACATCATCCCTTCATCTGCATTTGTGGATTCCCTGGTTAAAGATGGAAAGATCTCCGACAATCCTTTATGGACATCGGTAAAGATCATTCAATATCCCTGGCATATATTCATGTGGAACGACTGGGCGATACGCGAAGATTTCCCAATGGTCACAAAAAACCGGTATTCCGAACCAGTTCCTGAAACGGTGCATGTAACCAACCCGCGCGAAATATTTATCGAGCGCGGTGCTAAGCTCTCACACTGTATTATCAATGCTTCAGGCGGTCCTGTGTACATAGGCAAGAACGCAGAAATAATGGAAGGATCGGTGCTTCGCGGTCCGGTTGCTGTTTGTGAAGGGGCGACAGTTAAAATGGGTAGTAAAATTTATGGCGCTACAACGATAGGTCCATACAGCATCGTAGGTGGAGAAATTAAAAACGCAGTGATCTTCGGATACAGCAATAAAGCTCACGATGGCTACCTGGGCGACAGTGTAATTGGTGAATGGTGCAACCTTGGAGCAGGAACGTCGAACTCAAATATGAAAAATAATGTGAGTGATGTAAGAATGTGGAACGAGTCGCAGAAGGAAATGATATCAACGGGTGTTACCAAATGCGGATTGATCATGGGTGATTATTCGAGATCCGCCATAAATACGTCATTCAATACCGGCACCATGGTGGGAATATGTGCGAATGTGTTTGGCGAGGGATCTCCTGCGAAATTTGTACCATCATTCGCATGGGGTAATAGCGGAAACATGAAATACGAGTTCGACAAGGCGATAAGTGATATAGAGAAGTGGAAAAAACTAAAGGGACACACGCTCGATGAAAAAGAAAAAACAATATTGAAGCTTATATTTGACCAATAAACAAACATGCTCATGCGAAAACAAATAGCCGCCGCAAACTGGAAAATGAATGGAACTGCCCAGCAGGCGGAAAAGCTATTGAGTGAAGTATTAAGCGGGAATATCGACTTCAAAGATCATCAGTATGTGATCTTTTCTGTTCCATTTCCTTTCCTTCAGCAGGTAAATCAGCAACTGGGAAACCGCCCAAATCATTTTATATCTGCGCAGAACTGTTCTGAACATGCCTCAGGCGCATATACCGGCGAAGTGTCGGCTGAAATGCTAAAATCTATCGGAATAAAATATTGCATTGTAGGACACAGCGAACGGCGTGAATATTTTGGTGAAACGAACATGCAGATTGCACGGAAAATTGACATGCTGTTGAATAATGACATTACCCCCATCTTCTGCTGTGGAGAACCGCTTGATGTAAGGGAAGCCGGAAACCAGGACAAACACGTGCAAACACAAATAGAGGAATCTCTATTTCATCTTTCTGCAAACGATCTTCTGAAAATAACTATTGCATACGAACCCATCTGGGCGATCGGAACAGGCAAAACGGCCACAACACAACAAGCGCAGGATATGCAGGCTTACCTACGGTTGGTGATTGAAAAAAGATATGGCAATGAAATTGCTTCGCAAATATCGATACTTTATGGCGGCAGTGTGAAGGCGAATAATGCCGCTGAAATTTTCGCTGCACCCGATGTTGACGGAGGATTGGTTGGAGGAGCTTCTTTGATCGCCAGGGATTTCATTCAGATCATCAGGGCTCTGAAAAGCTGATAGCGTGATCACGGGCAAACAGCTATGGGTTTTTATTACTGCAATCGCCTTTCCATTATTTTTTATTCTGCATGGAGTAAATGAACAGTTCGGACTTATCGCTAATAGCACGATCGCCGAATTCGCTTTGTATTACCTGCTCGTAGCGGTTGCGGCTGCAGTTGTATCAAGAATAATTTTTAGGGATTACGAACGGTCTGTGGTGTTCATGTTCCTTCTGCTGTGTATATTTTTCTTTTTCGGTGCAGTAAAGGACGCGGTAAAAACTTCGCGTTTTGAGGCTTTTAGCCGTTACTCTGTTCTTCTTCCAGCCATAATAATTTTAACCGGTGTTTCGTATGTAATTATCAGCAGAACTACAAATTCATTGAAGCGTGCGGTTTTATTCATCAGAACGCTGCTGTGTGTATGCGTTGCTCTTGAAGCTGGTATTTTATTCTATAATATTTTCTCGCATAAAGAAAAGCAGAAGGATCTCGGCGATATCGATCATCAACTGATCAGCGATATTAAAATACCAGATACTGCAAGGAAGCCCTTTATCTTCTGGATCGTGCTGGATGAGTATTCGGGCAACACTGCATTGAAAAAAAGATGGGGATTCAACAATCCTCTCGATTCGATACTCCGTACCAAAGGTTTCTTTGCAGCCGACTCTGCGGTAAGTCCTTATAATTATACTCACTATTCACTCGTTTCAACACTCGACATGACATACCTCAAGGAACTCAGGGAGCATTCGGTGATCGGATTCAGGGATATAGTGCGAGGAAATATTTCATTACGGCAAACGAATGTGTTGAAACTACTTGAAGAAGCGGGTTATAATATTCACAACTACACCATTTATGACATCGATGATTATCCTACTAAGGCACATGAATATTTTATCAATGCAGATTTTAAGTTGATAGATAACCAGACTTTGCCGGGAAGAATACGACAGGATCTCGGCTGGAAGTTCAGTAAAGTTGACAGGGTGGAAGGGTTGAAGAAAGAATACGATTACAGGCTTTCGCTCGTGCAGGAGGGTGTGGAGGCAGCGAAAAAATCTGTAAGCGATAAAAATCCGTCGTTCTTTATGTTTCACTACTTGCTTACCCATGAACCATTCCTGTATAAAGCCGATGGCTCGCTCGATACCACGTCGGGTTTCGATGTGGAGCCTGAGAAGTACGTGCCGTCAATTACTTATGCTAACAATGTTATAACGGCATTGGTCGATTCTTTGAAAGCAATTTACCGCGACAGGGAGCTGGTGATAATCCTGCAGGGCGACCACGGTTTCAAATTCAATGAGAGCGACCCCTTGTTTGATCGGTATGGATGTAGTATCTTATACTCGGTTTATTGCTCAGATTTAACATACCCGGCATGGAATAACACATTTAACTCGGTAAATACATTCAGGGTTCTGTTCAATAAGTATTTTCACACCAATCTTCCCGTTCTGGAAAATCTTTCTTATAACCTTTATTACCGCTAAACTGCTTTATTTTGGAAGTAAAAAACTCAATTAAAACGCACATAGTATGGAAAGCACTTTCGTTGTTTTTCCTTTTCATACTCAACATCCTGTTTGCACGTTATTTTGCGGCAGCTGCAGCAGGCTGGGTTTTTTACCTGTTCACTGTTAATTCGTTTATAATTCAACTGTTCGGTTTCAGCCTCGACTCTGGCGTGGCTTATTACACTGCGAAGAAGTCGATACGTGAAGCCAGGCTGATTAATTTTTCGTTGATATGGACCGTAGTAGTTTCGCTGGTAACGCTGCTCCTATATTCAGTTTACAGCTCAATGTATCCGACCCGGGTTGATTATCCCCTTATGTATCCAGTCGCATTTGTTGCAGGCAATATGCTCATCGCATTTGGCAATTCAGTGTATTATTCGAAGTATAATTTTAAGATACCGAATATTCTGAGCATGGCGATTAACATCATGCTTATCCTTTTTCTTATCTATTCGTTTGAATATTCGAAGGTCGAAATGCCGGTTTCATTCATACCTGTTTATTTCTATTCATTCCTGGTGCATGGGCTTATTTTATTTTTCACATTATTTATCGTGAGTAAGGAAGACAGGTTCCTGCTGAACATCAGGCCAAAGTATGTAACAAAGATCTTCCGTTACTCAACTTATGCGTTTATTGCCAACCTGCTTTTCCTTGGCATGACGAGAATTGATTATTTTTTCATAAGCTATAATGGCACTGCCGACGACCTTGGGAACTATATCCAGGTATCAAAGGTTGCACAACTTTTCTTTCTGTTGCCTGCCATGATATCTACAGTGCTGTTTCCTTTCGTCGCATCGGGCAGTCAGCCTGAAGTGAAAAAGAACATCAATAAATTTTCGGGCAGATTGTTCCTGTTATATGCAGTGGTTTGCGCGGTGATCGCCGCGTCAGGATACTGGTTGTTTCCATGGGTGTTCGGGCCTTCATATTCCAAAATGTATTTTGCATTTGTTCTGCTAATACCGGGCATACTTTTCATGTCGGGTCTTTATCCTTATACAGCATATTTTGCGGGGGAAGACAGGATAAGGGTGAATATCATAGGATCGTTCCTGGCATTTACATTCATACTTTTTGCCGATTATCTTTTCATCCCGCGTTATGGAATTTACGGCGCGGCGCTCATCAGCAGCATAGGATATTTTATTTATTATTGTTACGTTTTCCTGGTCTTCATAAAAGAGGCGCGCATTGAAAAGAAAAATTCTCTGGCTGGCATCCTGGTATCCCAACAAACTTGAACCACTTTCCGGTGATTTTATAGAGCGACATGCAAAGGCAGCTTCGCTGCTGAATGATATTTATGTAATACACCTCGTAAAGGACCATGCATCAGTAACTTCCGGCGATCATGTGATTGTCAGGCAGCGATACGCGGATTATCCGAATTTGACATCTGTTATTTGCTACTATAGGTCCGCTGACGGTTTATTTTCTTCTCTTTTTTCATTTGTGAAATACGTTCGTTTACAGCGAAAGCTGATAAAAGAATATATCCGTGAAAAAGGTAGGCCAGATCTTATTAACGTTCACATTTCATTCAAGGCTGGCGTGGGTGCCTTGTATGCAAAGAGGCGATATGGAATAAAATATATTGTTTCTGAGCAGTGGACAATCTTCTGCCGTGAAGCAAAGCCTTCGTTTTCTGACCAGCCCGTGGCTGCGAGAAAAATGATCCGGAAAATTTATCGTGGTGCGGATAAGAGCAGCTCTGTGAGCACCTATCTTGCCCGGTCACTGGAAGAAAGATTTCTTATCAGGATGCCGGTTCGGATACAGAATGTTGTCGACACCTCGCTTTTTTATTATTCTGATGAGAAATACGACTTATTTACTTTCATTCATATTTCGGTCTTGAATTATCAGAAGAGCCCCGAAGAAATTATTGAAGCTGTTCGCTTATTGAAACAAAAAACGACCAGGCCTTTTCAACTCATCATTTATGGGCCATATCTTTTATCTGTTGCCGCAAAAATTAAAGAGCGGGAACTCGAAAAAGTTATTCAATACAGGCAGGAGGTAATGCAGGATCAATTATCTGGCGAGGTAAGAAAATGTCATACGCTTTTGCTGTATTCACGGTTCGAAACTTTCGGTTGCGTTGTGATTGAGGCGCTGGCTTCGGGATTACCTGTTATTGTAAGTGATATTTCCGTAATGCACGAGCTGGTGCAGGAAAATAAAAATGGAATTTTTGCCCGTATTGATGATCCGGACGATCTTGCCGAAAAGATGTTATGGATGATGGAGAATTATAAAAGCTTTGATCCGATGAAAATTTCCGATGAAGCAAGTGAAATTTATTCGTTTGAACAGATAGCAAAACAATTTGACAGTCTTTACAACAGAAAATAGTGAATGTGCACTCTGTGGCCTGCGGCTTTACGCACTTTTCATCTCCCATACCAATGCGCTTGCTCCGAGGATGGCAGCATCGGCTTCTTTAAGGTGACTCACGAGTATCTTCACTTTATTCTGAAAAACTTTCAGCAGATTGGATTCCATGTTTTCCCTTGTGGGTTTTAAAATAAGGTCGCCTGCCTTGGTGAGTCCGCCGAAGAGAATGATAGCTTCGGGACTAGAGAACATCACGAAATTCGCCAGCGCGAGACCTAATATTTGCCCGGTAAATTCAAAGACTTCTTTGGCTAGCTTGTCGCCCTGTATAGCTGCTTCGTAAACTTTTTTAGAGTCTATTTTTTTAGGTGGTATATCTCGCAGCAGACTTTTTTCTTCAGTTTTCGAAAGCATTTCAAGGGCCGTCAGGCGGACACCCGTGGCAGATGCGTAGCTTTCAAGAGAACCATGTTTGCCGGTGCCTTCGTGAAGCCGGCCGTTTGGTATTATAATAGTGTGGCCGAGCTCGCCTGCAAATCCGTCGTGGCCATAAATCAATTTACCATTTGCAACAATTCCGCTGCCTACGCCTGTACCTAGAGTAATCATGATGAAATCCTTCATGCCTTTCGCGGCACCATACATCATTTCGCCGATAGCGGCTGCATTTGCATCGTTGGTGAGTACAACAGGCAGTTTGAATTTTTCTTCAAGCATTTTCGCGAATGGAATTATTCCCTTCCAGGGCAGGTTAGGAGCGTACTCAACCGTGCCGGAGTAATAATTACCGTTGGGTGCACCAACGCCGATGCCTTTTATTCTGCCCGGGCCACCACCTCTTTCAATCAATTCATACAAAGCACCGTGAAGTTCATCAATGAACCCTTCTACCTGCGCGTGATTTCGGGACGATATTTCACTTGAAAATAATATGTTTCCATTACGGTCTACGATACCGAACTTGGTTCCGGTGCCGCCAATATCAATTCCTATAGCTAATTGCTGTAACGATGTTGATTTCGCCATGTTCTGCTTTTAGTGTCCGCCGCTGATCTGCTGGTCAAAGTCAATTCCCTGTGATCTGAGAACCTGTTTTGATTTCAATGCATGCCATGCAAGATAAGCAAAACATATTACGGGAACGATATAAGAGAAGTGAGTGTAAGTAGTATTCATTATTCCTTCCGGATTTGTCTTGTCGATATCGCAGATGGCGCCCTGCAATGGTGGTATTATTGCGCCGCCGAGGATCATCATGATCAGGAACGCAGATCCCTGACTCGTGTATTTGCCAAGGCCTGCAATGGCAAGAGAAAAGATGCACGGCCACATT
>Ga0075431_100006261_pt1 | contig 11822 bp, 14 predicted proteins | sample RhiMetdeltSRZDD5_FD_75297 | JGI IMG/M metagenome (GOLD analysis project Ga0075431, IMG submission 75297) | Populus rhizosphere microbial communities from Tennessee, USA - Rhizosphere MetaG P. deltoides SRZDD5 | ecosystem: Host-associated > Plants > Roots > Rhizosphere > Soil | place: USA... | reverse complement strand
ATCTTCGGCGGCGACACTCACGCGCTGATCCCGCTCTACGCGGTCGGCGTCTTCCTCTCGTTCACCTTCTCGCAGTCGGGCATGGTGCGCCGCTGGCTGCGGCTGCGCGAGTCCGGCTGGCGCTGGCGGGCCGTGCTGAACGGCATCGGCGCCGTGGCCACCGGCCTCGTGATGCTGACCATCTCCGTCACCAAGTTCTCGCACGGGGCCTGGATCGTGCTCCTGCTCATCCCCTCCCTGGTGGCGATCTTCGTGATGATCCATCGCCACTACGACGACGTGGCCCGCCAGCTCTCGCTCGAGGACTTCACGCCGCCCCCACCCATGACCAACACCGTCCTCGTCCTCGTCGGCGACCTCCACCGCGGCGTGGTGACGGCCATCCAGTACGCGCAGACGCTGTCGGCCTCGGCCAAGGCCGTCTATGTCGAGACCGATCCCGAGCGCACGGCGCGGCTGGAGGAGAAGTGGGGGAAATGGGGGATGGGGGTGCCGCTGATCGTGCTCACGTCGCCGTACCGCTCGCTGCTGGGACCGCTCCTCGAGTACATCGATACGCTTCAGCGGCTCGGCCCGAACCACATGGTCACCCTCGTCCTGCCGGAGTTTCTGCCGGCGCGCTGGTGGCAGCAGATCCTCCACAACCAGACGGCCCTCTTGATCAAAGGGACCTTTCTGTTCCGGAAGAACGTGGTCATCACGGACGTGCCGCACCACCTGAAGCACTGAGCGTCGGCCCGGGCGGCCTGCCAAGTCTGGTACACTCGACCACCGCGTGACCAGGTCGATGAAGATCGCGCTCGCTGCCGACGGCCCGCTCGACGCCGCCGCGACGCTCTCGCGCTACCACCTCTGGGGAGAGGATCCCGCGAACCGCCTCGACGGCGACGTCTTCCGTCGAATCCTGCGCGTGGATGGCCGCCTGCTCCCCTACGAGGTGCGCTGGTCGGGCGGTGTCGACGACGCGCGGCTGGCCATCACCGTGCCCGATGCGAGCGGCACCGCCGTGGAGCAGGCGGTGACGCGGGAGGTCCGGCGCATCTTCGGCCTCGACTTCGACCTCGTCGGCTTCTACCGGCTGGCCAAGGCCGATCCGGCGCTGGGGCCCCTCGTGGAGCCGCTCTACGGATTGCGGCCCACGCTGTCGCCGACGCCGCTGGAAATGCTGGTGGGCTCCATCACCGCCCAGCAGGTGAACCTGTCCTTCGCCTTCGCCTGTCGCGCCCGACTCGTCCGCCGCTGGGGGCCGCGTCTCCTCGTGGCCGGGGCCGATCTCTACGCGTTTCCCGACGCGGCCGCGCTGGCGAAGGCGCGGCTGTCCGAGCTGCGCGCGCTGAAGTACTCCACGCGCAAGGCCGAGTACATCCGTGATCTCGCGCGCGCCCTCGCGGCCGGCACGCTGCAGCTGGACGCGCTCGACAGCGCGCCCAATGCGGCGGTGATCGAGTGTCTGACCGGACTGCGCGGACTCGGGCGCTGGACGGCCGACTGGTATCTGGCGCGGTGCTGCGGCCGCGGCGACGTGTGTCCGGCCGGCGACCTCGCGGTTCGCAAGGCCTTCGAGCATCAGTACGGGCGCGGCCGGACGCTCAGCGAGGAGGCGATCCGCCGGCGCGCACGTAAGTGGGGCGAGTATCAGAACCTCGCCGTCCACTATCTGCTGGCCGGCATGCGGCTGCTCGCGGCCGCCCGGGGTGGCGAGGCATGAAAGGCCGGCTTCCGATCCTCGGACAGCCGAACCCCGACCTTCCGCGTGACGTGCACCTCGTTGGCCGTTATGCGCTGGGCGTCACCTGGGCCGACGAGCACGGGTCGATCTATCCGTTCGAGCAGCTCCGCCGCGGCTGTCCGTGCGGGGCCTGCGCCGATCTCGCCACGGTTGCTCCGGCCATGGCGTGGCCCCAGGACATCAAGCGGCTGGACGGCGGACTGGCCGTCACGTGGTCGGACTCGCACTCGAGCCTCTATCCCTACGCCGCGCTGCGCTTGCTGTGTCGGTGCGCGGCCTGCACGGGCGGTCATTAGTGGACGACCGCCTCAAGCGACGCGCGCTCTACGGCGTCATGCTCTCGGTGTTCCTGGCCGCCCTGGAGTCGACGGTAGTCGCGACGGCGATGCCGACGGTGGTGGCGAGCCTGGGCGGCGTGCAGATTTACTCGTGGGTGTTCTCCGGGTTCCTGCTGACCTCCACGGTGACGATGCCGCTGTGGGGCCGCCTCTCCGACCTCTTTGGACGTCGTCCGGTCTTCCTCACGGGCCTGGCCATCTTCCTCGCGGGCTCGGCGCTGGCCGGCGCCGCGCACAGCATGGGCCAGCTCATCGCATTTCGCATGCTGCAGGGGATCGGCGCGGGCTCGCTGATGACGCTCGGCATGACGATCGTGGGCGAGCTGTTCGGCCTGGAGCAGCGCGCGAGGATGCAGGGCTACGTCTCCGGCGTCTGGGGCGTCGCCTCCTTGCTTGGACCGCTGCTGGGCGGGCTGCTCACGGACCACGTTTCCTGGCGCTGGGTCTTCTACATCAACCTGCCCTTCGGCGCGCTGGCGATCCTGCTGCTGAAGGGCGCGCTGCCCGACGGTGAGCGTCGGCGTCACGCGCTCGACTATCCCGGCTTGGCGCTGTTCGCGGTCGGTGTCTCCGCGCTCCTGATGGGCATCATGGAGGCCGGGCGCGTGGGGCGGTGGAGCGGCGCCGACGTCCTCCTGCCGCTCGGCATCGCGGTGGCGACGCTGGCCGCCTTCGTCGTCGTGGAGGGCCGGACACGGGAGCCGATCATCCCATTGCGGCTCTTTCGGTACCGCATGGTGACGGCCGCCTCGCTGAATGGCTTCCTGTCCGGGATGGCGATGTTCGGGGCGATCTCGTTCGTGCCGCTCTTCCTGCAGCACGTCAGCGGCATGTCGGCCACCGCGGCCGGCTTCGTGCTCACGCCGTTCGTCCTCGGCTGGGTGGCGATGTCGATCGTGAGCGCCCGGCTGGTGTTGCGCGTCGGTTACCGCGTGCCGGTGGTATCGGGCATGGCCTGCCTCTCCATCGCCTTCCTGCTGCTGAGCCGCTGGGCGCCGGGGCTGAGCCAGGCGGCGGCCATGCGCGACGCGCTGGTCGGTGGCATCGGGATGGGGCTCACGTTCGTCCCGATGCTCATCGCGGTGCAGAGCGCGGTGCCGCGCAGCGACCTGGGCGCCGCCACCTCGATGACGCAGTTCTTCCGTACGATCGGCGGCGCCGTCGGCCTGTCCGTGATGGGCGCCGTCATGATTCGTCAACTCGCGGCCGGGGCGCCGATGGCCACCGCCCTGCACGCCGTGTTCACCGTCGGTCTCGCCGTCAGCGTGGCCGCGCTGGTGTCGGCCTTCCTCGTTCCCGGTGGACGGGCCCAGGAGCTGGCCCGGCCCGAGATGCGCGGGGAGCCGACGCGGGCCGGCGGATAAAGGAGATTCCATGACTGACGCGCCGTTTCTCGAGCGCCTGGCCCAGATGCCGCCGGTGGCGGCCTCCGAGGCGGCGGCGCTCCTCGAGCGCCTCGACGAGCCGAACACCGACCCGGTAATCGGACCGCTCTTCGGAGCCGACGATGAGGGCGAGACGGTCGTGAACCCGCTGGTGCCGGTCGTCCTGCAGAATCTCGTCCAGAAGGAAGGGCTGACCTGCTACACCGCGCTGCTGGAGGGCCTCACCGGCGTCTGGAACGCCGCCGTGCGCGCGGCGGTGGTGCACCGCCTGCGCGCCTCCGGCCTCCCGCAGGACGATCTGCTGCTGCGGCTGCAGAGGCTCTCGCCGACGCTCGGCTTCGCATCGGAGAATCGCGAGTGGGCGCGCGAGTGGGTGGCCGATCCGTTCACGCAGGATGCGTTGCTCGTCCAGCAGTGTGTCGTCCGCGTGCTCTTCGCCCTGCGCGCGATGGCGGAGTCGCGCGCCGAGGAGCTGACGCAGGCCTAGAAAGGAAGGCGCATGCACGTACACGAGCGAAACACGGAGAAGAAACGGCTGAATGGTGTGATGCTGAAGTCGCCCATGCGCGTCTTCCGCGCCTTCGGAGACCTCGGCAAGCAGGTGTTCGCGGACGGGGCGCTGAGCAAGAAGCACAAGGAGCTGACGGCGCTGGCGGTCGCCGTGTCGCAGAATTGCTTCGACTGAGTCGACCATCGGGTCGAGGAGGTCCTCGACCAGGGCGCGTCGGAGGCGGAGATCGCCGAGACGCTGGACATCGGCCTGTTGATGGGCGGCACGCTGGCGGCCAAGTCCGTGCGGCATGCGTTCTCCGTACTGGAGCAGCTGAGAGCAGGAAGGAGCTGACCATGGCGAGCAGTCTCGACAAGTATCGCGACATCTTCGGCAAGAAGGCCTTCGTGCATCTGGCCACCGTGGGCGAGGACGGACGGCCCCAGGTCACGCCGGTGTGGGCGGACTTCGACGGCACGTTCGTGCGGATCAACACCGCGCGGGGACGGGTGAAGGATCGCAACCTCAAGCGCAATCCGCAGGTGGCGCTCTCCGCGCAGGATCCCGACAACCCGTACCGCTACGTGCAGGTGCGTGGACGCGTGGCCGAGATGACCGAGCAGGGCGCCGACGCCCACATCGACGCGCTGGCCAAGAAGTACATCGGCCAGGACCGCTATCCCAACCGCGCCCCGGGCGAGGTGCGGGTCATGGTCAAGATCAAGCCCGAGTCCGTCCAGGGCATGGGGTAATCGCCGCCGCGTGATCAGCGTCGAGGAAATCTCGAAGTCGTACGGCGGTCAGGTGCTGTTCCGCGAGCTGTCGTGGCGGATCGCGGAGCGCGAGCGCATCGGTCTCGTCGGCCCCAACGGCGCCGGCAAGACCACCATCTGTCGGATCCTGGCCGGCGTCGAGGAGCCCGACGCCGGCCGCGTGAGTCGCGGCCGCTCGGTCACGGTCGGCTATCTTCCTCAAGAGGTGGCGGGCGCCGGCGGCGGCTCCGTGCTCGCGGAGGCGCTGGCCGGATTCGAGGAGGTGTGGGCGCTCGAGCGCGAGATGGAGCAGATCGCCCTCGCGCTCGAGACGGAGCCGAGCGAGGCGCTGACCGCGCGCTACGGCGATCTGCAGCATCGCTTCGAGGCGCTCGGTGGCTATCGCCTCGAGAGCCAGGCCAAGGCGATCCTGAGCGGGCTCGGCTTTCGGCCGGACGAGCTGACGCGGCCCCTCGGCGAGTTCTCCGGCGGCTGGCGCATGCGGGCGGCCCTGGCGCGGCTGCTGCTGCTTGGCCCCTCGCTGTTGCTGCTGGACGAGCCCACCAACCATCTCGACCTCGAGGCGCTGGCGTGGCTCGAGAACTTTCTCGCCGGCTATGACGGCACCGTAGTGGTCGTCTCGCACGACCGCTATTTCCTGAACCGCATGGTCACATCGATCGCGGAGCTGAGCGCGGCCGGCTTGACCTCCTACCCGGGGGACTACGACGACTACCTCGTCGAGCGGGAGGCGCGCCATGAGCTCCTGCAGGCGCAGGCCCGCAACCAGGCGAAGCGGATCGAGGAGATCGAGCGCTTCATCGATCGCTTCCGCTACCAGGCGACCAAGGCGCGTCAGGTACAGAGCCGCGTGAAGATGCTGGCCAAGGTGGAGCGCATCGAGGTGCCCGGCGCCGCCCGCCGCATCCACTTCAAGTTTCCCGAGCCGCCGCGCACCGGCCGCCGGGTGGCGACGCTGACCGGGATGCACAAGGCCTACGGCGACAATATCGTGTACGCCGGCGTCGACTTCGCCGTGGAGCGCGGCGATCGGGTGGCCCTGGTCGGCGAGAACGGCGCCGGCAAGTCGACGCTGCTCAAGGTGCTGGCCGGCGCGGTGCCCTTCGACCGCGGCGACCGCGCGCTCGGAGCGCACGTGGCCGTCCACTACTACGCGCAGCATCAGCTCGACGCCCTTACCCCGAGGAACTCCGTGCTCGAAGAGATCATCGCGGCCGCCCCCGAGCTTCCGCACACGCGGCTGCGGACGATTCTGGGGGCGTTCCTGTTCTCCGGCGACGCCGTGGACAAGACGGTGAGCGTGCTGTCCGGTGGCGAGAAGGCGCGGCTGGCGCTGGCCAAGATGCTCGTGCGGCCGGCCGCCCTCTTGTGTCTCGACGAGCCCACGAACCATCTGGATCTGACGTCGCGCGAGGTGCTCGAGGACGCGCTGGCCGCCTTCCCCGGCACCATCGTCTTCATCTCGCACGACCGCTACTTCATCAACCGCATCGCTACCTCCGTCCTTCATGTCCACCACGGCGTGCTCACGCGCTATCTCGGCACCTATGACGACTTTCTGTCGGCGTCTCAGACGCTGGCGCCGGGCGTCGGAGGCCGCGACGGGGCCGGCGACCACGGGGCCGGACTTCGGGATGCAGGGGGACGCGATTCCATCGGTGCGCCGCGCAAAGTCCGGGATGAGGGAAACGGGTCTGCGGCCCCGTCGCGGCCTCCGACGCCCTCCGTTGGCGGTGAAAAGCGACAGAAAGACCCCGACCGCGGCAAGAAGCGGGTCGGTGCGGAGGTGCGGCAGTTACGGCGGAGGCTGGAGGAGGTGGAGAAGCGGGTGCATGAGATGGAGGCGAAGCTGGCGGAGATGACGGTGGCGCTGGCGGATCCGTCGCTGTACGCGGATGGGGAGCGGGCGCGGGCGGTGGTGCACGAGCGGAAGTCGGCGGAGGAGCAGCTGGCGTGGCTGATGCGGGAGTGGGAGGAGATCTCCACCGCGCTGGCCGCGCACGAGTGATGGAGTTCTACGCGCCCATCGACCCCGCGGTGCTGAAGCGCGAGCGCGCGAAGGCGCGCGAGCTGCGTGGCAGTCAGTGGTGGAAGCGTCGGATATCGGATGGCCTCTGCTACTACTGCCGGCGGCGGGTGGGCGCGAAGGCGCTGACCATGGACCATCTCGTGCCGCTCGGGCGCGGCGGCTCGTCGGTGCGCGGCAACGTCGTGCCGTCGTGCAAGGACTGCAACACGCAGAAGAAGTCGCTGCTTCCCGTCGAGTGGCAGGCCTATCTCGATCGCCTCGCCAGCGACGACGACTGACCCTCGCTGTATCCCTCCCGCGTGTCTCGAACATTGCGCGTTGACCGCTGCGCGACGCGCGGCCTTCAATGACGACGCTCGATGATCGTCGAGCGTGCAGTGCACGTCAACGAAGGAGGCGTCGTATGGTCCGTCGCATCGTCACCCTGTCCGTGCTCGCCGCGCTGCTGAGCTTCGCCAGCGTCGGCCACGTCGTGGGCGCCGCCGTGGAGAAGGTCAACATCAACACGGCGTCGGTGAAGGAGCTGCAGAAGCTCGACGGCATCGGCCGCGGCGTCGCGCAGCGCATCGTCGAGTATCGCGAGGCGAACGGTCCGTTCAAGCGCGGCGAGGATCTCCGCAAGGTCGAAGGCGTCGGCGCCGCGACGTGGGAGCGCAATCGCGAGCGCATCGTCGTGAAGTGACGGGCTGACAATTTTTGTTGGACTCGGAAAACCGCGGGGGTACGATGAGGGCAAATCGGCCGGAGCGACAACAGCGCTCCTAAAGGCGTCCCCGCCGACAATCCCGTCGGCGGCTGACGTGGTCGAGCCCCGGGCCGGGAGTCGGCATCCGGTTCTGGGTAGGTGGGAACTGGGCCCGCGTGGTGGCCTTGCCGAGAATAGGAGGTGATCCAGCCGATGTGTTCCTCTACGGTGATCTGTGAGGTGGTTGCCTCCTAGGCAGGGTCCACGCTAGTTCTAGGTGGCACGCCTGGGAGTCCAGGCACCACCGGCCCCGACGATCCCGCCTCACCAGCGGGGCGGCGCGACGCGCGAGTGACAAGCATCACGCGCCGCAGCCATCGTCGGGGCTTTCATTTTTACAATCGTTGACCGGTGCCCCGCGCCGGGCGGCGCGAGGCACCGGACATCTCGTCAGGCCTTGCGGACGTTCGCCGCCTGCAGACCCTTCGGACCACGCGTCACGTCGAACTCGACGCGGTCACCCTCGACGAGGCTCTTGAAGCCCTGCGCCTGGATGGCGCTGAAATGCACGAAGACGTCCTCGCCACCCTCCTGCGTGATGAAGCCGAAGCCCTTCGCGTCGTTGAACCACTTCACGGTACCGGTTGCCATGTTCGTCTACTGTCCTTCTGGAGCGTCTCAGCGCTCCTGTTGATCCGACCACGAGTGGTCGGGTGCTGCGAGCTTCTGCTTCAGTTACGTGGCACGGGGTGGCCGAGATGCCGCTCGATCGCGCGCAACTGGTCCCGTTCCTCGGGGGCGGCGAAGCTCGTCGCCTGCCCGGTGGCCTCGGCACGCGCGGTGCGGCCGATGCGGTGGATGTAATCCTCCGGCGTGTGCGGGAGGTCGAAGTTCACCACGTGCGAGATGTCCGGCACGTCGATGCCGCGGGCGGCGATATCCGTCGCCACCAGCACGCGATAGCGGCCGGCGCGGAAGCCGTCGAGCGCCTCGCGGCGCTGCGACATCGTCCGGTCGGCGTGCAGTCGCGTGACGCGGTGACCGGCGGCGGCCACGGCGCGCGCGAGGCGATCGGCGCGGTGCTTGGTGCGCGTGAACACGAGTGTTTGCCCGCGGCCCTCGCCGAGCAGCCGGAGCAGCAGCGGCGTCTTGTCGCGACTCTCCGTCGCGTACAGGCGCTGGGTGACGGCCGCCACCGGCTTGGCCACCGTGCCCACGTCCACGCGCTCGGGCCGCGACAGGTGCCGGCGCACCAGGCGCTCCACGGCGTCGGGCATGGTCGCCGAGAAGCATAGCGTCTGGCGGTCCAGCGGCGTGACGGCGAGGACGCGCTCCACCTGCGGCGCGAAGCCCATGTCGAGCATCCGGTCGGCCTCGTCGAGCACCACGATGCGCACCGAGCTCAGCGTCGCGCTGCGACGCTCGAGGTGATCGAAGAGCCGTCCCGGCGTGGCCACGATCACGTCGGGCCGTCGCGCCAGGCCCGCGAGCTGCGGACCCATGGCTTCGCCGCCGATGAGCGTCACGACGCGCAGACCGCGCGCGCTGCCGAGCAGCGCGAACGCTTCGGCGATCTGGAGCGCCAGCTCGCGGGTCGGCGCCAGCACCAGCGCGCGTGCACCGGCGCCCGGGCGAGTGGCGCAGAGGCGCTCGATGGTTGGAATCGCGAAGGCGGCCGTCTTGCCGGTGCCCGTCTGCGCGCAGCCGATGAGGTCGCGACCCTCGAGGGCGATGCCGATGGCCCGCGCCTGAATCGGCGTGGGTGTTTCATATCCCGCTCGCGCCACTGCGTCGAGCATGGGCACACTGAGCGGGAGTTCGTTGAAAGAACGGATCATGAGTTGTCGTTTGCCTTTCTTGTCGGTCTCGATCTGCGGCTTCGCCCGGGTGGGTTCTGCGAAGAGCACCCGGGCCCGTTGCCGGGCCCGGGCGGAAGCGACAGGGGTAGGACCTAAACCTTGCGGACGTTCGCTGCCTGAAGACCCTTGGGGCCGCGGGTCACCTCGAACTCGACCCGGTCACCTTCGGCCAGGGACTTGAAACCCTGGGCCTGGATGGCGCTGTAGTGGACGAAGACGTCCTCTCCGCCTTCCTGCGTGATGAACCCGTAACCCTTCGCATCGTTGAACCACTTCACCTGTCCCTGTGCCATTTCCTTCTGACCTCACTCTTCGGGGGTCTTCAAAGCTCCCCTGCGTGCTCCCGCGGGAATCGCGGGGTTACCTGCCGGTATTGGCAGGCAAACAAAAACGCCGCGAGACCTTGGTGGTCCGCGCGGCGTGGTGTCCCGATCTCTTCAATCGTTCCTGCTCCGTGTGAACCCAGAACCGCGGCAAGAATTACATGAGGCAGGCTGCGCTGTCAATGAGAATTCTGGCGGGGCGGCGCTCGTCACCCTCACTCTATCAGGCGCGTCAAGGGACGGGACCCGTTGCGCGTGCCGAGCCAACCGGGAACGGCCATCGAGAAACGACCGGCGGTGCCGCCCGCCACCATGATGTGCAGCTCTTCGACGGACGGGAACTTGGAGACGAGCGCGTCCGATTCCGGCGCACGTTTCGAGAATCGTAGATTCGTCCCCTCGCCATGGTCGTCGGTGGGCAGCAAGGCGCTATAGGGAACGCGGATCGTCTCGTACAGATAGCGCGCCAGGTCGTCGCGCGTCCAGCTCTCGTCCGCGAACGTCCGCGCGTGCTCGGGGCCGACCAGGAGCATGGTGTGCGAGTAGAGCGGGAAGTGCTTGCTGTTCCACAGGCCGGCCATCGACCAGCCCAGGGACCCGGCCAGGCTCTTGGCGGTGCGGCTCGCATGATCGGAGATCCCATGCGGTCCTTCGCCCGCGAACAGCGTGACCGCGCTCGAGCCACTGGGAATCCCGCGGGCGACGTGATACGGCGGCCACGGGCTCGCCTCCTCGTGCTCGCCGATGCAGTACGTGTAGCGGCCGGGATGCCCGAACGTCGACATCGAGATGTCACCCGGCTTGGCGCCGCCGATGTTGATCATGAGCAGGCGGAGCGCGCGGCCGATGGTGGCGTTGGCCCGGAAGCCGGGACCGAACACACCGAACGACGAGTTGATGCCGATCCGCGCGCGTATCGGTCCGTGGACCACGATCAGTGGCGCGGAGAAGTGCGTGGAGGTTGCCACGCCGTGCAGGTTGAAGGCGGGATCACACGCGCACTCCGCGGCCGCCACCACGACCGGCAGGTACTCGGGCCGACAGCCGGCCATGACCGCGTTGATGGCCGCCTTCTCGACGGTCACCCGACCATAGTTCGGCGGCATCTCGCCGAGAACTTCCGCGCGGTCGCGCGAGGTGCCGGAGAGCATCCGTTCCACGCGCTCACGCGTGGGCGGCATGACGGGCAGGCCGTCGGTAACCCCCTTCTCGAACCACTGCTCGAACTCGTCCATGGTAGTGAGGGGCCCCGAAATGGCCCCTCACACTCCCCCGCGCTCGGACGCGTCCCGGGGGACCCGGGACGCGCCTCGATTTCGCGCGGGCGCCTCGCGCTGGCACGCCTCGGGGGCCTCGCGCTGAGGCGCCTCGGGGGCCTCGCGCTGGCGCGCCTCGGCTTGAGTCTTGCGCGGGTCCTTCGTTGGCATTCGCGGTTCAGTATAGTGGGGTTGATGCATGCGTGGCATGACGTCGAGCTGGGCGATCATATTGAGCGCCATTTCCGGGCGGTGATCGAGATCCCGAAGGGCTCGAAGGTGAAGTACGAGCTGGACAAGCGAACGGGCCTGCTCTGGCTCGACCGCGTGCTGCACTCCGCGGTCCACTATCCGGCGAACTACGGGTTCCTGCCGCAGACGTACTGTGACGACGGGGACCCCCTCGATGTCCTCGTGCTCGGCCAGGAGCCGGTGGTCCCGCTCTGCGTGCTCCGCGCCAAGGCCATCGGCGTCCTCGGCATGCGGGACGACAAGGGGCAGGACGACAAGATCATCGCCGTGCACGTCGACGATCCCGAGTATGCGGACTACACGGACATCGCCGAGCTGCCTCCGCACCGTCTCAAAGAGCTCGAGCGGTTCTTCCTCGACTACAAGGTCCTCGAGCAGAAGACGGTCAGTGTCGACCAGTTGCGTGGCCGGTCAGATGCCGAGCGGATCGTCCGCGAGGCGGCAGCGTTGTACCGGGAACGAATCCTGCCGAAGCGCGACCAGATCCAGTCGCCCTGATTTGCTCTCGACGCCGACGCGGTGACGGCTGACGTCATCCCCGGTGCCATTCTGGACGGGTACTTCGGCACAAATTTCAGGTGGCGAGCGCTCGCGCCCGTGGCGGCGCGCGGCGCGCGCCGCCTGCAGGCGGCGCAATCGCGCCCTCCGACACCCCTTTTATACCGTCTGAAAATGTTTACCTTTTCACGGGATTGGCGGGCGC
>Ga0075431_100006255_pt1 | contig 11830 bp, 10 predicted proteins | sample RhiMetdeltSRZDD5_FD_75297 | JGI IMG/M metagenome (GOLD analysis project Ga0075431, IMG submission 75297) | Populus rhizosphere microbial communities from Tennessee, USA - Rhizosphere MetaG P. deltoides SRZDD5 | ecosystem: Host-associated > Plants > Roots > Rhizosphere > Soil | place: USA... | reverse complement strand
CACCGCGACATGGGCGTCCACGTCACGCGCGGCGTCGAGCCGTGGCGGATCTTCGCGCAGTACATGGGGCGCTACGACGGCCCCACGCATGGGCGGGACGGCAACGTCCACATGGCCGACGCGAACCTCGGACTGATCGCCATGGTCAGCCACCTGCCGGCGATGCTCCCGGTCGCGGTCGGGTGCGCACTCGCGTTCAGAATCCGAGGCCAGGACCGTGTCGCGGTCGGCTGGTACGGCGAAGGCGCTTCCGCGCGCGGCGACGCGCACGAGGCGATGAACTTCGCCGGGGTCCGCCAGCTACCGGTGGTCTTCGTCTGCGACAACAACCAGTGGGCGTACTCGACCCCCACGCACCTCGAGTACGCGTGCGAGCACCTCGCCGACCGGGCCCAGGGCTACGGGTTCGACGGCGTCGTCGTCGACGGCACCGACGTGCTCGCGGTCTACCGCGAGTCGAAGCGCGCGATCGAGAAGGCGCGGAGCGGCGGCGGGCCAACGCTGATCGAGTCGCTGACGCTCCGCATGGAAGGCCACGCCGTTCACGACGACGCCTTCTATGTCCCGAAGGAGATGTTCGAGCAGTGGGCGAAGAGCGACCCGATCGAGCGCTTCCGGACCTGGCTCCAAGAGCACGCCGAGCTGACCGGCGGCGAGGAGGACGAGATCACGGCCGGCGTCAAGAGGCTGCTGAACGAGGCGCTCTCGCGGGCGGAGGAGTCGCCGCTGCCCGACCCGGCGAAGCTGACCGAGGGCGTGTTCGCGACGCCCGAGGACCTCGACACCCCTCATCACAAGTGATCCGCTTCACAGCGCTCCCGACCCCGACGCGCAGCCCAGCCGCCACTGGGACGTCATCTAGAGACCGTAGGTCATGAGCGAAAAGACTTACCTGCAGGCGATCAGCGACGGCCTCCGCGAGGAGATGCGTCGCGACAAGCGCGTCTTCGTGATCGGCGAAGACGTCGGGGTCTACGGCGGCGCCTTCAAGGTGACGCTTGGTTTCCAGGAGGAGTTCGGCTCCTGGCGCGTGATCGACGCGCCGCTTTCCGAGACGGCAATCGTGGGCGGCTGCACCGGCGCGGCGATCATGGGGATGCGCCCGGTCGCCGAGATGCAGTTCGCCGACTTCATCTCCTGCGCGTGGGACCAACTCGTCACGGTCGCGGCCAAGCAGCGCTGGCGGGCGGGGACGCCGGTACCGATCACCGTCCGGCTGCCGTCCGGCGGCGGCTTCTCGGGCGGCCCGTTCCACTCGCAGAACCCAGAAAGCTCGTTCGCGCACATCCCGGGCCTGAAGGTGATCTGCCCGGCGACGCCCGAGGATGCAAAGGGCCTGCTGGCGAGCGCGATCCAGGATCCGAACCCCTGCCTTTACTTCGAGCACAAGCATCTCTACCGGCGGATCAAGGCCGAGGTGCCTGACGAGCGCTACGAGACTCCCTTTGGGAAGGCGCGCGTTCACCAGGAGGGCGACGACATCAGCGTCATCACCTGGGGCGCGATGGTCTACACGGCCGAGGAGGCTGCGGCGCAACTGGACGGCGACGGCGCCTCCGTCGAGATCCTCGACCTTCGGACGCTCATCCCCTGGGACAAACAGGCCGTGCTCGACTCGGTGCGGAAGACGTCGAAGGTGCTCGTCCTGCACGAGGACACCCACACCGGCGGCTTCGGCGGCGAGATCGCCGCGACGATCGCCGAAGAGGCCTTCGAGGACCTCGACGCACCGGTGAAGCGACTCACGGCTCCCGACACGCCCGTGCCGTTCTCGCCGCAGCTCGAAAAGGCGTACATCCCCCAGGTCGACGATGTGGTCGCAGGCCTGCGCGACCTGGCCGAGTACTAGGAGGGTCGCGTGGCCACTGAAACCGCCGTCGACGTCGTGATGCCCCAGATGGGCGTCTCCGTCTCCGAAGGGACGATCACGAAGTGGCTCAAGTCCGAGGGTGACCAGGTCGAGGCCGACGAGGCGCTGCTCGAAATCTCGACGGACAAGGTCGACACCGAGGTTCCTTCGCCGGCATCGGGAACGCTGACGCAGATCGTCGTCCAGGAGGGCGAGACGGTCGAGGTGGGGACCAAGCTTGCGCAGATCGGCGGACAAGCGGCCGAAGCCGCTGACGCGGCTCCGGCCGAGGAAGTGCCGGAGCCGGCGACGGCGCAGGCCGCCGCCGAGTCGGCCGCGGCTGCCGGTGCCGAAGGTGAGACGCCGGCACGCGAACCGGTTGCCGAGGCGCCGCCCACAGCGCCGCCCGCGGCAACGGGCGACGGCGCGGCCGACGGCAAGAGCTTCGTCTCGCCGGTCGTGGCGCGGATCGCCTCCGAGCACGGCGTCGATCCCGGTCAGGTGCAGGGAACCGGTCGCGGGGGCCGCGTCACCAAGAAGGACATCCTGAGCTTCATCGAGCAAGGCGCCCCGGCCGCAGCGCCCGAGGCGCCCGAGGCGCCTCCGGCTCCGCCCGAGCGCCGGCCCGCTCCGACACCACCGGCGCCGCCGCCTACTGCACCGGCGGCGGAGCCGCCCGTGCCGCAACCGGTCGGCGCAGCCGAGGGCGAGCAGTTCGAGCCGGTGAACGCCATGCGACGCGGCATCGCCGAGCACATGCGCCGCTCGCTCGACACCGCCGCGCACGTCACGAGCGCGATCGAGGTCGACATGTCGAAGGTCGTCGGGATCCGAAAGAAGTTGAAGCCGGAGTACCAGAAGGCATACGGCATCAACGTCACCTACCTGGCGTTCATCGCTCGCGCGACCGTCGAGACTCTGCGCGACTACCCGTGGATCAACGGCGAGCTTCGCGGTGAGCAGATCGTCACGCGCAATTACGTCAACCTCGGCTTCGCGGTCGAGCTCGCCGACGGCAAGGGCTTGATCGTCCCCGTGCTCAAGCACGCCGAGGGCCTCAACCTGCTCGGGATCGCGCGCGGCGTCGTCGACATCGCGCAGCGCGCCCGCGACAAGAAGCTCTCGCCCGACGACGTCCAGGGCGGGACATTCACGATCACGAATCCCGGCGGCTACGGCACGTTCCACGGCACGCCGGTGATCAGCCAGCCACAGGCAGCGATCCTCGGCACCTACGCCGTCGTCAAGCGGCCGTGGGTGATCCAAGACGACCGCGGCGAGGACGTGATCGCGATCCGCCCGATCATGAACCTGACCCTCACGTACGATCACCGGCTCGTCGACGGCGCCCTCGCCGGCCGGTTCCTGCGCGACCTGCGCGAGAAGCTCGAGACCTGGGACGAGTCGGCGTACTGACGTCGCCTTCACGGGGGAAACCATGTTCCCCCGTGAGCCCCATTCTTCGCACGGACGCAAATGGAGCGTCGCCTCCCGCCGGGCAAAGCCGGCTCCGGCGGCATCCGGGGCTTGACCTAGACGGTCTCACAAACCAGCAGACTCGCTCGCGCGCGACGGATAGCCTGCTCGGCGTGCAAACGGTTGTTCCAATGCTCGCCTACGAGGACGGCGTTCGCGCCATCGACTGGCTGACCCGTGCGTTCGGGTTCCAGGAGAACGAGGGCGCGCGGTTCATGTCCAACGGAACCGTCACGCACGCCGAGCTCGACGTCGGCGACGGCTCCGTCGTCTACATCGCGACGCCGACTCCCGACTACGAAAGCCCGTCGCACCACCGGGAGACGTGCGAGCAGGCACGGCGGTGGCAGGACAACGAGTGGGTGATCGACGGCGTCAGCGTGATCGTCCGAGACGTCGACGACCATGCCGAGCGCGCGCGGGCGGCCGGCGCCACGATCCTTCGCGAGCCGGAAGATGTGTCGGATGTCGGCCTTCGCGTCTACACGGCGGAAGACCTCGAAGGCCACCGCTGGATGTTCACCGAGCCGCTGTGAGATCCCCACATCTGGCCGGAGGGACTGGCACCCGCAGGGTGCCTGTCCCAACAACCGTTCATTGGGACAGTCCCCGTTCGGGGACAGTCCCTCCCTCGCTAGCCTGACTACCGTGCGCGCGGGACACGTCCTCAACCTCGGCCTCGTGCCGTACCTAAAGGCCTGGGATCTGCAGCGGGAGGTCGCCACGCAGGTCGCCGAAGGCTCGATGCCAGACACGGTGCTGCTCCTCGAGCATCCGCCGGTGATCACGCTCGGGCGGCGGACCGATCCGGGCGAGCTGCACGTGCCGCCGGCCGCGGAGGTCGAGATCGTCGAGACCAACCGGGGCGGCAAGTCGACCTACCACGGGCCAGGGCAGCTCGTCTGCTACCCGATCTTCGACCTCCACCGGCACGGGCTCGACGTCAAGAAGTACTGCCGCGATCTCGAAGAGGCTCTCGTGAAAACGCTGGACGCGTTTTCACTCGAAGCGACGCGCATCGAGGGCCTGACCGGGATTTGGCTCGAACGCCCCCCGCGAAAGATCGCGTCGATCGGGGTCCACATCGCGAAATGGATCACCACGCACGGCTACGCACTCAACGTCGACCTCGACCCCGCGCCGTTCACAGATTGGATCACGGCGTGCGGGCTCGACGCCCAGTTCACGACCATGGCACGCGAGCTGGACGGTTCGGTCTCAGTAGACGAGGTGCGACCTCACGCGCTCGCTGCGCTAGGCGACGTTTTCGATCTGAGCTTCGACGACGCCGTCGCCAACGGCCTCGATCAGCGCATCGACGACCTGCGGGTCGAACTGGGCGCCTCGCACGCGGCGTAGCTCCGCGATCGCATCCTCGAGCGGCATCGCCTTGCGATAGGAGCGGTCGCTCGTCATCGCGTTGAACGCGTCACAGCAAGAGACGATCCGCGCCAGCAGCGGGATCTCGTCGCCGGCCAGTCCGTCCGGATACCCCGAGCCGTCGTAGTTCTCGTGGCAGGACCGGACGATCCGTCCGATCTCGCCGAGCAGGCCGCCGACGCGATGGAGCATCCGCTCGCCCTCGATCGTGTGCATCTCGATCACCTTCCGCTCCTCGGCCGTGAGCTTGCCGGGCTTGTTGATGATCTCGTTCGGGATACGCACCTTGCCGACGTCGTGCAAGAGCGCCGCGAACTCGGCGTCGCGCCGCTCGCGCGAGGAAAGCTCGAGCCTGTCGACAACCGAAAGCGTCAGCTCGACGACGTCGCGGCTGTGAATGCCCGTGTAAGCGTCGTCCGCTTCGACGACGTCGCCGAGCAGGAACGCCGTCCCTCTGTACGCATCTCGGAGCTCGAGCTCGTGGTCGATGCGAACGCGGCGCTCGCGGGCGAACACGGAGAGGAGCGCGATCAGCGGGAGCGCGAGCAGGACGCCCCACGGAGACGACTGAGCGGCGAACGAGATGGCGAGACCGATCGGAGCCAGGCAAGCGTCGATCGTGTACACCGAGGTCATCGCCCGCAACTGCACGGACGGCCGGACGCCGAGGGCGACCCATTCACGCCCGGCGGCCGACGCAGCGTCGAAGACGAATTGGGCGGCGAGCGCCGCGACGTAGATCGGCCAGTCGGAGAGCCGCGGCCCCCGCTCGCCGACGACGCCGAGCACGACGGCCGGGCCGACCGCGTGCCACGCCGTCACGACGGGAAGCAGGACGCGCTGAATATGGAGGTCCCCCCGAATGCAGTGGTCGAGCGTCCCGAGGACGATCCCGGCCGCAACGGCCAACGGCACGAAGCCGACGGGCAACAGGAACAACATCGGCACGAGGATCAGCTGGGTCGGGACGGCCGATCCGGTGCCGATCTCGAAGTCGAGCCGGAACGCCGCTGCGTACGCCGCGACGAGGACGGCAATCGTGAGCGCGCCGGGCGAGCGGCTCGAGTGGAAGACGACCGCAGTCGTCACCGCGGCCACGGCAAAACCGCCCGTAAAGAGCAGGAAGGCGACGCGCTCTCGAACCGCCACTCGCTGAAGGCGCCTGGCCCGCGTCTCCTCGATCACCTGCTGCTCCTCGGGATCGAGCAGAAGGGAGCTCGTTGCCGGCACCGCAGTCGACATCGCTCTCAGATCGGCTCTTCAGGGCCTCCGCTTGACGCCCGCGGTCCTTCGGTCACTCGTCCCAGGGATCCAGGACGCGATCTAGACACCCGGAAGGGTGATGCGCGGCCCCTTGCTTTGAAAACACTAAGACCAGCGGCTATCGACGAGAGGACGGAGTGACTGTGGCAAGAATGGGGCGGATCACACTGCTGGTTGTTGCGGCGCTCGCGGCGGCGCTTACGGTCGGGTCGACCGCGCATGCGGGTCTGATCGGTACCGGCTCCGCCTCGTATTGCGACCCCACGTCGTCGCAGCCGTTCGCGCCCTCCGACATGAATTACTACACCCTGTTGCCCGGCGGCTCGTTCGAGTCCGGCACGGTGCCGTGGGGGCTGTCCGGAGGCGCAAAGATTGTCTCGGGCAACGAGACGCTGTATCTCAACAGCCGAAAGGACTCGCACTCGCTGTACCTGCCGGCCGGCGCATCGGCCGTCACGCCGACGACCTGCTTCGCCCTCGGCGACTGGCATGCCCGCTTCATGCTGAAGAACGTCGGCGCATCGAGCGGCTCGGTCCGCGTCCAGGTGATCGTCCCGAGCCTCCTCGGTGGCCTCGTGACGATTCTGGACGGCGGGACGGTGCAGGCGGGCAGCACGTGGACGCCGTCGCCTCGCGTCCAGCTGCTGCTCAGCAACGTCACGAGCCTGATCGGCACGCGGGCCGTCGCCTTCCGCTTTACCGTCGAGGGCCGCGGCGCGGCGTACCAGCTCGACGATGTCTATCTCGATCCCTGGAAGTGCTTCTGAAATGAAAGGGCCGCCCGGAAGGGCGGCCCTTTCGCATTGGAGCCGCTAGAGCCCTAGAGGCCGGGATCCGCCAGAGGCCGCGCCCAAGCGCGCCCGTAGACTGCCGACGATGGAATCACTGCCAGTCGCCGACCGCCCGCGCCGTCCGGAGTGGATGAAGGTCCGCGCGCCAAGCGCTGACTCTCGCTACTTCGACGTCAAGAAGCTGATCCACGGGCAGTCGCTGCACACGATCTGCGAGGAGGCCCGCTGCCCGAACATCGCCGAGTGCTGGGGGCGCGGCACGGCGACTTTCCAGATCCTCGGTGACACCTGCACGCGCGCCTGCCGCTACTGCTACGTCCACTCGGGGAAGCCCGAGCATCCCCCCGACCCGCTCGAGCCGTTGCGGCTCGCGAAGGCTGCGGCGGAGATGGGCCTGAAGCACGTCGTCGTCACCTCCGTCGACCGCGATGACGTTCCCGACCGCGGCGCAGGGCACTACGCGGCGACGATCCGAGCGCTGAAGGCGAGGGTTCCGGACGCCTCCGTCGAGGTGCTGACTCCCGACTTCCTGGGCGTCGAGGAGAAAGCGCTCCAGACCGTGCTGGCCGCCCGTCCTGATGTCTTCAACCACAACATCGAGACCGTCCGCCGCCTTCATCGGCGCATGCGCGGCGCCAAGGCAAGCTACGACAAGGCGCTCTGGCTGCTCGCGCGGGCGAAGGAGCTAGCTGACTATCCGGTGCTGACGAAGTCAGGAATCATCGTCGGCCTGGGGGAGGCCAACGAGGAGGTCGTCGAGACGATGCGCGACCTCCGCGGCAACGGCGTCGACGTGGTCACGATCGGCCAGTACCTGCAGCCGAGCGCGAAGCACGCGAAGATCGACCGCTGGGTCCACCCCGACGAGTTCCGCTGGTTCCGCGAACAGGGGGAGGCGCTCGGGTTCGGCTCCGTGTTCAGCGGGCCGCTGGTTCGATCGAGCTACCGCGCGGACGAGCAGCGTCACGCCGCCGCAACAGGGCGCGGCGCCGTTGCCTACTGAGCCGGTTGCCTAAATCTGGCAGCTGGGCGGCACGTACGCCGTCGCGCGCGAGCCCTTGTTGCCGGTCGCGAGCACATGGATCGACGCGCACTTGCTACCGCGCCGGAAGAACGCGGTAAAGCGGCCACGACGGGTGGCAGTGACCGTCTTTCGGTAGACGGCCGGACTACGGACGACGACCTTCACGCGTTCTCCCGCCTTGAAGCCCGAGCCCTGCACCGTGATCGGGATGACCCTGGTCACGTTGACGGTCGGGTGAGTGCGGGCGACGCCCCCCGGGGCGGCGACAACAGCTGCGAGGACGGTACCGATTAGAAACAAACGTTTCATCGGTTCGGAAGTATGCACCGCATAATCGTCCGCTGATGAGCCTTACCGTCCAGGTCCTGTTCACGGGGTTGAGCGCGGGCGGCGTCTACGGGCTCGTGGCGATCGGCCATTCGCTGATTTATCGCCTGACGGGCATCGTCCACTTCGCGCTCGGCGAGCTGATCGCGCTCGGAGCCTTCGTGACGCTGCTCGTCGCCGCCGGGACGCAGCCGCTGACGCAGGAGACCGTGTCGGGCGGCCGGATGGCGCTCGGCATCGTCGCCGGTCTCGTCGCCTGCGTGGCGGTGGGGGCCGCCGGTTACGTAGCCGTCGTTCAGCCGTACATCGGCCGCTCGGCGGTCGGCTGGGTGGCGGCGACGCTGGCGCTCGGATTCGCGATTCGGGCCGTGCTCGACGCGTCCTTCTCGCGGCCGGCGTACGTCTTTCCCGACCCGGTCGCCTTCCGCCACGTCGGCCACGACGGGCGGGTCACGATCCTCGGCGCCGAGGTTCACGTCCGCTCCTTCGCCGTCATAGGCGTCGCGATCGTGGTCGCGGCCGTCGCCTCATGGGTGCTGCAACGAACCTGGTTCGGCCGCAGCCTGCGCGCGATCGCGGACGACGCCGACGGCGCGGCGATCGTGGGGATCGCCGTCGAGCGGACGCGGGCGCTCGCGTTCGGCCTGGCCGGCGGGATTGCGGCGCTCGCCGTGGTCGTTGCCGCTCCCGGCGCGCCGTTCGAGACGGGCAGCGGCACGCTGCTGGGACTCAAGGGCCTCGTAGCCGCAGTGCTCGTCCGTTTCGGCGGGCTCTGGTCGGCGTTCGCCGCCGGCCTCGGGCTCGGCGTGGTCGAGGCCGCGCTGGGGACGGGCCTGCTCGGCCATCTGCCGGGGCTGGCGAGCTACCGGGAGCTGATCCCACTGCTCGCGGCCATCGTCGTGCTGGCGTTTCGTCCGCTCCGGACGCGCGAGGTCGTCGATTGAACGCTGGCGCGGCGAGCGCAGTCCGCACCGGCGCCGCTCTCCGCGAGGCGGCGTCGACCGCGCGGGAGAATTGGACCGACCTCGCGAGCGCCGGCGCGGTGATCGCCGTCGCCGCCGCGCTCGCGCCACTGCTACTCGGCGGCCTCGTGGCGACGGATACGCTCGCCTCAGGCGCCTACCTCGCGCTCGCGGCAACGGGGCTCGCGCTCTGCATCGGCCTCGCCGGGGTGCCATCGCTCGCGCAGGGAGCGTTCATGGGGACGGGCGCCTTTACGGCGGCCCATCTGCTGCGCCACACGGGGCTGCCGGCCGAGCTCTGCGCCTTGCTCGGCGCGCTGGCCGCGACAGTCGTCGGCACGCTCGCCGGGCTTGCCGTCCGCAGCCTCGACCCCGTCCGGGTGGCGGTCGGGACGTGGCTGCTGACGTGGCTGGTCGCGCTCGCGCTCGGCGCGTTGCCGTGGCTGTCGGGCGGCGCGCAGGGTCTCGTCGTGCCGACGCGCCGGTTGTTCGGCTTCGAGCCCACACCGCTCGTGCACTACGAGCTGGGGGTCGTCCTCACGGGCCTCTGTGCGCTTGCACTCGTAGCGCTCCGCTCAGGGCCGTTCGGGCTCGACCTCGCCGCAGCCGCGCAGCACCGCGGCGCCGCCGCCGCGCTCGGCATCCCGCTGGAGCGGCTGCGTGTCGGCGCCTTCGCGGCGTCCGCCTTCGTGGGAGGCCTCGCTGGCGGCTTTGCGGTGCAGCTCCAGCTCGTCGCCGACCCGACCGCATACGGGCCGCTGCTCTCCTTCGAGCTCCTTGTCGCCGTGCTCGTCGGCGGTGCCGCGGCCGCGCTGGGCCCGAGCGCGGGAGTCGTCGTCCTGGGCCTGATCGCCCTCTCAGCCGAGGCCCTCGGCGCCCTCGCCGGCGTCTCCGGCTCCCGGTTCCAGCCGATGCTCGAGGCGCTGCTCCTGCTCGCGGTGCTCACGACGGGCGGCATCGCGTTCGTCCCGGCAGCGGTCCGCGCGTTCCGCTCGCTGCGGCCGACACGGCGACCACACCATCCTGCGCCCTCGGCGCCGCCGATGCGACGCGAGACGCTCCGCGCAGACCTGCTCACGAAGCGGTTCGGACTGGTCGCGGGGGCGGACGGCGTCTCGCTGGAGCTGGTTCCCGGGACGATCACGGCGCTCGTCGGGCCGAACGGCTCCGGGAAGACGACGGTCCTGCGGCTACTCGCCGGTGCGCTGGCCCCCGACAGCGGGGACGTGCGCATCGACACGGGTGACATCACCGCCGCGCCGCCGCCCGAGCGCGTCCGGCGCGGCCTCGTCCGCACGCTGCAGACACACGCGTTCTTCGGGGACCTCACCGTGCTCCAGCATGCCCTCGTGGGCGTCAACAGGACCCGCCGCGACGGCGGTGCCGTGCGGGCGCTGCTGTCGACGCCGCGCTACCGGGCCGAGAACGAGGTCGCCGAGGCGCACGCGCTTGCGGCACTCGAGCGAGTGCAGCTCGTCAACGACGCCGACCGCTCTGCTTCCGAGCTGACGGGCGCCGAACGGCAGCGGCTGATGATCGCGGCAGCGCTCGGCGCAAATCCGGGAGCCCTGCTGCTCGACGAGCCGTCGGCCGGCGCCGCGACCGAGGACCTCGAACGTCTCGCCGCGATCCTCTCTGCCCTCAGACAGGACGGCCTTGCGATCCTGCTCGTCGAGCACAACCTGCAGCTCGTGGACGCCGTCGCCGACGAGGTGCTCGAGCTCGAGCTCGGCCGGATCGTACGACGCCGCAAAGCGACCCCTCACTAGACTCGTCGGCCGTGCGAACGCCTGCTGCGGCCGTCGCCCTCGTCGTGGTCGCCCTGGCGGTGGCTTGCGGCGGCTCGAAGAGCAAGGGAACGATCACGATCGTCGTCGACGCGCCGTTCTCGCGCAGCCCCTACATCGGGGACACGATCGCGAACGGCGTCCGCCTCGCGGCCGATCAGCTCAACGCCCAGGGCATCTCGGCCGGCGGGAAGCCTTACCGCATTCGAGTCGTCCGCCTCGACAACGGCCTCTCGCCGGCAAGAGCTGTCACCGATACGCGCCAGGCTTTGCGTCGGCACGCGGTCGCGATCTTGACAGACGGGACCGGGGTCGATGCCACGTGGCGGCTTGCCAACCAGAAGCATCTCCCACTCTGCATCACCTACCAGGGCGGTACGGGGCTGGTCGACCCGAAGGCGCGGCCGAACGTCTTCCGGATCGCGCCGACCGATCACGGGCTTGCGTTCCGATTGGCCGAATACATGGTCCCGAAGAGCCTCAAGATCGCCCAGCTCACCGACGACTCCGACTACGGCCAGGCAGGGCGGGCGGCGCTCGACGACGCGTTCAGGACTGTCTCGAAGTCCGTCGTCGTCCGGATCACGCTCCCATCGAGCGCGAGCGACCTCGCGCCGCAGGTGCTCCAGGCGCGCCGGTCCGGAGCGACCGCTCTGCTGGTTTGGGCGCTGCCGGCCGTGCTCGCCAAAACGGTGGTCGCGGCCCGCTCGGCGGGCTGGCACGTTCCGGTGTACGCGACTCCGACGGCCGAGGACCCGGTGCTCCGGCAGCAGCTGGCCGACCACCCGAGCTGGCTCGACGGGCTCACGTTCGCGTCAGGGCGGATGACGGCAGAGCTGGGCTCGGGCCCCTGGAGCACATTCGAAGCGGCCTACGAGTCCGCGTTCGGCGCCACGTACGTCGGCGTGAAGTCTCGGGGACGGCGCGTGATCTCACCGCCCGACTACGCGATGTATTCGTACGACTGTGCG
>Ga0075431_100006253_pt1 | contig 11832 bp, 8 predicted proteins | sample RhiMetdeltSRZDD5_FD_75297 | JGI IMG/M metagenome (GOLD analysis project Ga0075431, IMG submission 75297) | Populus rhizosphere microbial communities from Tennessee, USA - Rhizosphere MetaG P. deltoides SRZDD5 | ecosystem: Host-associated > Plants > Roots > Rhizosphere > Soil | place: USA... | reverse complement strand
GTCAGGAGTCAGGGCTCAGGGGGGATCAGGTTCGAGGTTTGAGGAGAGACTGCCCTGTAACCTCTTACCCGCTGTTTAGCAGTTAGCCCCGGTAACCTGAATCCTGATCCCCCCTGATTCCTGACTCCTGACTCCTGACCCCTAAGTCGGGGGTGACAGGGGTCACCGCAGCAGGCTTGCGACCACCGAGATCTTTCCTCCCTCGACATGTTCCGCCTTCATTTCTGGGGTACACGCGGCTCCATCCCAAGCCCGGGCTCGCAGACCGTCCGGTACGGGGGGAATACTCCCTGTGTAGAGGTCCGGACGAGCGAGGGGTGGCTGATCATCCTCGACGCCGGCACGGGCATCCGCGAGCTGGGCCGCTCGCTCATCGGCAGGGCGAACGGGGCGCCGATCCAGGGCGACATCTTCCTCTCGCACGGGCACTGGGATCACATCCAGGGGCTGCCGTTCTTCGCCCCGATCTTCCAGCGCGGCAACCACTTCACCATTTGGGGCGCCCAGGCGATGGAGGCGAAGGTCGAGCGCATCGTCCGCGACCAGATGTCGCCCGTCGTCTTCCCCGTCTCATTCGAGGAGATCGAGGCCAGCATCGACTTTCGTTCGGTGATGGACGGCGCGGTCGAAGGACGTGGCTACTCGGTGACTGCCACCGAGGTGCGTCACCCGGGCGGCGCGATGGGATATCGCTTCGGCGACCGAAACGGGGGTGGACGGGCGCTCGTCTACATCTCTGACAACGAGTTGGGGACGACCACCAAGTACGACTCGCCGAGGGACTGGCGTGACCACCTGGTGCGATTCGTCAGAGGGGCAGGCGTGCTCGTCCACGATTCGATGTACACGCGCGAGGAATACGACCACCACCGCGGGTGGGGCCATTCGACGTATCACGATGTGGTCGACCTGGCCGTCGATGCGGGCGTCGAGCAGCTGGTTCTGTTCCATCACAAGCCGGAGCGCTCCGATGACGAGCTGGACCGGCGCGTCGAGGAATGCCGCACGATGGTGCGAGCGCGCGGTGGAAACACCGAAGTGATCGCGGCCTCGGAGGGGATGACGTTGACGGTCTGAGGGCGGAGAAACGATGACGACCCGAATACCGGATCGCGAGCTGAAGCCGCTCATCATCGCGGCGCTCGGACGAGCGATTCCACACCTGCCCTCGGGCCGGTCGGAAGACGAGATCGAGATTCGACGCGTCCCCTCATTCCCGGCGGCGAGCGCGCTCGATGCCTCGCGCCCGACGGTGATCCTCGTCGATCGCGTCCTCCTTCACACACTGGGTGGCGACATGCGCCCGGCCCGCGATCTCGCTGAACGGGCCGCACTCGTGGGGGTCGGAGATCCGGGAGACACGGAGCCGCCGCCGGGCTTCCCTATCGAGCTGCTCTCCGGCTTCCTGCCGGGAGGCGCAAGCGCCGGCCTGGTCGTAGCACAGCTGCGCGGCGCCTTTCGTCACGCCGCATCGCTCGTGGCCTACCGCGCTCTGCGTTTCCAGGAGCGGGAACGTCATCGTGAGCTCGCCGAGCTGACGCGCGTCGGTGTCGCGCTCTCGACCGAACGCGATCTGTTGTCGCTGCTCACCCTCATCCTCTCGCAAGCGCGGCGCATCACGACGAGCGACGCGGGTTCGCTCTACCTCGTCGAGCGGGATGAGGAAGGGCACGCGCACGCGCTCCGGTTCAAGCTCTCGCAGAATGAGACGCTCACCAGCGTTCCGCTGTCGGAGTTCACGATCCCGATCGACAACAGCAGCCTCGCCGGCTACACCGCCGCGACGCGCGAGCCGCTCGTGATCCCCGATGTGTATCTGCTTCCGGAAGACGTGAGCTATCGGCTGAACCGCAGCTTCGACGACAAGTTCGGCTACCGCACCAAGTCCATGCTCGTCATCCCGATGACGACGCATCGCGACGAGATCGTCGGCGTGCTGCAACTCATCAACCGGAAGCGCCTGATGGGAACCCGCCTCAACACGCCGGAGGCGGTCGATCGCGAGGTGCTGCCGTACGATGAGCGCTCGGTCGAGCTGGTGAGCGCGCTCGCGGCGCAGGCGGCTGTGTCGATCGAAAACTCGCAGCTCCACGAGAACATCGAGCGCCTCTTCGAGGGCTTCGTCACCGCGGCGGTTTCCGCCATCGAGTCGCGAGACCCGGCGACGTTCGGTCACTCCGAGCGCGTCGCGACGATGACGGTCACCCTCGCGCGCGCCGTCGATCGGTCGGGGACCGGCCAGTACCGCGGCACTCGCTTCTCCGCCACGCAGCTTCGCGAGCTTCGCTACGCCAGTCTCCTCCACGACTTCGGGAAGGTCGGTGTGAGCGAGCAGGTGCTGGTCAAGGAGAAGAAGCTCTACTCCAGCGACATCGAGGCCATCCGCGGGCGCTTCGCCTTTCTCAAGAGCACGGCCGCGCTGGAGTACGAACGCCGCCGCGCCGACTGGCTGCTGCGCAACGGACGCGAGGGCTATGACGCGCTCGTCGCCGAGCTCGAGGCTCGCCTCCGCGATCATCAGGCCGAGCTGGACCGATTTCTCGGGGCCGTCATCGCCGCCAACGAGCCGACGATTCTCAGCGAGGAAGCCGGCGCGGAGCTCGCATGCCTCTCGAAGCGGACCTTCCGCGACATCGATGGCGTGGAGCGTCCGCTGCTGACGGACGATGAGGTGCGGTTCCTCACGATCACTCGCGGCAATCTCGATGAACAGGAGCGGCGGGAGATCGAGGCGCACGTGACGCACACCTTCCGCTTTCTGCAGCAAATCCCGTGGACGCGCGAGCTGCGCGACATCCCGCGCATCGCCTACGCGCATCACGAAAAGCTGAATGGCGAGGGCTACCCGCGCGGGGTACGTGGCGAGGAGATTCCCGTGCAAACGCGGATCATGACGATCGCCGACATCTACGACGCTCTCACCGCGACCGACCGCCCGTACAAGCCCGCCGTTCCCGCCGAGCGAGCGCTCGACATCCTCCGGATGGAAGCGAAGCAGGGAATGCTCGACAAGGACCTGCTGACGACGTTCATCGAATCGCGAGTCTTTGCGCTGACCGACCCGAGGAATTTCGGCGTGTACGGCATCAGGACGCCTGGCGGGGGAGTTCCGATCGCGGGCCGGTAGAGTTGGACGGCCGCCAAGCTTGGCTGGCCGCAGATGAACGCAGAAGACGCAGGTTGTTTCCGTAGGGCGACTGAGCGCTCATGCGAGATGAAGTTCACAAGGCTTTGTGAACTGCCGCGCGGAGGCGCTTTCGTCACCGGAGCCAATCTGCGTCTTCTGCGTTCATCTGCGGCCCAACAACCTTCCGCGGTCGTGACCTTCATCGGGCCCGCCCGTAACCTCCGCCACCGGGCGTCTCGATCGTCAGCACGTCGCCCGGCTGCATCTCGACCTTGCACTTCGCCGGCAGCCAGCGGCCGTTCAGCGAGTTGCGTCCCGGGCTTCCTGCCGCCCCACCGGCTGCCCCGCGGGGAGACCGGCGGCGCCGTTCGGTCAGCAGCGTCACGGTGCATCGCTCGAGTGCCCGGTACCGCCTGACGACGCCGTCGCCACCTCGCGCCGCTCCTTCCCCACCGGTCTTCCATCGCACTCCGTATTCGTCGATGCGCAGCGGGAGTGACCACTCGAGCGACTCGATCGGAGTGTTGCGCGTGTTGCTCATCCCCACGTGCACCGCGCTTGGCCCTGGACCGCGCGAGGATGCCCCCTGGCCGCCGCCGAGGGTTTCGTAGAAGGTCCATCCCGCTCCACCGAACGTCACGTTGTTCATCGTTCCCTGCCCCTGGGCCGGCACATCAATGCCCGCATCGGCCAGCGCCGCGAAGAGCGCGTCGGTCATCCGCTGCGACAGCTCGACGTTTCCAGCGGCGACCGCAGCCGGCCATTGGGCATTCATGACGGTGCCCTTCGGCGCGATGATCTCGACGACGCGCGCGATGCCGTCGTTCATCGGCACATCATCGTCGAGCAGAGTGCGGACGACGAAGACCGCGGCGGCACGCGCGACGGCGAGCGGCGCGTTGACGTTCCCCCGCACCTGCGGCGACGATCCGGTGAAATCACACACGAGGCGACCGTCGCGCTGTCGGACGCTGACCACGATCGGAACTTCGTCCTCGGATACGCCGTCCCCCTCGAGCGCATCCTCTGCTCGTCCGACGCGATCGCCGAGCGCGTGCAGCGCGGCGCGAGCGCTCCGCTCCGCGTAATCCATCAGCGCCTGCCCTGCCTGCTCCACGCGCTCGAACCCTTCGCGCGCCACGAGCGCGCGCCACCCGGCGCGGCCGGCAGCGCACGCGCCGAGCTGGGCTCGCATGTCGCCGCGACGCTCGTCAGGCGTCCGCACGTTCGCCAGGAGAATGGACATGACATCCTCGGCGATCGATCCGTGACTGGCGAGCCGCACGGGCGGGAGCACCAGCCCTTCCTGCACGAGCTCCGTCGCCCCCTGCGGCATGCTCCCCGGGCTCATCCCTCCGACGTCGGCATGATGAGCGCGGACGGCGGTGAAGGCGGCGATCCGTCCGTCGTGCGCCACCGCCTCGACGATCGTCAGGTCGGGAAGGTGCGAGCCGCCCGCGAACGGATCGTTGAGCAGGAACACGTCGCCCGGCGCCGGCCGCTTCGCGATGACCGCGCGTACCGCTTCGGGCATGGCGCCGAGGTGCACCGGAATGTGCGCCGCCTGCGCGACCATGGCGCCGTGACTGTCGAACAGCGCGCAGGAGGAGTCGCGGCGCTCGCGAATGTTGGGGGAGAGTGCGCCGCGCACCAGCACCGTCCCCATCTCCTCCGCGATGGCGGCGAACGCGTGCGCCATCACCTGAAGGTCGAGAGGGTCGAACGTCGTCACGTCGCGCGCTCCATCATCCACCCGCCAATGGTGAGGGGAACGGCCGTCCAACCCCGCTCGACGCGCATCGCGGCGTCGGGAAGGGTCACGACCGCCGGCCCGCTCATCGGGCCACTGGAGGGGGCGCTGCCGTCGCTCGTCAGGCGCACATCACGAGCGGGGCCGAATGCGGCGTGCCGCACGCTCACGATCTCGACCGGTCGCTCGAGGACGAATCCGGCGCGCGCCGAATGGAGCGTAGCGAACCGCGCGGCCACGGCGGCGCCGTCATCATCCGGTGTCACCGCGACGTCCAACTCATGCCCCTGCCCGACATACCTCGCATGCGCCCACCAGCGACGCTCGGCCGCCTCGCCCGCGCGCGCCGCCAGCTCCCCGCACATCTCCGCAATCGTTGCACGGTCGAGCTGATCGGCGCGCCGCATCACGCTCCGCATCACGTCGCGTCGCTCCGTCGCCAGCGCCAGGCCTAACGCGCTCAGCACGCCGGCGTGGGGCGGGATGAGGATTCGCGTCATGCCAAGCTGAGTGGCCAGCGCGCACGCGTGCAGCGGACCTCCGCCACCGAACGCCACCAACGTGCACCGCCGTGGGTCCACCCCGCGCTCGACACTCACGCGGCGGAGCGCGCGAGCCACCGCCGCATCCGCGGCGGCGATGATCGCCTGCGCGATCCGTTCGACAGGCGCGCCGGCCCGTTCCGCGAGCTCCCCGACGACCCGCGCTGCCGCGGCCGGATCGAGCGTGACGCCGCCGCTCATTCGCGCCGGGTCGATGTTCCCGAGCACGATGTGCGCATCGGTGACGGTCGCCTCGGTACCGCCGCGGCCAAACGCGGCGGGTCCCGGCTGCGCTCCTGCGGAGCGTGGGCCCACCCGCAAGGCGCCTCCGCTGTCGATCCAGGCAACGCTCCCACCTCCGGCGGAGACGGTCTCAATGAGGACTCGCGGCAGCGCGATCGGCACTCCAGCGATGCTTCCGCCAGGCTCGGCGAGCGGCTCCCCGCCGAGGACGAGCCCCGCGTCGGCGCTCGTCCCGCCAATGTCGATCGTGAGGGCGTCGCGCACACCGACCTCGCCGGCAACGCGTGCGGCCCCGTGAACGCCTCCCGCGGGTCCCGACAGCGCGAGCGAGGCCGCGGCCTGCGCGGCGTCGCTCGCGCTCCGCATGCCCCCGGCCGACGTCATCACCGACGGGGCTGGATACCCGGCCTGCGCGAGCCCCTCCGCCAAGCGGCGAAGGTATGTGCCGACCCGCGGGCGCAGATAGGCTTCGGCGACCGTCGTCGCCGTTCGCTCGTACTCTCGTATCTCCGGAAGCACTTCGGACGACAGCACGACGTCCGCGCCGGCGATCAGCGCCCGGAGCGCGGCGCCTAACGCGCGCTCGTGGCGCCCGTCATGAAAGGCATGCAGCAGCGCCACGGCGATCACGTCCGGCGCGTGCTCCAGGACCTTCTGTGCCACGCGACGCACCCCGTTCGCATCGAGCGGCTTCACGATCCCCTGCGGCTCGACGCGCTCCGGCACGGGGACAACCCGTTCATGCGGGACGAGCGGGTCCGGATGCGGGCGGGTCAGGTCGTACAGGGCGGCCCGTTCCTGTCGTCTCAGCTCGAGCAGGTCCGTGGCTCCCTCGGTAGCGCAGAGCACGACGCGCGTCCCCGTGCGCTCGAGCAGCGTGTTGGTCGCGACGGTCGTTCCATGGACAATGTGCCGGATATTCCCCGGCGGCGCGCCTAACGCGCGCAGGGCGTCACGCACGCCATCGCTCTGGTCGCCAGGGGTCGAGAGGACCTTGCGCGCCTCGATGCGCCCGTCCTCGGCGACCGCGATGAGGTCGGTGAACGTTCCGCCGACGTCGATGCCGACGGAGTACCCAGTCATGCCCGGCGCCGGCGCATCCACCCGGCGACGAGCATCCCCGCCGTGCCGAGGAGCGATCCCAACCCGATCCAGTCTCCCCAGCGCACGAAGAGCGTGGTCGCAGCGGTGCTCTGTACCTGATAGGTGCGAGCGGCGCTGACCTCCAGTCCGGTCTCCTCGTGAAACCGCCCGAGCGGGTCGATGTACCCCGAGATGCCGGTGTTCGCCGCGCGCACGATGCCGAGACGGTTTTCGATGGCGCGAAGCGCCAAATGCGCCTCGTGTTGATAGGGGGCGATGCTTTGCCCGAACCACGCATCGTTGGTGATGTTCACCAGGAGCTCCGCTCCGCCCCGTTTGTATTCGCGGGAGAGCTGAGGGAATATCGATTCGTAGCAGATGAGAATCCCCGCATCGCCGAATGCATAACGAAATGGCGGCTGGTCCTTCCCGCGTCCGAACCCCCCGAAGTATTTCAGCCCGCTGAACCAATCGGGATCGAGGAACGGGACACGCTCGACGACGGGAACGAGAAACTCCTTTCGATACGGCGGTTGTGCGGCGATGCGGCCGGTGGAATCGGTGGTCATTGCCGCGTTGTAGATCTCGTACTCCTGCGTGCCGTCCGGTGCACGGCTCGAGAAAAACTCGACGTCGATGACGCCGAACAGGATCGGGATGCGGGTGGGAGCCGACAGCGCGCGAAGTGTGTCCGCCCACTCCGGGTTCTGAACGAGGTATCCGGGAAGGGCGACCTCCGGCCAGACGACGAGGCGCGGCGGGTTCGACCGCATGCCTTCTCGCGTGAGATCGGCGAGGATGGACACGATGCGACCGAGGTTCTCCTTTTGCCACTTCTCTTCCTGCGGGATGTTCGGCTGCACGATCGCGACCGGCGCGAGCGGACTCAGCGCGATCGTGCGCAGCCGCCAGCGCCCGTAGCCCGCCACCGCCACCGCCAGGACGACGATGAGTCCCAGTCTCACCGCCACCTTTCGCCGCTCGGTCCGCAGGAGCCACGCATCGACGAGGAGGCCGGCCGACGCGGCAATCCAGAAGCTCACTCCCCGCACCCCCGAGACATCAGCCAGTTGCGCGAGCGACGGAAATCTCGATGTCGCGAGCCCGAGTGGCAGCCACGGAAATGCGAGGTCACTCATGTAATTGATGAACAGCTCCGAGGCCGTCCACACGACCGGGAGGAGCAACGCGAATGGCCACCGTGTCGCGCGACGCACGGCATGGAGGGCGGCCATCGTGATGCCGACCACCGGCGCCATGACGAGCACGGCACCGATGTACCCGAGGAACGAGAGCTTGGTGTAGATCGACAGCGCGATGGCGATCCAGTAGAGCGTGAGCCCGTACGCCATCGCGCCGAACCAGAACCCGAAACGAAACGACGCACGCACCGGCTCCCCGGCATCGACCTTTCGCGCGACGACGATCGTCACCGGCACGAGTGTGAGGAAGGCCGGAATCAGGGCGCGAAACGGGGGGAATGCCAAGAGGAAAAGCGCCGCCGACGCGAGCGCCGGCAGCGCCTCCTCACGAGTCACGAGCCAGCTCGGACGTTTCACAGCCGGATCTCTTTCCCCTCGTCCGCCGATTTGTAGATCGCCTCGGCGATCTTGTGCACCGTCACCTGCTCCGTTGGCGGCTCGTATTCGGCCTCCTCGCGCAGGATCGCGATGAAGTGCGCGAGCTCCGCCCGATACGATTGAATGAAGGCGCTCTCGCGCGCGGCCGCGCCCCCGGGCGAAACGTCCATCGGCTTCCCGTTGATCTCCTTCACGACGCGCAGCGGCGCGAGCCGGGCGTTCCCTCGTGAGGCGAGCACCTCGAACCACCAGCGGTCCTCGTCGCCGACGTAGGACCAGGTCACATCGAACGCGAGCGACATGCCGGGTGCGCACTCGAGGTACACGAACATCGAATCCTCGACGGCGCTCGCCCCGCGCGCGCGCTCCATCTGGGCCACGACGCGCACCGGTTCTGGAAAGTCGGCCAGCCACAGCGCGAGATCGAGCAGCGGCAGCCCGTGCTCGAAGAATGCCCCACCGCCCGCCTCCGCGCGCCGATGACGCCACCCCTCGGAGCCCTTCGTCACCTGATAATGCCCGGCGCGGACGCCGGTCAGGCGACCCAATTCCCCACCGCGGAGAAAGCGGTCGAGCGCCTGGACGTCGCTCCGGAAGCGGTGATTGAGCGCCACCACCACTTTTCGTCCAGTCCGCTGCGCGGCGCCGAGAATGCGCTCGACGCCGCGCGACGCGAGCGCGAGCGGGCGCTCACAGAGCACGTGCACACCCGCCTGAAGAGCACTCAGCACGTGGGGCTCGTGCAGATGGCTGGGTGTGCAGATGACGACCGCGTCGAGCTCGTCGAACTCGAGCAGATCCTCGATGTCGGTGAAGACGTCCGGAATCCCGAACCGATCGGCGAGCGACCGCGCCTTCGGCCGATCGTTATCGCACAGCGCGACCAGCTGCGCACCACGCATCTTCGCGAGGACTGGGATGTGGGCGATCTGGGCGATGCCGCCGACGCCCACGACGCCGATTCTGATTGCCGGCTTCATGGCGGAGACGATGGCGGCTGGCTGCCGAAGAAGTAAGTGATCAGCGCACGGCCCGACCAATACCGCAGATTGCTCAGCAGGTTCACCCGGCCTTGTACCCCGAAGCTGAGACGCCCCACGGGCTCGGTGTCGAATCCGGCGAACGCGGCGAAGCCGGCGGAGATGTTGTCGAGTGCGCTCTCCACGAACGTGTCGTTGATGAACGGCGATTCCGCGTTGACGATGTGCGCCCCGACGCCTCCCCCGGCATACAGGCGCACGGCCGTGCCCGGGCTCGGTGTGTAGCGCATGTCGAGCTCGAGCGCGATGTCGGAGACGTTGATTTGCCCAAAGTCGACCGTGTCATCTCCCGACGGGTCGATGATGTGCCCCCGGACGCGATCCTCGAGCTCCTGCACGTACTCGTCGCGGAAGTGCGACCCCCAGTACGTCGCCGAGAAGACGACCCGCCACGATCGCGCGATGTAACCGTAGTCGGCGTGAACGCCGAACGACTGCGCGGTCTCCGCGCGTGAGGCCTTCACCGGCCCCGCACTCGCGCCAAGCGCGGTAAGTCGAAGGCGGTCGAGGTTGAGACGCTCGAAGAGAGATTGCGCGGATATCGCGCGCGGTGTCGCGACCGCGACGATTGCCACCGCCGCCAACACGCGCCCCACGTCAGTCGGCCGTGGCAAGCTCGGTCCCGGGATAGTACGTGCTCAAGATGCCGCGGAAATCGTGACCGGCGCGCGCACGACCGATCGCCCCCCACTGACACATGCCGATACCGTGTCCATACCCTCCCCCGTCGAACGTGGCGCTTTCCAACCGCCCACTTCGGTCGCGCTCGGTGCGCACGGAAAAATACGTGCTGTTGAGGATCTCGCCATTGGGCGCGCGCATCACGAAACGAACATCGTTCCCGCGAAGCAGAAAGCGGCCAGCATCCGTTCGCACCGCGAGAACCGCAACCCGCCCGGAGGGCGTTTTGGAATCGACATCCAGACTACGCGGCGATCCAACGCGACCACCTGGCACGTTCACGTATTCGCTGAGGTATCGCGCGAGGACGGTGGCGAGGCGATTACGCGTCAGCGTCGTGGACCAGCGAAAGCGCGGCGATGGATCGCAGTAAAACCGGTCGGTTCCTTCGATCCGGTCGCTGACCCGTCGCAGGTAGGGCTCGTCGCGGCTGCGATACCACACCTCGGAGACGGCCGCGGTCGATCCGCCGCAGGTGGAATGGTATGGCGCGTTGACGAGACGACCGTCGTACGTGAGCACGAGACCTCGAGTCGCCCAGACTGCCGCGTTGGCCATCGGCGTCTCCGCGTCCGCTCCGCCGTACACCTGATCCTGCACGGTCGCGACGACATCGTACCCCCTCGCTTGCGCGCTGCGGACACGGACGGAGGCGTAGCTTCGGGCCGCGACGGCCTGTGCGGCGACGGCCGCCTCCTCGCCGGGCGCACGACGTCCGATCTCGAGCGGGACGACGCCACGCAGGTAATCCTCCATGTGAAGCCGGTTGACCACGAGCAGCCCGTCGGGACCGGCCGTCAACACGATCTCACCGCGGTACCGTTTGCCGTTCAGCGTCACGAAGCCGGACGCGCGGTCCGGTCGCGCGACGAGTGGCCCACCACTTTGGGCGGTGGCGAGTGCCTCTCGCGAGGCGTGCATGTGCGAGCCACGCGCTTCGATGGTCCACGCGTCACCGGACGTCGCGTGAAGGAGGGACCCGCCGGTCTGCTCCTCGATCAGGCGCCATCCGCCGGTGCCACCGACCCTGACCGCCTCGACGCCGCTCGACAGCGCGACGCGAACGAGCCGTCCCGACGCGATCGGCATGGAATCGACCGGAGCGGGGATACGCCATACCGAGTCCGTCAGCTCGGCGGTATCCGCCGGAAGGACGAGCGTGTCGCGGCGCCATATCACCGGTTCGGACGGGCTTGGCTGCAGCGGTGGCCCGCAGGCGGCGACGACGGCGATGGCGACGGTCGCCGCTACGGTCCGTCGCACGTTAGGCACACGCGATCTGCATGGCGCGCTCGGCGCGCTCCAACGTGGCATCGATGTCGGCGCCGCCATGCGCGGCCGAGACGAATCCCGCTTCGAACGGTGATGGCGCGAAGTACACGCCGAGGGACAGCGCGGCGTGGAAGAACCGTCGGAAGAGCGAGACGTCACTCGCTCGCGCGTCGCTGTACGAGCGCACCGGCTCCGCCCGAAAGAAAAAGCCGAACATCGACCCCGCACTGTCCGCCGTGAACGGAATGCCGAGCCGCGCGGCGATCTCCCGCAGCCCGGCGACGAGCTGTGCCGTGCGTGCCTCGACCTTCCTGTGCAACGGCGTCGTGAGGGTGCGAAGCGTCGCCAGCCCCGCCGCCATCGCCAGCGGATTGCCGGACAGAGTGCCCGCCTGGTAGACCGCGCCCGAGGGCGCAATCAGCTCCATGAGGTCGCGGCGGCCGCCGTACGCGGCGGCGGGGAGCCCGCCTCCCAACACCTTGCCGAGCGTCGTGAGGTCGGCTCGGACACCGAA
>Ga0075431_100006251_pt1 | contig 11832 bp, 10 predicted proteins | sample RhiMetdeltSRZDD5_FD_75297 | JGI IMG/M metagenome (GOLD analysis project Ga0075431, IMG submission 75297) | Populus rhizosphere microbial communities from Tennessee, USA - Rhizosphere MetaG P. deltoides SRZDD5 | ecosystem: Host-associated > Plants > Roots > Rhizosphere > Soil | place: USA... | reverse complement strand
GAGCAAATAGCGGGCGAGTCCCAAAACCCCGAGTGCCGACGGTGAATAGAACGGATCGTAACGCATGTGTGTCTCGATGACCTGAGCGGCCCTCGCTGGTTGTCCCGCGCGATTCAGCGCTATGCCCAACCGCCAATCCGTGAAATTCGGGTTCAATGCCAAGGCCTTCTCGAACTCGGCTACGGACTGTTCATGCTTGCCCTGGAAGGTCAGAACCATTCCGAAATTGGCATGAGCGATCGGAAGATAGGGGTCGAGTTCAACGGCCTTCCGAGCGAGGCGATGCGCGCGTTCAAGAGCAGCGGGGATGAGAAAATCTTCATCCAGCGGCCACATCCAAGCAGTCAATTGTGTATTCGCGAGAGCGCCGTAGGCCCGAGCGTAGTGCGGATCGAGGGCGATTGAGCGCTCGAGGAGGCGCCGCACTTCATAAAGGTCGGCCACGTTGAGCGATGACCACGTGCTCCAGATGTCCAAAGCGCGCATGAAGAAATCATGCGCCTGCCAGGTCGCCGGTGGCTTTAGCAACGTGCGCTCGGCCTCTGCCTTTTTGACATGGGCCACCAGGAGCGCAACGATCGTCCGGGAAACCTCGTCCTGAACATCGAAGACATCCTCCAGCTCGCGGTCGTAGCGCTCTCCCCAGCGGTGCGCACCGGTCACAGCATCGATGAGCTGGGCGCTGATGCGGATGCGATGACCGGCGCGGCGGATGCTGCCTTCAAGAACGTAGTGCACGCCGAGTTCGCGGCCGACCTGCCGAATGTCCGGTGATCTTCCCTTGTACTGGAAGCTCGAGTTGCGAGCGATGACGAACAGCTCGGAGAACCGTGACAGCGCGGTGATGATGTCATCGGTAATTCCGTCGCTGAAGTAGTCTTGGCCCGGATCGCCACTCATGTTGGCGAAAGCGAGAACGGCGATCGAGGGCTTGTCCGGGAGGGTGAGGACAGGCTTCGGCGGTTCTGCTGCCCCGCCGGCGATTGCACCGGCGGTCGACTCCCGCTCTTCCCGCACCGCGCCCACAAAGCGGAAACCCTTGCGCGGCAGCGTCTTGATGAGGCGTTGCCCGTCGCCGCTGTCGCCAATGGCATTCCGGACCGCTTTGAGGCGGGTCGTCAGCGCCGCGTCCGAGACGATGCGCCCCTCCCAGATCGCGGTAATGAGATCGTCCTTGCTGACGACGCGCTCCCGGTTGCGGATCAGATAGTCGAGAAGGTCGAATACCTGCGGCGCAACGGAGACCACGTCGGCCCCCCGACGCAGCTCCCGCTTGACCGTGTCGAGCACGAAGTTCTCGAAAAGATAGAGCAATCTCGAATTCCCTTCATGGGCTTAAGCGAAGGAGTCCAGCGTAGCACAGGCTCTCACGCGAGAAATCATGCCCTGGTCGGGAATTAGTCAGGGGATGTCAGGCCAACGTCAAGCGTGCCCTCGCGCGTCCGTTTATCTTCCCGAGTGATCCAGGTACTGCGCCGCCTCCACAAGGAAACGCCAATGCCTCCCTTGAAAGACTGCATCATCCGCCGCAACCAGGGCCCCGATTTCACAGGGGAGCCGACAATTGCCCGGCAAGGGTGACCAAGGGAGACAGCTATGAAGAGGAAGATCATTGCGCCACCTTGTCCGGGGCTAGCTGCCACAACCAGCCGGGGCTTTGGCGCAACATCCCTACCCCGAGCGGCGACACTGACGCAGTCGGCAGAGAAATTGCGGGACGCAACGTGCCGTTGAGCCTGCGGTCCAGAAGCAAAGGGCAGGTCACGACAGCCAAACAAGGATGAGTACCATGACCACTGCAGTCTCTCGGAGAGAAATCCTACTTGGGACCGCAATCATTTGCTTGTTGCTTGCCGGCCCCATCTCCGCCATGGGGCAAGACCAATATCCTGACCGCCTCATCAAGATCATCGTGCCGGATCCCGCAGGTAGTCCGCAGGACACGCTTGCCCGCATCGTCGCCGACAAGCTTCAGTCGAAGTGGGGAAAGCCGGTCATTGTGGAGAACCGGTCGGGCGCCTCCACTAACATCGGCGCCGAGGCCGTGGCGAAAGCCGAGCCCGACGGCTATACGCTCATTGTCGCTCCCCCGGTCACATTCTCTGTCAGCCAGCACCTATTTAGCAACCTCCGCCACGACCCGGCGGCATTCGTCCCCATAACCGTCATTGCCACAACCCCCAACATTCTTGTTGTCAGGCCCGGGCTGCCGGCAGGCAGCCTGCAGGAGCTGATCGCTTTGGCGAAATCTCAGCCCGGGAAGCTGACGTATGCATCGCCGGGACGGGGCAGCTTGCTGCACCTCGCGGCGGAGATGCTGAAAGCCCATGCCGGCATCGACATGGTCCATGTGCCATACAGGGGGGGCGGCTTTATCAATGACATGTTGGGCGGCAGGATCGATGTTGCATTTGCCCCTTTGACGTCAGCGTCTCAGTGGCTCGAAAGCGGCCAGCTGAGGGCACTCGCTGTAGGCAGCGCCACGCGATCTGAGTTGCTGAGCAACGTCCCAGCGCTCGCAGAAACGATACCGGGTTTTACCTCGACTGCCTGGTTCGCGATGGCAGCTCCATCGAAGACATCACCTCAGATTGCCGAGAAATTGTCCTCCGCGATACGCGCGGCTCTGAGAGAACCTGACGCATTGGCGAAATTGCAAAACCTCAAGGCCACGCCGATCCTCAACTCGCCTTCGGAGGCGGCCGCGTTCTTCCGCGAGGAGAGCGAGCGCTGGCGCAAGGTTATCGTTTCCGCCGGGATCAAGCCGGACTGAGTTCCGCGATGACGAGACTTCCTGTGGCGCGCCATTGCAACGGCGACTGGCGTGGTTCTCACCGCGATTACCGGAGCGAGAAGATGGATCGGCCACGCGCCCTTGTGATCGGCGGCTCTCTCGGCGGCCTGTTCGCTGCGCACCTCCTGCGCAGCATCGGCTGGGATGTCGCCGTGTTCGAGCGTTCCAAGGCCGACCTTGCGGATCGTGGTGTCGGCCTTGGCACGCGCCCGGAGCTGTTTGCGGTCTTCCGGCGCATCGGCATCGGCCTCGATGAGTCGATCAGGGTCGAGATGCGCTCGCGCATCGGACTCGACCGCAACGGCGAGGCGATATGCGAAGTTCCGGTGCGCGGGGTCGTCACTGCTTGGGATCGCATCTACGGCGCGCTCAAGACGGCCTTGCCATCGCAATTCTATCGCTCCGGAATGCAGCTCGAACGGTTCGAACAGAGCACGCACACGGTCACTGCGATCTTCGCCGACGGATTGCGGATCGAGGGCGATCTGCTCATCGGCGCTGACGGCATTCATTCCACGGTTCGCCGGCAGCTTATCCCTGAAGCCAAACCTCGCTATGCCGGCTACGTTGGTTGGCGCGGCATGGTTGAAGAGGGCGATGTGCCAGTTTCATTCCGCGCCACGGTTTTCCATCACATGTATTTTTGCTTCCCGGAAGGCGAGCTGGCACTCTCGGTTCCGATGGCAGCGTCCTATGGTCACGCGCATCAGGCTCGTCGCCGCTGCCAATTCAGCTGGTTCCGGCCCGTCGACTACGGTATCCCGCTGCGACAGATGTGCACCGATGCCAGCGGTCACTGCCATGGCGAATCGATACCTCCGCCATTGATTCGGCCAGAGCTGATCGAAGAGCTCAGGGACAGCGCGGTCGCTTCGCTTGCCCCACAGGTCGCGGCCTTGGTTTTGCGAGCCGTGCAACCAATTCTGCAGCCGATTTTCGACTTGGAATCGCCGTGCATTGCGTTCGGCAGAGCGGTACTCGTTGGCGACGCCGCGTTCTGTGCACGACCACACGTCGGCACGGGCGTCACCAAGGCAGCGCTCGATGCGCAGTGCCTGGCGGACGCGCTCCTTTGCGCGGGAAACGACATCGAAGCCGCGCTGATGCGCTATGACATCGAGCGGCGGCAATTCGGCAAGAGGCTGGTTGCCTACGGGCGATACCTTGGCCGATACCTAGAAGGTCAACTCAAACCGCGCGAAGCACGCACGGCAGCCGAGCTCCATCGACACCCCGAGACTGTCATGCGCGAGTTTGGTAGTGGCGGCGCATTCGACGGCGACCCGAACGATCCGTGGCGGTCGTAGGCATTCGCGACACAATCGGCTCACCCAAGCCTGTCATCCCGGCTCCCGGCCTTCATCTACCATTAACTGGGCGCTATCCGACCCAGCCTTTCAGGTCCCGCAAGTGGTGAAGGATTCGGATGTCGTTGCCGGCCCGCGCGTCAAATCGAGTGCGAAGCGGTCGAATTGCAAGACCTTATGGAGGATCCGGACCATCAGCGCGCCAGTCGTCCCGATCGGAAAAGAACCAGCGAAAGATCAGCTTTTCGCCATTGCTCGGTCAGGACTTCGGCACCGGCTTCTCTTATCCATGGCCCCTGGTCTGCAACAAGATCAGGGTTCCCTGAGGTCGCCACCCCGATCCAAGCGTTCGCCCGGGACCGTCTTTTCATCTTTGTTGGAGGAGTTACTACATGCGAATGCAGTGTCGTCGTGCGCTCGCAGCGTTAGCCGCCATTGTCGCTGCCGGTTGCTTCATAGCAACGCCAGCTGACGCCAAACCCAGAGATTGCCGGGAGCGAGGTAAGTGCGCCAAAGAGGCCCACGGCAAGAAGCTCGTGAGGCATGTAGGTCACGTGCCGAAACGGGCGAGGCTGGGTCATGCTAAACGAGGCCCGCACGTAGCTAGGGCTTCCCAAGTTTGGCATGGATGGGGAGGATCGTTCTATCTCGACGGCGTCCGCTACCCCGGAGGCAATCCTCGCGGCCCGGCCTCCGCACTCAACAACTGGGAAGGTGGCTTTCATCCGGTAGCATTCTGGGTGCTTACCGCGCGATACTCGCACTGAGGAAGCCCAAAACGTTTTCGCTTGCTGGGCCCATCATCTGCGACAATTCAGTGTCGATGGTGACGGGTCTGGCTCTCGAAATACTCCACTGAACGATCAACCCAGCAAGCCGACGTTTCAACGATTCTCGACAAAACAAGCAATAGCGCGGGGGTGGGTGTTGCTGCTCTCTCTCACCTAAATCGGAGTGGACGTAAAGCAGACCGTGAGCAAGGCAGCTATTGGAGCAGACCTGCCGCCCTGCCCCGCGGTTACGTGGCCGTGATCGGCTACGAAACATAGAAGATGAAAGGAGAAGCGTCATGAAGAGCACGGCCAGCGTCTTATTAGCGGGTGCGCTATGCGTCTTTGGGGTGAGCACAGCAGGGGCGCAAGACGCTGTGAAAGCCGACCCCAAGCACTACACGGTGACGTTTGAGAACGAACAGGTCCGCGTCCTCAAAATTTCGTACGGGCCGAAAGAGAAGTCGGTCATGCATGAGCACCCGAATTCGGTTGCTGTGTTCCTCACTGATGGTCAGATCAAGTTCACGTTTGCGGACGGCAAGACGCAAGAAATCAGCGTGAAGGCCGGACACTCCGTGTGGGACGCTGCAGGAAAACATCTGCCAGAAAATATGGGTGACAAGCCGTTCGAGGTTGTGCTGATCGAGATAAAGAAATGAGGGGGTCATCTGCTGAAGTAGCCTTTCAACATTCGGTACCTAGGCTCTCCTCAGCACGCGGACTCCGCTGGGGAGAGCGCGGCCGGCGATCAAGGACTCGGACGACGGGGAGAGTTTTGCGGGCAACGATGCACAAGAGGAGGGACCCCAATGCCTCGAACATCACGTGCGCACAGCCAGGACGGCTGAGGGCGACCAGAGAGGACAAGGGTTTGCGAGAGCCGTTCGCGCCATTCGTGCTCCGTCTCGCCTAGCGGAAATCGAGACGAAACCAACTTTACGTGTGCCGACGCAAAGGCACGGGAACGAGGAACTTTGGTCATGCACAGGCAAATTTTTGGTCTCTGCGCTCTTGTACTGCTTGTTTCCGGGGCTGCGAGTCTCGCTCAAGAGCGCAGCTCTGATGTTCAGCTGTCGCCCCGCTTTGGCTGGGAGAATGATTGGACGGTCGTAACAATGGCACGGGACGGGTCTTGGGGGATAGCAACTGCAGCTTTACAAGGACCGGCGATTGCGTCAGCCATTCACGATTGTAAGGCAATGTCCTCGGGCCAAAGCGATTGCGGAGCCCAATTCACGACAATTCGCGCCGGTTGGACCATCGCCAACCTTTGCGGTGATCACAAGATCATAGTTACCGGTTTCAGCCTCGTTGATGCGGAGAAGGCGGCATTGGATCGCGAGATTGAACTTCAGCTCTTTTATGCGCCAGATTTGCCGCCCTGCAAGCGTGTCGTGACGGTCGATCCTGCTGGCGCCATCGTCGTTCAGAAACCGCAATATTCCAGCGCGCGATAAGTAGGCCACGGAGTTATGCAGACGAGACGTGAGGGCGCCCGGAGGGTCTCATGCAAGTACCAATCGGGTTTGATCGGCCGCGGAGCGACTCCGATGAATATGCACGAAAGGTTCGCACCTTCTGAAGAGGTGACGCACAGCGCAACGGCATGAGCCGGATGAGCGAGAGGCTTACCTCCCGACATATCTCATCTTCGGTCCAGGTGTGCCACTCGCCTTCCGCAAAGCTCTTGATGCGCAGCGTCGGGTCATCCGGGCGCCATCCGTTGTCGATTGCGAAGCGGACAAGTATTCGGAGCTTCTTGAGTAGATCGTTGGCGGCACCCGGCGTTTTGGCGCGGTTCGTCACCATGCGGCTAACGTGCTCGCGGCGCATTTCCCGCACGAGCCGGTGTCCAATGCCTTCGTCTTTGATGTAGCGGTCCATGGCAAGCCGGTAAGCCCGCCGTGTAGACGGCGCGAGCCGCGCATAGTCGGAACTGGCGAAGTAGAGATGCAAGAGCGCGGCGAAACTGCCGGGTGCCCCGCGTTGCGGAATTACGTGAGCTTCAGGCTTGTCGCCATCGAGCGCCTTCTGATAGGCGGCCATGAATACGGCTTCGCCCGGTAGTCCAGGAAGCACGACACGCGGGCCCTTGCCGCGCCGAAAGTAGAAGCGCACGCGGCCGGTTTGATCGGTGAATGTGTCAACATGCTTCAACTTGAGCCGCGCCATAGTCGTGCCAGGTATCGAGACCGTTGCCGTCGCCTTCATGAGGCAATGCGTCCACGGCGTCGTCAAGCTCCCGGACATCCCAAATTTTGCGATTGGTAGGCAATGCCCGCCGCGGCCGGGGCATCGTGCCGGCTTCAACCATGCGGTCAAAGCTCACGGGCGAGACGCCGACGTGATGCGCTGCATCGATCCGCGACATGCAGCGGGGCAAAAACTTCGGGTGGTCGATTCGAGCTTCGCGCAGGGCACACATTTTCGCGGCGTGCATGGTGTTGCACGCTTGTAGAGCGGGGATTGCTCTCGCGGTGTGCTCGATACCGGAGTGATCAACCTGGCAGCTATGGGAGCGTTATTCGTTTTCTAGTGGTCTATGATCGTGGTTCGCCAGGTCGCGGCCAGTGTAGGGGCCGAATCGTTAAGACATCCCTCTGAGCGGACTTTCCAACCCTCTCAGGGTTGAACTGTGTCGCGCCGCTTGCATCCGGCTTTCGTTCGGTCGGTGCAATCTGGTTTTCGGCCCTTTTGCCGGCACCAAGCGCTGAGCCCGCCACAGCGACGCTTGTCCTTGGCCATGTTGTCCGGGCAATCGCAGGGGAAAACAATCGGAGGTGCCGCAGGCGGCAGACGGGGGGCCTTCTTGTCGTCGGCAACCGCCTGGGTAGTGCCGTGCATGACAAGGAACACAATCGACACGGATACGCGAGCTAACATCCCGACACGGTAGTGCCGGCGGGTTGCTCCCGCCTATGACGAACAGGCAACAGACGAACCCAAAACGGCCTCCATCCATTATTTTTTCCGTGGAAGGACTACGCCGGCATATGGAACGGCGACCGTAGTATGTGCGACCTAGCACCGTATGCAAAGCCATTTGCTCACCATCCGCTACACGGGACTTCTCGCGGATTCCGGTGTCATGGTCGCCTCCCACGCTGAAAAATCGATGCGAGGGGCACGATGGTTGCTTGCGGCCAGCGCATATCAGTATACACGCGGCGAATGTCCGTTTCGCTTGCACAGCCAGACGGATGATTTCCAGATTGTTGAGTTCGCCTCACGCGACGGAAGTCTCGTCCGAGAGCTTTTGGTTGGGATCGCAGGTAGCGCGGTCTACGACATCGGTAAGGTGTACTTCCCAGACGTCCTAATCGCTGGTGTCGCACTCGGTGCCCTCGCGCTGGCGCGCACAAAGAAGTCTTGGTGGATTGAGATGGGCCAAAAACTCAAACAGCGATTCGGGAATGACAAAGACTTTCTCATTTTGTGAAGGGTTTCGGAGTGCGCCGGCGAAACCGGCAAGAAGTAGAGGGTGGAGGTCCCTTACGGTGAAGGAGTAGCGATCCACATGGGCCCCGAGCCGTGCGCGGGCGTCCGCGAGGATGTCGGCGAAGCGTCGGCAGGGGAGAGCATAGGCCAGCCATTGAACCGCGAAAGACTTATCATCCCGGATGCCGACACAGTTCCGAATGTGGAAGGCAACACGGACGGCGCGCCATCGCGAGCGCCTGACGGTCCGGCGTGGTCACAGGACCCTGGCATGTGCAGACGCTTCTTGTTCGGGAACCGGGAGATCTCACGGTCAGCCAAGGTGCAGCGTGCTGTCCTGGTCCGCATCGGGAAGGCGACGAGCCGTAGCCGATGATGCACGAGCGTGAGAAGTCTGACACCGCCGGAGTAGCTGTGACGCCGACGAACAAAGCGGGAGCGAGCATCGCTGCCGCTGCGGAGTCGGTGGAGCCAAGGGCGGGGACCAAGAGGAACGCGGGCGAGCAAAGCACACACCGGACTCTGAGCCGGGCGCGTTCGACCCAGGCGCTCGATCGCGTACGGCAGGCCGCAAGGCAAAGGAAGAAGGAGAAATTCACCGCACTCCTCCACCATCTCAGCATCGACCTGCTCTGGGAAGCTTTCCTCGCGCTTATGTGCCTCGTCTTGGAGCGAGATCGGGCAAAGTCGTGTATCGTACCCGTCAAGATCGTGAGCACGGGCGATGCTGGGACGTTGCAAGCTCAGCAAACTTCCAGAACACGGTCTCCAAGATCGACCTCGACCTGGCCCGGTATCTCCGTCCGCAGTTGGCAACTATTCGAGCCACCATCGCAGCCGACTCGGCGGCGGAAAGGCCGGCAAACTTAGGTGGCGTCCCTGTGCAGAGGATGCACGGACAAGACGACATCTGGCGGTCTCCTTTGACCGGATCGGGTTCGGGCATGTAATGGGGACAGACGCGAGCCTCGTTCTCGTCACGGAAGATCGAGTCAGTCAGGTTGATCGTGGGCATTAGCTACTGGTTTAGTCAACGGTATACATCCCCCATTTCTTGTCCGGGTGTTACTCTGACTTTTGTTAGCCGGCCGCCCTAACCATTTGGCCGGAATCTCCAGCTGGCACCGGACGCCCTCAGGAGAGAACACCAGGCGAGCTGTGCCGCCGAGTTCATAAGGCACAAGCTCGGTAATGACGCTACTGCCAAAGCCAGAGTTGCTCGGTACTTCAACAGGCGGGCCGCCAGTTTCGATCCATGCAATGACCAGAGGACCGGCCGTCTCACGGCGCCACCGAATGGAAACCCGTCCCTCGGGCCTGGAAAGCGCACCGTATTTTGCGGCATTGGTCGTTAGCTCGTGCAGTACCGACGCTGTGGTCTGGGTGGCCTCCGCCGTAAGGATTACTTCGGACCCCTTGAAGCAGGTGTTGCTATTCGAGGCATAGGGTGCGAGCTCTCGACGCAACAGCTCCCGCAGCGACACGCCCGCCCACCGGGAGCTAGTGAGGAGCTCGTGCGTCGAAGCCATCGAATGAATACGGCTGTCGAGCGCGGCGACGAAGTCCTCCATTGAACTGCTGGCGTCCTTCGTGTGGGCAGCGATCGCGCTGACCGTCGCGAGTACATTCTTTACGCGATGGTCGAGCTCGGCATGCAGCGTGCGCTGTTGCTCCTCTCCGCGTTTGCGCCCGGTGACATCGATATTAACGCCCGCCACGCGCTGCGGACGACCATCCTCACGGTATGAAACGAAAATGCGCGAGTCGATCCAGCGAATTTCACCCCCTGCTCGAACGATACGGTAGTCCGCGCTGTACTCGTTCGACCGCGTGCGGAAAGTATCGTTTCGGAGTTCTTCGAGCCGCGCCAGGTCGTCATGGTGCACACCGGCCTTCCATTCACTGCGCATAATCTCGGTGGTCCCATCGGGGAAGCCGTGCATGGCTGCGTAACCCGCAGAAAGGTGCATCCTCTCCGTATCGATATCGTACGCGAAACTGCCGACGCGGGCGGCCTTCCCCGCGAGCCCCAGTTGCAAGTTCCGCTCGGCTAGTGCCAACTCGGCCTTCTTCCGCTCGGTAATATCGCGCGCGATCTTCGATGCGCCGATGACCTCGCCTGTGGCATTCCGCAAAGGAGATACGCTGAGGGAAACGTCAACGAGGCTGCCATCCCCACGCTGCCTTAAGGTCTCATAGGGTTCAACGCGCTCACCGCGCCGAATACGATCAAGAATGCGAACTTCCTCGTGATGACGATCCGGTGGAATGAGTGTCGTGATCGACCTACCAATCATCTCGGAGGCGGCATAACCGAAGAGTCGTTCCGCCCCGCGATTCCAAGTCGTGACGAGGCCATTCAGGTCTTTGCTCACGATCGCATCGTGAGACGAGTCGACGATCGCGGCCAACCGCTGGTCAGTTAGCTCGGCTTGCTTGCGTTCGATCAAATCTGCTGCCTGCCGAGCCAGCACGTCCAAGTGGTGGAGGTCACGCTCCGATGGTTGGTGCGGGTTGCGCCAGTGTGTGGAGATCATGCCCAGCAGGCGGCCGACGCGAGAGACCAGCGGCGTGGACTGCACGGCGCGAATACCGGTCTGGCGATACGTTTCGAGGTCCTCGGAGCCCGCCATGAAATCGCTTAGTTCGATGTCCGGCACGATCGATCGAGCGCCCGAGGCCAGTGCGGCGCCGCAAGTGCTGCCCGATCCTGGCCGCACCCACTCCCAGAACGCCGCCGCTGTTGGATTAAATCCGCGATAGGCCAGGAGCTGAAGTTCGCCCCGCTCCGGATAGAACATCTGCATGCTCGCGAAGTCGGAACGCATGATGGCGACGGCGGCGTCGAGGATCTTTTCCTGTAGCACCTCAGGATCGATGGCGTGGATCAGTTGGGCACTGACTTTCTGGAGCTCTCGGGTGGCGGCGAGTTCCGACACCAATTCCCTTTGGGTCTCACGCAATGCTTCCTCGGCCCTCCTCCTCTCCAAACTGAAGCCGAGCTGCCGGGCGATCGTGACGGCGAGATTGATTTCGATTTGGTCAAAGGTATGGGGAGCGGCGTAGTACACCATAAACTTGCCGACCAATTCACCATCAATCATGAGCGGAAAGAAAGCTGTGGCAGCAATGCCTTCGGTCTTGACTGTCGCCTTCAGAGAACCTGGAAGATCGGAAGCGTCAACATCCGCAATGCAGATTGGCTGCGGATCCTTGACTTCGCGTGTCCACGGCGAGTGACCCTCGACCGCCCGCCGGTATTGCTCGGAAAGTCCAGTCCAAGCGACGAAGCGCATCACCCCCGCGTCGTCGAAAAGAAGGATGGACCCACGCTCGCAGCCCAGGACGTGGCAAATCGCCTCGAGGGCTGCGTCGTAGACCTCCTGCAGGGAGGCAGCGCGGAACAGCCTATCGGTGAACGCATAGAGCGCCGCTTGCTCGTCCCTGTGTCGGGCGATGGCCTCTTCGGCAAGCTTACGGTCAGTTATGTCGACCGCCATGTTGACCGCGCCGACCATGG
>Ga0075431_100006250_pt1 | contig 11833 bp, 10 predicted proteins | sample RhiMetdeltSRZDD5_FD_75297 | JGI IMG/M metagenome (GOLD analysis project Ga0075431, IMG submission 75297) | Populus rhizosphere microbial communities from Tennessee, USA - Rhizosphere MetaG P. deltoides SRZDD5 | ecosystem: Host-associated > Plants > Roots > Rhizosphere > Soil | place: USA... | reverse complement strand
GCCTCGTCGTAGGCCATGAAGAACGCCTCGCGCATGTGTCCTTCGTTGCCGGCACCTTTCGGATCGTCGCGGAACACGTCGTGGAACCGACTGAAGTTCGGCAGGTCGGGCACGTCGGTCATCAGCGATTTCACGCGCGCATCGAAGGCCGCGCGTTCTGCGGCACCACCCTGTTTCAGCCGCCGCTCGATCTCGCGAGCGAGATCGGCCAGCGACTTGACGAGCAATGCGGCGTCGCTGCGGGTGTTGTTGATGTTGGTCTGCAGCAGCACGCTGTTGCGCGAGGTCTTGTTGATCTGGATGTCGAAGCGCTCGGCCAGCAGCCCCTTGAACTGCGTGCCGTCGAAGCCGGCGCCACCGCACACGAGCGTCAGCCGCGTCGGATCGAGCGCGAACTCGTCGCCGTCCCAGGCATCGATCAGCTGCTTCCAGGTGGAGTGCGGCCGGCCGTAGTCGGTGATGCCCGACGCTCTGAACCCCTCGGGCACCATGTCGGCCGGCGTCGTGACGTGGAAATACTTCGAGATGATCGGATGGCTGTTGACCTCGCGTCTGATCCGGAAGGCGATCTCGGCGGCACGCATGGTCAGCTCGTACCCCTCGAGCTCCATCTGCCGGCGCGCCAGATCCAGCGACGCGATGATCTGCAGGTTGGGCGACGTCGACGTGTGGGCGAAGAAGGCTTCTTCGAAGGCGCCCTCCACAGTGTGGAAGTCGTCGTCCCAGACGAGGATCATCGAGCCCTGGCGAAGCGCCGACATCGATTTGTGCGTCGAGCACGTCTGATAGACGCGGATCCGGACCTTGTCCGGATCCGGCAGCAGCGCCGCCGTCAGCAATGCCGGGTTGGCGGGGTCGACCGCTCCGACCGCCGCGGCCGATGCGGCGTACTCGGCACGGTAGGCGGGCTCACGATAGCGTGCGCTCAACGTGGCCGCCGCCGCCATCGCCGTCCGCCGGCGATGGAAGGCGTTGAAGCGCGCGAAGCCGAACCACGCCTCATCCCACAGGAAGACGAGATCGGGCTTGATCGCCAGGCACTCCTGCATCACGCGCGTCGGGTTGTACATGTGGCCGTCGAACGTGCAGTTCGTCAGATCGACCGCCTTGACGCGGTGCAGCGTGCCCTGTGCCATGCAGTTGACGAGCGCCTGCTTGATCGACGTCAGCGGCACCGCTCCGTACATCGAATACTGCGTGAGCGGATAGGCCTCGACGTAGTACGGCTGCGCGCCGGACAGCACCAGACCGTAGTGATGCGACTTGTGGCAGTTGCGGTCGACAATCACGATGTCGCCCGGCTTGCAGAGCGCCTGCACCACGATCTTGTTGGACGTCGACGTGCCGTTGGTGCCGAAGTAGGCGCGCTTCGCCCCGAACGCGCGCGCCGTCATCTCCTGGGCTCGCTTGATGTTTCCAGTCGGCTCGAGGAGGCTGTCGAGCCCGCCGGTCGTCGCCGACGACTCGGCCAGAAACAGGTTCGTACCGTAGAAATGGCCCATGTCGCGGATCCAGTTCGATCGGAACACCGACTTGCCGCGGGCGATGGGCAGCGCGTGGAAGGTGCCGATCGGGCGCTGCGCGTACTTTTTCAGGTTGTTGAAGAATGGCGTCTCGTATCGGTCGCCGACACCGTCGAGGATCGCCAGATGCAGCTCCATCAGTTCCTCGACGTTGTGAAAGATGCGGCGCACGGTCGCCGCTTCGTCGCTGCCCGCCAGCTCCTCGACGGCGCGATCGGTGAGCAGGTAGATATCCAGCTCCGGTCGATAGCGTCTGACGGCGCGCGCCAGCTCGGTCGCCAGCGCGCCGGGTGCGGTGCGCAACTCGCCGTCACGCAGGTGCCGGCTCAGGAACTCGTGCAGCACCGGCAGCGCGTGGCGCGATCGGTACTCGAACCCGTCTCTGATGACCACGGCCTGCACGTTGTGATTGCAGATGATGCCGATGACGGCATCCTCGAACGTCCCCACCTGCACGATCTCGTACGAGAACGCATCGTCGACGCGGCGCAGCCGCTTCAGTTCGTGGCGTGACCGCTCCCACTGCGAGGGATCGGCCGGCGTGACGGCCAGGACCTCGAAATACGGCCTGTGTCCGTTGCCGGGCTGAACGTCTGGCGGAAGCAAGTCAACGGCTCCCACGCTTTCATCCTGGACCGGATCCCACGCCGCGACGTCGTGTCGATACGACCCGGTGAGCAGCACCGTGGACACGTGCTGCGCCAGCCGGACGCAGATGGCGGCGTTGCGATCGGCGAGCGACTGCTCGATCGCGCCCATCAGACGCTGACCCGGATACGCGAAGAATGCCTCGAGGGGAGCCAGTTGACCGAACAGGCTCACCGCCTCCGCGAACAGCGCATCGTCAGGCTTGCCCTGAGTGGCGGCGGCCTGCCACGCACGCGCGACGGCACACAGCTGGCGCCATTGATCGGTCCGGGCCTCTGCCGCCGAGAAGAAGTCGACGAGATCGATCGCCGGAGCGACGGCTCGCGCCGGGGCGAGGGTTCGCGATGGCGTGGACGTCGGCGCGGAACCGGTCGCGGATGCGGTGGCGGTGCTGGTGTCGGTGGTCATGAGTGCTCTCCCGGACGTGTGGACGCGCGGCGGTGACGGAAGTCGTCGGCAGCGGCGAGGATATCGGCGGCCGCGTTTCGCCGCCTATGCGTTTCCGGCGCACGCGCCGATGACCGGCCGCTGCCGGATCCGCATAGCCGCGCCGGACGGCTCCTCGTAGGGTTGGCGCATGGTGAGCAACAGAACCTTCGAGCCGCCAGATCTGCTCCTCGTCACGCTCGACGGCCTGGTTACGTCGAGCGACCAGGCCGCGCTCGTCGCCTGGGTTCGCGACATGATTCGACGCCGGGGTGCGCTCCGCGTGCTGGTGATGCTGAACCAGTTCGCCGGCTGGAACGCCAACGCGTCATTCGACGACCCGCAGTTGTGGCTCGACGACGACGAGGGCGTGACGAGATTGGCCGTCGTCGGCGATCGGAAGTGGCGTTCGACGATTCTGACGATGGTCGCGCAATCCGTGCGCAGCCTTCCGATCGAGTACTTCGAGACCGAGAAGGCGGCACGACGATGGCTCAACGTCGAGCGCGCGGGCACGCTCGGCGCGATGTTGTTCATCTGACTTGGCGAATCACGGCAAACCGACATCGCACCACTCAAGCGCGAGGCCAGTTTCATGAACACACGATCACGTCTCTTCCGTCGATTCCTCATCGGCGTGGGCATGCTGCTCGTTGGCGCGGCGGCCGCGGCCGCGCAAACGACTACGCCGGCCTCTGGCGCACAAGCAGCGGCAGCACCGGTCTCGACCGCATCGACCGGAGGGGCCACCGATGCAGACGAGCCGCAGAAGACCGAGCAGACGGCGGAAACGCCGGCTCAGGACGGGTTCAAGATGGGGGCGTTCACGTTCAAGCCCAGCGGACGCATCAAGCTCGATGTGATTCGCGACTTCAAGCCGATCGGCTCGGAGGATTCGTTCGACCCGCGGACGATCCCGGTGGACGGGAGCGAAGGGACCAACTCCAACGTCCACGCCAAGGAAACGCGACTGAACCTCGACATCCGCGGGATGGTCGAGGAGCGCGAGCTGCGGATGTTCATCGAGACCGACTTCTACGGCAGCAGCAGCGTACTGCGGCTCCGTCATGCCTACGGCAGCTGGAACGGCCTCCTCGCCGGTCAGACCTGGTCGACGTTCATGGACGATGACAATCTTCCACGCACCATCGACTTCGAAGCGCCGACCGCCTTCGCGCAGATCCGCCAGGCGCAGGCACGCTGGACGCAGAAGCTGCGCGAGACGATCACCTGGTCAGCGGCGGTCGAGGACAACAAGTCGGCGATCACCATCCCCTCGAGCACGCCGGGAAAGGCCGAGTACCCGATGCCCGACGTGGTCACACGGTTCCGGTTCGACATTCCCGGCGGTCACGTCACGACGTCGGCGTTCATCGGCGCGGCGCGGTTCCGGCCCACCGAGGGCGAACCCGATTCAGTGACGCTGTGGGGGGCAATGGGATCGGCAAAGTTCACGACCTTCGGGCGCGACTACATCTACGGCGTGTTCACGGCGGGTGAAGGCATCGGACGGTACCGCGGCGGCGTCACCGCCGTGCCCGACGAAACCGGCGCGCTGCACGCCGTCGGCGGCGTCGCGTTCATGGGCGGCTACGAGCACTTCTGGCGCGAACGCTGGTCGACCAACGCGGTCTACAGCGTCGCCGACACCAACGACGAGGCCTTCTATACCAACGCGATCAACAAGCGCCTGACCTACGGAGCCGTCAATCTGCTCTATTGGTTCCTCGGCGACAGAGCCTGGACAGGCGTCGAGTACATCTACGGCCACCGTGAAGTATTCGGCGAGAGCAGTGACAACAACGGCTCGGCGCATCGGGTGCAATATGCCGTCCGGTTCAATCTCCCCTGAGTACTCCATCCGTTCGCCATGGTGGGGGCTCGTGGCCGGCATGCTGGCGTGCGGGGCGGTCTGCGCGCCGCACACCTTCGCACAGACCCGGCCGCCGGAGGCCCCTGCCGACCGTTCGCCGCGGCCTCTCTTTCGCACTGCGACGGAGCTCGTCGTGTTGCCGGTGACGGTTCACGATGCGGCGGGGAGACCCGTCGTCGATCTGCGCATCGAGGACTTCACCGTCTACGAAGAGGGCGCGCTCCAGACGGTCACGATGTTCGAGACGGCTGACACGCCACTCGATCTGGTGCTGCTGCTCGATACCAGCGACAGCATGTCGATCCGGATGGACGACGCACGGGACGCAGCGATGGGCCTTGTCCGTGAACTCAGGAAGGGAGACCGCGCGGCGGTCGTCCTGTTCAGCGACCGCGTTCATATCGCGCAGCCACTGACGGGCGACAGCGCGGCGCTCGAGCACGCCATCCGCGGCGCCAGACTCGTGGGTGGAACCGCACTGTACGAGGCGCTGTACATCGCGCTGCGAGACCTCGCCCGCGAGCGGCGCGAGCCGACCCGATTCCGGCGTCAGGCGCTGGTCATCCTGTCCGACGGCAAGGATACGACCAGCAAGAGCGTGACCTTCGACGACGTCCTCGCCGAGGCCCGGCGAAGCGCCGTCACGGTGTTCACCATCATGGCGGGAGAGCCCGAGTCGCCGAGGGTGAACCTTCGAAACAGCGAGCAACTCGGCATCGAGTACATGCTGCGTGTGCTGGCCGAGGAGACCGGCGGGCGGGCATTCGCCACGACGCACGACGACGATCTGGCGAGCACGTACAGTCAGATTGCGGTGGAGCTCGGCCGGCAGTACTGGCTGGCGTATTCGCCGGGACCTGGCCGCAGCGGGTTCAGACGCGTCTCCGTTCACGTGTCGGGACCGGGACTGCGCGCCCGTACGCGGAGCGGATATTACGCCACGAGCACTCGCGCAGCAGCGTCGGCGCCCGTGTCACGCGAAACGCTTCCATGACGAGGTGTGCCGGAAGCGCATAGCGTCCCGGCTGTCGCTCGCCGATAGTTTCCCTATCATGGGCCATCGCTTCCGCGTTGTTACGTGTGTCGCGGCCGTGCTGTTCTCGGCCGCGCTCTTCTCGCCGGGATCGCTCGATAGCGAGCCGGTCATCGCCGCCACGGCGCCGGGCGAGTTCGTCTGGCATGACTTGATCACCGGCGATCCCGACGCCGCGCGCACGTTCTATGGTGGGATGTTCGGCTGGACGTTCGAGCCTGGAGAGGGCATCGATCCCAACTACACGATCATCAAGTACGCCGGACGGCCGGTCGGCGGCATCGTACCGCTTCCGCCCGCCAAGGAAGACGTCATCGCACAGTGGATCGCCTACCTCGTGGTCGCCGACGTGAACAAGGCGACCGAGGCGTTCAAGGCCACGGGCGGTCGCGTGCTTCGCGGGCCGCTGAACGCGAGGAAGGATCTGCGCGTCTCGGTGATCGTCGATGCGCAGGGTGCCCCGCTCGGACTGGCAAGCCGGGGCCCGCGTGTGGAAGGGCCGGCATTTCCGACGCCGCACGACTGGCTATGGATGGAGTACGTCGCGCGCGATCCGGCGGCGGCCTTGAAGTTGTACGGCGACGCCGTGGGATTCGGTCACAAGGTTTCCGAGACTCGCGAGGACTTCACGTACTACCTCTTGACGACCGACCGGCCACGCGCCGGCCTCTTCCGCAGCCTCTGGCAGCGGGAGACATCGGCATGGCTGCCGTACATACGCGTCGAGGATCCAGAGGCGATGGCCGAGCGCGCGGTGCGGTTGGGGGGAAGCATCCTGCTCGCGCCTGGGCCGCGCGTGCGCAACGGATCGCTCGCGATCGTGCTGGACCCCTCGGGCGCTCCTCTCGCGCTGCAGAAGTTTCCCTTCGATACGGGAGTCACACCATGATCAGGTCGGGACGAATCCTGGCAGTCGCCCTCGTGATTCTTGCAGCGGTCATCACCTCCGCGTGTGAAGAGGGCGGCATTGGAATGGGCGTGCCGGCGTCCGGTGCGCGGTGGGGCGGCGGCAATACCGGTCCCGGTGTATTCGTCGCGGGCGGCCCCTCATACTGACTGGCGATCGAGCCGTGATCGAGCGGCCGAGTCTGTTCCTCGTCCTGTTGCTGACGCTCGCCGCTGCCGAACCCGCTTCTGCCCAGCAGGAGCCGGAGGACAGATCGACGGGTTTGCCTGCGGCGATGAACTGGACGTTCACGTTCGAGGCCGGCTTCGGCAGCTTCTCGTTCCTGAACTCGCTCTTCACGAATCCGCGCGACGAGCCGTCCGGCGATCTGGGCGACAACTGGCTCGAGGGCTACATCAAGCCATCGCTCTCCGCGGTCTTCCGTCTCGGCAACGGCTCGGCGATTGCCGGGACGGCCAGTGCTGTCGGCGAGCGGACCTACGGCGGCGCGCCGGCGCTCGTCGGTGAAGACGTCTCGTCGTTCGCACCCGACGATCTTTCTGTGTCGTGGCGGTCGGGCACTCTCTTCGAGCGTCTCGGCGCTGATGTTCTCGAATTCACCGCCGGGCGCGCGCCATATCAGCTCGGCCAGGGCTTTCTGCTCTATGACGGGGCGGGCGAAGGCGGGAGCCGTGGCGGATATTGGAGCAACGCGAGAAAGGCATTCGAGTTCGCCTCGATTGCCCGATTCAAGCCTGGACGACACACGGCAGAAGTCTTCTATCTCGACAAGGACGAGCTCCCCGAAAGCGAAACGGGCAGCCGCCTGTGGGGCACCAATTACGAACTGCGCATCGCCGAGGAGTCGACGATCGGTGTGACCTACATGAGGTGGTACGCGGACGCGGAGTCCGCGCCGGAGCGCGACGGCCTCGACGTCTTCAACGCGCGCGCCTCTGTGGCACCGATTCCTGCGCACAGAGCGCTGACCATGGAGATGGAGTATGCACGCGAGGCCAACGCCGGCGTCCTCACCTCGCACGCGTGGTCGGTGCGAGGCGCGTACGAGATCGCCAACGTCACCTGGACACCCGCGATCTCGTACCGCTACGCGTTCTTTCAAGGCGACGACCCCGCGACCCTCGTCCGCGAGTCATTCGATCCGCTGTTCCCCGGATTCTCCGACTGGGGCACCTGGTGGCAGGGTGAAATCGCCGGCGAGTATTTCCTGTCGAACTCCAATCTCAAGTCGCACCAGATCCGGGTACACACCGTGCCCAGCGACAGCGTCGAGACGGGTGTCATCTTCTATCGCTTCCTGGCCGACCAGCCGGCTTCGTATGGTGCGGGCGTGACCTCCAGCGATCTCGCATTCGAGGTGGATGTCTATGCCGATTGGACGCTGAATCACAACTTCACCATCAGCATCGTCGGCGGTTTCGCGAACCCGGGCGCGGCGGTGCGACAGGCGACGGCACGCACCGCAAACTTCGGTCTCGGGATGCTGTATGTCGCCTACCGGTTCTGACGGTCTGCATGTCAACACGGGCGCGGCATTCGTACCCGGCGTGCAAGTGTCGGTTCGCGCGGCAGCGGCGGCGGCCCTGGCCATGTCGATTGCGCAGTTCGTAGAGCTCGAGTTTCCGATCTACGCGATGATCGCCGCGGTCATCGTTACGGATTTATCGGCGGCTGAGACGCGGCGCCTCGGCGCGCCGCGTCTTGCCGGCACGATCATCGGAAGTGCGCTGGGCGCCACGTTCAGCCCGGTTTTGTCCTCAGGCCCTGCCGCGGTCGCGATTGCGGTCCTGGCCGCGATGTGCCTCAGTTACCTGCTGCGTCTCTCCGATGCCGCCAAGCTGGCCGGGTATGTCTGCGGCATCGTGCTGCTCGATCACGGCGATCATCCCTGGATCTACGCCGCCTATCGTCTCGTCGAAACGCTCGTTGGCATCGGCATGGCCGTGCTCGTCAGCCTGGTACCCAGGCTGATCCGATCTGATCCGCTCATCCGCCAAGCGCGATCGTGATCGTCACGAGCCCGCAGCCGACGATGGCCATGACGGCGCCGGTCCGCCACGGCCTCCACGATGCGTAGCGGCCGAGCGAATATCCGCACCAGAACAGCATCGCGATGGCCACGGCATTGGACATGCGCAGCGCATGCATCGCATCGTCCATGAGGACGAAGGGGATGACGACAGGGAGCGTCGAGAAAAAGACGAGCAGGAACACCGCGACGGCCGCCATCCAGTCGTCGACGTCGAGTCGCGGCCGAGAGGGTTCGTCGGACAGGCGTCCGCGAACGCGTTCGGTGAGGACGCCCATCAAGTACATCATCGCGTCGACGATCCCCCAGGCCACGTTGCACCCCAGCGCGCTGACGATCATCGAACGGATCTCGACACGGTCGGAATCCGCCGCGCTCAGCGTGCCGGTAAAGGTCAGCACCATGATCAATCCGAAGATCACTTCCGAGACGCGCTCGACCGGGTCGAGCAGCCGCTGCCGCCGAAGGCTGACACGAGCAGGCATGGCCATGCTAGGCGGACTTCCCCTGGCGGGCGATCCACGCCGTTACCACCAGGTCGATCGTCTGACCGGATTCGAGCGCGCCGTGTTCGCGCTCGAACCCCCTTCGCCGGAGCGCCTCGCGTACTTCCCCGTACGCATTCGCGAGGCGGAACTCGACGCAGCGATCGCGAAACGAGCGGTGCAGCTCGATGAGGAGCTCGGCGCCGGCGAGATCGACGCGCGGCACGGCACCGAGAAAGAACACGACGAGCCGCGCGTCCGGGCGGGCAGCGAAGAGCTCGAGCACCCGCTCGCGCACGTGCTCGACGTTGAAATACAGCAGCGACGACTCGCATCGCACGACGAGAACGCCGGGGATGAGCGCGTTTTCCGGATGACGCGCATGGTCGGCGAAGTACGACGTCCCTGGAACCCTGGCGATCTCGGTCACGCGCGGACGCGACGCCTGCCGTAACAGCAGCACGATCGATATCACGGCGCCGATCAGCACCCCGTTGACGGGACCGGATCCGAGCACGCCGAGGAGCGCCGCCATCGCCACCAGGAACTCGACGCGGCTGAACCGCCAGATCTCCCGCAAGACCGCGATCTTGACGAGACTCATCACGGCGGCGAGGACGATCGCGGCGAGCACCGGCTGGGGCAGATTGCGGAGGAGGCCCGACGCGAAGAGCGCGATGAACAGGGTCAGGACTGCGGCAACCAGTCCGGAGAGGGGCGTCCTCGCGCCGGCGCTCTCGTTGACGAGCGACTGCGACATCCCGCCGCTCACCGGAAACCCCCGACCGAGACCCGCGAGCAGGTTCGCCGCGCCAATCGCCAGGAGCTCCTGATTCGCGTCGAGCCGGTTGCCGTGCTTCTGGCCGAACATGCGGCCGATCGCCGACGTCTCCACCGCCCCGAGCACGAAGCTCGCCAGTGCCACCGGCAGCAGCGCATTCAGATCGTACCGCGTCACGAGCGGCAGACCGAGTGAGGGCAGGCCGCTTGGGACCTCTCCGAGCAGATGCACGCCGGCGGCCTCGAGTTCGAGCACTCTCGCCGCGACGATGCCGCCGACGACGACCAGGAAAGCGACCGGCCGCTTCTTCAGCCAGAGCTTGCCGGCGACGAGGACCATCAGCGCGGCCGCTCCAACCATCAGCGACATCGCATGCGTCTCGCCAACGTGCGCGGCCACGTGCGCCGAGCGCTCCCAGAAATCACCGCGTGTGCCCGGAAAACCCAGCAGCTTGGGCAACTGCGTGCTGGCCAGGTACAGCGCCAGTCCGGTCTTGAATCCGACCAGCACCGTCTCGGAAAAGAAGCCGACGACGTGACCGGCGCGTACCAGCCAGGCGATGAACGCGATCGCCGCCATCATGAGTGCCGCGGCGGCCGTGAGTGCGGCATGTCGTGCCGGGTCGCCGGCGCTCAACTCGGCGACCGACGCGCCCATCAACAGCGACAGCGCCGACGTGACGGTCACGACCGTATGCCTCGAGCTGCAGAAGATCCAGAACACCAGCCCCGAAAAGAGGCACGCGTAGATTCCGGCCTCGGGTGGAAGTCCGGCGAGCGATGCGTCGCCAATCCCCGCGGGAAGGAGGTAGGCGGCGAGCGTGAGGCCGGCGACGATGTCCGCCCGCAGCCATGGCGCTCGATACGCAGACAGCCATGCCAGCGCGGGCGGCCGCCGTGGCTGCGGCGGCCGCGCCGCGGCCAGTTCCGCCGGCGGAGCCATCATGTGCGCCTCCGCTGCCTGACCTTGAGCTGCGCCAGCGCACGCACGAGCGACGCATTGACCGTCGCGACCTCTTCGTCGGCGAGCTTTTCGCGAAGCCTGGCCGCGGCGCGTTGACGCGCTTCTTCGGCCTTCGCTTCGTCGATGCTCTCGGCGGCGATCGCCATGTCGGTCACAATCGCCACGCGCGTGCCGGTGATCTCGACCAACCCCTCGCCCACCGCCAGATACCGCTCCTGCCCGTCGACGATCACCACGATCTCGCCGGGAACGAGTTGCGTGATGAGACGCGTGTGCTGCGGATACACACCCATCTGCCCGTCGACGCCCGTGAGCGTCACCATGTCCACGTCCTCGGCGAAGACGGTGGCCTCCGGGGTGACGATTTCGAGCGTGAAGGTGCGAGACATACTCAGCTCTGCGCGATCTCCTCGATCCCGCCCTTCATGTAGAAGTTGCCTTCGGGAACCTCGTCATGGCGGCCGTCGAGAATCTCCTGGAATCCGCGCACGGTCTCGGCAACCGGGACCTGACGGCCTTCGCGGCCGGTGAAGACCTGCGCGGAGCTGAATGGCTGGCTGAGGAATCGTTGAATCTTGCGAGCGCGATAGACGGTCTGCTTGTCCTCCGGCGACAGTTCGTCCATGCCGAGGATCGCGATGATGTCCTGCAGGTCCTTGAAACGCTGCAGCACCTTTTGCACCCGCCGCGCGACGTCGTAGTGCTCCTGACCGACGATCTCGGGGGTGAGCGCACGGGACGTCGAGGCCAGCGGATCGACTGCTGGATAGATCCCCAGCTCGGCGATCGACCGTTCGAGCACGATGGTCGCGTCCAGATGCGCGAAGGTCGTCGCCGGCGCCGGGTCGGTCAGATCGTCGGCCGGCACGTAGACGGCCTGAAACGACGTGATCGAACCCTTCTTCGTGGACGTGATGCGCTCCTGCAGGGCGCCCATCTCGGCGGCCAGCGTCGGCTGATATCCGACGGCGCTCGCCGTGCGCCCCAGCAGCGCCGAGACTTCGGCTCCAGCCTGTGAGAAGCGGAAGATGTTGTCGATGAACAGCAGTACGTCCTGACTCTTTTCGTCGCGGAAGTATTCGGTGATCGCCAGGCCGGACAGCGCGACGCGGAGTCGCGCGCCCGGGGGCTCGTTCATCTGCCCGTAGACGAGGGCGATCTTGGA
>Ga0075431_100006245_pt1 | contig 11836 bp, 13 predicted proteins | sample RhiMetdeltSRZDD5_FD_75297 | JGI IMG/M metagenome (GOLD analysis project Ga0075431, IMG submission 75297) | Populus rhizosphere microbial communities from Tennessee, USA - Rhizosphere MetaG P. deltoides SRZDD5 | ecosystem: Host-associated > Plants > Roots > Rhizosphere > Soil | place: USA... | reverse complement strand
GGCGATAGCGAACAGGTGCTTGTCGCCGCGCACGATCAGCAGGTCTCCTGACAGAGCTGGTGTGGCCAGAATTGGCTCGCCGATCGGATTTCTTGCGATCAATTCGTACTTCGGTCCAGCCTTGACGATAAACAGCTCGCCGTCTTCGCTCGGGATGTATAGCTTCCCGGCGGCGGCGATCGGCGAAGCGGTGAACGAGACTCCGCCTTCGACTCGCTGCTGATATACCCGATTGCCGGTCTTGATCTCGTACGCCGACAGCACGCCGTTGTTATTGACCAAATAAAGGTGATCGCCATACACGATCGGCGACGGCAGGTAAACACCACCTCGCTGCTTGCTCCAGGCGATCGCCTCGCTCGATTCCTTGCCATCCTTGAGCGTCAGGTCGCCTTTGGAGCCCGCTTTTATCGCGTAGATCGGCTGGACAGGTGGATAGCCGGCAGTGACGAAGATTAGGCCCTGGCTGAACACCGGAGTCGTGCAGGTGACCTCGGAATTGGGACCCAGAGTCCATAGCTCCTGACCAGTATCGGCGTCGTAACCGCGAATAGCCTTGGTCCCATTGGTAACCACTTCCGAACGCTGCCCGCTGGTTACAACCGTCGGTGTCCCCCAAGTTGGAATCTCAGCGCGTGGAGTGCGCCACAACTCCTTGCCGTCCTTTAAATCGTAAGCCGCAATGAAGGAGTCCTTCTGTCGATCGCATTGCACGATCACCGTATTCTTGTGGATCACCGGCGAACTGGCGGCTCCCCACTCCGAGTCGGGATCGAAAAACCAGCCCGCGTTTTGGATGCCGAGATCTTTCTTCCACAGTAGCTTTCCGTCAGCCGAATAGGCGAACAGGCCCTCGGAGCCGAAGTACGCCACCACGACTTTGCCATTCGTCGCCGGTGTCGGGGATGCTTGTGACGATTTCGAGTGCCGCTTCGTCTTAGGAACGCCCTGATGAGCGGTCTGCTCCCATTGAATTTTACCGGTCTTCTTGTCGATCGCCAGAATCTTCCAGACATGATTGGAACGATCGTTCACAGGGTCGGTGTCGCCGAACAATCCGATCCGGAACGCCTGTTTGGGGTCGCCTGACACTGCGGTGGTGACAAAGACCTGATCGCCCCAGATCACCGGCGATGACACAGCGAGGCCTGGAATGGCGGTTTTCCAGATGACATTTGTTCCCTTCGCCCCATCCCATCGCACCGGGGGATTTGTTCCGTCACCAACGCCAGAGGCGGACGGTCCACGAAACTGAGGCCAATCTCCGGCCATCGCCGTCCCGGCCGCCAGCAGGACACAGACGATCGCGGCGTGTCTCATGGCGCCACCACCTTGATGTATTTGAAATTCATCCCCATCTGTTTCAGTGTGAAGCTTGCGGATGAATCGAATTCCACTTCCAGCCGCGCTGGCGCGAACTCGAAGACCGTCGCGCTCTTTGCTTTCGGCGCAAACTCCGGCTGACCCGCAGCCTGCATGTAGAGCTTACCTTCTTTGACGAAAATCTTGATCTCCAGCGGGAATTGATCCGACTTGTAAGAGCCGGTGTAAGATTCGAGCACCTTCAGATCCACCTGGACGGCCGGCGCTGGCGGTTGCGCGCCCGCCTTAGCCAACGCCTCCGCGACGGCGGTCTGCTTCCGCTCGAGCGCCGCCTCATACGATTTGTCCAGCGTAGCCTGCGCCGGTTTGCCCTTCTCGATCACGGCCTGCACCAGCTCGGCGTTGCCGCTTCCCGCCACTGCGGTCAAGGTTTCATCGATATTGCCGCTGCCCTTGGCGATCAGCATTTTCGCGATGCCGTAGTGCTTGCGTTGGATCACAAAGGCGAGCATCGGCGCCTTGTAAAACGTGTCGCGCACTTCGGTGCTCGCGCCCTTGTCGAGCAGGAATGCAACGATCTCGGAGTGACCACTCATCGCAGCCAGGTACAACGGTGTCTGCCCATAGGGGGACTTCGTCTCGAGAGCCGCGCCTTTTTCAACCAAGACCTTGACGGCTGCCACGTCTCCGGTGCGGGAGGCGGAGAGCAGGTCGGTGTTCAGGTCTGCAAACACCGACCAAGCCATAACTAATCCAATGCAGACGATCCGACGCATAGCGGGTCCTTCATCTTAGTGTAAACCTACGCTTTTATTCCGTCCTGAGTTCCCAAAAACGCCCCGTACGATTGACCTCGCTGCTAGCAGCGTGATACACCAGACCCTAGCCCAAGCCTTGGAGATCAACGTTAATGAAGCGCCTAATTGCGGTCCTGTCGACCGCTGTGTGTCTACTCGCCCAGTCGGAACGAGGCGATATTACCGGTGGGGTGTCGGATTCGACCAGCGCTGCTGTTCCGAACGCCTCGGTTGTCATTAGACATCGTGCGACCAATATCGCCGTCCGGCTTTACAACTACCACGGCTGGCGAATATAACGCCGCCTTATGCGAACGGCTGCCTGATGGCGCGACGCCTAGTGGAAAGCGGCGTCCGCTACGTGCAGGTCCATCATGGTCCTGGACAATTGTGGGACGACCACAAGGAGATCAATAAAGGGCTGAAAGAGCGGTGTCCCGATACCGATCGCGCCTCCGCTGCGCTTATTTTCGCGATCTGAACCGGCGCGGGCTGCTCGATGAAACTCTAATCGTCTGGGGCGGAGAGTTCGGCCGCACGCCCGTTTCCGAGAGCGGCGACGGTCGCGATCACAACCCCTACGGCTTCACTAATGTGGATGGCCGGCGGCGGATGCAAAAGTGGCATCGCCTACGGGGCGACCGATGACTTCGGTTTCACAGCCGTCGAAAAGCAGGTGTCGATACACGATCTGCACGCCACCGTGCTGCACCTTCTGGGACTCGATCACGAGAGGCTAACCTATCGTCACCGGCCGGGATTTCCGTCTGACCGACGTGTACGGTAAGGTTGTCCACGATTTGATCGCGTGAAATCGAACAAGCTAAAGCTTGTTCCACAGAGTCATCCTGCCCAACTGTGGAACAAGCTTTAGCTTGTTCGTCGAGAGCCTCTAGTTACCTTTTACCCGCGCCGTCGCTTCTCAGTAATGGTCACCGAATTACTCAACCGGAAGCTGAGCTTGGTTTCACTCGGTAGCACGGCGGGCTTGCCTCGGGTTGCCATGACACCACCGGTTCCGGCCGCGCCGCCGACACCGGCTCCGATTGCGGCGCCTTTCCCACCACCGGCGATGGCGCCGATCGCTGCGCCAATGGCTGCTGCGCCTCCGATCTTGGCGGCATCGGAGCCTTTCGACTCCGGTCCGGCCTTGGTGAAGCTGTCAGTCGCGATTTCGACGTGTTGTCCATCGGACGTGGTCAGGCCTGTGAGCTCAAGAGCTATCGACGACAGGCCCTTCACGCGGCCAGCCTGCGCGGTAGTGACGATGCGTCCGTCGACGCGAGCGCCTTTCTCGGCGATGACGAAGCCGTCGATCACCAGCGGTTCCTCGAGCGAGGCGGTGAAGGTATCGCCGGGATGGTTGCGGTCGCTGGACACAGTCTCAATCAGACGCACCGGCAAAAGGGTACCGGCGGTCAGGGTAACTTTTCTGGCCGGTGGAGGTGGCGGCGGAGCCTGTGGAATCTCGATGGCGCGTGGAGCTGAATCCGCGGCTGTCGTCGGCGCCGGAGCCGGGGCTGGCGGTGGCGGCGCAGCTTGAGGCGTAGTGACCACCGGCGCGCTGCTAGACGCGTGCGCGACCGGCTCGGGGGCTCGGCGCGCTACGACCGTCGCGCGCTTCCTTTCGGGTTTCGGCGCAGCGGCTGGGGGCGCCTCGACCACCGCCGGTACAGGCGCCGACGTGGCGACCGTCGGCGCTTCCGCAACCGGCGCAACCTGAGTAACAGGTGGCGCTTCGGGTTCGCCCTTAGATTTCATATACATCATCGCCCCAAGGGCGCCAACTAACACAAGAACCCCCGCTTGGATGAACTTCATGGCCATTTCCTTTCGCTTAATTGGACGGCATGACCGCCGCTGCCGTTTCCAGCATACTAAAATGAAATTACGTACAAATGATTAAGGTTTTTCCATCCGCTCTGGCTATCGGAGGACTTCGAATCGCACCGGCGACGGTACTGGCCCCTATGGCTGGGGTCACCGACACCGTCTTCCGCCGTTTCATCCGTAAACTTGGTGGTTGCGGGCTGATCATGACCGAGTTCACCAGCTCGCACGGCGTGAAGGCCTCGTCGGGAAAGAAAAAGCCGTCCAGGACACTCAAGTACCTCGCCTTTTCGAGCGACGAGCATCCGATTTCCGCTCAACTGTTTGGCGCCGATCCGGAGGTGATGGCCGACGCGGCGCGTATCTGCCAGGATCTGGGATTCGACATTCTCGACATCAATTTCGGTTGTCCGGTGAGTAAAGTTACCAAGTGTAACGGCGGCTCGGGCTGCTTGCGCGACCTGGGCCTTGTAGAAAGAATCCTGACAAAAGTGCGTGCGGCGATCACAATTCCGTTCACGATGAAATTCCGCGCCGGGTGGAATGACAACGAACTGGTGGCCGTCGACATGGCGCGGTTGGCGGAGAACTGCGGACTGCAGGCGGTTGCGCTGCATCCGCGGACAAGAGAGCAAGGCTACAGCGGGCACGCCGACTGGCGGCGCATCGCGGAAGTAAAAGCCGCGGTGAAGATCCCGGTGATTGGCAATGGCGACATCCTAACGCCCGAGGATGCGCTGCGGATGGTATCGGAAACCGGTTGCGACGCCGTAATGATCGGTCGCGCGGCTTCGTCCAATCCATGGATCTTCCGCCAGATCGAGCAATACCTGGCGACCGGCGGCTACGAGCACCCTTCCGAAGAGGATCGGCATCAGATGATGCGCACGTACTTCTCGATGCTGATCGAAAGCGACGGTAAAGACGTGGTGGGCAAGATGAAGCAGTTCGCGACTTATTTCACGCATGGTGTCCGAAACGGCGCGCGGTTGCGCGGTGAGATCTATCGTGCGCACGAAGGGCAGGAAATCCTCGACATGGTGGATGAGTTCTTCAGCGGTCAGCTGGCTCTGGCCGGATGAAGAAAGTTCAGTTGATTACGGACGGTTCCTGTCTCGGAAACCCCGGTCCAGGGGGCTGGGCATTTATTCTCCGGTACAACAACCACAAGAAGGAGACGTACGGTTACGTTCCGCACACGACCAACAACCGGATGGAGCTGACCGCAGCCATCGAGGGTTTGCGGACCTTGAAGGAACCCTGCGCGGTCGAAATCGTCACCGATTCCGAGTATGTGAAAAACGGAATCACTACCTGGATCCATGGCTGGAAGAAGAAGAATTGGATGACATCGGCAAAGAAGCCTGTGGTGAACCGCGACCTATGGGAAGAACTGGACAAGCTCGCGCGCGAACATCATGCTGAGTGGGTCTGGACCAAGGGTCATGCGTCCCACGAAGATAACGTTCGCTGCGATGAACTCGCCCAGCGCGCTGCGCGTGAGCAACGCGCCAGTGGATAGGCTTTATTTTCTTCAACTGCGGAGAATGGTCGCCTGCTTGCAAGTGAATAAGTCGGGTCCCTACGTGTTCTCACGATTTCTGTTCTTCGCGGCTGCCATTGTATTTTCCTTCCGGATGTTCGCGTCGGATGCCGATGCTCTGGCTATCTCACAGAATATTCAGGCGCGTCACTTTCTTTACAGCACGGTTATCGATCCGGTTTTTGCCAGTGCCACAAGCGATCAGGTGGTCAGCTACACTCGTTGCGGCGATTCCGCCATCTGGACGGGACATTATCTGGCAGCTGAGGCATTTCGCTACAAAGTGACACGGTCCGCGAACGCGCTGGCAAATGCGCGCCGGGCAGTTGCAGGAATTAAGGGATTGCTCGATGTGACCGGCAACAATGTCCTGGCGAGGTGCCTGATTCCAACAGGTTCACCTTACGCCGCCGACATGCAGGCTGAAGAGGCGTCCCATGGCGTCTTTCGAAGCGGTCCCGATCATACCTGGATCGGCGACACGTCGCGGGATCAATATGCCGGCGTCATGTTCGGTCTCGGTGTGGCCTTCGACATGATCGACGACCCCGAACTGAAATCCACCATTGCGGCGATGGTGACCCGGATGGTGGACTTCCTTCGCGGGCACGAGTGGAATGTCGTGATGCCAAACGGCAGCATCAGCACAACACTGCTGCATCGTCCCGATCAGCAGCTCTCCTTTTTGCAGCTCGCGCGTCATGTGAATCCCGACCGGTTCTCGACCGCTTACGACATATCGCGCGTTCTTCTTTCATCCGCGGTTATTGCGCCGATTTCCGTCGAAGTGCTCAGCGACGATTCGTACTTCAAGTTCAATCTTGGTTCGATCAACTTGTATACGTTGATTCGCTTGGAAAGCAGCAGCTTCGGCGAAATTTATCGCAAGGCATATGACGTCCTGCGGAATCATACCGACGACCACGGTAACGCGTTCTTCAATATGGTCGATCGCGCGCTGAACGGACCGAATCCCACGCGCGACGCGGAAACGCGCGCACTGCTCGAGCAGTGGCTGCTGCGGCCTCGCCGGGATGTCCCGGTGGATATGAGGGGCAAAGTTCCAACCTGCGGCGACCAGGCCTGCCAGCCGATTCCGGTGGCGCAGCGGATCACGACAGACTTCCTATGGCAGCGTAATCCTCGTCAGCTACAGAGCGGCGGCGACGGGCTCATCGAAACAGCGGGTATCGACTATATCCTGCCGTACTGGATGGCGCGCTTTTATGGGGTCGTCGACGATAGCTTGCGAGCGGTTTCCGCCGCCAGTGGAGCCGCTGTGCTGGCGCCGGATTCCATCGCGACGTTGATCGGATCGGATCTCGCGGCGGTGACGCTAGCAGCTCCCAGTCCTACTCCCTTCACGTTAGGCGGCGTGAGTGTGCTCGTGAAGGACAGCGCAGGACTAACGCGACCGGCGCAGATTTACTATATCTCGCCGGAGCAAATTAATTTCGTGGCCCCTTCGGGCTTGGCGTCCAGCGCGGCTACAGTTACAATCCAGCGCCTGGGAGCGGCTGATCGCACCGGCGCAGCCGAGATACGCGTGGTGGCCCCGGCGCTCTTTTCGATCAATGGGACGGGTAGAGGTGTGGCGGCTGCTACGGCGATTCGGGTCGTGGCGGGCCGTCAGGATCCGGTGAATGTTTTCCAATGCAGCGCCGCCGACTGCGCCGCCGTACCGATAGACCTAGGCGCCAATACGCCGGTTTACCTGACCTTATACGGGACCGGAATCCGCAATCGCAGCGCGCTTGGCGCCGTTACGTGTACCATTGGCGGAGTGAGTGTGCCGGTACTGTACGCAGGGCCTCAGCCGGAATTCCCGGGCCTCGATCAGGTAAATGTCGCGTTAGCTTTCAGTCGCCGCATCACTGGTGACGTTGACATCGTCGTCACGGTAGATGGCCAGCCTTCGAATCCGGTTCGGATCAGCCTGCGCTGATGGCTAGAGATCCATATCTAGACGCAGCGATTGCGCAAGCGCGGAAGAGTCTCGCCGAAGGTGGTATACCGATCGGCTCCGTGTTGGTTCACGACGGGAAGATCATCGGACGAGGTCATAACTGCCGAGTGCAAACTGGCAGCGCAATCGATCACGGAGAAATGAACTGTCTCCGTAACGCCGGTCGTCTGCCGGCTAGTGTTTACCGGAACAGCGTCATCTACTCGACACTTTCGCCGTGTCCGATGTGCAGTGGAGCGATTGTGCTGTACAAGATCCCCCGCGTGGTGGTCGGCGAGAATAAGACCTTTCTCGGCGCCGAGGATTACATGCGTACCAACGATATTCAGGTTGAAGTCGTACAGGACGCCGAATGCATCGAGCTGATGACCGATTTCATCAAGGCTAATCCACAGCTTTGGAATGAAGATATCGGTGCTTGATACAATCCAACTATGCCTAACGAGACATACGCCGTTTTTGACACAACGGAAGGAAATTTCAAGATCAAGTTATTCCCCGAGCAAGCCCCCAAAACTGTGGAGAATTTCGTCAGCCTGGCGGATGGATCGAAAACGGGGAAGCGATTCTATGATGGCTTGATCTTTCATCGGGTGATTCCAAATTTCATGATTCAGGGCGGATGTCCGGAAGGTAGCGGACGCGGCGGTCCGGGCTACAAGTTCGCTGACGAATTCCATCCCTCGCTCAGGCATTCGAAGAAGGGAATTCTATCGATGGCCAACTCCGGGCCGAATACCAACGGCAGCCAGTTTTTTATCACCGTCGCCCCGACGTCGTGGCTGGATAACAAACACACTGTGTTCGGCGAAGTGGTGGAAGGTTACGACGTCGTGGAAAAGATCTCAAAGGTTCCCAGCTCACAGGATAGGCCAGCGAAGGACGTCCAGATTCGATCGGTAACCATCGAAAAAACTTGAAACTGGCTCTTTTCGGCGGTGCTTTCGACCCCATCCATAACGCACATCTGCGAATCGCAAAAGAGGCGATCAACCAGTGCGAGCTGGACCGGGTCCTCTTCGTGCCGTCCGCGAATCCGCCTCATAAGAACATTCGCGCGCCTTACGAGGATCGCTACCGCATGGTCGAGCTCGCGCTTGCCGGTGAACCAGCCATGCTGCCGTCGCGCTTGGAAGCTGATACCGCTCAGAGCTATTCCATAGACACGATTGAGAAAGTAAAAGCCGAATTGTGCGCCGGCGATCGGCTGTTCTTCATCATTGGAGCGGATGCGTTCGCGGAAATCCGCACCTGGAAACGGTGGCGGGATGTCGTCGTCGCGGTGGAGTTCATTGTGGTCAGCCGTCCGGGCGTGAAGTATGAAATACCGCCCGAAACACGCATCTTAAGCCTCGATAAGGTGCATTTAGCGATTTCTTCCTCGCAAATACGGGCACAATTGGCGGCGGGGGACACCGCGGTTGATGCTCCGGCATCCGTGCTCAGCTACATCGGGGAGCGAAAACTCTACGATACCGATCACACCCGTTCTGTCGAAAATTAAGCCTCTGAAAACTATAACTTGAGCCTGAAACTCCCAGTCGACCCGGTGATCCGCTGATTACACTGGGCATGAAATTGATTTCGCTGGGAGGATCAAGATGTTCGCTCGCAATTTTGTTCGAATCGGGGCCACCTGCCTACTGTTTTCCGCCGTGTCGTGGGCGCAGCCCGCGCTGACCACGATTTCCGACGTCCTATTCAAGGCGGATGGAACCCGATTCAACGGTCTGGCTCGGTTCGCCTGGGTCACCTTCGAATCCGGAAACGGCTCCAACATCGCCGCGCAGACGAAGACAGTGCGCATCATCGATGGAAATCTGTTCGTGCAATTGACTCCTACAACGAATGCCACCCCTTTAGCCGAATACGCGGTGAAGTACTCGAGCGATGGCAAGATTCAGTTCCAGGAGACCTGGTCTGTGCCACCTTCGGCGACCCCGCTTCGAGTGCGCGATGTGCGGACTACGCAGCCGTTGTTCCCGAGCGCTCCCGGACAGTTGACCAATATTCAGGAGAGCGACGTGATCGGACTGGTCGCCGACCTGGAGATACGGGCTGTGAAGGGACCAGGGTTCACAAACTCGAGAACAGCCGTAATCAGCGATACGGGCCAACTGGAAGGAGCTTTGGGCTCAGCTACGGATTGCATTCGCGTCGACGGGTCGTCGGCTCCTTGCGGCGGCGGCTCGGCAACAACGTTTGTGGATCACGAGGTTCCAGGAGGGTTGGTGGACGGGTCGAACACCGTCTTCATACTTGCGAACGCTCCGACGCCGGCAACGAGTCTCCACTTATTCCGCAACGGCATACTGCAGAAGGCAGGATTCGACTTCGCTCTGAGCGGATTGACTGTAACTTTCGTTTCGCTTGCAGTTCCGAGCCAGGGCGACACGATCCTCGCTTCTTACAGGCGGTAACTCTCAGGGGAGCGGTTTGCCACTTTGTAGTTTCATGGTTAGCTGTGACAACTCTTTTTTGAAAAGCGGATTCTCCGGGTAGTCCCGCGCCAACTCGAAAAGGAGAGTCTCCGCTACGCGGGGCCGCTTTTCGCGCAGGTTGGCGACCGCGAGCAGGATCTTGGCGAACGGCTTAAGATAGCGGCCCTGCTTCGCCACGAGCTCGACGGTTTTGACGCCCCGCTCCTTGTCTCCGCTGATGTTATCTACCTTAACGAACCAGCGAACGAAAAACGGCAGGCTGCCGATGAGATACTCGGTCATGCCTGTCGTCAGATAGGCGTCGTAATAGTTCGGGTTAATCTTCAATAGCCGCTGGGCGTACGCGGCGCCCTTTTTAATAAGCGAAAGGCTGCCGATCTGCTTCTTTTCGACCAAAGCGGAGTAATCGGCGAGCACTCCGCTCGTGATGCACATTACGAACAGCGCGTCCTGGTCGTTCGGGTTGTTGCTCAGGATTGTCTGCGCTCTCGCCTGGGCGTCGTCAATTGCCCGGAGCAATTGCGCTCTTACCACCGGGTCAGGCTTGAGCTTTTTCTTGTCGATAATCCGCGAATCGTCGGAGAAGAACTGGCTCTCGAGAATCGACAGGCGGTCGAGCTCGGAGAAAAGATAAGCGGACGCACGCACTGAATAGCCGAGCGGATCCTCGGGATGGCCGCTAATGCGCTTGGCGAGAATCGCGTGGGCGCCAGGGAAGTCGAAATTGTAAAGCCGCGTGAAGGCCTGGTCGATCTCGGCTACTTTCTGCTGGGCGGAAGCCGACTGCATCAGTGCTGCACCCGCTGCAACGAGAGTAAACGCCCGAAGGATTTGCGTCATTTTATGAGCCAAACAACCGGATAAAGAACTCTCTGGTACGCTTGCGAACTTGAGACAGTTTAGCAGTTAGCGGCTGATCGGTCATGTGCGACGGAGCCCAGCGGGAGACCAGCTCGGTGAGTACCTCAAGTTGGGATTGCGCCGCAGGCAATTTTCCGGCGGCCTGGCCGGACCAGATACGCAGTCCGTGGTCGATGGCGCGATAGAAAGTCGCCGAATCGCGGAGGAAGTCGGCGTCTTCACGCTCGAGGTGTCCCATTTGTTCGATCACGTCAATCCGCTGCGGCGTGTTGAGAACCTTATAAAATATGCCGGCGCCTTTCAGTCGGAGGTACATCAGGGCGAAGTCGATATCATAGTAGCCGCCTCGTCCCGCTTTGAGCGGATTGCGAGCGCCCTGCTGTTTCTCTAGACGCGCGCGCATCTCCGCCAGTTGCTTCCGGGACCGTCCGCTCTGGCCGTAACGCCGCCAATCCACTTCCTGCAGCTGATGGAGGAAGTCGGTTGAGCGCTCGGAATTTCCGCAGACGGCGCGGGACTTCATGTAAGTGATTCCCTCCCAGGCTTCCGCATGTTTGGCGAAGTAGTCCTGGTACGCTCCTTCGGTCTGGACCAGATCGCCTTCGCGCCCGTTGGGTCTCAGTCTTGTATCGACCGTAAAGATGACGCCATCGCCGGTGTAGGCGCTGATGGCGTCGATCATGCGCTCGGCGACGCCGGTCCAGAAGGCGTGCTCGGGGGAATCGCGATCGGGAATAACGAAGCAGAGGTCGGCGTCGGAGGCGAGATCGAATTCGCGCATACCGAGACGTCCGAGCGCGATGACCATCATTTGGTCGACCGGCTGATAGCCGGGGTTGGCGGGCGGATTCGAGGCGATGGACTGCGCCAGAGCGAGCCGGTAGGCGGCCGAGATGACGGCGTCGGCCAGGTCGGAAGTCTGCTCGAGCGTCGTGAAGATAGGGATCCGGCGGAGAATGCTGTCGCTTTGAATGCGCAGCATGGCGCGGGCGAAGGCGCGGCGCATTTCCGCGGTGTCCTGGGCTGCGGCGGCTTCGGCGGACACCGAAGAGCCCTCCGGCGCAGGTTTCAGCTC
>Ga0075431_100006243_pt1 | contig 11838 bp, 7 predicted proteins | sample RhiMetdeltSRZDD5_FD_75297 | JGI IMG/M metagenome (GOLD analysis project Ga0075431, IMG submission 75297) | Populus rhizosphere microbial communities from Tennessee, USA - Rhizosphere MetaG P. deltoides SRZDD5 | ecosystem: Host-associated > Plants > Roots > Rhizosphere > Soil | place: USA... | reverse complement strand
ATCGAAGTGCAGTGGCCCGGTGGCGAGAGAGAAGTTTTTGAGGGTGGAGCGGGGAATCGGATTGTGACGCTGAAGCAGGGCGGCGGAGTAAAGAAGAAGTAAGCCGCTTTGCTAATTCGGATTCGGCCTCGACATCTTTCGGAGCCCACGCGAGAACGGCGGTCCATTCAGCTTCGGCTGTCGCCCAATCTTTGTCCGTTCATTGCGATCCGTGCGAGAGCCCGGTGCGCGTCGATTTGGCTGGGCGCTAATTCCACGGCTTTCCGAAATTGACCCAGATGGTAGTATGCCGAGGCGTAGTTGGGATTCCACACAACTTTAACATCGCCCGGCGATCCACGGGACGCGATATAAATCGCCGGATTGCTTTGAATCTTGTGCGGGAGCATCAGCCGATTTCGCGCGCCGAACTAGCTCGCCGGATGAAAACCACGCGAGGAACGGTGGGGGGGCTGCCGGCAGTCTGTGGCCGGCGCCGGAATGCGCGGAATGCCACGCAGAGATTTCGCGAAAACAGTCGGCCAGCCGGCATGGGAACACTCTGCGTCCTTTTGAGCAATCCAAGCTGGCCACTCTGCTGGCCGATCCATTATCCAGGGAGCGCGCGTTTCTCTACGAGTATGGTCCTCGCTCGGTGACCGTCCGACGTAACAGCGAGCGCGCGACCGGTACCTTGGAATGGGCTTTCGGCGCCGGCGCGTATGGCCTGACAGCGGTCGGACGATTGGACGGCTTGTACTACGAGCATCGGAAGTCGTATTTCAGCGCGCCGGGAAAGCCAGGCGTCCCCCCGGGCCATCCGGCGGCAGTTCCGCGGACAGCGGCGGAAGCTCTGGGCGTTCTCAAGCTACCGCAGGACATTTACCAGTGCTTCGATTGTCACGCCACCGGTTTGGTACAGGACATTGACGGTGGTCCTGAGCTTTCCAAGATGACGGCAGGTGTCACTTGCGAGCGATGTCACGGACCGGGGCAGAAGCACGTCGCGGCGGCGCGCGCCAGGCAGCCGGCGGCGGAGATTCGCAAGGCGCTCTTCAACGGCGGACGGCTTCCCGCCAGGGCGTCGGTCGAAGTCTGCGGAGGCTGCCACCGGGCGCCGGAGCCAGGGAAGCAGTCGTTGGCGCCCGACGTTAACGATCCCATCTCAGTCCGATTCCAGCCCATGGGTCTGATGGCTAGTCGGTGTTTTCGGTTGCAAGCGAAACGAAAAAGCGGACTGCGCCGGCTGCCATATGCGCCAGGCGACGCCACTCCCTCATCTCACCTTCACCGACCATCGCATCCGGATTTATCGATAGAGGTACGATGAAAATAACCATGCGGCTGCCGAAGTACGATATCAGCCAAACCTACGACTGGAACTACGCCAACGCGCCTGCCAGGGACTTGAAATTGGAAGTTCCGCCATGCCCCGGCTCGTGGGACTTCTGCGGCATTCCGATCGACTCTCCGCTGGGAATGCCGGCGGGCCCGTTGTTGAACAGCGGCTGGATACTCTACTACGCGCAGCTTGGGTTCAGCGTTCTGACTTACAAAACGGTCCGATCGGCTTTCCGGGCATGCTACGAACTACCCAATCTGCTGCCTGTCGATGCGACGCAGCTCTCGGGGAATCGCGATGTCGCAGCTCCGGCGGCGGCATCGGATTCGTGGGCGATCTCATTTGGTATGCCGTCGAAAGACAGGATCACCTGGCAGCGCGACGTCGAGGTGGCGCGCAGGGGACTGGCTTCGAATCAGGTGCTGACAGTTTCAGTAGTGGCGACACCGCAACCTGATTGGACTCTCGACGACATGGCCGAGGACTTCGTCCGCTGCGCGAAATGGGCGCGGGACGCCGGCGCGCAGGCCATCGAAGCAAACCTGTCGTGCCCGAACGTGTGCTCGCAGGAAGGACAGCTCTACAAATCGCCGAACTCTTCCGCCGAGATCGCCGCGCGCATGCAGTCCGCGATCGATGGCTTGCCGCTGATTCTGAAGATTGGATTATTCGACGATCGCGATCAGGCGGGCGCCTTTGTCGAGGCTGTTGCTCCCTTCGCGACGGCGTTGAGCACCGTCAATAGTATCTCGGCGCAGATTGTCGGGCCGGACGGGCAGGCGCATTTTGCCGGACTGAACCGCGGAATCGGCGGGGCATGTATTCGCGCCCGATGCCAGGCGGAGATCGCCATGCTCGACCGCGTGATACGGGAGCGCCGATCGAAGCTGAGACTGATCGCGGTGGGAGGGATGGGCTCGCCCGCCGATATCCGGGAGCGAATGGCCGCCGGCGCGCATCACGTCCAGCTCGCTACCGCGGCGATGCTCGATCCTTCGGTTGCCATCCGAATCCGCTCGGAACTAACCCTCGCGGGCACGGCGGAATCATTGCTCGCCCACTCTGAGATGTGATAGAAAGACTGGCATGTCAGACACGACACGCCGCAGCTTCTTACGAAATGTCGCCGCCGCAGCGCCGGCCGTTCAGGCAGCTTTCCCGCAGGGGAGCGCCAATGACAAGATCAACGTGGCGGTTGTGGGTTTTCACAGTCGTGGGATGGCGCACATTCGCTCCTACGCCGCCATGAAGGATGTACGCGTCGTCGCGCTCTGTGATGTTGACGAGCGGCTCTTCGGACCCGCGGTGGCAGAGGTCGAGAAGATCGCCGCTTATCGCCCCGATACCGTGGTCGACTTTCGCAAGCTGATCGAGCGCAAGGATCTGCACGCCGTTTCGATCGCCACTCCGGATTATTGGCACGCGCTTCAGTCCATCTGGGCCTGCCAGGCCGGCAAGGATGTCTACGTCGAAAAGCCTGTATCGTTCGGAATCGTGGAAGGCCGCAGAATGGTCGAGGCCGCCCGAAAGTACAGCCGGATCGTGCAGGCGGGGACCAATCAGCGCAGCGAGCCGACCGTTCGCGCGGCGATGCGATACCTCACTGAGGGCAAGCTGGGCAAGGTCTATCGCGCGAGCACGGATTTTTCGAAAGAGCGTGCCAGCATCGGACGGAGCAAGGAAGCGTCGGTTCCGCAGGGCGTCAACTGGGACCTCTATCTCGGTCCCACGCCCATGCGTCCGTTCACGCTCAACCGTTTCCATTATGGCTGGCATTATTTCTGGGATACCGCGCCGAGCGAAGTAGGGAACATCGGCACGCACAGCCTCGATATCTGCCGCTGGGGGATGGGCAAGACCACGCATCCGACGAAGATCCACTGTACCGGCGGATACTTCTTATGGGACTCCGAGCAGGAGACGCCGAACCTTCAGCTCGGAACGCTCGAGTACGCCGATGGCTCGCTGATCGATTGGGAAGTGAATAACCTCTACGCGCCGGAACCTAACCGAGGGACGATCTTCTATACGTCGGAAGGGTACATGATGAACCGCGGCGGATGGAAACCGATGAAGGGCAAGATCACGCCCCGCAATCGCCCGCATCCGGCCGGCGTTGATGAGACCAACATGAACGCCAGCTTCCCCGAGACGCCGACATACGCCGCCCTCGCGCCGCCCGATCCCTCCGTCGAAGACAAGGACAGCCATTTCGCGAACTTCATCAAAGCAGTCCGATCGCGAAAGGTGGAAGATCTCCACTGCGATATCGCGGAGGGTCACTTATCGACCTCGATGGCGCAGCTTTCGACGATCTCGTATCGTCTGGGCCGAAAGCTTGTTTTCGATCCTAAAACTGAAACATTCCCCGGAGACGCCGAGGCGAACAAGATGCTGGTGCGCACGTATCGCAAGCCGTACGTGCTGCCGGATAAGGTTTAGGAACAAACAAGCTAAGCTTGTTCCACAAAGTCGAATCAAGGAACTGGCATCACTGTGGAACAAGCTTTAGCTTGTTCGTTTCGCAATGCGACTGGCCTGTGCCCTTCGAATAAACCAGACTACAGCGCCGAGAATCACGACCAGCATCAGCCATCGCAGCGCAGCCGCGAGAAAAGCCGCATTAAAGTCAGGCGGCTGAAATTGGAACTGCTTCAGGCGCTCCCCGCGCTCGACCATCCAGTGCCAGCCGGTATGCGCCACCAGAGCGGACAGAATGATGGTTCCGATTCGTTCCGCCACCACGAACCGGAAGAGTCCCTCCAGCAGAACGATCAGCAAAGCGAGCACTAAAATTTGTCCGAGCTCGACGCCGATATTGAACGCGAGCAGCGACGTCAACAGGTGAGATCCGGCGAACTGTAGCGTTTCGCGCAAGGCAAACGAGAATCCGAATCCGTGCACCAGGCCGAATACGAACGTAATCATCCAGCGCCGCTGCACGCTGACCCCGCCAACGATATTTTCGAGAGCCATGTAGACAATCGAGATCGCAATCAGAGTCTCGATGAGCGGTGGGAACCATAGCGCTGATGGCCCAAGGTCGTAGGCGGATGCGATCAGCGTGATTGAGTGCGCGACCGTGAACGAGGTCACCACGACGACAAGCGAGCGGAAGCGCCGGAACGGAATGACCAGGCAAAGCAGGAAGAGGAGGTGATCGATCCCGTCCAGGATGTGGAGAAACCCCAATTGGACAAACCGTAGCGCTGCCTGACTCCAGCGTGGGTCGAGCCGGACCAAGCCCGGATCGCCGATGAATTCGAAGGCGCGAACGGCTCCACTCGGGGGAAGGAATCGGAGAACGGTGACGACTCGCTGGCCCAATCGCGCCAGTCCCCAGCGAATCGAGAACTGCGAGCGGTCCGACTGGATCGGGTACTCGAGCAGCACGTCCAGCATCGCCTGATTCCAATAAATGTCGGTGGTGTCCGGCAGCGCTGGGCTGCCGATGTGCGCCATCGCCTCCTCATACGATGCGAAGGACTTGTCGGATGGCAGGGACACTTGAATCCGCGTAATCCTTGGAGGCGCGAGGCGGGTGTCGCCTTCATACAGCTCGACGTCCTGGGCTATCCAGACGGTCGCAGCCTCGCTAAGTGTGGAGCCTGCGCGCGTCAGATCCAGATAGCCCGGTCCGCGCTTGGGAAAATCGACGTCGCGCATGGCGGCGAGCGGCGCCCGCACGAGTAGATACAGATGGTTTCCTTGCGATTTGAGGAACGCCTGCACCGTGACGTCGCCCGGGATATCGTGAGCCGCCGATCCGTTCGCGAACAATAAAACCAGCGCAGCAACGAGTTGAAAACGATATATAATGACTCCGCTCCGTGAAAGAGTAGCTTACATCAGAGAATCGAGGATAAGAAACATGAGCCGCAATCTCTGGATAGCAACTGCCATTCTCACGCTCGTCATCGCTCTGGGACTCGGGTCGATGGCACTGGAAAAGAAAGCCGTGGAAGCAGCCACCTCGCAGGCGCCGCGGTTTGAAGTCGACCCGTTCTGGCCGAAGCCGCTGCCGAATCACTGGCTGCTCGGCTACACGATCGGGCTCGATGTCGACGCGCAGGACCACGTGTGGATCATTCACCGCGGGGCCGCCTCGCTCAATCCCAGGACGGAGATGAGCGCGGGGACCAATCCACCGACCGCCGTCGAATGCTGCACCGCCGCGCCACCGGTACTCGAGTTCGACGCCGCTGGTAATCTCGTCGGACACTGGGGCGGCCCCGGGCAGGGTTTCGAATGGCCGGAGTCCAATCACGGCATCACGGTCGATCACAAGGGCAACGTGTGGATCGGCGGTAACGGACAAAAGGATGCCCACGTAGTGAAGTTCACCAGAGACGGGAAGTTCCTAATGCAGGTGGGGCGCGCCGGCAAGAACGCGGGCAGCAATGACACTGCCAACTTCTGGAGGGTCGCTAAAATCTTTGTCGATCCGAAGGCGAACGAAGCGTATCTGTCGGATGGCTACGGCAACAAGCGGGTCGCCGTGATCGATGCCGACAGCGGCAAGTTCAAGCGGTATTGGGGCGCGTACGGCAACAAGCCCGACGACAAGGATCTCGGTCCGTACAATCCGGACGCGCCGCCTGCCCAGCAGTTCCGCAGCCCGGTACACTGCGCCGTGCTTTCAAACGACGGGTTCGTCTACGTTTGCGACCGTGCAAATGACCGCATCCAGGTGTTCAAGTCCGATGGCGCATATGTCAAGGAACTGTTCGTCGCCAAGAAAACTCTCGGCGATGGTTCGGTTTGGGATATCGCCTTCTCGAAGGATCCGCAGCAGAAGTTTCTGTATCTGGCCGACGGCAAGAATGAGAAGGTCTATATTATCGAACGCTTAACGATGCAGATCCTGACGAGCTTCGGCGACGGCGGCCGTCAACCGGGCCAATTCTTCGGCGTGCACAGCATCGCCACCGATTCGAAGGGTAACATTTATACCACCGAGACCTATGAAGGGAAGCGCGTCCAGCGCTTCGTCTACAAGGGACTCGCGCCGGTCACAAAATTAGACCAGGGCGCTCCGTGGCCGAGGAAGTAGCTGTCACGAACGGCTGCCATTCCCCGCGATCGCCGTCTTAACCTTCGACGCCAGTGTCACGGTGGAGTACGGTTTTTGCAAAAATCCCGCCAATCCGTGCTCCTGAAAACGGGGGATTACTTCTGCTTCGCTATAACCGCTCGATAGCACTACCGGAATATCCGGATTTATCTTCTTCAGTTCGACAATGGTCCGCTCGCCACCCATTTTGGGCATGGCCATATCGAGCAACACGAGGCTGATCTCCGAGCGGTATCGGGCAAACACGTCGAGGGCGTCCTGCCCATTCTTTGCAATCAGGACGGTATAGCCGAAACGTTCCAGCGCCGTCTGCGCCATTCCGCGAACAGCAGGTTCATCGTCGACTATCAGAATGGTTCCGCTCCCTTCCAGTTCCGCAGTGGACGGCGAATCGGTTATTTCAGTTCTAACGGCTCTACCCGCCGCAGCAGGAAGAAGGACCTGGAAAGCGCTGCCGCGGCCGGGAATGGTATCAACCTGGATCCGGCCTTTATGTCCGCGGACAATTCCCAGAACGGCGGCCAAGCCCAGTCCACGGCCCGTGAACTTGGTCGTAAAGAACGGATCGAAGATCCGCGACTTCGTTCGTTCGTCCATTCCGCACCCGTCGTCCCGCACCTCGATGGCGACGTAGCTGCCCGCGGCCAAGCCGCCCGCTGTCTCCAAGTCCGACTCCCCGATAAGCCGCTCGAAGGAGCTGATCGTCACCACGCCGGGCCGAGCTTCGGGAATCGCTTCTGCGCCGTTAATGATCAGGTTCATGATGAGCTGTTCGATCTGCGTAACGTCGATCTCGACTGGAGGAAGCGAGTGTCCAAGATCGAGCCGCAACTCCACTATTCGCGGGATGGAAACCTGGATCAGCGGCACGGTTTGCCGAATCAGGTCGGAGACGTCGACCTTCTGCACCACAAATCGGCCGCGGCCCGAATAGGCGAGCATCTGGCCGGTGAGTTGGGCGGCGCGTTCGCTGGCGGCGACAATGTCCTCGGCCAGAGGCCGGACAGGGCTTGTAGGCGGGAGATTATCGAGAACCAGGCTGGCGTTGCCCATGATCCCAACCAGCAGGTTGTTGAAATCATGCGCGATGCCGCCAGCAAGTACACCCAGGCTTTCGAGCTTGGCCGTGTGAAGCAGATGTTCATCGAATCGCTTCTTTTCGGTGATGTCCTGGATCACGAGTTGGATCGCGATAACGCGGCCCTCTTCTGTTTTTACCGGCGAATATCCGATCAGCCAATCCTTTTCCACTCCCGGCTGCGCGAGCACGGCGCCATGCACTTCCCGCCCGATGACGGGCTGGCCGGTGGCGATCACCTGCCGGTAAAGCGGCTCGACAATGTCTGCCAGCGAGGGCGACAAGATGTCCCGTATGGAGCGTCCGATATGGTCTTTCGCCGGTATGCCATTGATTGCCGCAAGTTGATCGTTGACCCGGACATACTGCAGATCGTCATTTACCAGCCCGAGCGCGACGGGCGCTGCCCGGTACAGATTTTCGAGCTCGGCGAGCCGATTATGGGATTCCTCTTCCGCTTTCCGGCGCTCGGTGATATCGATGGCGACTCCGCCAACCATGACCGGATTGCCGTCCGGGCCGGAAATGGGAAACTTGCTGACGACCGAGTAGTGAATGCCATCGTCCTGCGGAAGCGTTTCCACAGTCTGCAGATTCTTGCGGGCGTTCAGCGCCTGGCGGTCATTTTGCTGAAATTGCCGAGCTACCTCCGGCGGAAAGATTTGGTCGTCGGTCCGGCCGCGCAACTTTTCTAGCGGCGTTCGGAAGATTACCTCAGCGGTGAGATTGGCGTAGACGTAGCGGCCGCTGAGGTCTTTCATCCAGGCTGCGCCCGGAAGATGCCGCATGAAGAGGGAAAATCGCTCCTCGCTTTCCCGGAGCGCAGCGTTGGATCGCTCGAGATCCTCGGTTCGCAGTTGCACTCTCTTGTCCAGCTCCTCATTGCTCTTGCGGAGAGTGTCCTCGCTGTGTGCACGGCTTTGTGAAACTCTGCTGATGAGGATGGACATAACGAGGGCGAGCGCGGTGCGAATGATACTGATCCTGGCCGGAGTGTATCCCGGGACAAACAGGTAGGGCACAAAGAAGGCTGTCGCAAGAGTAACCAGGATGCCAGGACCATAACCACGCAACGCCGCCGCCATAATGGCGAAAAAGTACAAAAACAAATAGCCTGTAAATGTAGAGCCGAACAGACTTCGGAGCAGGAATGTGAGTGCGATTGCCACGCCAAAGGCAGAAAACGCCGTCACATATCTGCCAAGTGTGGAACGGAAAAACTTCACAACCGCGTCCTCCGAGAGCTTCCAGCTAGTCCAGCACAATTAATTGTGCATTGTTTTTGGCCGAATTTCCATGCAGGATATCCAGTATCAAGAGGATTTCGGACGGGAATAAAGCCTCGTCCGCGCCCGGTCTCGTTCCGCATCCCTTTGCTCGGGCGTCGATCCCAGGTCGAGCAAGACAGATTCAATCATCGCCATGGCTACCTCAGCCTCGCCCGAGAACACTTCATCGGCGCCCGCAGCGCGCAAGGCTTCGGCATTGGAAAGAAAACCGGCGCGAGCCAGGACTCGAATTCGAGAGTTCATCTCGCGCGCACGGCGAATGAGCTCGGCCGACCCGGCTGCCCCCGGCGCCGAGATGACCAACGCGCTGGCGGTCTCGATTCCAGCTTTGTGGAGCGCTTCGACTCGTCCCGCATCGTCGTGCACGCCGCGAAAACCGTCAGCCTCGAGCCGCCGTATGGTTTCGATGTTGAGCTCGATGATGGTGGGTGTGATTCCCTGCTCGCGCAGCAGACTGCTCAAAGTCTGACCCACCGGACCATAGCCGACCACCACGGCGCGATGACCCACATCGGGCGTCACTGGAGCTTGATCGTCGGGCGCCTGAGTCCACGCCGTCGTCCGCCTGAGTTTTTTCTCGATAGCTGGAATTGCTCGATAGAGAAGTGGATTGAGCGTGATGCTGACGATGGAAGCCGCAATCAAAGCATGGGTTGCGTCCGGAGGTAGGATGCCGAGCTGGTGGCCCAGTGACGCCAAAATGAAAGAGAATTCTCCAACCTGGGCCAGCGCAACTGCCACGCGAAATCCACTTCGAGCGCCGAAGCCAAGAACCGTTACGATCACAAAAGCCGCCAGCGGCTTCGCCACCAAGACAATCGTGATAGCGACGACTGTCAGAACCGGCGCTCGCATTACAAAGGCCGGATCGAATAGCATCCCGACCGAAACGAAAAAGAGCACCGCGAAGGCGTCGCGCATCGGCAGCGCCTCCGACGCCGCTCGATTGCTGAACTCGGACTGCCCGACCACCATCCCGGCAAGGAATGCGCCGAGAGCCATCGACACGCCGAAGATCTTGGCTGAACCGACGGCGATTCCCAACGCAATCACGAGCACGGTGAGCGTAAACAGCTCGCGCGAGCGAGTCTTGGCTGCCGCTGCTAGAATAGCCGGCAGCACACGTCCGCCGCCCCAAAGTGTCAGAACACTCAGCGCTACGAGCCGCAGAGCGGACAGCGCAAGGGCGGCGCCCAGGTTGGAGTTGCTTTCCGCTTTGCCGAACAAGCCCGGCAGGACCACCAGCACGAATACCGTGAAGATGTCCTCAACGACGAGCCAGCCGATGGCGATCCGTCCTGAGCGGCTATGAAGATCCCCGCTGTCGGTAAGCACTCGGATTAGCACCACGGTGCTGGCAACGGACAGTGCGATTCCAAAAACGATTCCCGCCGACCAGGACCATCCGAACGCTCGGCCAGCCAGCGCCCCGAGAGTAGTAGCGGAGACAATCTGGACCAAGGCGCCGGTGATTGCAATTCGGCGAACCGCCAGTAGATCCTTCACGTGGAAATGCAGGCCAACGCCGAACATCAACAGGATCACGCCAATTTCGGCGAGTTGATCCGCCAACCCCCGGTCGGCGACGAAACCGGGAGTGTAGGGACCCAGCAGCAGACCTGCGACAAGGTAACCGACAATCGGCGGCAGCTTCAGTCTGAGCGCCAGAAAACCGAACAGCAGAGCCGCGCCCAGACCTGTTGTCAGCGTTAGAATGAGTTCGGTGTTGTGCATAGAGCGTCAAAAAAGCTGCGCCGCTTCAAATTAACAGAATGCCACGCCAAGTTTACAGAATGCCTCATCAAAGGAACTTTCATTTGCCGATTCACATGTGGTAGCCTGTTTTCTCACTAGTCATTAAGACACGTTAATAGGACACGTTAATCGAGGGGAGCAACCGGGTTGAACGATCTGCAACCGCAGCTCATTCGAGCTACGGCATTATGCATCTTGGTTTTATGCGCAGGGGTGCTCAAGGCGGATCAACCGATCGCTTATTCCCATAAACAGCACATTGCACTGGGACTGCAATGCCTCGATTGTCACAGCACTGCCGACACCCGCGCTGCAGCGACCATTCCGTCGGTCCAAAAATGCATGCTCTGTCACGCCAAGGTGGCGATCACCAAGCCGGAGATCAAGAAGTTGATCGCTTATTCGGAAGCCAAGCGTGAAATACCCTGGGAGCGCGTCTACTCTTTCCATCGTGACGCGCTGGTGAAGTTCAAGCACGCGCCCCACATCCGCGCCAAGGTGGAGTGCGCGACCTGCCATGGCGACATGACTCAAGCTACCGTCGCCGAGCGCGTTGTCAATCACACGATGGGAAGCTGCGTTAGCTGCCACCGGCAGAAGAAAGCGTCTGACGATTGCGCTGTATGCCACTACTGAAGAGCTGACTATGGACCGCCGCAACTTTTTCAAGATTATCTCCGCGACGTCGGCCGGCGTGATCTCCAGCTCTTGTGGATCGAAGACCGATAAACTCATTCCGTTGCTGGTGCCCGACACCCAAATCGTCCAGGGCGAGGAGCAGTGGCGACCGGCCGTGTGTACGGAGTGCAGCGCCGGCTGCGGAACGCTGGTCCGGGTCATGGAGGCGGAGCGGATCATCACGCGCAACGGTGAGCAGCTTCGTCAGCCGATCGCCGCGGTCAAGAAAATTGAGGGCAATCCGCTGGATCCAGTTAGCGGCGGCCGCCTTTGCGCGCGTGGTCAGGCGTCTGTGCAGTCTCTGTACCATCCCGACCGTCTGCACGGTCCGATGAAGCGGTCCGCGGATCGGGGCAAGGGTGAGTTCACTGCTATCACCTGGGATGCCGCCATTGCCACCGTGGCGGAGAGTCTCGCCAAACTTAAATCCGCCGATCCCGGCAAGATTGTTTTTCTCACGGGACCGCAGCTCGGCTCCCGGTCACTCGCGATTCAGCGATTCGCGGAAGCACTTGGCGCCCCCGCTCCGGTGGTCTGCTCAGTGGCCGATTTCCCGGTCGAGCGAAAAGCCGCCGAACGCGTTTTTGGCTGGAAGGGTCTGCCTGTTTACGATCTGGCGCGCGCCCATCACGCGCTGGGCGTC
>Ga0075431_100006239_pt1 | contig 11839 bp, 8 predicted proteins | sample RhiMetdeltSRZDD5_FD_75297 | JGI IMG/M metagenome (GOLD analysis project Ga0075431, IMG submission 75297) | Populus rhizosphere microbial communities from Tennessee, USA - Rhizosphere MetaG P. deltoides SRZDD5 | ecosystem: Host-associated > Plants > Roots > Rhizosphere > Soil | place: USA... | reverse complement strand
CCACCGCGCGCGTCTGATCACCGGTCTGGCCGAGGGCAGGCCCGGCTCTCATGTAGGACTCCTCCCCGGCATAGTCGGGGTCGGTCCAGGCGAGCGCATCGAGTGGCAGTCGCGATCCCGCTGGGGAGTCGCCCGGCACAAGCACCACGCGGCCTCGGCGAGTTCTCCACGCCGGGCTCGCCCAGCCTTCGTCGAACCACGAGGGAATCAGCGGCAGCACCCAGGCGGCGGCCTCGCTCTCGCCCCGATCCAGCTCGCTCACCAGCTGCGGCAAGGGTTGTTCTGGATCGAAGTCCGGCGGCCGACCTTCCGGCTGGCTGACCTCATCGGCAAGCCGTGCTAGCGGATCCTCGAACGCCGGCTGTAGCTGGCCGTCCGGCAAGCCGAAATCGGCGGTGATGGCTCGGGCAAGTCGCTCGGCTGAGGTGGCTGCGTCGGGATTCGACTTCGCGTGATCAAACGGATCAGCCAGGAGAGCGGGATCACTCCACAGCTGCTCGCCGTCACTTCGCCAGATCAGGCCGATCTGCCAACGTGGCAGCGGTTCACCTGGGTACCACTTGCCCTCGCTTCGCTGCACGAGACCGCCCTTGGCATAGCGCTCCGATAGCGCCGCGGCGAGCCGATTAGCCAGCTCCCGCTTCTCAGGACCATCAGCAGCGACGGTCCACTGAGCCGATGTCATGTCGTCAACCGACACAAAAGTGGGCTCACCACCCATCGTCAGCTCCAGACCGGCCGCCTGCAGCCGTTGGTCGACGGCTTCCCCCACCTGCTGAATGTGATCGATTTGAGCTGCCGTGTAAGGCAAGGTCGTCCGTGGTTGCTCCTGGGTCCGCCGAACGGTGTTGGAGAACTCCATGGTCGTCTCGCACGGCTCGGTTGCCCCCGTGATTGCAGCCGCGGATGCCGGCTGCGGTGTGGCGGCGAGCGGAATGTGACCCTCGCCTGCGAAGAGTGCCGACGTGGGATCGAGGCCGATCCACCCTGCACCCGGGATGTAGACCTCGGCCCAGGCGTGCAAGTCGGTATAGTCCTCCGTCGGACCGTTCGGGTCATCCAGACTCGGTTGGTCTGGGGCGAGCTGGACCAGATAGCCAGAGACGAATCGAGCGGCGAGCCCGCAGTGCCGCAACGCGTTCACCAGCAGCCAGGACGAATCCCGGCAGGAGCCGATCTGCCGCGTCAGAGTCTCATCAGGCGTCTGGACGCCGGCTTCCATCCGGGTGGAATAGGCGACATCGCGATAGATTGCAGCATTCAGCGCGCCGAGGAACTGCACGGTCGGTTGCGCGTCGGGCGACGGCAGGGCACTACCGGCGACCCAGTCGTCAAAGATTGGGCCTTGTGCGGAGGCCGGGATATCGAGATACGGCTTGAGGTCGGCCGCGAGCTCGGTCGGATAGCTGAACGGATAGCTCTCGGCGTAGTCCTCGATAAAGAAGTCGAAGGGATTGATCACACGCATGTCCGCCACGAGATCAACTGTGATCTCGAGCGCAGTGGCTTTTGTGGAGAAGACCACGCGCGCCAAGTAATTACCGAAGGGGTCCTGCTGCCAGTTGATGAAATGGTCGGCCGGGGAAATCGTCAGCGAGTAAGCATCGATCGGGGTCCGCGAATGCGGCGCCGGACGCAGCCGAATGACATGCGGCCCGATCGCAATCGGCCGGTTGAACCGGTAGGTCGTGCGGTGCTCGAGGGCGATCTTCATCTAGTAACGGTAGTGATCGGCCTTGTACGGGCCGCCGACATCGACCCCCAAATAAGCGGCCTGCTTGGGGGTCAGCTCGGTCAGGTGCACCCCGAGCGAATCCAAGTGCAGCCGGGCGACGGCCTCGTCCAGATGCTTGGGCAGGGTATAGACCCCAAGCGGATACTTGTCGGGACTCATGAAGAGCTCGATCTGAGCAAGCACCTGATTAGTGAACGAGTTGCTCATCACAAAGCTGGGGTGTCCCGTCGCATTGCCCAGATTCATCAGCCGGCCCTCGCTGAGCAGGATGATGCTGTGGGGTTCGACGCCATTCTCTTCGAACTGCCACTCGTCCACCTGCGGCTTGATGTTGATCTTGGTCGCGGTAGGCAGCGCGACCAGACCGGCGATGTCGATCTCGTTGTCGAAGTGCCCGATATTGCAGACGATCGCCTGGTGCTTCATGCGTCGCATGTGATCGGCAGTGATGACGTCGCGGCAGCCGGTTGCGGTGACGTATATGTCGGCGACATCGAGGACCTCCTCGAGCTCGGCGACTTGGAAGCCTTCCATTGCTGCCTGCAACGCGCAGATTGGGTCGATCTCGGTGACGATCACCCGGGCGCCCTGACCACGCAGTGAGTCCGCACAGCCCTTGCCAACATCGCCGTAACCGCAGACCACCGCTACCTTGCCACCGATCAACACGTCCGTGGCGCGATTGAGGCCATCGATGAGTGAATGGCGAACGCCGTACTTGTTGTCGAACTTCGACTTGGTGACGGAGTCATTGACGTTGATGGCAGGAAACATCAGGGTCCCGGCGCGCATCATGTCGTACAGACGATGGACGCCCGTGGTGGTCTCCTCGGTCACGCCCTTGATGGCGTTCGCGACCGCGATCCAGGACCATCCGGAGGCCAATGTTTGGCGTAAGAGCTCAAGAAACACCAGCCACTCAACGGAATCCTCGTCTGTCGCGTCTGGCACCGCACCGGCCTTTTCTGCCTCAGCTCCCTTATGCACGAGCATCGTGGCATCGCCGCCATCGTCGAGGAGCATGTTCGCTAGCTCGCCGTCGGGCCAGTTGAGAATCTGGTTCGTACACCACCAGTACTCCTGCAATGTCTCGCCCTTCCAGGCGAAGACCGAGACGCCGTTGGGGTCGTCCGGCGTACCGTCCGGCCCGACGACCACCGCGGCCGCGGCGTGATCCTGGGTCGAGAAGATGTTGCAGCTTGCCCACCGCACCTCGGCGCCCAAGGCCACCAAGGTCTCGATCAGCACCGCAGTCTGCACCGTCATATGCAACGAGCCGGCAATCTTGGCACCCGCCAACGGCTTGCTGTCGGTGAATTGCGCACGCATAGCCATCAGCCCCGGCATCTCATGCTCTGCCAGGCTGATCTCCTTGCGGCCAAACTCGGCGAGGGTCAGGTCAGCAACGCGAAAATCCATGAGTGGAAGCCTAGGGGAGGTAAGTGACATCCAATGACTCTGTATGGAATGCAATAGTGCGTCATCCGTCACAGTCGTCAAAACGTCCCGCGTTACTGGACGAAGACTCAGACTCAGTGGCTAGGAGCGGCGGGTCCCTCCGGCCGGGCGGCCGGGACGTAGTTCGGGTCGTAGATGTCCGGCTCCAGGTAGAGCGCAGTGACCATCGGCTCTGTCTCGCGGATATTGATCTCGGCCCGATCGATGGTCTCCGTCACCTCGTGAGCGGTATCACACGGCACTACACCGATCTTGGCGGCGACCAGCACTTCTTCCGGACCGAGATGCAGCGTCTTCATGTGGATGACGCGCTCAACGCCCCGCGTCTCGGTCAGTGCTCGCTCGATCTTCGCGACCACCTCCGGGCTAGCCGCCTCGCCAAGTAGCAGGCTCTTCGTCTCGACTGCCAACGTGATCGCCACTGCTACGAGCAAGAACCCGATCATGGCCGTGCCGATGACATCGAAGATGCCGTTGCCGGTGAGCAATGTCATGCCGACGCCGAACAGCGCGAAGATCAGACCGACCAGCGCGGCGAAGTCCTCGAGCAAGATCACCGGGAGTTCTGGCGCCTTCGCGGCACGGATGTACTTGCTCCAGCGTTGCTTGCCGCGGGTCTTGTTGGACTCTCGGATGGCAGTTCGAAAGGAAAAGCTCTCGGCGACGATCGCGGCGACCAAGATCACTATCGGAACCCACCACCACTTGCTCTCCAGTAGCTCGTTGGGGTGGCCTTCCTGAATCTCGTGCCACTTGTGGTACGCCTCATACAGCGCGAAGAGACCGCCAACGCTGAACAGCACGACCGAGACGATGAAGCCGAAAATGTAACGCTCCCGACCGTACCCGAACGGGTGTTCCTCGGTGGCGCCCCGTCGGGAGCGCTGACCGCCGACCAGGAGGAGCACCTGGTTGCCGGAATCGGCCACGGAGTGGATGGCCTCTGCCAACATGGAGGAGGCTCCAGTGAGCGCCCAGGCTCCGAACTTGGTCACTGCAATGAATGCATTCGCCAGCAAGGCGGCAATGACTGCCCTGGTTCCACCTTCGGCACTCACAGGTGAATCCTGCCAGAACTCCGCGACCCTCAGCGTTCCAGGCTGCGGCCGAGGCCGACGGCCAAGTAGACCGCGGCGAACATTCCGGTCTGCAGCAAGGTTGCATATCGCTCGACGTCGGAGCCCGACCAGTGGGCAATCGGGCACACCCGTACGTCGTTGCGCTCGGCCGCTCCGGCCAGCCGCTGATGATCGGTACGGATCAGGCTCTCGGTGTTGCCATCATCAAGCAGCACCAACGTCGGCCGTCGGTCAACCGATATCTGGTCCTCGAACGGGTCTGCAAAAGGGTCACGCGGCGCGGTGGATTCCAAGATCGGTAATAGTGCCTCGGCGTCAGCGGCGAGCGCGGCGCGACCGCTGGCGGCTCGGAGGGCTTCCGCGATTCGCCGGCTGGCACGCGCGGCAAGGACCGAGCCGCCCCAGACGAGCGGCTGGGCGTCCGCCAACCCCATCGCAATGTCCTTGGCTGGGTTCTCTGCAAGATCGGCGAACGGCGAGCAGTCCTCGGCCACCTGATCCATGGCATCGGCGACTAACTCGGGATGGACCTCAGGTCCGAGCTGCATTTTGTGCAGGCCGTCCAGAACGACGATCGCCGCCGCAAGCGGATCGGCGGTCGCGGTCGGCATCATGATCGTGGATCGCGAGGCGGCGTGCTCGGCGATCATCGACGGCCGCGGACAAGCGATCAACAGCTGGCTGCCCCGGCGCACGGCCTCATGCACGGTCGCGATCACGCCGGCAGGCGCGGCTTCGCTCGCCATGACGACGACGAGGTCGAGGGCGCCGACCCAGCCGGGGAGTCCGTGAGTGGGCCAGGCAACGAACGGCACCGGGCACACCGGCTCCAGCATTGCCCGGATGAAGCGTGCCTCAGTCCCGGCGGCGATGACCGCGCGCGGGCGGGGCAGCCCTCGCAGCTGATCGATCGGCTCCGCCGAATCCGCAGTTTCGCGACGTACCCGAGCGCCGGCTTCAGCTAGTCGGCGCAGGATCGGATCGGCCCCGACGAGTGCCTTTTGATCCTCTAGCCACCCGTCGTTGAATACCGACATCAACGACCGAGTGTGGGCGGGCCGCCGGTACGCGAGCTAGGGCGGCGAGCCTCGTCGATGAGCAGCACCGGAATCTGTTGGCGTACCGGATAGGCCAGACCACAGTCGACAGCCAGGCAAACCAGCTCGTCGCGCTCATGATCGACAGCGAGCGCTCCATGACAGTTTGGACAGGCCAGAATCTCCAGTAGCTCGGGCGCCAGATCGACTGCCATGCTGTTCCTCCTCGAGTCCGCTCCCCTAGGCGCGAATCAAACCTAGCGTCTCGTCACGCAACGCCTCCATGGTTTCGGAGTTCGACGCCTCGACATTTAGCCTCAGCAGTGGCTCGGTGTTGCTAGGTCGCACGTTCACCCACCAGTCCGGCCCAGAGACCGTCAGGCCGTCGAGTCGATCTTGCTCGCCGCGTCCGGCGAACGCCGCCGCGACCCGATCCATGATCATCTGCTGGTCGGCGACGCGGCTGTTGATCTCCCCCGAGTTCGCGTAGCGCTCGAAGCGAGACACCAGCTCGGAGAGCGGCCGGTCTGAATGACCAACCGCGGCCAGCACATGCAGCGCGGCGAGCATGCCCGTGTCGGCTCCCCAGAAGTCGCGAAAGTAGTAGTGCGCCGAATGCTCGCCGCCGAAGATCGCATCATGCTCCGCCATGGCGGCCTTGACGAAGGTGTGACCCACTTTGCTGATGACGATCTTGCCACCCGCAGCCTGGACGACCTCCGCAACTACTCGTGAAGTGATCTTGTTACAGACGATGACGGCGCCTGGCTCCCGGGCCAGCTCCTGTGCAGCGATCATCGCCGTCACGACCGATGGATTCACGACCTCGCCGCGCTCGTCGATGATGAAGCACCGATCGGCGTCGCCATCGAAGACCAGGGCAAGATCGGCTGCGGTGGCTCGAACAGCTGCCTGCGCGTCGATGAGATTCTCCGGCTCCAGCGGGTTCGGCGGATGGTTGGGGAAGCTGCCGTCCAGTTCGGTGAACAGGCCGATCAACTCAAGATCATCCCGGCCCAACGCGGCAGGGAGCGTGTAACCAGCCATCCCATTGCCGGCATCGGCAACGACTCTTAGCCTCCGGATGCCCGTCAGGTCGACAAGGGAGTGCAGGTGGTCCGCGTACGCGGACAGTACGTCCCGTTCGGTGCGCTTGCCTGGCGTCGCAGCTGGGGTGGGTTCTGCCTTGCCGGCGCGATCGGCGATCTCGGCAAGGTTTGCCGACGTGATCGGCTTGGCTGCTGCCAAGCAGAACTTGATCCCGTTGTATTCCGCAGGATTGTGGCTGGCCGTGAACATTGCGCCCGGGAGATCGAGCCGGCCCGAGGCAAACCACAACTGATCCGTACTCGACAGGCCGATATCGATCACATCGACGCCTTGGCTCAACACTCCGTCGATGAATGCACCCGCCATTCGTGGGCCGCTCACTCGCATGTCTCGGCCCACCACGAGCGCGCCCGCCGTGTGAAGATCGAGCACATCAACCGCCACGGCTCCGATCGCGTACGCCCCAGCCGAGTCCCACTCCGGGTCCGTGCCCTCGGTAATTCCGCGGATATCGTTAGCTTTAAAGATCCCCCGTTTGATCATCGAAGGATGATCATAGACCGTTACGTCGGCATCCGGCGACCGGCATCAGTCGCTCCAGGATCCGCGAGAACTGTGAGATGGCCTCGACGCGCCAGCTCGACCAGACCATCACGCCGTGCCGGCGGCTCCATGATCGGCCCGGTCGGCGAATCGTATGCCAGCCCCGCATCGCGTACGGCATCGGCGAGAGCCAGCAGATCGTCCGTGCTCGGCTTCTGCTCCTCTTCGATCACGAGCCTGATCACTTCCCAACCGCGCGGAGCTGAGAGAGTCTGCGCATGCGATTGGCAGAGGTCGTAGCAGTGCGGTTCGACCTGATTCGCCAGGGGGCCTAGGACGGCCGTGGAATCTCGGTAGGCGTAAGTCAGTGTTGAGGTGGCCGGATTCGGGCATCCAGCTCGAGAACATCGGCGCAACCTCACCTGCCTGACGCTACTCCGAGGGCTGGTTCGATCGTGGGAAGCGCAGCCGTGTCCGACTACAGTGCTCACGTGTCCAGTCAGCGTCGTGACCGTCACGGCCGCGGACTTCGCGGGCCCTTGGCACTGCCGAACGCATTGACCGCGCATCGGGCACAGCCCCCACATCCGGCTAGCAAGGCCGACTTCTTCACTGAGGCGGTTCACGATGCCGTCGATCGGGTGGGATTGCAATGTCCGGACGTGCTCGTCGGGATCACGTTCGGCATCGAGGATGTGCCGCACTTCGACATCGTCTGGTCTGGTGATCAGGTGCCCTTAGCCGCGGCGCTCGAAGGAACGGCAAACCAGCCCAGCCAGGTTGTGGTCTATCGCAGGCCGCTCGAACACCGTGCGGTGAGCCGCCGTGGCCTTCGGATCCTTGTCTACCGGACCATCGTGGAGCAACTCGCCGCGCTCACTGGCCGTAGCGTTGAGGAAATCGATCCCGACGGCGCGGGTGCCGACGACGACTAGCCGCCCTGGTTTTGCATCACTCGTGAGCGTCCAAGCAGCGAATCGGAGGTCTCAGACCGCAACCGTGATGAGTTTTCAGTGGAGTGCGTCGAGAACCGCGCTGATGAAGACCTCAGGGTGATCGCACAACATTGCCCATGTGAAACGGAGAACGCGCCAGCCCTGAGCCACGAGCGCGTTCTGGCGCCAGCGGTCGGACTCGAACAAGTCCACGTCGGTTTCATGCAGCCGTCCATCAATCTCGATCGCCAACTTCTGTTGCTCGAATGCGATGTCGATGTAATACGTCTGACCGTCCACATGCGCCGGCAGGTTGGTTTTCCAACCCGTGATCCCTGCGGTACGCAGCAGCCGATGACTCAGGCGTTCCGCGGCCGACCAGGGCTCGTCACGTGAGTCGATCAGGAGCTCGAGCCTTTCCTTGTTCCCAGCACGATGGGGAGTCATCCGCAACGCGTCGTGCATGCCACGCAAAGTCGCCGCTCTAACCCGCAATGCCACGTCAATAGCGTCGCTACACACGAACGTCGCCAGGTCGACGGCAGTGAGGGCTGGGATGGAGTACCGCAGCCCGTCCCGCTCTGTGATCAGCTCAGCGGCAATATGCCGCCGGTTGAACTTGAAACCCGGCTGTGGCTTTACCAGATAGGGGATCGCGGCCTCGATGTAATCAAGCGGGGCTTCTGGCCAGTAGGAGATTCTCGCAGCAGCGGCACCTAGCAATACAGCGTCACGGTGGCGGAGCGCGAGCGCTTTGGCCCGGGTTTGCCAGCTGCTCGTGATCTCGGGGATGGCATAGAGGCCAGGAAGTACTGCCGCCAGTCGCCCCTCACGCACGAGCCAGTCGAGCGAACCAGCAAGATGCGGGTGATCGCGGCGAACCAGGAGGCCGGCGCCAGCACGGAGCAGAAGATTGATCTCGTCATGTGAATTCACGCCGAGAGGATGCGGCCAGAGTTGGCCAATCGTGCAGGTCTGGGTCAGATCTGTGGATGGGTTGCGGCCGGCCGGCGCCGGTTGTGGATCGTCAGCCCTGGAAACGCATCACCAGTGCACCGCAAGACACGGAAATCAGCTACTTGCTGTTCAGTCGTGATGCGGTTTCAGGGGATTACTGGCCAGCCGAATAGTCGGGTCGGATCGCTGGCGCCCGGCTTGCCACGTCCGGTGAGCCAAGCGGGATGGTGGCCAATCCAGCCACGTCTCGGTCCGGTTGAGTAAGCACCACGCTTCCAACGACTGAAGAACCGTCTGGCACTTTCACGACGACATATGAAGGGTCCGGTGAGTTCAGCCGCCTCGTCGCAGTGCTGTTCGCTCCTAGCACCATGTCAGCTGTCCGGAGCGTCACGCCGTTGTAGCTGAAGACCTCAAAAGAGATCTGTGCGTCGTCCTCTCCGCAATTGCTGATCATCAACTCACTATCGGCCATGTTGGTAGTGGCCAGCGCACTTACTCCTGCTCCGGTCAAAGGGGGGGCAGCGGATTGAGCGGCAAGATCCGTTCCCGCCCCACTACGCCGGCTACTGGAGATCACCGCGCCCGTTACTGGTACGTCGCTGTTCAGCTTGATGCTGGCGGCTTCCCCAGCCAGGCCCGCCTCCAGGTTCACAGTTGCGGTTCCCTCGGCTGGCACATCGACTGAGGCCGCCCCGGTCGGTGCATACGGTCCCTGGAGCCCGAGGACCTGCACAGCCACGGTTGCCCGGGAGTTGTTCGGATTGGTGACGGCTAGCTGGCGACGGCCGTCATCCCCTGGTACGCCAGGTATGACGACAACTCTGTTCGGCGACGCTGATGGGACCTGCCAATCGACTCCAGCAGGCTTGAGCTGGTCACTCTGTGTCCGCTTGGCGACTGCGGTGACCCGGCCCTGACTCGCCTGTATCGCAACGCTGATCGGGCCTTCCGCCTGCAACCCGGTGTCCAGGGAAACCGTACGAGATTTATGTGCCTCGATCACGACCCCGGGACTGCCCGGCACCGGGACGCGACCACTTCTGCCGTAGAACCGAAGGTCCACCTCAGCCTGGGCATCGTCGGGATTACTCAAGATCAAGTCCGTACGATCATCCTCACTGACGCCGAGACCGGAGAACCAGTGCGAGGTACCCGGAGCCAGGCACGGTGCTGCCTTGAGGCCAGCCTCTGGACCCTCCGTAGCCTCGCCGACGATCACCGCACTGCCGGCTGTCGCCATGGCTCCGTCGCCCGCGAGCACGACCGGCGAGTCCACCCGCCGCAACTGTGCGCCCTTGCCTTGCTCGGTCACTTTGATTCCCGCCGGCTTCGGGCTGAGGAGGCTCGATCCTGTCAGTACACCTGGTCGATCAGTACCTTCCCGAACCGCAACTGCCCAAATCTCGGTCTTCCCCGTCGGCTCGCCGCGAGGCGGCGCCGAGGTCGTGCAGATCATGGTGGTACGGCCGACCTGCGGCACGCTATTGGCATGCAACGCGGGGGCCTGGGAACCCAGCACTGTCCCCGCGGCGAGCAGCAAAAACATAACCGTCAGGACTACACAGAGCGCTGTGGCCCGGCGGCCACGAAGTGTCAGCCCACGCACGCCAAGATCAGACATCAGGCAAGCTCCGACAATGTCGCGGCGCGTCGTGCCGTCTTGGCCGGGTCACGCACCTCTGGTCGTCTGATCGCGGGCGCGGCAAGTACCGCAGCCACGAGCAGTACCAAGCCTTGAGCCGGCAGCAACCAGGGCATGATCGAAGGCAAAACATACGTCACGGTTCCACCGCCCGGGGGCACCGTGAACACCTGCTGCCACCCCTCCGCGACCCCAGCTAGCGGTTTGCCGTCAAGATCGGCATGCCACCGTACGTCCGCGGACTCGCCGATCTGAAGCTGCCGCGGTTCCGCCGCCGCGGGAACCGAGGTTGGCGACGGACCAACGGGCGCTCGGGCAGGCCCGTTGACGAGCACAGCGCGCGTTACGGGGGGCTCAAGCTTCCACACGATTCCCCGCTCGTTTCCGCTCGCCGTACCCAGCCCAGGCGTGTTGTCTATCCTCGCCTTGACGTCTTGGTCCGCCCCCGTGACCCAGACATAGCCGATTCCGAGATTGCTCAGCTGTGGATTTATGTCGGAATCCGCGGTCCCAGCCACCAGGCGTACCACAAGATCATCAACCTGCTCACGTGCTGGCACCGATCCACCGAAGGTGAAGCCGCGATCGGCGTCGCCCAACCTGGCCTGATCGTCGGCCAGCACTGCGTAGCGGGCAGATCCATCGGTGAGGTCGATGGCGAGTAGTCGAGGCTGCGCGTCTGATTTCATAGCGTTCATCACGTACGGCGGAATCGCGTCCAGCCGACTCCGCTCAATCGGGCCGTTCGCACCAGCCAGTACCCACCAGACCGCCCCGCCAAGACTCACCAGGCACACCGCAATGCCAGCGAAGACCGTGCCGGGCTGCAACCAGCTGAAGCTGCGCTCTTTCATGTCGGCCGAGAACCCGTCGAGCCCCAGGCCACCGGCAATGATCAGCGCCCCAAACCCAAGCAGCAGGTAGCTTCCGACCCAGGGCCGCACGTCGGTGCCGGCCGGAGGAACCGAGACGACGAGTTTGGATAAAGCGACGGCCATGCCGAGACCCACCAGCGCGGCCGCCCATGCCGTAAGCACCGCGCGCCGAGCGGGACGCCGGGCGAGTCCGAGCAAGGCGACCAGCCAGATCACACCGAAGATGACAGCCCCCACCCAAAGCGGCGGTAGGCCAGGTCCGACTTCGCGCCCAAGTAGCAGCTGCCACGCTTGCGGGGCCTCAGCTGTTCCGTCGACTGCCGAGTCGGGCCCGACGAAGAGCCGTCCTGGTGCTGAAATCAGGCTCGGCCACCACGGAAGCAAAACAACCAGAGGTACACCGAGCGCGATGCCGATTCGGCCGATCTTGCGAGGGCTGCGCCGCAACGCGACGGCCCCGAGGATCCCAACCAGCACTGCAAACATGATCATGGAAGGCTCGAAGGCAACGAGTGCGATGAGCAC
>Ga0075431_100006238_pt1 | contig 11842 bp, 13 predicted proteins | sample RhiMetdeltSRZDD5_FD_75297 | JGI IMG/M metagenome (GOLD analysis project Ga0075431, IMG submission 75297) | Populus rhizosphere microbial communities from Tennessee, USA - Rhizosphere MetaG P. deltoides SRZDD5 | ecosystem: Host-associated > Plants > Roots > Rhizosphere > Soil | place: USA... | reverse complement strand
CAGCAGCCGCCCCCAGCGGGATGACCCCTCATCACCCGCTCGTGTGGGCCGGCCCCGGGCGTCGTCGGGCGTCCAATCCGGCGCGAGCAACCCGAGCAGCATCGCCATCACCACGAGCGGAGCCATTACGGCAAGCGCCTTGGCCTCGACGTAGATCGACGCCCATAGGCGGGCGGCGATGTAGACGATCACGGTGCTCGCCCCCATGGCGACCAGGCCCCAGTCGCGGCGCCGCACCGCCGCGGCCGCCCCGATGACCGCCGCCAGGAGCGCGATCGCCACGGCGATGTACGCGCCGTCAACCTCGCCGCGCACGATCCTGAAGTCGCCCTCCGGCCAGATGCCGAGCGCCTCGCCGGGGAAGACCGGGGAGCTAAGCCGCCCGGCGGACGCCTGCACCATCCCCACCTTGCTCACGAATCCGGAGAGCTGCGACGCCGAGAAGGCGACCACCGCGATGATGAGGACGGCGACCACGATGACAACGCGGCGGTGGCTGCGCATCGCCTCCCTCGCCGCGTCCAGATCGATCCGCATGCCGCCGGTGAGCACCTCCAGGACGACCCAGATCGGTACAGCGAACGCGAACCAGACCAGGCCGGGAATGCTGTAGACGAACAGGCTCGACGCCGCTAGCAGGATCAGCACGATCACGAGCGCCCGGCGAGGGTGCGCGCCGCCCCCGTAATCGGGATCGCGGCTGAGGAAGGCGAGATCGCGAAGCGTCACGGCGAACGCAAGCACAAGGAGCGCCATCGCGGTCTCCTTGAAGGCACTCTGCGCCAGGAAGGACGCGGCCAGGTACGGCATGGCCACGAGGGACGCGGCGATGACTCGCCGCACCGGCGACAACCCGCCCATGACCCCGAGCGCGGTGAGCGCCGTCAGCACGGGAATAGCCAGGAGCAGCCCGTTGAACGCGTCGAGCAGGCTGGCATTAGTGGCCTCGGCGGCGGTCGCCGCCACCGACTGCGGCCCCGTCGGATATCCGAAGCGCACCGCGTTCGGCTCGGGCCCGACGCCCTCCTGCAGCCAGTCCGTCCAGAAGAGCTGCGCCGCCTGGTCGTTCGTGTAGACGCCCTCGCCCAGGACACCGTTGCGCTCGTTGAAGGCGAAGGGAAGCGAGGCGACCACGACGACGATCAGCGCCACCAGCAGGCCAAGCGCCCAGCTCGACTCCGGATGCCCCTCGCCGGGGGGTCTCGGCCCCTCCGGGTCGCTGTCGGAGCGTCCGGCGGGCGATCGGCGGGCCAGCAGACGGCCGCCCCGATCCTCCCGCCACAGGTAGAACATCGCCGCGACCGTGACCAGGGCGAGGACTACCGATACGGTCGTGCCGCGTCCCGGCAGGCGAATGAGGAGGGGGCACGCGATCGTGAGCGCGGCGAAGCCGACGACGCCGCCGAGCCACGTGTGCACGCTCAGCCCGACGATGTGGAGGAGCGCGCGCCCCAGCACGAGCGAGGCGACGAGGATCGCGGCTGCCGAGGCATAGACGCCGAGCATCTATTGCGGCGGCTGCGCCGGGTGCGCTGGGCGGCGACCTTGTCGCCGCACATGCAGGTCAGGCGGCGAAGCCGCCGCAATTGACTTGGCCTGACTCGTCGCTACACGCTCCTCGCTTAACACCACCGGGAGCCTAGTCCGAGTCCCTAAGCGCCCGCCGCGCCGCTATTTGGCGGACTCCAGCGTCATTTGGCGGACCCCAGCGTCGAGTTGAGGTTCGGAACGCTGTGGAGCTGCGCCCTGCTCAGCGGCTTCTGCCCCGCACAGCCGGACGGGTCCAGCGGCCCGCGGAGCTCGAACACCCGCACCGGGCCGTCGCGCAGCACCAGGTGGGCGTTCGGGTCCGAGCCCGTCCAGCGGCCCTCCGGGGAGTTCCGCATCGCGCCCGGGAAGTACGGATCGAAGGTCGTCACGACGTGCGTGAACCCGCCCGCGTTGACCGCGCGTCGCCATTGCTGGCAATCAGGGATGCGGTTGTACGCGTCGTGCGGGCCCCGCTTGCCAAGCCACTGGACCTCATTCGAGAGGTCGGTGCCGTAGAAGGGGTACTGAGTGAAGACACCCCGAATGCCGGCGATGGCGATCCGGGCGTCGCGGATGTCGCGCGCCCACCGCAGCGCCGAAGCCAGATCCTGAGTCTGCCCCGTGTTCTCGTAGCGGTGCTCCAGGTAGTGCCGCTGCCCGACGTACCCCGCGGCCACGATCGCGACCGCCGCCGCGGCGCCAACCGCGACCCGGGCCCACCACCGATCGGCTCCCTTGAACCAGTACCGGCGATGGGCGAGCGCGATCGCGGCCGCGAGCACGACGACGAGGACGCCGGCCGCAACGGCTCCCTTGGTGTGTCCCTGCTTCCACTGCACCAGGGACCCCACCGTGAACGCCAGCACGATGCAGAGCGCAATCAGGATCGCGACGCGCCGCCGCGCCGTCGACCGCGCGGCGGGCAGGCAGGGCAGGATCGCAAGGCCGACGGTGACCGCCGGCGCCAGGTAGCGCACGTTCCACACGAACGAGATCGGCTGGCCCTGCTCGCCCGCCGCCGTGAGCGGCGTGAACACGTAGGCGACGGTGGTGACGATCACGAACGCGCCCAGGACGCGCAGGATCGGCTCACGGCCCCACCCGATCGCGAAGATCGCGGTCGCCAGCATTCCGATCAGCGTCGCCGGCCACAGGGTGCCGAACGACTCGTGAAGGCCGGGCGCGAACCAGTGCGACCACACCCCGGTGTCGTTCCAGTAGTGGACGACGGCGTAGTCGGGGCGGAGCTGGAAGTCCCTGACGGGCGCGGGGAGTGAGATCGGGCCGATGTGCGCGATGTAGGGAATCGGGTTGCCGACGGCAATCAGGTTCCGCAGGTACCAGTAGCCGCCTGCGACGAGGCTCGGGATCACGAACGCGAGCGTTGCGCGCAGGCGCGCGGAGCCCGGCGCGATCACGATGACCCCCACGGTGAGGGCAGCGACGGGGGCGAGAAAGGAAAGCTTGATGCCGGCGGCAAAGCCAGCAGCCACGCCCGCGACCGCCAGCGCGGCGGGCGCGATCCCACGGCCGGTGACGAGCTCGGCCCAGGGCTGGCGCTTCGCCATCGCGGGACGAAAGGCAGGTTTGTCAGGCGACGCCTGACTAACTTGCCTTTCGCGGGCAGGCAGCCGTTCGGGGAGTCCGGCCGTGCCTGCCGATCCTGCCCTCCCCGCTGCGTACCCGTTCACGAGGATGGCGATCGCGGCCAGGATGAATGCGACGCCGGTGATGTCATTCAGAGCCTCGCCCGCCTGGAACTCCACGAGCGATTGCGAGCCGAGGCCGATCGCCGATCCCACCATCGCCTGCGGGCCCAGCCCATAGGGGCGGCCGATGCAGTACGCCGCCACCAGCGCGAGCGCGAGCCAGCCGAGGTTCATCACCGGCGAGACGATGTCGCGGGCGAAGAAGAGGATCGGCACCGCGTGCGTGACCTCGGAGTTCGCCGGGTAGAACGACGCGAGGAAGACCGGATCGAAGAAGTAGATGTGTCCCAGGTAGCCGGTCTGGACGAACTTCGCCGCTAGCGGCATGTGGTACCAGAGGCTGTCGGCCCGGTCCATCCCCGCCGCGAACGTGCCCAGCGTCGGGACCATCCACCCGGCCGCGACCGCCGCGCACGCCAGTACCGCGACGATCTTGGCCACGTTCCAGGCCGGGGGCGAGGGCGGAGCGGATGCGTCGGCGCGGCCCCGCACCAGCCTCGTGGCTATCAACCCGGCGGCGAGCCCGACGGCGATTCCCGCGCCCAGGACCGCGTACTCCTTGAACCCGCCGAAGGTGCCGAGGGCATCCGAGACCCAAACCAGGCCGGCGACGCCCAGCACGACCTCGACGAGGCGGGCCGGTGCACCGGACCACGCCGGCAGCAGGAGCGCCCGGACCCGGTATGCCCCGAACGCCAGCGCCCCGATCAGGGCGACGAGCTCCGCCGCTCCGAGGAGGTACGCGCCCGCCGCGAGCGTGCGGTCGGCGGGCGCGGCGGTGTAGAACGCGGTGGGTACGGTCACGCGCGGGGCGCCCTGCGACTCGACGCCGAACCCGCGCTCAGTGGGGCAGGTGCTTGACGACGAAGGACCGCTCGCCCTCCATCACCAGCCCGAGCCTGCGGGCCTCCGCGGCGATGGCGTTCGGCGACTTCAGCGCCGCGGCCTTCGCCTCGAGCTGGTCGTGCTCTTGCCGCAGCGACGCGAGATCGGCGTCCACCTCGTGGGACCCCCGCCAGGCGTTCACGAAGTTGGCGACCGGACTGATATAGGAGAACAGGATCGCGAAGAACACGAGCACCAGCGCGATCCTGCCGAGCCGGTCCCAATGGATCCTCGTCCGCCTGCCGCCGCTCGATCGGCGCGGGGATAGGCGGTACCCGCGAGCGCTCACGCCTCATGGTTCGCCAACGCGGGCGCTCTACCTTCCGGCGAACGCACCGATGCCGGGGTAGCTCGCCCGCTCGCCGAGCGCCTCGGCAATGCGGATCAGCTGGTTGTACTTCGCCACGCGATCGGAGCGCGACGGGGCGCCGGTCTTGATCTGGCCGGCGCCGGTCGCCACCGCGATGTCCGCGATCGTCGTGTCCTCCGTCTCGCCCGAGCGGTGTGAGATCACGGTCGCATAGCCCGCGTCCTTGGCGATCGCGATCGTCTCCAGGGTCTCCGTCAGCGTTCCGATCTGGTTCAGCTTCACCAGGATCGCGTTCCCGACGTCCTCCTCGATGCCGCGCCGCAGGCGCTCGGGATTGGTCACGAAGAGGTCGTCCCCAACGAGCTGAGCGCGGGAGCCGAGGCGCTCGGTGAGCGTCCGCCAGCCGTCCCAGTCGTCCTCCGCCATCCCATCCTCGAGCGACAGCACCGGATAGCGCCCGCAGATGTCATCCCAGTAGTCGGCGAGCTCGGCCGCCGAAAGCGAGCGGCCCTCGTGCTCGAGCACGTACGCACCGTCCTGGTACAGCTCGCTCGTCGCCGGGTCCAGGGCGATGTAGGCGTCCCTCCCCGGCTCGTATCCCGCCGCCTCGATCCCGGCGATCAGCACCTCGAGCGCGGCCTCGTTGGAGTCGAGGTCAGGTGCGAAGCCGCCCTCGTCGCCCACGGTCGTCCCGAGCCCCTGGGACTTGAGCGTCGACTTGAGGGCGTGAAAGACCTCCACGCCCATCCTCAGGCCGTCGGCGAACGTCGACGCGCCCGCCGGGACAACCATGAACTCCTGGAAGTCGACCTTGTTGTCGGCGTGGGCGCCACCGTTCAGCACGTTCATCATCGGCACCGGCAGCGTGGTCTCGCCGGTGCCGCCCAGGAACAGGTAAAGCGGCTCGCCCGCCTCCGCCGCCGCGGCCTTCGCGACCGCCAGCGAGACGCCGAGGATCGCATTGGCGCCCAGCCGGCCCTTGTTGGGCGTGCCGTCCAGGTCGATCAGCGTGCGGTCGATCGCACCCTGCTCGGTGGCGCGGGCACCCGTCAGCGCCCTGGCGATCTCGTCGTTGACGTTGGCGACCGCGCGCGACACTCCCTTTCCGGCCCATTCCGTACCGCCGTCGCGGAGCTCGGTGGCCTCGAACTCACCGGTCGAGGCGCCGGACGGGACAGCGGCCCGGCCGGAGGCGCCGGTGTCCAATTCGACCTCCACCTCCACGGTGGGATTGCCGCGGGAGTCGAGGACCTGGCGGGCGTGGATGCGGTCGATCGCGGGCATGGCGGCGGAAGTTTGCCAGGCCCGCAGCGTGCGGCCTCGAAAGCCGCGCCGCTAGTCGCCGCTCAGCCGCGTGCTCGCTTGATCAGAGCCAGGCCGCCGAAGAAGCCCGCCGCCGCCGCCCCTCCGGCGATCAGCGGCGTCTTCGCCCGTAGGGTCGCAGCTGAGACGGCCTTTCCCGCCGCCTTGGTACCCGCCACGGCCGCTTGACCGGCCGCCGCGGCGTTTGCGACCGGGTCCGTGGGCGCCGGCGCTTTCGCGGCCGCGCTGGTGGCCGTCCGCTTGGCTCCGCCCGCGGCTGCCTTGCCCGTCCGCTTGGCCGCCGACGAGCCCGAGCGCGCCCGGCCCGAAGTCGATTTTCCCTTTGCCCGCGAGCCCCGTTTGGGACGCGCAGCCTGTTTGGTCTGAGCCACCGACTCACCTCCAGATTGCGTCCGTGCTCGTCAGTTCGATTACCCGCCCCTCCCAGAGGGAAACCTCAGGTCGATGGCATCGAATGGCGATGTGCAGCGCAAGGCCGCGGGGCGCAACCGGCAGCAGCGAGCTCGGGCGAGTGCGCTCAGGCTCAAGGCGCGCTGGCACAGGCTCGTGACCCGCCGCAGAGCGTCGAAGCGGATCGAGAGCTCACGGGCCAAGATGCGCGAGCAGGTCGACCGTGCCCGCGAGCAAGCGCGAAGGGCGTCAGAGCGTCAACGCGACGAACGGGATCGTGCCCAGGCGAAGGCTCGGGATGCGCGCAATCGAGCGAGCAGAGCCCGGGACCGCCAAGCCGAGCGGGCGCGCCGCCGGCGCGGCGCTGGCGGCGGCGCCTAGAAGCGGCCGCTGGTTCCGAACAGGATCCGCTCCACCCGGTCCATCAGCTGATGGCTCGGGTAGCGGGAGTGCTCGACGGTGGCGATCAGGTACCGCACTAGCCGCTCCGCCTGCGCCTGGGTGTAGGCGAGGTTCTCGGCTCGATCCAGCAGCTCCTTGCTCGGATACCGGACCTCCGTGATCCGGTCGAGGAGCCGGTCCATGTACTCCTCTCGCAGTTGTTCCCCCTTCATTGCCATGGGTTCCTCCTTTCCCAGAGTGCCGCATACCCGCGGCCGCGCGTTGAAAACGGATGCCGCAGTCCGGGAACCTCGCTCACCGCAGGGTCCCCAGTGGTCCGAGGTCGAGGTTCAGGTCCTCGTCCTCCAGGTCAAATGCCTCCATCAGCTCCTTCATTCGCTGCTCTAACAGCATGAACGTCTCCCCCAGCCTCTCGACCTCGTCGTCGGACAGAGTCCCGCCCTCGATGCGCCTCAGCGCCTGGCGCTCGAGCAGCTCACGCAGCACCTCGATCAGCGTGAGGACGAGCTGCGCGAGGCCCTTCTCGAGGGTCTCCCGGTCCGCATTTATTCGACGGCGAAGCGCCTGGTCGAGCCGTTGCAGCTCATTTCCGAACAGATCGAGGTCCGGATGGCCCGCGAGGAGCCTGCTTCCGGAGGAACGCTGCGAGCGCCTCAGGGAGTCGTGGGCGCTCATGAGCCCGACTCGGTAGACGTAAAGCTGTAGGGCGGCCACGGGCCGGTGCAGACGATGGACGCCTCCGCGACCTCGTCCTCGAGCTCCTCGACGCGGGCGCGGAAGCGATCCACTCGCCCCCGATCGACGAGGTAGGACGCCGAGAGCTGTGGCCGGCGCGATCCACCCGCAGGGGCTCCATTCCCCAGACGATGCCTGCTCTCGCGCGCGAGCATCGCCAGCGGCTCGTGAATCCGCGCCGCCACCTCGGCTCCTCGCCGTGCCTGCCCCAGCCGCCTCAGCATGTAGGCGGTACCCGGCCCGCTCCCGGCGGGCGTGGATTCCCGCTCCGCGCCGGGCAGGGGTTCGATCGCCGCCCGCACGCCGAGCTCGACGGTTCCGCGAACCCGGTCAAGGGTCGCCGCCAGCTCCTCACGACGCTCCCGCAGCAGCTCCAGGACCTCCATTTCATCCGCGAGCACGCTTCCGAGTCGCATCGGCAATGCCACGGCCCGCTCCATCACCTCCTCGACCACGCTCTCGTGAGCCCACAGATCGTCCTCGGTCGCCTCGAGGCGCAGGTCCACGTGCTGGCTGACGACGGCGTACAGGCCATCGGCACCCACCGTGCGCAGGACGGAGCCATGCAAGCCGGTGCGCTCGAACGGGCCGGCGGCATCATCCGTGATCGCGTAGAGGTAGAGCATGGGCTTACAGCGCGCTCGCCGACAGCGCCGGCGAAGGACGGGCCACGTCGATGCCGTACTGGCGCTTGATCGTCTCGACCGAGGCGACGAGCGCTCTCAGGCCGACGTAGAGCAGATCCACGTCCGCGACGGACAGCGTGATGTCTCCGTGGATCACGACGCCTCCATCGAGGAGCCGATCCACGAGGTCGACGAGCGTGACCTGACGCTCACGACTGGCGCGGGCGCGCTTCGCCGCCTGTTGAGCCAGCGAAGCCTCCCTGCGCTGCCGCGCAAGCTCGATCTGCCGGTCGCGACGCACCCGGGCTGCCTCCCGGCGACGCTCCGCCGCGGCGCGTCCAGGGATCTCCCTCATCGCGCCGCCTCGATGGAGCTCTTGACGAAGTTGTACGGTGGCCACGGGCCCGTCAGCTCAACCGCCGCGCCCCGGGATCGAAACTCCTCCGAGAGCGCGTCCACGGCCTCCCTGAACGCCTCCGCATCGCGATCCTCGACCAGGTAGACGCCGTTCAGGAGCATCTCGCCCGTGTGACCGCTCACCTCCGGGTTCTGGAGCGGATTCAGAAGCGCCTCGGAGGCGCACGCGGCGAGCCGGGTGTGGACGACGTCCGCCCAGCCCGTGGCCACGTCGTCGGCCCGCTTTCGGATCTCGGCCTCGCGCCGCTTCCGGTTCATGTACGCGGCTCCCTCGGACGAGGCGCCGGGCTCATCGGAGGGCTCCGCGCCGCCCGGCGCGGCGGCCCGCTCGATCGCTCCCGGCTCGGCGATCACCTTGACGCCCCATTCGGCCTTGCCCTCGAGACGCCGCAGCGCCTCCCTGAACGCGTCGTGCTCGGAGGCGAGCATGCTCTCGACCTGGGCGGCGCTCCGGTAGATGGTGCAGAGTCGGAGCGGCACGACGGTCATGCGCGAGAGCGCGTCGTCCAGGACCGCCTCGTGGGCCCGGGCCTTTTCCTCCAGCCACGCGACGTCGTTGAGGTTGTCGTGCAGCTGCTCCTCGCCGAACTCGACGAGCGACACGCGGGAGGTGATCGCCGCGAGCCCATGGTGTTCGATGAGCTCCGCCGGATGGCGCGGGTCCACGCCGGGCACCTCCTCGGGCATGTTCGCCTCGCTGGCCCAGGTGATGCCGTACACGTAGTACGCGGGCTCCTCGCTCGCCGAGGGCCCGGGCGGGGCATGGCGCTCCGCGGGATCGCGGTCCTGCTTCGGCGCTGCTCGCCGGCGGGGTTGGGGCTCGGGCCGGCGGGGTTGGGGCTCGGGCCAGCGCGCCGGCGATCGCGCCCCGAGGTGCTCCCCCACGTGATCCAGCAGCGACTCCGCCATCGCCTCGGTGAGTATCGAGCGGACCTTGGCCGCCGCCTCGGCCCTGGCCTCCGCAACGAGCTCGGGTGCGCGGTCGGCCGCGAAGGCCTCGATCGCCTCACGCAGGCTCTCGAACGCCGCGTCTCCCTCGCGCATCGTCAGCTCCGGCCGGCCTCGGCGTCCGCCACGGCGCGCTCGAGCTCAGGTTTGGTCATGGTCGAGCGCCCGGAGATGTCCAGCCTCTGTGCCCGCTCGAGGAGCTCGTCCTTCGTCAGCTGCCTGCCCGAGCCGCTGACGACGCGCTCGTATTCCTCGACCTCCTCGTGGGTCTCGCCGCCCGGCTCCTCCTCGATCACCTCCTCGCGACGGGTCTCCACTGCGAATTCCTCGCCCGGCCGCGGCGCGGGGAGCCCGGCCATTTCCTCGAGCCGCTCGAGCCGCGAGCGCAGATCCTCGTTCTCCTGCTCGAGCTCCTTCGCGGTGCTCGAGAGCTGCGGATCGGATTCCCACCAGTTGATGCCCATCTCCTGGGCACGCTCCACGGAGGCGACCAGAAGCCGGAGCTTGATCGTGAGGAGCTCGATATCGAGGAGGTTGATCTGGATGTCTCCGGCGATGACGATTCCCTTGTCGAGCACCCGCTCGAGAATGTCGGCGAGGTTCGCCGGCGCCGGTCCACGGGAGCTCGCCGCCTCCATTCGACGAGCCTCGATCGCGCGGCGGCTGTAGGCCCCGGATTCGGATGACTGCGCCATGGCTCAGTCCTCCCCCGCCTCGGCCCGGGGGTACCGACGGGTGCGCCGGGCGCTCGTCACCTCGCCGTTCTTGTCGAGGGTCACCTCGTACCTGCCGAGCACGTCGGTCGTAGTGGGCACGCGCTGGAGCTCGAGCACCTCGAGGGTGACGTTCCACTCGCGGCCGTCCTTCTCCACCCCGGTGACCGCCTCGACCGGACGGCCGATCAGATCCTGCACCTGCTGCGCGGCCTCGAGCGCGATCTCGCGGAGCGGCGGCTCCTGGTTGGAGCGGTTCCCCCCGGAAGAGCTCCCCCCAGATCGGGACGACGATCCGCGGTTTGACTTACCGCCCGACTTGGACGATCCGCGGCGCGACTTCCCGCTGCTGCTCTTGGACTCAGCCATCATCGGACCTCATTTCGGTTGTCGGCTCGACTAGTTCCGCCTCCTCGGGTGGAGGCTCCTGCTCCGCCATACGCTGCCGGGCTACAGCCAGTCGCTCCAGGAGCTCGTCCTCCTTGGCGGCGCGCTCCTCATCGCTGATCCGGCCTTCCTCGGAGTCGATCTCGAGCTGAACCATCTCGCGCTTGATGTTGTTCTCGTCGTAGAGCCGGCGGTCAGCCTCCTCCGCGATCTGCTCGGTAACCCACACCGTCCCGCGAACGGGGGCAAGCGGCAGCAGGGCGAGTTCCTTGAACAGACCCACGCTAGGCCTCCACCGAGAGCTCGACGAAGCTGTGCGGCGGCAGCGGGCCCGTGTACTTGAACTTGATCCTGCCACCGAGCTCCGAGGCGATCCCGTCGAGGGCGCGGTCGAATTCGGAGCGCTGCTGGTGCTCGACGAGAAACGATGCATTCACCGCCATGCGCTCGTGCACCGGCTCACCCACCTCCACCGCAACCGAGTGTGGAAGCAGCTGATCCACGATCCAGCGCTCGTCCTCGGCACGCTTCCGGTCCAGGGCACCCGAAACCAGCTCACCGACCCGGATGCGCTCGAAGTACGTGGCATCCTCGGGCTGGCCCTGGATCGACTCCCGGAGGGCCGCAATCTCTTGGTCCTCGTCCACGACCTCGCGCAGGACCGTCGCCTCGTCGTAGATGCCCTTCACGTTGACCTCTGCCTTGCCGTCCATCTCGTCGAGCTGCGCCTCCAGCTCCTCACGATGCGCCTCGAGCAGCCGGTCCCGAACCGATCCCTCATCCGGCATCACGATCCCGAAGCGCATGGGTAGCACGACCCCCTTCTGCAGCGCCCGCTCGAGCACCCCGGAGTGGGTGAGCAGCTCGTCGCGACCGGCCTCGAGCTCGGCATCTGGAACGTCGCTCGTGAGAGCGCCGATTCCCTTGTGGGCCACCACCTTGATCGGGGCGTCCCGGATTCCGCTCTGCTTCAGTCGCGAGCTGCGACGGGCGCGAACCACGCCATAGACGTACTTCGGCCCGCCGCCGTTCGCCTTCCCCTTCGCCATCGGATCGGCCGCCCGCTAGCTGCTGCTCTTCGACCGGCTTCTGGAGCCGCCCGACGAGCTGCCGCCGCTGCTGCGGCGACTACGCCGGGTCGTCGAGCTCGAGCGCCGTGTGCGCTGGCCTCCGCCATCGCCCTCGTCGTCATCGCCCCCGAACAGCGCCTCCTTCGCGCCCTGGAGCGCACCCTTGGTCTTACTGGACGCTCCACTTTCGGTGAGTCCCTCCATGAGCTCGGGGAGGCCCTGCGTCTCGGTCTGCATGAGGTCGAGCCGGTTGACTGCCTCCGCGAAGCGCAGGTATGTGTCGACGCTCGCGATCACGATCCGCGCATCGATCGTCAGGATCTCGATCCCGATAAGGGAAACGCGGACGAAGACGTCGATCACGAGCCCCTTGTCGAGGATCAGCTCGAGAACGTCG